>Ga0114968_10000037_pt1 | contig 120073 bp, 143 predicted proteins | sample M_130807_EF_Meta_FD_87020 | JGI IMG/M metagenome (GOLD analysis project Ga0114968, IMG submission 87020) | Freshwater microbial communities from Lake Montjoie, Canada to study carbon cycling - M_130807_EF_MetaG | ecosystem: Environmental > Aquatic > Freshwater > Lake | place: Lake Montjoie... | reverse complement strand
TTTAAGAAGCATTCTTGATTGTTTTGATGGAATATCTTTGAAAACATTCCACTCTTTAGCGTCAGACAGCAATTCAGAGAGTTCTTGCTTCTCTGATGTGCCAGCTTTCTTCCATATTTCGCGCAGGAACGCTTTAAAGTCTTCCAAGGTCTGAACATGCAGTAATTCATTCACAGCCTTTTCTAGAGCGCCCTGTGCAGTAATTGGCACTGCATTGGAAATCATAAGCTCAGCAACATCTGAAACTCTGTTTTTAGACTTGTCAATTTCATCAGCACCCACAATGTGAATGTTTAAAAAGTTGCGAACGCAACGAACAAAAGCTCTATTGCAAGCAATAGTCTCTAAGAACTTTAAACAAAAAAGATCAGTATTATCACTAGTAGCATTAGCTACATCTTCATAAATGACACTTTCAGCATTTTCATAATTTGGCATCCACTCAATAGAGCATTTAGCCACAACATAATTATCTCTAGGATAATCTAATGAATACTTTACTTTTGTGAATCCTCGTAGCTTTGCTAGTTCTTTGATTCCTCCCAGCATGATGAGAAGCTGCTTGTCTGTTAATCCTTCTGCGGAAGATGGAACGGTTTGCTTGCGAAGATCAAACCAATCTTTATTTGGATAAAGAAATTCAGGCTTGATCATGCTGCGCCAATTTACTGATCCATCCTCATTGAATGAATAATTAACTGAACTAAGCAATCCATATTCATTGCGTTTAAACTCAATGCTATGTGGAGGTTTATTATTCACCTCTTGGATAATAGGAGTTTCGCTATCTAAGATTTCGTTATTTTGAGTAGACATAAAAATGTTTTAGTTCTTCTAAGAGAACTTCATCTTCGCACAGTTCAAAGTTTTTGTCAACAAATTTTTCACCTTTTAGCAAATGATATCTGCTATTATATTTTTGATTTTTTGATAAAATAGTTTTACTAGAATTAAAAAATGCATTTTTAAATGAAAAGTCTTTTGGTAAAACGTCTTTAGAGTCCACTCCATATTCTTGAACTGAATAATCAAAAAACTCATCTCGCAAAGTTGGAAGTTCATCTATATTTTTAACTAGCAAATGAAATTGAATTTTCAACTTCTTTAAAGCTTCTAAATACTCAACTGTTGGTTTATTTTGAACATCTACAATCAAAGATAAAATATGAATTTTATGTTTAAAAGAATCAATCAATTCTACTGGAATAAACTTGTCTGTGATGATGGCGAATCGATTCAAATACTGAAACCAGTGCGTCCAAACTTCATTGCTATTCTCCCAATCTAATCTTAAAAAACAAAATTCACTAGCTGGAACTAATGATGGATTAAAAAAATCTGGAACAATTTCAATAATTTTATTATGATACATTTTTCCAGTGAAAAGAGTTTTTAAAGGAATCTTGTCATCTATTTTTAAAGATTTTAAAATAGCAGCAGCAATAGTTTCTGGAAGAATTTTATTAATAGAATCTTCTGGATCATAATTGCTTAAACAAGGTTTTACTGTCCAAGGAGCTTCAATGTTAATCTTTGATTTAGACCAGTATCCTTCTGTTACAGAACTATAAACATTAGAGAATAATGTTACTTGAGGAATATTGAGCGAGTTAGCGTAGTGAGATAAGCAGTCGTCAACTCCAATGTGAAGCTTGGATTTTGAAATAATGTAAGCAGTATTTTTAAATCCTAGTTTACCATAACTAATATTTACATTTTTTAATTTAGTTTCTGGAGTCGCGCCAATTTGAACAATTGAAATGCCAAGTTTTTGCAATTTGCTAGAAATGATATCAATTACAATTTCGTAGTAATGATATTTTTTAGCAGTAATATCAGCAGCTAGTTGAATTGTGATGTAGTTGTCAAACATCATGGGATAAAAATGACGAGAAACAATTGGTTTAGAAATTCTCACTCCTAAACTTTTAGAATATTCTTCAATGAGGTGGCTCATGTTAGTGCGAATTGAATTTTATCTTTTCCATTATGAACAAAGGAAATGATTTTTTGAGTTGTAATTGTTGGAAAGAAAGCTAGTTCAAAATATCCATTATGATGAGATTGTCCCTCTAAAATTGGCGCACTATCAATGGATGGAGAGTAAGGAATGCATTTGTGAATATAAACATTATCTTCTATATATTCAAAATTATTTGGATTAGTAATAACGTAAATATTGTATTTAGGATATTGTTTTTTCAAATTTTTCATTAATCCATTAATCAATAAAACATCAGTTTCTGAGTCTGGAACTACTACTGCAATTCTTCGCCCCTCATCATCCGAATCTAATATGCTGCTAAAATCTACAGCTTTTGCATCAGTATTTGTTTTCAAAGCAACATCTTGAAAATGCTTTAAAATATGAGCTTTACTAGTTCCATTTGCTAACACATGCAACCAATGCTTGACTCCTGTGGAGTTTTTATCCATGTCTTCATTTAAAATATTTTTATAAAGATCAATTAAAAATGTTACATTATCCACTTCCATTGTTGCGGGAGAATAAGCGTGATTTTTCTCGATTGATTTAAAATCAAAATCAAACTCTACATCTGGCATAGCATCAATGATGTCTTCAATTTTTTTACCAATAACTTCTATTGAGCACTCGTCAACTACAAACTGTCTAGCTTTAGCTCCCATTTCTTGCCTCTCAGAAACTGACATGTTATAAACTTTGTGCAGTTGATTAGAAATGCTAATAGGACAAGTAGAAGCTTTAATAAATTGAGTTCCTGGTTCTCTATATTCAAACCAATCAAGTGGCAAGCCTCCACTATTTTCATGACAATAATCTTCGCCGCACGAATAATCAGTGGCTAATGTGATTAGCTCTGTGAGCTTAGCTTCTTGAATGGGGATTTCTTGTCCGCCACTAGTGAATGGATGACAGTAAACATCCATGAGATTATAAATTTCATTTAATTGAGATTCATTAACTCCATCTGAAATATTAGTAGTGGAAAACGACTGCTCAGTTCTACAATGAGGACATTGTTTTTGCTGTCCTGAAAAAGGTTGAATGCTATAAGCGCTACAAGATTTGCAAAAATAAGTTGTTAAAATATCATTCTTATCAATGCTCTTCTCTTCTAAGAGTCGAGGAATATCCCATCCTTCTGACCAATGAGTGTGAAGCAAAAGTTTAGCTTTTGGAGTGGACTGTTTAAACAGTTTGAATCCATCTAAAATATTAGGAACACTCTTTCTTAATTGGTTACGAAAAACAAAACCAATGATGAATTCATCTTGTAAGTTGTTTTTACTTCTCAACTCTAGCCTTTGAAGAGGAGACATTTTATAAAAAGAAGATGCATCTAAACTTCCGCGCAGCGTTTTTACATGAGAGTACCCCATTTCTTGAAATGCTATTTCAGCAAAAGATGCCCAAACATAATAGTTTTTAGTTTTGGGGGCAGCATCAATGGCAGACTGTAAAATTGGTAAACTATCTAAAGTTGTCCAAATCATGCAATTAATTTTATTCCACCATGGTTTAGAGTATAGAGTATCAAATGCCCAAATGTCTTCGATGCCAATATAAACATCTGGCTTGACCTGTTTAATAACATTGTCAATCAACTCCGCTCCATAAGATGCTGCTCGTTGCAATGCTGGATCAGTGATTTTATTAAATGCTTCTGGAGTTGGAAGAGATCCATAAGTTTTCCAAGGAGTACTTTCTGTTTCTCTGCTTTGCCAATGTTGACCATTAGCAAATTCGACGATGTTATATTTATTAGTATTAAATAAATATCGTAGAATATTTTTTTTATTTTTGCCAAATCCAGTAAAGGCTTTGCAAAAATTTGAATGCAATAGTACTGTTTTTTTACTCATTATTTTTGGAGCTTTGATTTTGCTTGTAGCGGAATTCAAAAATATTGCGAAGAATGTTTTTGCAAAACTCTCTCAAAACGTAAGCCTCTCCAACTTCAATGCCCACTCCAAACTTGATTGTGGAGTTTTTAGTTACGCTCAAAGAGTATGCAGCAGTTCCATCTTGCTTTGTGTATGGTTTAAAGTTGATGACAGTCTTATTATCATCAAAAGTATGAAAAGCTTTATACTCGATGCGATTTTCAATAGCATTAATAAGACCACCAAGCTCAAATTCATTCAATTTAAATGCGATAATCTTTTCAGGATTTTTAGCATTTTCCGAAAATGATCCATTTTTAGTAGCATCATTCCAAGAATATTGTTGAATACCATTAACGTAAACGCATGGCTCATAATTTTTACCAGTCACTCCTTCTTTAAAGGCGAACGCGCATCCAGTATTTTTAGAATTAGGCTTATAGAGACTAAACATATCATGATATTAATAATAATAAACTAGATTTCTATTATTTTTAACTTAAAATTTTATATGGCGTACTTGAATCATAATCTTCCTACCATCACTTGCTTAATGAGAAATGAGTATCTTTTTAATCATAAAAAGGGCTTTGGAGAATATACTAGCTGTGATGTGCATAGTGTTGCATCGATTGAAAAAAGAGTGCCATTGTTTGAAGGGTTTTTAACTAATGGAGTAAACTGGACTAGACGACCAATTTCAGCATTTTGCTGGAAACCTTGTCTGCCAGTAAAGCTAGAGAAAGCAATGTATTGGGACTGTTTTAGTCCTTATATTGATGTTAATGTTCGCGCTAGAATGAGAGGTCTTAGAGCTAAACTTATTTGTCCAGATGGATCTAAAGAAGCTGGAGAATACATGATGACTTTTGATTGGAGTTGGGAAAATAAAGCGATGCTTGATACCAACTTCTCGGAAACTCCAGAGCATAAATGTGGTCATTTGTTTAAAATGGACAATGGTAATTTTTACTGTTATCCTAATAATAAAATCATTTGGCACGATGATGCTTGGGTGGATGTTCCTATTGAAAAAAATCCAGGTTACGAGATTGATCTCACAACTTATAGCGTAGAGAATAAAAGAAGTCAATTTACAGACAATAGCTACATCACTGAATTTTCAAATGAACCAAAAAAATAAAAATAAAATCATTCAAGATCTGCATCATGCTTTAGTTTGCAAACTTGCTCCTAGCAAAATTAATGGGGCTGGAGTGGGAGTTTTTGCAGTGAGTAAAATTGAACGTGGAGAGATTGTATTTTCTGCAATTAATAATCAATTTATTCTTTGGAGTGAAGTGTCTCATGTTTCTAGTGATGTATTAAATTATATCAAACAAATTTGTAATTCTAATGAGAGTGGATTTTATATTGATTGTAATTTAGATAAAGTTTATCCAGCCTACTATGTTAATCATAGTGACTCTCCAAACTTACATCATAATTTAGTTTTAGACTATTACACTGCACTGAGAGAAATTTCTCCTGGAGAGGAATTAACGTGCGAATACACTCTCAGCGAGATTGATTGGGTGTAAAAAATATAAATGGCAACTGATTTTCGCATCAATAATTTAATTGCAAAAGGAGCATCTTTTACAGCAAGACCAACAGTTAATGGAAGTGGAGTTTTATTAATAGGAGACTCTGCTACAGGTTCTTTTTTAACAACTGGCGCTGCTGATGTAAGATATGTTGAAATTACTGACTCTCCAGTTTATCGAACTGGAGATCAAACAGTCTCTGGAACTAAAACGTTCGCAAAAGATATCGTTGTTAATAGCGTTTCATTCGGCAGGGGATCGGGCAATATCAGCACTAATTTAGCAATAGGTGATGTGAGTTTAGCTAGTAATGTATCTGGTACTTATAATACAGCAATTGGTAACGCTAGCTTATTTTCCAATATATATGGAAATAATAATCTAGGAATAGGCTCTAATACTTTTCTTTATCTGAATGATGGATCTAGTAATATAGCAATTGGTAATGGTGCTGGCGCACTAGGTTATAATTATGACGATGGCGGTAGTTATCCATTAGAAAGTATAAATAATAGTTTATTAATAGGTAGTTATATAACAGCTTATGATCCTCTTGGTGATAATAATTCTATAGTTATCGGAAATAATGCGGGAGGCATGGGTAGTAATTCAGTAGTTTTAGGAGACAATTCTATAGCTAATACTTATCTTAAAGGAAATGTGCAAATACAAAGGAGTATCTATGGAAGTGTAACTAATTATGAACGCATTGCGATGCGATGGAATGGTATTACTGGAACAATTGGTACGAGCAAAAACGGAGTGGCAATCGCAAGACCATTAGCATTAGAGACAGATGGGACTGCTAGAATGATTATAACTACTGGTGGTAATATTGGCATTGGAACAACTACACCAACAGAAAAACTAGAAGTCATTGGTAATACTAAAGCTAGTGGAATTTTATTAAGCGACTCTGTTAATTTCAATAATAATGCATATTTATATTCTGATGGCGCTAATATTTTAGCTCAACGTAATATCACTAATGCTCAAACATCAAGAATCTATAACACATATACAAATAATAACAACTTTGAACGTTTAAACTTAAGATGGGATACTAGCGTTGCTAAAATAGGAACTGAAAAAGGAATTTCTGGAGGACTTGCGCGAGATTTGGTATTAGAAACAAGTGGCACTGCTCGCATGATTATTTCTGCTAGTGGTAATGTCAGCAATTTAGCACTATTTTCAACAAATGGATTTGCCTACACAGGAATTGCTCCAGCAACAACTGGAGATGCTGGAGTGAGTGGTCAAATGGCATTTAGCAGCAATTTCCTTTATCGACACAATGGAACTAATTGGCAAAGAACAGGCATTGGTTTTGCTAATTGGTGAGCATCGAATTATCCTTCATTTTCTTCTTTATCTTTGGGTCCAATAATTGGTTCTAAAATAGTTGAATAGATGAAATCATAATGCTTTTTAAACGTTGGTATTTTCATAAATCTAGAACTATTAATAGAAAAAGAACTAATGATTTTCATAATTTTAGATGGTCTTTCAGATTCAAGAGAGTAGCTTTCTTGAATCAAATCAAATAAACTCTCTAGAGCTTTTACTCGAATCATAATTTCATAGCAGCAATTATATTCTTTAAGTTTTTCTTCATAGAGAGTTGAGTCTTGATAGTCTATAAAAGACTTGACAATTAGTTTTTCAGTAGCGTTATCAAGATTAAAATTAATAATTATTGATGCCACATCCAAGTACAAATTACTTGTAAAACTCTTTGTAAAATTTACAAACTTAAAATTATCATCTCTAAATAGAATATTTTCTAAATTTAAATTTCCATGACACAAGTCTTTTTTATCTAAAATAAAAGGATTGTAAAAATTATTAATATCATTTTTAATTTCTTCAGAAATTTTATTGATTGTTTCTATTTGATTTTTACTTTTAAAAACTTCAACCACTTCATCTGGCAAGTTAGCTACTGAACACTCTGATAAAACTCTAGATAAAAAAGAGTTTATATTATCTCTAGAAAGATTTTTATTTTGTAATGAAAAGTAATTTTCAATAAACTCTGGCAAGAATTCTATAATAATAGATCTTCCAGTTTCATTTATTGTTTCTGCATATTCAAAAGATGTTACTGAATAAGCAATTTCATCACCAAATTTTAACGTTCCATGAGCTATAATAGTTGGTTGCCAAGCAAACTCATTAGTATTTAAAATAGAATACTCATTTTGAAATCCTTTATAAGAAGAGTCTAAACTATATTTTACAAAATAAGATTGATCATCAATTGTAACTTTATAGCAGTCATAATTAACATTAGCAGTAACAAACTCAACGCTAGAAATTTCTCCTAATTTACAAAATTTAATAATTTCATAAACAACTTCAAAATCAGTTGATGATCCCTCATCACTATTAAAAACGAAAGTTTTATTTTTTAGTAAATTTTTTAAATCCATAAATTTATATATAAAAAAAGGGATGCGCTAATAGCGCATCCCATGAGTTAATGCCTATCGACAAACTACATATTCATTTTTACAAATTCGCACCTTAGCAATAGACTTTTTATTAAAACTTCTCACTATAGAAGCATTGCGATCATAAAATGTCATGTAACAATTAGTTTCTCCCAAGAAACGAGCATTGATAGTTTCGCCATGAATTGTATCTAATCCAAAATATTTGCCACCAGACTCTCTGGCAGCATTAGTTACCTCGCGCAGGGAGCATAGATAAGATGGAATTTTTTGATTGAGTTTAGATGTATTAGTCATATTCATGATATTAACTCAATATGATCTTATTGTCAACAACTTTAATAGAGATTTTTGAGATTTTTGAGTTTTTTAAATAGAATTTTGCTAAGGGGGCTTCAATTTGATTTCTCATAATAGAATCGATATTACGAGCATTATTTTCTTTTTTAACAATACTAGATAGATAAAGTAAAGTCTTGTTACAAGATATTAACTCAATACCCTTGCTCTTCAAAATACTTTTTATATCATTCAGCTTAGAGGTAATAATTTGCTGAAAATGAGAGATGTCTAAATTTTGAAAAACAATAATTTCATTGATTCTTGCAATAAGTTCTGGTCTTAAATATTTTTTTACAGAAGCTAAGAACGAGTCTTCAGTGGAAACTTTTTGAGGAATGAATCCAACTTGCTTTTGCCCAGCATCTTCATTGCCAATGTTACTAGTCATAATAACGATGCATCTAGAGAAGTTAATTTTACGATTAAAATTATCAGATATAGAAGCTTCATCAAGAATCTGCAAAAGAAGATCTAGAATATTTTTATGGCATTTATCTACTTCATCAAATAGAATAACAGAATTAGGATTTTTGCGAACAAATTCTGTTAAAATTCCGCCCTCTTCAAATCCAACATATCCAGCACTAGTTCCAATCAGTTTAGAAATAGAAGCTGGCTCTTGATATTCACTCATGTTTAATTGAAGAATATTTTTGGGATTACCGTAGAATTTGCAAGCAATTTCTTTTGCTGTAAAAGTTTTGCCAACACTAGTTGGTCCTACAAAAAATAAGCTAGCAATTGGCTTATTAGGTTTTTGAAATCCAAATTTTGAGCAGCTTAAAACATTATATATTTTAGAAATGTTTTTCTCTTGACCCAAGATTTTTTTATTTAAATCAAGTTCAAAATTATGGAAAGCATTATTATAGTTCTGCTTCATAGAATCAACGTCAATATTAATTTTACTAGCAACTACTTCATAAATACAATCTAAAGACACTTTGGGAATTGTACTTTTTTTATTTTTGATTTTTGTTTTTGCAGAAACTTGATCAATAATATCAAAAACTTTATCAGGAAATCTTTTATGCGGCAAATAAGTTTCACATAAATCAATTGTTAAATTTAAAGCATTTTCTGAATATTTAACTTCATGAAATTTTTCATAACTAGGAAGAGCTTGTATTGACATTTGTTTAGTCATTGATTTTGATGGTTCATCAATGTTAATAACATCAAATCTTCTAGCTAATGCTGAATCTTTTTCAAAGACTTTTTTATATTCTTCAATTGTTGTAGCTCCAATGCACTTGATTTCTCCTCTAGCAAGAGCGGGTTTAATCATATTTGCAACATCTAAAGAGTACCCTTTATTGCCAGTGCCAATCATTGTGTGAATCTCATCAATGAAAACAATGAGTTCTTTATGCAGTTTTAGATGTTTAATTACTTTTGTTAAGCGATCTTCTAATTGACCCCTATATCTAGTTCCAGCAGTCAAGAGTCCCATGTCGAGACTGTAGATTTTATTGTTTTGCAGTGGTCCAGAATACTCTTCGGTAGATATCAATTGAGCAAATCCCTCTACTATGCTAGTTTTGCCAGTTCCAGCTTCTCCAACTAGAATACAATTACTCTTTACTTTTCTACAAAGAGACTGTTCGATTAATCCAATTTCATAATCTCTCCCAGAAATTTTTGGAAACGATGGTTGATTAACTTCGTCATTTAAAATGCTTCCAAATTTTTTCAGATAACCATATTCTTGATCTCCGTAATCATTTGCTACTCCATCTGGAGACTCATCATCGTCATCTTCATAATCTTCATCCTCATCATCATATTCGCTCTCATCATCTGCAAAAATATTTCCAGATATAAAAGATTCAATGCAAGTTTTAAAATGTTCTGTATCAACATCTTGAGTTAAAAGAAAACTGCAAAATTCATCTGTAGTACTGAGAATTCCATATAATATATGCTCAACTCCAATAAAATAATTATTCTTTTTATGGGCAAAACTCAAAGATTCAGCAATTGAAGTGGTAGTGGAACTGCTAAAGACAACTTCTTTTTTATCTGAGTCAAATAAATAAGGATACTTTAGAGAAAATCTAGAAATGAATCTATCTACTTTCTCATCTGATAATTCTAGTCCGCGAGAAAAAATGTACTCTTTAAAATTTTTATTAGCATTTTGCCATGCGCTGCAAAATAAATAACAATTATTAACAATATGTTGATCACTACTAGAGACTTTTATTTTAGCCTCATTGAATGCTCTTTCAACACTAGGAGTAAACTTAATATTATTAATATCCATCATAAAATTTTACACTTTACTTTATATCAGATAGCTTCATATAAATTTTATCTTCTAAGGGCGAGAGGCTACTGATGCTGATGATATCATTGCTTTTTCTTCCAGTCAAGATGATAACTTCTCCTTTTTTGGGAAGAGCCTTGCCAGATTGAAGAAAATTAGAGTATGTTGCATTTTGCGTAGAATCCATCATGAGTCCTGTCAAATTTCCAGATTCATCAGACATTTCTAATCTAGCATATTTATTTCCTCTCGCGCTAGTTCTAGAGGTTACATCACTCACAGTTCCGACAAATTTAATTTTTTCATTGTTTCCAAGCTCAGAAATTCCACTAGAAGAAATTAATGTTTCTCCAGAGTTTTCAGTAAAAACTTCTCTAATGTTTGTAGAGTGACTGTATCCCAGTAGCTTAGTTTCAAAATACCAATTAGCGAATTTTAAGTGTTTATGATTTTTTTCATAAATTACTTTGTATGGTTCGTATTTTGATTTAAAAGTGGTGAATCTCTTTTCCGAAAAGATTAATTTATTGTTATCGTCTACAAGAGATTGAGTTGTGCATTCGTGAATGCACTTCAAAACATCATAGTTGAAGCGCTCTCCAAGAGCTATCACGCTACGCTTCTCCTTGTCAGTGAGTAGGTTGAACGCCTGCGCCTCTAGGACAAGCCTACAGCGGTCTTTATTCAAGAAGTGATCAAGTACCCCAGCTTGAATCAAAGCGGATAAGACGCCAATATTAAGCCCTGCTTGCTTGGCAGCTAAAAAGACCTCGTACTTGTTATTGAACTGCCCTTCGCGAAACTCAATCAAACTCTCTAATGATTTAGTAGACACTCCTTTAATAGAGTTTAATCCGTAACGAATATCGTTTCCTTGAATTTTAAAATCAATTTCAGACTGAGCCAAGTCTGGAGCTAAAAGCTTGATGCCAAACAATGGAAGCTCTTGTGTTATTTTCGAGATTTCTTCATGGGGATTTGGTTCAAATTGAGCGTACTTTAAGAGACTCAAATAAAACTGTTGTGGATAATTGAATTTTAAATAAATTGTAATAGCTGCAAGATTCGCATATGAAATCGAATGTGAATTTGATGTAATTAAGTTTTTAAGATAAAAATTATGATCAATGGAATCGACTTCCAAATCAATAGTTTTTTTAATACCTAATTGTTTAAAAGATTTAATTCTTGTAGCTTGCATGTTAAAATATTTTTAAATTCTTCGTTATTTATTTCAGTCTCCCATAACTCTATCATAGTCCAACCCTTTTTGTCAAGAAATTTTTTCTTAGATTTATCTCTTCCAAAGTTTCTTTTTTGTATTTTCCCAGATGGTCCATTTGGATAGAATCGAGGATCTATATGAAAATAAGTTCCTTGGCATTCGATTGCAATTTTAAATTCAGGAAATGCAAAATCTAAAGAAAAATATACTAAATGATATTCTTATTACACATAATTAGCCAATTATTTTCAAGGATATCTTTAATAGGATGCATTTTTAAATCATGCTCACATAAAAACTTATGCTCCATAGAGCATTTGATAGAAACCCCATTCTCCATTTCAAATTCAAAAATTTCTTTTTCATTTTTCACTATATCTAATACTCGAACATAATGATCCTGCTCGTTTTGAATATCGAAAGCTTTTATATAATCTCCATAGTTAATATCTTTCAACATTTTTATTTCTCCCGAATCTAATTCAACCGTCTCTTCTTCAAAAATGCACTTATTAAAACTATAATTTGCAGAGTCTGATGCAACCTTCCAAAAAACATCTCCAACAATTGGATCTAGATCATTTTCTATAATTTTATTTTTAATTTTATCTTGCCAGACAACCATTTGATCAACTTTCTTTTTGCCAATAATTCTTCTAAGCTGTTCAGCTTCATCCAAGCTGAATCCAATTTTCTTACACATTTGAAGTGTTTGTTCTTGGTATAAACATAATCCACCAGTAGATGAAAGCACATCATCAAAGAATGGATGAATAGATTGAAACTCTCCAGTGCGAGAATAGTCTGCATAACGATCAACAAAGTCTAAAGCTCCAGGTCGCGCTAAGGCTACAACAGCAGATAATTCTTGAAGATTTTTCGGAGCTACTTTTTGAGCTACTCGAAAGTTCGTATCAGCTTCAATTTGAAACAATCCCTTGGGACTTTTCAAGATTTGCATCGCTGCATAAATGCTAGGATCTTCAACATTAATGTCGTCCACGTTAATTCCGATCATAGAACAAACATCATGAATTACCGACAGAGTTCTAAGTCCTAAGATGTCGAATTTAACAGTTAATGCTGAGACGCTGTTCATGTCGTATCCAGATACAATAGCATCTTCGCCAGTCTTTTGGATTGGCATAATGTCTGGAAGATTATAAAAACTAATTGCAATTCCTGAAGGATGAACTCCAGTATTCTTATTCAAACCCTCTAGTTTGTTGGCAATGGTATATACTTTTTTGTGAGATAAGGCGAAAGTTTTAAAAACTTCGCTCTCTTCAAAAGCATCTTTTAGCTTGAAAACTTTTCCAAACTTTTTGGGAATAGAATCACTAATGATGTTCACCTCTGTTTCTGACATTTCAGCAACAATTTTTCCACACTCTTTAACACAAAGCTTGCCGCTCAAAGTGTTCATTGTGAGAATTTTAGAAGTTTTTCCTTTGTATTTATTATTAATATATTCAATCACTTCATTTCTGCGCTCATAACTAATGTCATTATCAATGTCTGCGAGAAGAGATCCGTCTAGATAAATCTCTCCTTCGCTTTCAATGATTTTAGCTCTGCTTTTAGAAACAAATCGTTCAAAGAAGAGATCGTATTTGATTGGATCAATGTTTGTAACTGAGATGCAATACAGGACTAAACTGCCTGGAGCACTTCCACGCCCCGCACCCACTGGGATTTTATTCTCATGACAATAGTTGATAACATCCCAATTCAAAAGAATATAATCAATGAATCCTAATTCCTTTAGGATTGACAGTTCCATTGTTAATCTTTCATAATAAACTTGCTTGTTTGGAAGCTCGTCAATTTTTCTCTTCTTAACGCCTTCAAAGCAAAGCTTGCGCAAAAAGTTAAAATTAGAAATGCTTGATTGGCATCCAAGAAGATCGTAGTATTTTTGATCTACACGAATTTCTGGAAGTTTAACCCCCGCTGGAAATGGACTTTTGTAAGGAGAAAAACTAGTAATCATATTTCAATGTCGTAAATTTGTTTGAGGAAAATATCGAAGTTCATTTCAATATCGTAAAGGGCATCGTGCAACTTGCTCTGATCAAATGAGATGCCATAATGCTTGAGCAAGGTCAATTGAGATGTTTTAAGACCCTTCTCTTTAACATGAAGAAGTTTATATTGCCAGCTAGTAAAGTTGCTCTTATCGGGCCAAATATTTTTAAAGATTGCAGCAGCAATTGATTTAGTATCAATGATTCGATCAATGAAAGAGTAGTCTGATTTTAATCCCATTTCTTTTCTCCAGATATTAATCATATAAACATCAAACCCCAGAAGATTCTGCCCAATTATTTTATACTCTGGATTGTAAAGATAAGGCTTTAGCTTATTAAAAACTTCCATTGGATCTTCTGCGAGTCTTTCATATTTCTCCATGGAGAATCCAGTAACTTTAGCAGCACCTTCAGATACTGTTAGATTCGGCCACTTGATAAAGTGACTGTGCTTGGATTTGATTTGTTTGCCTTCTGCAATAATCCACGCAACTTGCCATGGTCTAGACTTTACTAGATTTAGTCCTTCTGTCTCAGTGTCGAGTGCTATATATTTTTGAGAATTATTAAAGCGAAGTAGATTATCGTTCATTAGTTTGTTCTAGATAAGATTCCCAACAAAACTCATCACTTCCGAAGTGATTTAGATTAGGAGAGGACAGTGTAGCTTGGCGACCAAAGGTTCGATTACAAATAATTTTATAAGTTTGAAAAGCTTCTACATCGCACTTATCTTTATAATAAATAGATTTAGTTTTTTGCACTTCAAACTTTTTGCCGTTTTCAGTAAATTTTAAAACTTCTCTTTCCAGAGCATCATCGAATGGAAGATTATTAGACTCTATAAAAAAGACTGGCTTAATATTTCCAAACTCTTGAATGCAGCTTTGAAAGTAAAAATTATTCTGATGAATGAATGAATCATAGAATGGAACAGCTAATTTTAAGTTATCAGTCCATGCTAATTGCAATTGCTCATGAGTAATTTTGCCATTAAAATCAACATAAATTTTAGAGTAGAGACTGTACAAGTCTTTACATCCTTGATCATTTTTAGCAAATGCAATTAATTTATGATTAGATGTTAGACTATCAAGCTGATCGCAGCAGGAGAATCGTAATCCAAAAATCAATTGAATTCCAAGAGCTTGACTGATTCTAAATGCATCGAAAAATCCAACCATGGAATCTTCCACAAGAGTAACTGTTTTTAAATCATTCTCAACAGCAATGGAGAAAATGCTATCTGGTCCATTCTCATGACAATTATTAGGATCATTTAGAGTTAGGATACTGCGTCCAATAGAACAACTGGATTTGAAGAGAGCGAGCATCTTCTATGATAGCACAACTTCGGAACAAGTCAAGAGTGTTTTAGATGCGCGGGACAACCTGCGTAGTATCTCTTCTCAAAAGAATGGTCGCTCTCCACTAGAGATTCACTAAAGTCTTCTTCCAAAAATGATTTAGTAACTTTTCCATCTTTTAAAATGACATAATAATAGAAATCAAACTTCATAGAACAAGCCCACTTGGGATTTCCATCTTTTTTTAATTCTCCTTTGTATTTAGCAAATCCACATTGGAGCGGACCACTAAAAGACTTGTCTGTGGGAAATGGAGAATTTTTAGCAAAATTAGACTTAGCATCAATTTCTGAAAGTTCATCTATGTATTTTTGAATTGAGGTTAGCTGATGCTCGAATCCATCCAAATCATCTTCATTGATTCTATCCATAACTACTGCTCCATCAGATTTTTGCAATAGCTTTTGATCTAGCTCAAACTTTAAAAATAAGAATTCACTAACTCTCTTTTTGAATTCTGGAAACATGTGGCGAACTGCAAGGTTATACATGTAATCCTGCAAGTTATCAGAGATTTCTTTTCCTTTGAACTTCTCTTTGCTACTTTTAAAGTCGCGAATAATTGCTAAGTTTTCATTTTTATATAAAAACAATTTATCAATAAATCCTTTGATCTTATAAGAGATTCCAGCTTTGTCATCTTGACGAACAATTTCAAAGTCTTTCTCTGAAAAAGATTCTGAAATCAATCCATTAGCTCTGCCGTAGAAATCATACTTGAGTCCATTCAAAATCATGATTCTGATAGACTCTAAATTTTCCTCATCAGCAACTTGTAATTTTAAAGCATGTTTTAATACTAATCGTTTGATTGCGCCATGAGAAAATGGATCATTATTATCTATAATATATTGATGAATCTTTTCTCTTCTTGATTTGCCCAGTAGCTCAAAAATGAAGTGACAAACAGTTCCGCGAGAACTGCCATCGTTTCCTTTATCTGGAAGATTTAATTTATACTTACACCAATATAACCAGCTACAACTTTGAAGAGTTTTGATTCTACTTGCAGATAATGTAGTTTTAGGTTCAGTCATAATTTTTAAAAATTTTCATCAAAGACTCTACATCTTTTTGCTTAAAGACTGTTTTATTATTGTGAATGTAGTATTTTAAATTCTCAATATACTTTTTACGATCTATTTCTTGTTTACGCCAAGATTGTAAATTATACTTGTCTTGATGAGCATCTGAAAAATCATTATATGGTTTTGGAGGAAGGCGAATTTCAATCTGATCAAAGTTAAAATATTTGATCAAAGAAAGTAAAATTTTAATTGCTCCATTGTATCCATGATTAATTGAAGATTCAAAGTCATTGTTTGTGGATATAATTATTTTCTTTAGTTGGAAAGAGTTTAAATAACTAATAATTGCGGAACTCACTCCTAGTCCAAAAGTTACAAGGTTATTGGTAATATTGTTTTCGTAAAGAGCCATGCTATCTCCAATACTCTCTACTAAGATCACTTCTTCTTTTTCCTTTATCCAAGAATCTACTGTTTTAGCTGCGGGAATATGTGCTGGATAAATCCAATTTTTTCTCTGACCTAAATGCTTCCATTTGGGAATCTTATCAGCAACATCAATTTTTCTACCGCTAAATCCAATGATTTGAGAGTTATCATTATAAATTGGAAACACCATGCGGCGATACATTTTACCTTCACCAGCAAATCCAGTTTTATAAAATTTGAGAGTTGATTCTTTATAATTCTTCTTAGTATAAAAAGAATAATTAGGAAATAGTTTCTCTAATATTGAGTCTGGGTAGATTCGTTCCATTTCGATTAATTGTTTAGGCTCATAAAAAAAGTCTTCTGATTTATTTAAAGAATCAAGAATCTTGTTGAGTTTTTTTTTATCTCCACAGACTGTTAATTGCAATAGTTTTTCTAGTGGAAAAGATTGAGAACCAGATACAAAATCTGTCCACACTCCAGTATTTTTATAGATTCTAATAGAAGTAGAATTATCTCCTCCTCTATATAGAGCGCTGGTTCTCCAGTGATTTCCAAAATCCATTAGCTTGTAACCAACAGATTCTAGAGTGTTTTTGATTTGATTGGGATCAACGGAAACTTGGCAGGTCATCGTCTTCATCGGTTTCTAATTCTCCATTTGTATCCATTGAATTAGCAATATCACGAAGATCACCTCGCTCGCTAATGGAGAAGTTTTTGAAATCTAAATTGATGAAATTTTTTCTAAGAGCATCTCCAATTCTAATAGGCTCAACTGCTCCAGCAATATCTTGACCAAGATGTCTAGCTTTAACGTTGATGAGTTTATGAGTTCCAAAATTACGACCTTCAGATTCAATTTCATCAGCAGTTTTGTTTCTAAGAATAAACATGTGAGAGCAAAACTGAGTAATTCGATCAGAAAGAGAAACTACACTTTCATCATCAATAACATTAGAGGAGTTTCGGTTGTTTGTAATTCCACTTCTGTTAGATTGAACTGAAGTGATCATGGGAATGATGGGATTTCCATCATACAAGATTTCCTTTTGAACGCACTTTTTAAATTTATCCACCATCTCACCAACAACTTGCCACTCATTCTTTCCTCCTCCAGATTCGGAAGTAGTTTTAATATAGTCAAACGAGAAGATCATTCTATTGCCTCGACCAACTTTTCCATAATAAAAACGCTTGAGAGTTTTAATCATACTATCAACATCCATGCCACCAACATTGTAGTAGTAGAACTGGAGATTTTTAACTTGGCTCCAGACTGATCTAATTTTATCAACCACTTCTTGTCCAGCTTTGCGCCAGTTGCCAGTTTCAATCAAATGCATGGGAACTCCAGAGAGTGCAGCACATTGCCGCATAATGAGTTCTTCTTTGCTCATTTCTCCATTGTCGAAGTGCAATACTGGAATGCTATATTTAACAGCAACCTTGGTACTGTAATCCATGCAAAATTGAGTATTATGAGTAACAATAAACTCATCGATAATATATAAATGTTCGCCATCCTCAATTTCAATACAGCGGCAATCTTCTTTATTTTCTAATTTTTCGATATTAGATATTCTTAGTTTTAGATTAGAGTATTGATAATTTTCTTTACTTAGAGCCAAATCTTTCTTTCTTGGAAGAGAAAATGCATCTTTTGGATTTGGCATTCTAATTCTAACACTATAAGAAATAGCTCCATTGACTTTTTCTCCATCTTTATTTTTATATGTTGAAATTCTTTCGGAGATTTTAGCTTTTCCTCCGAGACTCCAGATCAAGCGCTGGATATCTGTTGATAATTGTTTGCTAGATGTAGAGTAGCTTAATCCTCCATAGCTACATGAATCTCCATTTCTTCCCCTGCTTTTGCTCAAAGTTCCATCTGTATCCATTAAACCTTGCAGAAGATCTAAACGCTGATTAAAAGATCCGTAGAAATACTCTTCTGGAATAAATTTATCATAAGATAATTTACCATAAAGATTTAAATCTTTTAAATGCTCTATGAGTGGATTTTTAAAAGATCCCCCTTTTGAAGTAAAAAATCTATAAGTTTTAGACTGGCTTTTCGAGCTTTCTCTAATTGAAACTTCGCAGTCTTCTTTTAAAAGCTTTTCAATTTTATTAGGAATAAAACTATCAGCTGATTCTATAACAAAACCATCTCTCAAACAGCCATCGCCAATTAAAGCTCCCACAATATATGGATCTAAGAGAAACTCCTTATCTATAGAATTGATTTCAGATACTAATGGAATAAATACTTTTTTACTTTTTTGAGATAGGTCATTAATTATCTTTTGAGTATCAGATACTTCCCAATGATATAATCCTTTATTATTTCTTGTATAAATTTTCCACAAGTGATCTAAACCACAATCGGAGAATCTTCCGTCTTCAAAAGTAACGCGATAGATATCTTTTTGTTGATGATCGAATGTTTTAAGGACTTTTGAAGTTTTGCCATTTGGACATACAATTTCAGATCCAACTAAAATATCTCTCATCTCAACGAATCCATTTGGAGTTAAGACTTTAGTATATAATGGATTCATTTTACCAACGCCACTTCTAGCAACAATCACAGTGATATTGCCAGGGCGAAGAAGAGATCCGTAGATTTGATTTACTTTTTTATGTGGACCCATCATGCCGAATTCCACAACGGGATTGTTTCCCCTCTCCTCAACGAGAGCTTCCATCTCTTCGTAAATATTTTCTGGAGTATCATTTCCTAATTCATATAAATTAATACGAGAATTATAGATTTGATCTGCTTGAGAAATGATGTCTGTGTAAGTTGAATCAGGACTAATGCCCTTCATTTTCTTGGCGACTTCGCGAGCAGACTCGTAGATTTCTCTACGTACTGTGTATTTTTTTAACTCCCTGGCTGTTTTAATTAGGTTTCCTTTGGGAACTTTTCGCATTCCTAAAGATCTAATATAATCAGATGGATTAACATTATCCTCAAAAGATAATCCTAGAGAATTTACTCTCTGAGCAATAATAACCTCGTCAATTCCTTCGCTCTTATCAATAGCTTGTTTGATGATTGAAAAGATTGAAGAGTGTAAATTAGTATTCTCAGAATAAAAATCTCTAGAGTTGATAAAATTAGAAATCTCACAATAATCATCTGGCTCTTTGATTAAAGCTGCAAGTAATTGTTTTTCTAATTCATAATCGTAGATCATATATGTGTATACGAGAGACTATTGATTTTGTCAATGATTGATTTATAGTTCTACTCCAAAATTCAAAAATAACTCTTTATTGAGAACATCTTTGGGGTAAATTTCTATTAAAATTATTTCATTTACTTCGCAAAACTTTAACTTTTTGTCATCTCTTTTTAATTGTTTTAAATATTGAAGTTTATTTCTATGAAAGAATTTAACATATTGAGTATGCTGCAAACCTTGAACTTCAACAGCAACTTTTTTATTGTAATTGTAGAAGTCTAAAGATAAAGCTGTTCCAACAACGCGCATTTCTTCAAAAACTCTATCATTTTGCCAATAAAGTTTTAAAAAGTTTTTAACAGTTGTTTGGAATTTGCTACGGCTATCAACTTCCCAATCAATGAGATACTTCTTGGAATTTTTTAAAAATGATGGATTGCCATTGATGTTTTTAAACTTCATTATTGATGAGCTTCTTAAAATATTTAATTAAGAAAGCTGCAAGTTTAGCATCATTTTCAATAAAAAAGAATAAATTATCAGCACCTTGAATTTTTTCAGGAATTATGATAGCTGTTTCTTCAAGCACTAATTGTCGAAACTCGTCTGAGACGTTAATCCAAGATCCTTTGCGAGAAATGAACTCCCATGCATAAAGCATATCAACGATTTCTTTTTCAATCCAAATTGAATTGCCATTAGTTCTTCCATATTTAATAGGATATGGAATTGTTAAGTTTGTCTTTTCATTGGGAGACTTCTTCACTGTAGCTTTCGCAAAGTGACCAATGATTGGATTATTAATTAAATCAATTTTATCAATGTTGGGGTTTTTGAGAATAAGATCTCCCTTGAATCTTGGTTCAAATTCAAGAATCCAATTTGCAAAGTGAAGTAGTGCATTGCCGCCAGTGGCAGAAGTTTGGCGTACTGGAGCTTTAGAGTATGGATCAAGTTTGATATCTGCTCGAACTTGACTAATGAAAATTGCTAAGTGGCCTCTCTTGCATAGAGAGATTGACATTCGCTTCATAAAGTTGCCAGCAATCACTGCTCCACCAGCAACTTTATTACTATCTTCAAATCCCTTGTCTAAATCTCCTTTAGAGATGAGTCCATCAACAGAGTCTAGGAGGAAAAAGTAGAATTTACTTTCATCATTTTTGCCAACTAGTTGACGCATAGCATCAACAGCAGTTTCATAAATATTTGTTTCAAATACAAAACAAGTTCCATCAACCCATTCTTCAGCAGAGAAGACAAATTTAATTCCTGATCTTTCTCTCATTTGTTTAGATAGGCGACCTTCAGCTTTGATGTAAAAACCTTTTCGATTAACTCCATTATCTAAGAATCCCTTCATGAATGAAAGAGCGCACGATGTTTTTCCAGTTTCATTTGGACCGCAAAATCTATGTAGTCCTGGTCCTAATCCTCCATCTAAATGCAAATCTAACTGAAGCGATCCGCTAGAAACTTTATAGTCAATTTCTTCTTCAAAATTATAGTGATCTTCAGAATTTTGTTTTAGGAATGATCCAAGAACATCAGATGATTTTACAACTTCTTTATCTTTATCTTTAATTTTGCTCATTTAGGAAGTCTTTGATGGTTTTAGTTTTATTAATGATAGATGCATCAGAATCACACTTATCGCCTAGATCATAACTCTCATACCTTGAAGTGTCAACGGTAAAGTTAAAAGCTCTGAACTTTTGATCCAACGTCTCTTTAAGCTTTTCGCTAACTAGATATGCTAAAGAATCAAACTGCTTGTCAAAAGAAGCAACTTCCATGAACTCTTCAGAATATCTCTCGCATAAAATATTCAAAAAGTGCATTTCTCGCATATAAAAAAGGCGCTTATCCTTTGCGGGAATAAGCACCAATCTTATGAGGATTTTCTTTTTGTTGACTTTTTTTTGAGATTTTGGCTTAGTCTTTTTAGCAGGCATTCACCATTATACAACAGTCTTAAAGTTCGTCAAGGTCATTTGATACCATCTTGCTGACTAGATTTTCAAAAGATGTTTTTGGAATCCAGTTTAGTTCTGTGCGAGCTTTTGTAGAATCTCCCCAAAGAAGTTCAACTTCGGCAGGTCGATAAAATTTAGAATTAATTGCTACTAATACTCGTCCGCTATTTTTGTCAATATAATTTTCATTGATTCCCTCTCCATGCCAATACCCACTAATTCCGACTTCCTTAAATGCCAATTCAACAAATTCTCTAATAGAGTGCGTTTCATTAGATGATAAAACATACTCTTTGGGAGATTCTTGATTCAGCATGAGCCAAATTCCCTCTACAAAATCTTCAGCATCACTCCAGTCTCTTTTAGCGTCTAAGTTACCAAGCTCAAGAATATTATAAGGCACTTCATTATTAATAGCATTTTTGATACGAGTAACCGCTTTTGTAATTTTTCTAGTTACAAATTCTTCTCCCCTGCGAGTGCCTTCGTGATTGAATAGCCACCCCTGTACTGCGTAGAGATTATAAGAGTCTCTCCACACCTTAACTAGCTGCCTAGAAGCTGTTTTAGACGCTCCATATGGACTTCTAGGGCGCAGTGGATGAAGTTCGTCTTGAGGACTGTACGATACATCTCCAAACTCTTCTGAAGAACCAGCTTGATAAAATCTACAAGTTGGATGATAGAGCCTTATTGATTCTAAAATATTCAAAGTGGAAGTAGAATTAGTTTCCCATGTTTGTCTTGCAAAATCCCAACTACTACCAACAAAACTTTGAGCAGCCAAGTTAATAAAATAGTCTGGTTTAATTTTTTCAATAATTCTAGCAATAGAATGACTGTCGATAAGATCAAAATTAATTAAATGAAATCTTTCATTATTGATGTGAGAAATATTTTTATGGTTATAGACGCTAAGCCTACGAACGCATCCAAAAATTTCATAATCTGTATTAGCTAAAAGATAATCAACCATGTGACTTCCATCCTGCCCAGTTACGCCAGTAACAATAATTGACTTTTTTTCAGAAGAAAATTTTATTGCCTCTTCAATATTTAAAATATTCATATGATCTATTTTTTTTCCTATATATTTTTCTTTGAGAATTTCCATTTTATTTTAATAAATTAATTAAATTAAGATATTCTTTTATAATAATATTCCAACTAAAATTATCAATAGCATATTTTTTTATTTCTTTTCTCATTTTAATTGATTTTTTTCTATTGCTTTTAATAATATTTTCAATATACTCTATATCATTTATTTTATTTTCAGATATTACATCAATAAATGGTAATGATAAATCTAAATTAGCTGTAGAATATTCTGATATAACTAAACCTAATCCTGCCATTAAAGCCTCTTTAGTAACTAATGGATCAGCTTCTCCATCGCTAAGTAATATTAAATTTGCATAGTTTGTTAAATTAGAATAAAGAAAATCTTTATTCCATTCTCCTAAATAATTAATATTATTACTATCAAACCTATCGTCAGATAAGTTTCCAGCAAAATATAAAGATTTTATATTTTGAAATAAAAATTGGCGTTTTCTATAATCTATTTTAGCTAAATAAATAGATTTATCTTTGCGTTCGCATTCTTCTTTAAATATAAACAAATCTTCTCTTGCTCCATTTGGAGTGATAAATAATCTATCATTTGCAACGCCTAATTTTAAATATGTATTTTTTATATTTTCAGATAAACAAAAGACATAAAAATTTCCATTAATAATTTCATGTAGAATTCCATGATATTCAGGATGCTTTTCATATTGTTCTGTATAAGCGTAGTGAGTAGTCAATGCTTTTCTTTTGCATTGAATGTATGGCATTAAAAATGCATAATCATCATATTGCATATGCACAAAATCAGGATCAAAAGAATTAACTGAATCTACAATTTCTTGAAGATTGTAAGTATTAACTATTTGAACATCGTGTCCATATTTTTTTAAATTCTCAGTATAATCCCAAATTAAAGATTCAACTGCGCCCCAACCAACTGGGGGTATACTCATAAATCCAGGACCGATAATAGATATTTTCATATTAAAAATTTAACTTTTATTTTGTATATAATTTTATAATTTTAAAAGATTTTTTATTTTTTTAATATAAGAATTCATCAAAATACTTTCAAGACCAAAATTATCAATAGCATATTTCCTAATTTCTTGTCTTTTATTTATTGATATTTTTTTATTTTTATCAATTATTTTTTTAATAAAGTCAAGATCATTTATTTTATTTTCAGGTATTATATCAATAAAATCTAAACTTGTATCTAATTCGTGGGCGACCGACTCAGTAATAACCAATCCTAATCCACACATTAAAGCTTCTTTTGGGGCTAATGGTGTAGTATTTTCAATAGAACTAATTAAAATAAAGTTAGAATATTTAGAAATTTCTTGATTCAAAAACTCTCTAGCGACTTCTCCTTTATAATTTTTATAATTATAAAATTTTGAATCAGATATCCTTCCCATAAAATCAATATTTTCAATCTCTTGGATTATATACTGCCTTTTCCTATCAACAATTTGTGAAAAACATAAAGTTTTATCATACTCTGCTTTTTCATAAAAAGAATATGGCTCATGTCTTACGCCTAATTTACTTAAAAATGTATTTTCTTTTTTCGCTCCAAAATTTATAAAAGTATCAATATCTTTTTGAGAGGATGCAAAAATATGAAAATCTTTATTATTAGCAATTTGATTTATAAGTCTATCATATCCATCATTTTGATAATGATTTGGATTATTAATAAATGGATAATGACTTGATATAATTTTTACTTTTGAATGAATGCTATTAATAATATCAATAAATACATCGTAATGAATATGCACTACATCATAATTTCCTGAGTTTACTTTTTGAAGAATTTCAAGTCTAGATGGGCTATTAATAATATCAACATCTATATTATTTTTTATTAAAATATTATAATAATCCCATAACATCATTTCTACAGCCCCCCAAGTATCTGGGGGAATAGGCATAATTCCAGGCGCTACTAAACAAATTTTCATAATATTTTAATCACACTATTCCGCGAGAAGTAAATTCTATTTTATTTTCAGTAAAATAATTAACCCAAGTTAATGCATTATCATATTCAGGCATTCTTGCCCAATCATGCCATTCAACGTGTAATATTTTTATTTTATTAAAAATATTTGATTCCTTCATATCTTTAAGAATTGCATATTCTTCGCCCTCTACATCTAATTTTAAAATTATAGAATTATTTTCAAGATTTAGATATTTAATAAAATCAACTAATCTAATAGTTGGTATTGTTATTTTCTCATACATATCATCAATAAACTCATCAATATTATTAGTTTGTTTATTTCCGCCAATAGTTTGATTTTTATTTGAATCAAAATGAGTACTTACCCCATGCTTAGGTTCTTGTAGCCTGCTCCCACCACCTATAAATCTATCTTCACCATGTAAAATATCGCCTTGAATCATTCCAATACACCTTTCAGCATGGAAAGTTGCAAAACCTGTTTTATCAGATACTGCTAAATTAAAATATATATTGCCATCATTTTTATCTAATAAATCATATACATATGTGTTTGCTTCAAAAGAATATGTCTTTTGAATATCTGTGTGTAAGGATTGAATTTCATGTAATCCTTGTTTGAAATTTGTGCCACAATCAATAAATATGCTCATGATATATTTTAATATACTCATGATATATTTTCTATTAAATTATAATATTTAATACATTTTTCATTATTATGAATTGGTATCAAAGACAATAATAGACTTTTTGTAATTTCTTTAATATCTTTTAAAGTTTCTTGATTAAATTTTAAAATAATATATTTTTCAAATATTAATTTATTTTTATCTATATAATTTTTATCAATTTCTTTATCCATTAATATATGATCATATCCAATTATTGATTGATAGATTTTTGACCAATCATAAAATAGGTCTCCACAAATAGATAATTGATTACCAACTTTTCCCCTCATGTCTATCATTTTTAAATTATTTTTATTATCAATAAGTATATTCGTAAAAACTAAATCTCCATGTATGATGCCAATTTTTCCTTTATTTTGAAATTCATATTCTTTTAAAAATTCTAAAATTTGATTTTTATTTTTTTCGTAATTTTTATAATTTGAAAAATCATAATTTTCTATTCTATTTATAAATTTTTTATAATAATTTAAATATATATTAATATTTTCATCATTGTAGGATTGATGTAATTCATTAATTTTATCAAATAAACTAATTAAAATATTTTCATTTAAACTATTATTTGTATTTAAAAAAGATAATGGTATACCATTAATTTTTTCTAATTTTATAAAATTTTCACCGTAATCAATTAATTTAGGAAATAAATTTTTAGAGCTTTCTGGTATATTTTGATAATAATATTTTTCACCATCTATATTTTTTGAATATTTAATAATAAAATCTTGAAATACTTCAATTTTATTATGATTTCTTGTTTGTGGATGAATATTATAAAATCCAGTTTCCTTTTCTAAATCATCAAAAGGTTTTAATGATAAATCATCAATATAAAAATCAGCATAAGGTTTCCCAAAATAAATTTCATCATAATTTATATTAAATTTTTCAAGAGAATCAATTGTAATTTTTGCAATATCAGCTTGAACTTTTCCAACATTACCTAAATGAGTCTTCATTCTTCTAGCTGTATATATAATTATTGTATGACCAAGAGAATGTAAAAAATTTAAAAAATTTATTGTTTTATTTATTGGTTTAACACTTGTGTAGTCACCTTCTATTTCTGGATATGTAACTAATGTATTATCCAAATCAAAACAAAATCTGCATTTTTTATTATTAATTGTAAAAGTTGATGAAAATGATTTTAATTGATTTGGAGTTCCTAAGCAATTAAATCCTAATACTTCTTCAGAACAAATGCTAATATTTTTATCAATTAAAAATTTATAAATTGATGATATATAAAATTCTTTTTCGTATTTTTTTTCTTTTGAAATTAATTCTATAGAATTTTTTAATAGATTTGCTGTTTCAAAACAGTACGCTCCAACGCAAATATTATCTGAGATTTTTTCTTTTTCTTTAATATCTAAAACTTTTGATTGAGAATCTATTTTTATATATGAATAAATTGGATTTTTATCTAAATCTTTATGATAAAATATTAAATTTGTTTTTTTATTTTTAGCTTCAGTAATAATATCATCATTATAAAAATTATCAGAATCAATAACAATTGTTAAATTTAATAATTCATCTTCAGTCATTTTTTCTAAAGCATGATAAACTGTTTCAGAAGCTCCTGTCGTATTATTTTTAATTGGTATAAATTGAAAATTTAATTTTCTAAATTTATTAATTAGTAAACTTTCAAAATTAAATTTTTTAAATTCATCTCTATATACAATAAAAACTTTATCATTTTTATCTATTTTTAAATTTTCTAATGTCCAATATATTATGGGTTTGCCTAATGATTTAATTAATGGCTTTGGAAGATTATAATTTTCTTCAGAAAATCTTTCACCTATTCCACATATTGGAATTATTATATTCATATTTTATTTAAAAAAATTTACCCTTCTTTGCTCTTTAGTTGATACGTAAGATTCATCAGAACCTAGTGATTTTATAGTATTTATATTATTTATTTGAATGTGATAACCTAATATAACTTCAGGATTAAATTCAATACCTTTATTATAATAATGATCTATATTATTATAGATATCACTATATATATCCATGATTTGACTATTTGATAATGCTAAATGATCATTAATAGCATATGGAGTATGATTGCAATCGCTTTTAATATTTAAAAAATTAAAATTAAAATTATTTAAATCATATTTTTTAGTAAAAAAATAATCAAATCTACATCGTATAACACAATCATATTTAAAATTATTATCTTTTTCATATTGTTTTTTTAATTCATTAGATTTATAAATTGAATAAAACATAGATTGAATATTTTGAGATGGATTGGGATTTTTAGTAGGATGAAAACAATTCCAATTTATTGAATTTTTATAAACTTTATTAAAAATTTTTTCAGACTCTATAACTATTAATTTAGGCGATAATTTTTGAATTATATAATCTATTTTAGATTCAATTATATCAGATGGAGTATCTACTCTATATGATTTATTTTTATTATAATGCCATGTATGTATAAAAAAATCTAAATCATTAAATCCAAACCAAGAAGTTTTAATATTTTCTAAAGTATTTTCTATATCTCTAGTTTGGCCCGAAAGGCAAATCGCGACTTTCATATAATTAAAGTATTATTAACATGCTTTCAACTCTATGAACATATGTATGATGATTTTTTACATACAATAATGATTGTCTTATAAAATCATAATCATTTTTTTTATTCATCGAATCATAAAATAATTCAGAAATATTTGGATTATATATACAATTTCCATCTAATTCTTTATAAACCTCTAATGAGTTAGTGATGCCTAAATGACCATAACTTATATTTTTATATATTCTACATGGAGTATGACCCCAATCAACATGAGCTTTACATCTAACATCAAAACCTAATAAAGATTTTTTGCACAATGCCATATAATCTTTATTAGATAATTGATTATGATTAAAATTATTTATAATAAATTCTATATTATTTTTTCTTGATTCATTTGCAAATTCATTAATTAAATCTATATTTGAATAAATGCCATCTGATGATAATGTACCTAAAAAATATATTTTATTTTCTCTTTCTAAATAAATATCATCTTCATTAATTTCATTTGGCATCAAATTAGTTGCCCAACTAATATATAGCTTATCAAAATCATCAATATTATAATCAACCCTGCCATTTGTTAATCTAATAATTTTATTTGTTGACTCTTCATAATAGCAACCTTTATTTAATTTATTTAATTTATTTTTATCTATTTCATAAATATAATTTGGATGATTAATTTTATTTAAATTATACCTCATATCTATAAATTTACCTACATTATTAACATATTTAGCTGGATTATATGCGCAATGCACATAATATATAGACGTTTTTTCTAATGGGATGTATTTATCTTGATAAGCTTCAACTAAAAAAATACAATTTGAAAAATCAAAATTATCTATTTTTTCATCTGCAAACCAATATGTTTCAAATCCTAAATATTTAAATGCATTATAAAATGATTCCCAAACATATGATATTGTATTTTCAAGGTAACCGTTATTAGGTTTAAACCCCCAAACTATAACTTTATAATTTTTCTTCAATGATTCAAGATTCATTTTATTATTTAATAAATTTTTGAATTATTCCATGAGGATATAAATTAAATGAATTAATTTTTTCAATTAATGCATTATCAAAATGCTGTTCATCGATCCACCAATCTTCAAAAGAGCAGTTTTCCCTTTGAATAAGATTGGGCGGCACTAAAACATCAGAGCAAATTAATTTATAATTTAATTTTGTTAAAAAATCTCTTTGTTTTTCTCTATATTCATCTCCATATAAATAATGATCATGCTCTATAGTTATTATTTTAAATCTATATTCATCATGGGGGAGTTTTGATAAACACTCTAAACTTAAGGTATCTATATCCATTGATAAATAATCAATAGACTGAGGTGCAGATGTTTCTTGAAGTAATTTAAGATAGTCTAATTCTAAAGCATTTTTATTTACATAAAAACATGATCTGCTATTATATGACGAATTCCAATGTTCATTGATTTCTACACATATTCCTTTCCAATTTAAAGTCTCAAAATATGCTGAATTATTAGCGCCATAAGCGCCACAGCTTCCAATATCTAAATAAAATCCATTTTGTTTAAAACCAAACATATTGGCAACAAATTGATCTTGAGATGCATCTGAGTAAAACATTATTTTTTAATATAAAAATGATTGATACCTTGAATATGGTCTAGTTTATAATTTCGCATTTCCATATAGTCCGCATACGATTTTAAATTAAAAAGATTTTCTAAAATGATCAAGGTTGGTTCGATTTTAGATAATCCCTCCATTACCTCTAACTCCCATCCCTCTGTATCTACAGAAAGTATATCTATACTATCAATTTTTGCCTCTTCAATAATAGAATCTAGCTTTCTAGAATTTACTTTTATTTTTGATTTTGGTAAAGAATCAACCCACTCTGGGTTTGAGTTTCTATACGCTTCTTTTATTTCAAAAGAAGAAAATGAGTGATCTGTAACTTCTCCATTATTCACGCATACTATAGTAAAATCAACATTATCTTTGTCATTTTTTCCACAAGCATAAGGATATATTTCATTTTGAGCATCTAAATGATTTTGTATAAAACGAGGATTTGGTTCTACGTGAACTGCTCTCCATCCATTATCTTTAAAATGCTTTGTCATAGACAAAAAAACAGGAGTAGCTGCTCCAATTTCTACAATAGTGCCTTTGTAAGAATAATCTGGGAAATATTTGTCTCTTGCTATTTGATCAGTGTTATCTTCTGCGTAAAAAGTTTTCATAATTAAATTATTTCAAATTTTGGACAAGGAACTATAAATTTACCACCATTTTTTAGAAATTCACTTTCTCTTGCTTTAAATTCATCTATAAAATGCCATGGTAATACTAATAAATAATCTGGCTTTTTATCTCTCATCTCTTGTTCTGAATAAATTGGAATATCTGTAGCAATAGTTCTAAGTCCAAATTTATAAAGACTTCTTTCTGCCGCTCCATCTATTAATGAATTATCAAGCCCAAAATATTGTAAAAGAGTATTTCCTTTTGTTGATGCTCCATATATCCAAATAGATTTACCTTTTGCTTTTTCCTCTTTAATAAAGTTTACGGTTTTTTCTTTTAGATCTTCAATTTTAATAAAAAACTTTTTATAGTAATCAATTGACATTACACCTAAATCTTGTTCATATTTTAGTAGCGATTCAACTCTAAATTTTGCTACATCTCTATATGGAGCAGTTGCAAATGAGCTTGTGTCCGCATTTGATTTTTGTATATAAACTCGGAAAGATCCACCATTAACATCATTTAGTTCACAGTCAACTATTTTAAATCCATTATTCTCAAGTAAATATTTGATAGAGTGTAGATTATAATACATTAGATGTTCATGACAAATATTATCAAAAGCTAATTGCTCGACCATTAATGGCGTATAACTCATTTGCACTACAAATAATCCATCATCTGCTAAAACGCTATTAATATCATTTAAGAATGAAATTGGATCTTCTAAATCATAAAACATTGCAATACAAGTAATTATATCACATTTTCTATTTTTAAAAATACTTTTATTATAAGCTTCTAAAGAAAAATAATCTTGAATAATTTGATTTGCAAATTTAGAGCTTTCTTTAACATATGAATCTTCAACTGGATCAATCCCTAATTTGCTAAAGTTATCTGGAATAAAACTTAATAATGTGCCATCATTACAAGCAATATCTAGCCATAAACTATTTTCATAATTTTTCTTTATATAGATGCAAGAGTCAACTATATTTTTAAGTTGCTTTCTCATTGTATCGTTTGTTCCAGATCTATACCAGTATCTACCGTACATCTTATCTGGATCAACTCCAGATTCAAGTTGTACTAGTCCAGATTTTTTTGACATCATGAGTTTTAGTTCAAATTTTTCCGCTTCTTGATTATTGTTATCAAGAAAATCGGAAACGCATAAATTTCCTAATGTAAAAAGCTCAACTAGTTCGTCATTTGATATTCTACAGTTTGTTTTTTTCATAATATTAACTGATAATATATTTATTTTCTATTAATTCTATTTATTTATTCCTGGAAATTTTGGATATTGATTGATATTTTTTTCTTTATGTATAATTATTTTTTCAATAGGAAGTTCCCAATTTTCTGGATAACAATATGATGATGAAATCGTAATTAATTTATTTTTATTTTTAAATAAGTAAGAATTTAAATGAGATTCATCATGCCATTTTGCTATAATATTATTAGCTAAATCTATTTGTGTATTATTTTTTAATTCAGAAATCATTTTACATATTTCATTAGATGATCCACCCCAAAAACATCCCTGATGATAAATACCTTCATTTTCTAGAGAAATATATGCAGTTGATTGTGGATTTGTCTCAATGTCCCACATTTTACCATATGCATAAATTCCTGGATGCATTACTCCGAATAAACTGCATACAGGAAATTCATTAATATTTTGAATAACTTCTAAATCACAATCAAAATATATAACCATATCATAATCAGTTAAATCTTTCAATACTTTTTCAAAATAATGAAATCTTTTTAACGTGATGAACGGCCAAGGTTCGTGTTGTATTTGATTAAATATTACATTTGAATATTTATCAGACACTGTATCTTTATCAGCAAATACAAAAATATCTTTTGTATTTAATGGTAAAAATTTATCTTGAATAGATTCAATTAATGGATTTAAAAAATCTTTATAATTATTTGTAGCTATTGTTAATATTGCAATTTTTATATTGTTATCCATGATTCGGGTATTAAGTCTTCTAAAAATCCATTTGTATTATTTAAACATATTTCATTTAAATAATTATCTTTAAACCAAATTTTAGGTGCAATTATTTTTTTATTTTGATTTTGATTTAAATAAGCCCCCCACCAACTAAATGTAGAATTTGTAATTATATTATTTTTACATTTACTCATTAAGTATAAATCTTCATAATCTTTATTATTATCTATGAAAATAAATTTATTTAATGATAATTTATTTAAATTATTTTTACACCATTCTATATCATTAGAAAATACAATAAATATTGTATCATTATTAAAATGTTTAATAGCTTCTTTATAATAACAAGCATCATGGATTGGATAGTTTTGAGGAAGCGTTAAGTAATCACCTCTCCTGACATGAAGTGAGCATGTGTTATTTAAATTTAATATATCTTGATATTTTTTATTTAATTCTATATCTTCATAAGAAAATAAAGATAGAATTTCATTTTTAAAATTTAAAAAATATTTTTCGCTATGAAAACATCCTCTAAAAATTAAATCATCATTATATGATGGAATATCGATATACCTATAAGTTTTTTCTTTTAAAATTTTAAAATCTTTATTTGAATCTTTAAAATTTAATTTAGATAAAAAATTACATTTATATGTATTTAAATGAGGATGATTAGTCTGTATATATAAAGATTCAGATAAAAATGGATCTAAATTATTTTTTAATGCATATGCATAAATACAAGCAATTTGAAATAAAATATTACCGAGACCACCAATAATATATGGATAAATATGTTTTTTCATTTATGTATAAAATATACATCCTTTCTATCATTTTCATATTTTTTAAAATTACTAGTAAATGGATCCCCTATTAATAGAGATTTTTCAGATAAAAGATGTCTAAATACATATTGTCCAGTCCACATATCAGAATTAAACTCTGGTGCTCCTAATTTTACTCTTGTTTCACAAAATTTATTTAAAAATGACATTATGTTATCGTAATTCCCGCCAATTACACCCATATTGATTAAGTCCCATCTGCTTGCCATTATAGCAAATAAAACATAATCATCCCATCTAGCTTGCTTATGCAATTCTAAATAATTAAACTCACTAAGAGACATGCTGTCTTTACATACAAATAAATCTGTGCTAGGAAATGAAGAAATTATTTTAGATGGATCTTGAACAACTATGACATCGGATCCATCAGTAAGAAAAATATTATCAAATTTATTTTCTTCTAAAAAATTTCGATAGCAAAAAAATCTCCAATCATTATTAGAGTAATCTGATGGGAATACTTTAATAAATTTAATTTTATTAGTAGTATATCTTTCTAAAAATTCATCAGATAAATTATCGTAAAAAATACGACCCTCAAGACAAAGCTCATTAACTGAGTTATACCAAGACTCAATATATTTAAAATCATTTTGTGCGACACGGCCATCTGCTTGACGACCAATCACCCAACGATCATTAGGATCATTAGGATGCTTCTTGAGAGAGAAGTAAGAAGTAAAAATAACTGACACAACCTATTTTAACTTGCAAATCAACTTCTTCAACACAAATTTTTAAATCAAAAATCTTCAAGGCTTTCTTGAATATCTCTAAGCTCTGGAAGGTGAACAAATAACTCTTCTTGATCTATAAAACCATCATCTAACCATTCCTCTTCATCTTCATCAATATCATCATAATTCTCAGATGCTAAAGAGGATACTGGCTTGCTACTCCAAAATTTGCAACTCCAGTAATTAGCTTTCCATTTTGGACCAATGTTAGTATCGCACTGATGCCTCGCTCTGTAACTCTTACGTCTAGCTGGATCGTCGCGTTTAATTTCCATATTTGGATCGCCAAACTTTACAATTACAACATTTCCTTTATCATTTTTAACATAAACTCCAAATTTTTTATTAGATCCAGTTGGAAGTCTAAATGGTTTATTTAAGGTTTTCTTTTCAGCTTCAGAGTAATCAATATCTGATAAATCAATATTTCCTTCATTAAATAAATCGACTCCAGCTTTGATTAAATCAATTCGGGCAAGATCAAAATCAATAGAATCAAACTTCCAAAAACAGTCTTCTGGCTTTTCTTCATGATATAGTTCTGTTCCAGATGCAACGTCTTGATCAGCACTTCTGTAAGAGTCTTTAACTTTTTCACCACGAAGCATTTTTAAAAACATATTCACTCTAGCCATAGCCCAACTACTTCTAGTTTGACCTGGACGATGAGATAAAGAAAACGCTCCAAGACCTCTTCTATAGATTTTCTTTAGTTGAGATAGAGAGACTTTCTTACTATGATTTTCATTATGAGATCTTACTTTTTCCTGCAAAGAATTTATGATTTTTTCAGCAAATTCAATTTTCCCACCATCTTCTCCAGCTGATCCTTTAGGATTTTTAGACGATCCTTTTTTGCGATCACTTGGAGCAGATGGAGTTTGTGCGGCACTTTTTGGTCCAGATCTTTTTGCTGATTCTGAAGAGTCGAAGAGTTGTTTAATTCTATCTGAAAAATCTATTTCCATAAATAATAATACACTTTTTTTTAATAATTTGACTGGAATTATGCTTGGCATGATTCGCAATTGAGAATAGAGCGAGCTAGTTCTTGCGCTGGATTAGCGCTCTTTTGATAATACAAGCCTTTGATTCCTTGTTCCCATGCAAAAATCATAAGTTGATTAACTTCTTTGGCAGATGCTGAAGGAGGAATCATGATGTTTAAGCTTTGACCTTGGTCAATGTATTTTTGACGTTGAGAGGCTTGAATGATAATTTCTTTCTGAGAGATTTCTCCAAAAGTTTTAAAAGTAGCTTTTTCATTTTCAGACAAGAAATCTAAATGAGCAACAGATCCTCCTCGAATTAAAATAGATTTCCAAACTTCTGCGGAGTTTTGATTTTTTTCAATTAGCAATTTTTCTAAATAGGGATTTTGATAAGAGAAATCGCCCTTAGCTAATCCTTTAACAAAGTAATTGCCATTTAAAGGTTCAATGCCCTGAGAGACTTGACCAAGAATAAAGCTTGAGCTTACTGTTGGAGCTACAGCTATTGTAGTCACATTACGACGACCATATCCTTCAAGTAATGCTGGTTCTCCATAGATTTCAGCTAATTTCTCAGTAGCCACATCGGCGCGATTTCTGATTGTTTTCCAAATTTGGTTATTTAAAATTTTAGCATCCATTGATTCAAAAGGAATCATTTTAGACTGAAGTAGTGAATGCCAACCAAGAACTCCAATACCAAGCGCTCTCTGATTGATTGCAAAGTTGCGAGCATGACTCATGAATGCCATGTTTTCAGTTTTATTAATAAACTCTGTCATGACAGCATCCAAGAAAAATACCATTGTTTCAACAGCATCAGTATCTTTCCACTCTTCCCACTTATCCAGATTCAGAGATGACAAATTACAAACAAAAGATTCTGTTGGAGAATCAGCAAGCATTATTTCATTACAGTTGTGAGTAACAACTCCATTGCAGATCCAGTGATGAGATTTTGATTCTACTGTGCAACAATAGACATCCTCTTGCCCAATATTAGAAATAGATGAAACTTTATAGAATTTTTTAGTATTATCTCTATATTCACGATCCTCTAGAATAATATTTTTTCTATCAAGAAATTTAGTATTTTTATTAAAAACTAATGCATCATTTTTATTTCCAATAATTAATCTCCAAGCAGTTTTAGTTTTATACATTTTGTTTCCTCCATGTCCATCAGGAAGTAACGACTCACAACTTTCTCTTAAAAGGCGAATTGATGATTGCATTCCAAGATTTGCTAAAATAATTTGCACTTCTTCTAGAAATTCTTTGTTAATTGAAGCTAGTGAAATTTGAAGTGGTTCTCCAGATGATTTAGATTTAAACACAGTTCCGTCTGCATAGTAAAGACCTCTAATGTATTGCCATAGCGTTTCTTCATTGGACGACCAGATCCATTCTGGAACGTATCCTTTTTCAAAATTCAATGCTTTTTTAAGTGCTTTACTAGATAGTCTTTTTTTCTCATGAGACCCTTCAGCAACAACACAGTTGCAAAAACTAGCGTTTTGATAAACTCTATTATTATAGAGAGAAATTTGAGTTTTATATTTATCAGATACGAAATCATGAGCATTTTGAACTTCTTCAATTAAATCAAAATCATTTCTCCAAATATCAATCATAATATAATCTTTATGTTGAGTTCCATCAGCTTGATATAAACCAAGAAGAAATGCTTCTTTGGTCATATCATTATTTCCAAAAATTCCCTTATTTGTTTGAACCGCAACAGAATCTCCAATTTTTAAATCGTGACATGCTATATCCCCATCTTTTGTAGAAACTTTATGATAGGATGTAATTTTATGCGACATTCCATTCTCAAGTTTAATTTCAAAAACATCAGCATCTTTCTCAACTAATTTCATTTTTGATGCTTTTACTTCTTTTTCATTATCAAAAAGAATTAACTCATCTCCATTTTCATAGAGTTCTTTTGCCGTTAAAATTCCAAAATTAGAAATAACCCTTTGATCTCCAGTGACGCAAAGATTTGAATGACTGATTTTTAAATTTTTATCTTTATAAACTTGAGGGGCTTGATCATTAGCGTTATCAGAGAAAAAGATGTATGGATATCCGCTTTCAAATCTCTTTTGAATCACAAGACCCCAGATTCTTCTATTTTCTTTATTGCCATCAATCATGTCCTGCATCCACTTATTAGTGACGCAGACTCCAATTGAGAGTTCTTGAATATCATTTCCTTCTGATTTAATTTTTAAAAATTCTTCGATATCACCATGATCAATTGGAAGATATATTGCACAAGCTCCTCTTCTCGTATTTCCCTGAGAGACAACAGTCATCATCTTATCGTAGAGTTCCATAAAATGAACTGAACCTGTTGATTCTCCACCAGATGAAATTTTAGATCCTCTAGGACGAACATTGCCAAAAAATGCGCTAGTGCCTCCCCCAGATTTTGTCATCATGCTGATTTCAGCAAGTTTATGACCAGTAATAGACTCGATAGAATCTTCTAGATAAGTTCCAAAACAAGAAATTGGAAGACCTCTTTTTCTGCCAAAGTTTGACCAATTAGGAGATGATAATGAATAAAATCCACGCTCAAGATAGTCTGCGAACTTCTCAGCAAAACTTTTGCATTTGAGGTAATCATTAACTTTAGTAATACAATCCTCGCTTACAGATAAAAGACTTTCTGCTGTTTGTGCAACATCAGATATTCTCTGCTCAGCAGTTTCGCCGTCCATCAAATAACCGCTGCTTAAAAATTTGCGAGAATCTGCATTGAGCCAGTAAATATTTTTTTCCATGTTAATTATATTATATTATTTATTAAATCTATATTTTTTTAGAATAAATCGCTTTACCTAGATGATTAAACGATAATATTTTTCTTATACCATTCATAAGTTTTTTCAATACCTTCACAGAGATTAATTTTAGGCTGCCAACCAAAGGATTTAATTTTATCTATATTTAAAACTTTTCTTGGAGTTCCATTTGGTTTTGTTGTATCCCAGTTAATATCACGATCATAACCAACGATATTGGCAATTATCCCTGCCAGTTGTTTAATCATTATGTCCTCACCAGTTCCAATATTAATATGTCCCATTTCATCGTAGTTCTGCATACAAATATAACATGCATCTGCCAAATCATCAACGTGTAAAAACTCACGCATTGTAGAACCATCTCCCCAAAGCTTCACTTCACAGTGTTTGCTATAGTTAAGGGCATTGTGAAACTTTGAAATCATTGCAGGAAGAACATGTGATGTTTCTAAATCAAAATTATCATTAGGACCGTAAAGATTTGTTGGCATCAAAGAAATAGCATTAAATCCATACTGCTGACGATATGCTTCACATAGTTTAATTCCAGCAATCTTTGCAATTGCATAGGCATCATTCGTAGGCTCCAGAGCGCCAGTCATCAACTGATCTTCTGTGATTGGTTGAGTGGCAAGTCTTGGATAGATGCAGGAAGAACCAAGAAACAGAAGTTTTTTAACTCCAAAATTATAGGCATTATGAATAATATTATTCTGAATCATCAAATTTTCATAAAGAAAATCTGCTTTGTAATTATTGTTTGCAATAATACCACCAACCTTGGCAGCGGCAACAAACACGTAATCAGGTTTTACTCTACTAAAGAAATATTTAGTTTCTTTGGAATTTGTGAAATCAACCAAATCGCGAGTTCCAGCAACGATATTATTATATCCTTTTTCTTTTAATTTTCTTATGATTGCAGATCCAACCATTCCCTTAGCTCCCGCAATCAGGATTTTACTTTTACTGTCCATGAACATACTTTTCTATGTTAGTTATAATGTCTTATTAATAAATCTCCAGTTTTTTAGAATAAATCATTTTCATCAAAACTCTTATTATCTTTAGAATACTCTACTGGAGTACTGTAAAAGAAATCAGACGCTGTATTTCCGTATAAACTCTCATCAAACCATTTTGTTTTTGCAAGAAGTTCGTCATCAATTGAAAAAGCCTTCTTGAATCCAATCAAACCGAAAGATTCATTGATTCTATTTTTCACAAATTCTTTAAGAATTGAGGCAGATAATAAGTCTTCTTCGGCTCCATTAACAATCCAATCAATAATTTTAGACTCTGCAACTAAAGCTTCTTGAGCTTCGTGCAAAATTCTCCCTTCTAGTTCAGCATCAAATAATTCTGGGAACTCTTTTCTAATATCATTGATGATTTGAATTCCAATAAGACCATGAATCATCTCTTCATTTTTAGTATATCTAACTTGCTGATTAGTATCTTTTAGTAAGTTATTTTTACCAAACCAGTTAATAACATAAAACTGACTGAATAACGAAGCATTTTCGACAAAGAGAGTGAACAAAATGATGCTATAAAGAAATTGTTTTTTAGAATCTTTATAATAGCGATGAGTATACTTTTTCAAATACTTCACTCTTCCTTGAATCCAATCAAGTTTGAGATTCTCCTCAAACACATCATTTAAATCAAGTATTGTTAGTAGTGCTTCATAAGCATTATTATGAACAACTTCTGTATTTGCCATTACAAAACCAAGATCTTGAATGGCTGGATGAGGAAGATTATCTCCTAATTTTGCCCAAAATGTTTTAACGGCAACTTCAATTTGCCCAATCGCAGACAATGTGCGAATGATGATTTCCCTATCTCTCTCGCTCAATGAGACTTTAAAATCTTGAACGTCCGATTTAAAATTCCACCTTTTATGAGACCACGCATTGTTATGCATAGCATCAATAAATTGCTCTGTCCAGGGATAAAGGTTGGGTTTTCTAGATACTTGTTCGTCAAAAATACTCATGGCTAATATCTTACACCATAGTCTAGAAATCAAGAATAGCAAATGGAATTTTTCTTTAAATTTTGCCCTTGACAACTAAAAAAACAATGCAACCTTATTCAACTCCTTTTCGCCATAGCAATGCCAGTTGAATATGCAGATGCTCTGAATAATTAATTTGCTTCGCAAATTAATTAAAGATTTTTGAAAAAAATCTTTATCTCAGTGCATTTGCACTTGACAGTACAAAATATCTGTATATAATACTGAGCGTAGCGAAGTATTAACGAGCGGAGCGAGTTTGAATTGAAAACGAAACGCTATCCAACTACGTAGTAAAACATTTTACTTTATGTATAAATTTTATTTGACAGATCATAATTCTATGCTTAATTGCCTTAATGAATGATAAACAGCAAGAATATTTATGCTCAAGTGCTAACTGGGAGGTATCAGTATCAGCAAAATCTGCTGAAGAAGCTGCGTCGTTAGCTGTGCAAAAAATAGTTGATTCTGCAAAAGTTGTAAACTTTCCAATTGGAGCTATGATTGTAGTGATTCCAATTACTAAAGATTTAGAGAATTTACATATGATTTATGCGCCAAAAATTTTAGCAGATATTGGTCTTCATGAATTCTCATCAGATTTAATTAAATTTATAAATGAATAAACTTAAAGTTAATAACATTTCTTTGATTAGTTCTCCATCAAATGGAGATGTTGGCTATGATATTTTTGCAAACTCAGAACCAAATATTGTTGGAAAATGCAATGAATCGAGTGGATATACTCACATTGATTATATTGAATATGATTCTGGTTTAATCATTGATCCTAGTTCTGAGTTTCACACTCTACTTTTCCCAAGATCTTCAATCTCTACCAAGAATTTAATTTTATGCAATAGTGTTGGAGTTATTGATTCTAGCTACAGAGGAACTATCAAAGTAAGATTCAAGTATCTTGCATCTCCAGAAGATATTAATAATCTTGGAAGATTTAGTGCTAGTCATGCTGTTTTTATTAATCCAGATTCTATTTATAAAAAGGGAGATAAAATTGCACAATTAGTTTTTCAAAAATCAAACTTTATGCAGCTTGAACAATGCGATTCGTTTAGTGAAACATTAAGAGGGGAGGGATGCTTTGGCAGCACAGGAGTATGAACGATAGAATTATTGGAATTTGTGGACCAGCTAGAAGTGGTAAAGATACCCTAGCCGACAGCTTCATCGAAATTTTTAAAGAGTATAAAGTTAAAACTCAAAAACTATCTTTTGCTAAAGAATTAAAATATGAATGTAAAAGTTTTGTTAAGAAAACTTTAGGCATTGACATTTTTACAGAAGTTACAGAAGAAAAAGATATTATTCGGCCACTTTTGGTAACATGGGGAACTCATGTAAGGCGCAAACTAAATGATAACGTTTGGATTGAGGCTCTTGAAAAAAGAATGCATTCTAACAAAATAGTAATCATTAGCGATGTTCGATTTGAGAATGAATTTAATTGGATCAAACAGCAAGGTGGAAAGATTGTGTTTGTTAATCGAACTCTTCCAGATGGAACTTTAGTTCCTAATGCAAATGAAGAAGAAGAAAAAAACAATTCTTTATTGCAGCAAAATGCTGATTCAGCTTTTACATGGCATACCATGAATGATGAAAGATGGATTCAAGCTATTGCTCACTCAATTTTAACAGGGATTGTTCCTAAAGATTGGATTAACCGTGGACTCTGATTTATCTCTCATCAATAAAATTAAAGAAAATCGCGATGATGAAAGTCTAAAAGAACTCATCAATCGACATTCTGGAATTTATTTAGAAATGGTTAATCGTGTTATTCCAGACTATTCTGGCATTGTTAATAAACACGATGTTTTGCTAGAAAAAGACTTTACAATCTATTGTGCAGCTTTAAAATATGAGCCAGATAGAAACACTAAATTCTCTACTCACCTGGCAAATGAAACAAGATGGAAATGCTTGAATCTTTATAATAAAAATAAAAAGATGATGGAAGAGCCTCTTGATAAAATTATTTCAGAACCTTTTTGCGAAGACTTTACAAAGTCTATTCACAAGCAAGAACTCATTCAAAGCATTCTTGATTATTCGAAAAAATATCCTGATTCAAGAGTAAGAAAAATTATTGACATGAGATATAACTCCATGTATAATAAGGTCATTCCTTGGAAATTGATTGCTAAAGAACTTGGAATGAGCATTCAGGGATGCATAGATATTCACAATAAATTCATTATCAAAGCTAAAAAAGAACTAAATTATGTACAATAAAATCATCGGAATCGGTCATCTAGTAAAAGATCCAGAATCTCGCACAATCTCTACTGGCAAGCAAGTTTGCACATTTAGAGTTTGTATTTCAGACTCTCAATCAAAAAATAAATGCTTTATTGATTGTGAGTGTTGGGATAAACTCGCTGAAATTTGCACTCAATTCTTAAAGAAAGGAAAAGAGATTATGATTGAAGGCGAGCTTTGCATGTCATCTTGGACTGGAAAAGATGGAACTACTCAAACTAAACCATATATTCGCGCTGAAAAAGTTAAATTTATGAATTCAGCACCAAAACCAGATACTGGGGCTAATAGTGATGAATCTGCAACTCAAACGGTTAAGAAGTCAAACTCTAAACCGCAAGAATCAAACCAATTCGAATCTGAAGACATTCCATTCTAATGAAACTCTTAGTACAAGCTGCTCTTAACACCTTAAGTTTTGGAAATGTTAGCATCAACATTCTTAAAGAATTTTTTAATAAAAATATTGACATCGGTTTGTTTCCTTTTGGGAATGTTGATTTGTCAGCTTTCAACTTATCGAATGAATTTAAAGAATTTCTTCAAAAGTCTATCAATCAAAGATTTGATGCCTTAAAAAAAGATGTTCCAGCATTTAAGCTGTGGCATTTAAATAGCTCTGATGATCGTAAGAATCCTAATCAAAATCTTTTAACATTCTACGAGTGCAGCGAGCCAACAAAAACTGAAGTATCTATTGCGCAAGCTCAAGATAAAATCTTTTTTAGTTCTACTTATGCTCAAAATAAATTCATTGATCTTGGATGTGAAAATACTAGTTTTGTGCCTATGGGTTTCGATCCTGATCTTCACATCACAAATAAAAAGTATTTAGATGTAGTTCATTTTGGCTTGATGGGTAAATTTGAGCATCGAAAGCATACTCAAAAAATCATTAAAACTTGGCTGAAGAAATATGGAAACAATAATGACTATCAGCTATCTTGCTGTGTTACTAATCCATTTTTTAAACCAGAACAAATGCAAGCTATTATTGGCAATTTGTTAGAGGGGAAAAGATACACTAATATTAATTTTCTTCCTTACTTGCAAACAAATCATGAAGTTAATGAGTTTTTAAATGCTATTGACATTGATTTGACAGGCTTAAGTGGCGCTGAAGGTTGGAATTTACCAGCATTTAATGCTACTTGCTTGGGTAAATGGTCAATTGTTTTGAATGAAACATCTCATAAAGATTGGGCAACATCTGAAAATTCTATTTTAGTTGAATCAGATGGTAGAATTCCAGCACATGATGGAGTTTTCTTTTTGCAGGGGCAGGAATTTAATCAAGGGGAGTTTTACTCTTGGAGTGAAGAATCTGTTATGCAAGCTATGGACTCTGCAATTAAAAAATATCGAGTTTCTAATATTGCTGGAATTGAACTTGGCAAAAAACTCTCTTATAAAAATACAACAGAAATTATTTTAGACAAAGTTTTCTCTTGATTTCTAATTTAAATTATATTAATATATTATATGACAGAAAATAAAACTACAAACTATTTAAATAGTCTTTTATATACAGATGGAAGCTGCTGTTTTAATGGGGATTTTAAGATTAACACTCTTGAAGATTATTATGAAGCTATTATGATTGTTCCTGGCTCTGAAAAAACAGAAATTAGCATCACTGCTTCTAATAATCTTCTTGATGTAGTAAGCTCTAATGCTTCTTATCCTTATAAATATCAGATTAAGCTTTATAAAACAGTTGATATTGAAAAGATTTCATCTTCTCTAGATAAGGGAGTCTTGAAAATTAAACTTCCTAAACTAAAAGCTCAAGTTGCTGATAGGATTAGAATTCCAGTATCTTAAAAAGATAAAAATAGAATAAATAAAAAACAGGTAGTGAAAACTACCTGTTTTTTTATTATATAATTATTAAATCTTTTGCTGACACTTTATTCGTGGATATTTTGATGGGGGATGGCCATATTTATGTTAAAAATAATATTTTTCAATTTGGAATAATGAGTTCTAAGTTATTCTGTGAAGGATTAAAACTTCATTTTGAAAAAAAGGTTTTATATTTCATTGGGATTCACCTTGTTCAAAAGCTTCTAGAATAAGGTGTTGTTCAAAAAAGACTATAATTAATTTAAGAAATTATCTATATGATAATTCTGGAATTTTTCTATTAAGAAAGTACAATAAAATAAAGGAGGTTTAATTGCCAATCTATATTTACCACAATGAATCAACAAATGAATATCGCGAAATTCTTCAAGGTATGAATGAAACTCACGAATATTTTGGAGAAACAGATGAATTTAATGAGTCTTGGCAGCGTGTTTTTACTATTCCTAATGCATCTATTGATACTCACATTGATCCATTTAGCTCTACTCAATTTGTGGACCGTACAGGCTCTAAGAAGGGTTCCTATGGGGATATGCTTGACTATAGTTCAGAGATGAGCCAGAGACGCGCAGATCAAGCGGGAGGAGTTGATCCTGTAAAAGAGAAGTACTTTAAGGACTATTCAAAAAAGAGAAAAGGAGCTAAACACTTTGAACAAATGAAAACATTTGAGAGCAAAGGAGTTGATGTTAAGTATTAAAAAGTAGATAAGAAAATTCTTCCCCACCCACTTCCAGCAGTTCCAGTGCAAATATAAAGACCAGATCCACTAACTGCCATTTCTCCAAATTTTCCAGTTTGAGTGGAAAGTCCAGCAAATTTTGGAAGAGAGAAGTAAGTTCCACTAGCAAAATCTAATGTGCAAGCATATGGTGCTCTGGAAGAGTGAGTTCTATCTTGACCATCAGCTATGACTGTAGATCCAGTATGAGATTTTGGAATTTGAGCGCTTCTTCCTCCTAAAATACTTGAGTACTCTCCACTATTAAAGTGATTTGTTCCCCCTAAAATACATGAGTAATTTCCACTAATACTATTTCCAGATCCGCCACCAATGAATGAATATTCGCCACCACTAATTTGATTAGCATATCCTCCTAATATTGAAGAGTAAACTCCACTAGAACTATTCATCGATCCTGCTCCTATAATGCTATAATTTCCATATTTAATAGTATTGCTATCGCCACCTAAAATTGTAGAATAATCTCCACTAACTATATTTCCATATCCAGCACCAATAAAAGAATAAGTAGATGTAGCTTCATTAGCGGCACCACCAGCTATTGTTGAGCTTTCTCCAGAAATTTTATTAAATGTTCCTCCTATAATAGATGAATAATCTTTTTTAATTTCATTAAGACCTCCACCACCAATTATAGAATAATTTCCAGTTATTTTATTAGAATTTCCACCACCAATTGTAGAATAATTTCCAGTTATTTTATTAGAATTTCCTGCTCCAATTGATGAATTAGTTCCACTAATCATGTTACCAGATCCACCTAATATACTCGAATATCTTCCAGACGCACTATTATTTATACCGCCAAAAATTGATGAATAATCGCTATTTTTAATAATAGTATTTTGAGTTCCACCTCCAACTATAGAATAATTAGAAGAAACTGTATTAATTGTTCCGCCAATAATATTAGAATATGATCCACTAGCCGTATTATTTGCGCCTCCACCAATTAATGAATAATCCCCAAATGCATAATTTTGAAAACCATTAAATATTGAAGAGTAAATTCCATTTGATTTACTTTCAAATCCATTTGCTATGATAGAATAATCTCCTATAGATTGGTTTGTTTCACCATTTAATACTGTTGAATAAAGTCCAGACGATGTATTTCCATTTCCAGCCCCAATAAATGAATTATTTCCAATACTAATATTATTTTGTCCACATCCAATAAATGAATAATTTCCACTAGCTTTATTATTATATCCAGCTGATACTGATGCGTAATTTCCACTAGCATAATTTTGATATCCTCCATTTACGCTAGAATATAATCCTTTTGCATAATTAGTCCATCCACCACCTACTGAGGCGTAATTTCCACTAGCTGTATTTTTATAGCCTCCTAAAACTGAAGCTCCAACTCCTATGGTAGCATTTTGATATCCAGCCCCAATGAAAGCGTACTGACCACTAGTAGAATTTTGATATCCTCCAACAGCAGATGAATAGTCTCCATTAGCAATATTACCATTTCCAGCACCTACAAAAGCATTAGCGCCAGTAGCAATATTATTTTGCCCGCCACCAATAAAAGAATACGCCCCATTTGATTTATTATTCTGCCCTCCACCAACAGAAGCATTAGCTCCATAAGTAGTATTAGATGTTCCTCCTCCAATAAAAGAATAAGAATTAGTTGTTGAATTTCCTGTTCCGCCAGCGATTGTTGAGTGATTTCCAGATGCAGTATTATTTTCTCCACCGCCAATTGTTGAATAAAGTCCTGCTGTAGTATTTAGATTTCCAGCACTAATACTAGAGCCAATACTACTAGCAATATTATTAGCTCCTCCTCCGATAAATGAATAATCTGCATTAATAGTATTTGCTGCGCCTCCTGCAATTATCGAATAATTTGCATTAATAGTATTAGAATCTCCTCCTGCAATTAAAGAACTAGTAATAGTATTCTGAATATTATTACTAGTACCCCCTCCAATATAACAATAATCTGATGATGATGCAATTGTATTACTAGCTCCACATGAAATATATGATGCTGGATTACTAGAGCTATTCCCATTTGCAGTATTAACTATTTGATCAGTGAAAGTTTTTATTCCAGCAATAGTTTGATTTCCAGTTGTGACCACAACATTTGATGTGTTGATGTTAATTTGATCTGCTGAAACTGTTATTCCGTAACCCGTTCCAATATTAAATGTAAGATCCCCAGTTAATTGTCCTCCTCCAACTAATCCGCTACCAGCACTTAGGTTTCTATCTGCGCGAACTGCATGACTAGTAGTGGAGGCTTGAGTGTTTAAAGATAATGCTGAATCAAATGTTTTAAGTCCGCTAATAGTTTGATTTCCAGTTTTAGCAACAACTCCTCCCGATTCCCAATCAACTGGATTATTACCACCAAGAGTGATTGCATTAGCGCCACTTTGATTTAAAACAAATGGATATGTTGCACTGACTTGTGTTGGACCTAAGTTCATAATAATTTTTACACGTTTATTCTAAAGATTGCCAATTAATATTTATACTTGACCATATATTAGATATAGCACTCCAAATAGATGGAAACTTTGTGGTTTTTCTATCAATGTAAAATCCAGCTGAATCATTTGTTTCTACTGAAAATGATGCTGTAAAATTTAAAACATCATTCACAGTCATTGAATAATTAAAATTATCAAGTTTAGCATTTGTTATGCTATAAAATCCAGTAGCTAATTTTGATGAGTCTGAAAATGATATATCAAAATTATAACCACTTTCATTGTATAGCATTCCACTTAAAAATCCGCTAGAGAATCCAGAAACTTGTGCGGATAAATTTACTGATCCATTAATTGGATACTCTAGTTTTCTATTATAAACGTAATTGCTTCCTAGTCCATAAAGTGGAGTTCTTGGAAGATCAAAATTTAAAGATAAATTTTGTAATATAGGTTTTGATGCAGCCGATAAAGCGACTCCTCCAACTTGTAAATTTTGCAGAGAGAATGTGCAATAAGATGGAATTGTAACTGGAGGATCATATTCTGTTTTACCATTATCCTGTCCAGTAATATAACTTCCAGTTAGAGAAGAATAAAATCCAGATAAATTCAATGAACCAGCATTAATTGAATTTCCACTAATGCTATTAATAGCTGGAATAGTGATTGAGTTTCCAGTTAAAACATCAAATTTCATATTAGAAGCTTCAAATCCAACTGAAACTTTTGGTATTTCATTCAAATTAAAAGATACGCTATATTTATTTAAATAACAATTTCCAAAAGATAAAACATTAAATCCACTATAACTAGTGTTTGTGATGATTGGATTTTTAGGCTTTTCAAATGCATCTCTAAGATCTTCTGGATCAACAACAATATAAAAATTATTATTAGTATTTTTTATATTAGTAAATGCTCCTAAATTAGAAGCAGTTTTTGTCTGAAAATTCATTGCTAGCTCATTGCTAATATAGGGCGATAAATAATAATCAAAAGATAGTTCTATATTTGGCGCTCTTACTAGATCATTGACAGAGTAGTTTTGTCTTCCAATCTGTTTTAATTTTTGCCTCTCATTGCTAACTGAAAAATTGCAATTCTGAACCAATGAAAATAATCGTCCAGAATCATTACCAGTCTTCCACGCTGGAGACTGACCAATAGCTACAAATGCTGAATTGCTTTTTAAAATTGTTTTATTCATGAGCCTGTTGGTACTATTCCTAATGGATCTTCAATTAATGAAACTTCTAAATCGTGAGAATCAGCATAATTCCAAGTGTGACTCCAAGACGGCGAATAGAATACTTTCAATTTATTATACACTGATGGAGGATCACTGTAGAATCTGCGATATCCGCCTTTATTTTCTAAAAAATGAAGAATAGCTTTAGCTTTTTTAGTAGAAGCTTTCTCAAACTTATAAGAAAAATCTGTTGTTGCTATGTTTGTTCTAGTTTTCATTCGCTGAACAAATGAATTTTTAAATTCAATTTTATCTACCTTTAATGCTACTTCATTTTGAAGTCCAACATCTGGTTCAAAAAAGAAATATTTTGTCCATTTTGTTGCGCTTCCAGTTGGTCCATCAAGACTACGGTTTGTTCCTGTATGATTTCCAGAACAATAGTAATAATTATCTAATTTATTTGAAGAGACGCCAGAATAAACTATATCATATTTTTCATAATATTTCCCCGACTGCCAAGTTGTTAGAGGAGAGTTTACAAATGTCATTCCAGACCAGTTCAGTAAATTTGGAGCTTCATTAACTTGAAAAGCTAAATTAACCTCATAATGATTTTTATTTATATGATTTATAGAATAGTTATCAATTACTCCAGAAATTGTTTTATAAAAACTAGATGGATCTGAAAATGGAAGCAAATCTGTGCCATTTTTGCTTTCAACATAGTTGATTAGTTGTTTGGAATTAGTTTCATTCAATTGATATTTTAATTGATATTCAGCATTTAAACTATTAATAGACAAAGGAATTAAATTATAATATCCATTGTGAGTTTCATATGAATAGTATGTGCTTTTAAAATTAATTCTAGATCCGTAGCTTGGATTAAAAACTAAACTAGTAATTGCAGTGACTCCACTAATATTAGAATCTCTATTATAAAAAGCACTCATGAATGACCAATATAGTTTAATGTTAATTTTACACCACCATCAGCACTGCTAGACAAACTTTCGCCAACTAATGATGCTTTTGGTATAGTTAATGTTTGAATAGTATTAGTTAATGTTTTATCTTTAATAGAGAAAGAAACTGTTTTATTTTCGCGAGCAGATAAAAAATTAAAAGAATTTTGCAAAAAAGCATCGTCAACATCAATTTGCACAGATGCTGAGTATTCAATATTTTTAAAAGTAACTACTTCAAATGGATATTTACTTCCTATAGTATAAATTGGCTTTCTAGTTATTTTTATAGAGTAATCAAAACCAACTACTCTATTAGTTGTTGAATTGTCGCAAGATAAAGATATGCTTCCTTGATTTGGAATAGAAATTGCAGGAGGTTCAAAAGTATATGATGGCACTGCTTGACTTGTGAGTTCATCAAAAATAATAAAATTACTAGATACTTTTGGTATAGATCCAACCGCGCAATTAACCATGTACTCTGTTAAATATCCTGAAGAAAAACCATAAGCTTGATTATTATTAGTAAAATGAATTTTTCCATTAATTGCTGGAGATCCCGTATACTGTAAAATTGGATCAATATAAATTAAACTTCTACTAATTGATAATTGAGCAGATGTTGGGCCATTAATTGTGGTGAATGAAGATTCTCTTCCAAGAATTTTAGAATTATTAGATGGATTACTATACGACAAATCAAGACTATCAATGCCCAAAATTTCTCGATCATTAATAGAAAATCTATTTTCGTAGTTGCTAGTAGAATTAAACATGTTACATTCCTCTTCTTAATTGACCGCCAAGACGTTTTTCCTCTTGAATAACTTTTAAAACAGCATCTCTGATTTGGCGCGAAAGTTGTTGATTTGCTCCTTGAGTTTGACCAGAGGAGTTTTCTGAACTTTTTCCAGAGGATCCATCCACATTAATAGTGATTGAACCTGTGGATTTTTCAGTCGTTCCAATGAGTTCATCAAATTTAGAAATTAATTTGTTATTTAAATCTTTTGAAGCTTCTTCGCTCATTGGTTTAGAAGCTCCAGCATTCATAGCTTGCAAGTTTCCAGGTCCAATATTTTGAGCAGCAGCACGATTCATAACGAATTCTCCACCAGAAAGCATTGTTGGAATTGTATCTATTCCTGCTGTTTCAGAAATGGATCCCCCAACTGCTCTTGTTGTTATACGAAATGGATTATATGGATCTTCACTATTAGGATTAGTTAAATCTATTGCTGTACCATAACTCATTCCAGGTCCAGATGCTCCAAGTTCAGGAGTCAATCCCATCGGAAATAACCCTCCTGCATAAGTTTCAGATGAGCCTCCTAAAGGAAAGCTCGGTTGGGCTATATTATTACCAATATTAACATTGCTAGAATTTTGAACTGGCCCTATAAAACCTTTGCTAGTGATACTTCCAGCCATTTGGCTAGCTTTAGTAACATATCCAGATTTAGAGAACATGTTAAATAGTCCTCCATAGTTATTTCCTTGCAAACCAGAAACTCCTCCTCCTGTAAACATTCCTCCCACTCCAGATCCTACATTTTTTCCAAAAGTGCCTCCAGCAAGTTTAGATGTTGAGTAAGCATTGCTAAACCCACTAGTTGCTGCTCCTATTAATGCTGATCCAGCTATAGAAATTCCTGCCATAATCAAAGCATTTTTAATAGCTTTTTTTCTAGCTTTTTTCTCTTCTTCTTCTTGTCTTTTTAATTCAGCAGCTTTTTTCATTTCATCAATGTAGATTCCAAAGATTTGTTTTCTAACATCTTTGGCTCTTTGAGCTTGTGGACTATTTCTTCTGCCAAAATTAGTTAATCGAACACTCTCTGGTTCTAAAGAAACTGATGCAAATCCATCTCCAGAACGAATTTTATCTTTTTTTCCGCTAGTAGATTCTTGAGTTGCAAAAGCTAATAAATCATCATCAGTAGTCATTTGTTTCACGCCATAAGTTCCAGGAGTAAAATAGTCTTTTACTTTTCCGCCTTTAGCATATCCATTTAAATTTCCAGAATTGATAGCTTCTAAGAATTTTGGTCCATATTTATTAACTGATTTTTTATTAATGATGTACTCTCCGCCCATGAGCATTGCTGGAACGTCATCCTTGCTTCCGCTTCCTCCAGAAACGGCTCCTCCAGAAGCTCCTGTGGAAATTTGATTGCCCTGTCCAAACATTCCACCAATTCCGCCAAATAATGAACCAGTAAGATTTCTCAACGAAGTTCTCATGAGTTCTCTGGAGAAATCTAACACAGCAGAAGTTAAAACATCTTTTAGTCCTTTGCCAGTTTCTATAGCTTGAACAATGCCATCAATCATTGTGTCTCTGAATTTGACAGCGCCCTCAACAAGAGTGTTGTTTAATTTATTGATTTGATCTTGTGGCGAAGTGGCAAAAGCTTCTTTGAGTTTTTGACTCAAAGATTTATTAACTTCTAAGCGTTGTTTTTCAAGCTCAAGAATTCTAGCTTCTTGATCCTCTGATAGTGTTTGAGTATCAACGCTCTCTTGTTTAATAGCAAGAATTTTTTTATTTATTTCAATATCGTATTCTATTGATGTTTTATCTCCCGCAGATCCTGCTAATGCTAATCTTCTTTGATCAGATCTCGCTGCTTCATTAGCATAAGCTTGAGAAATTCCAGATGAACTAGTGCCAGCAGATTTCATTTCAGCATTAAATTTGTCTTTTGATGCTTTATCTAATAATCCAGAGCCACTAGTAGTTGATAAAAATTCAAATTTAGCTTGTTCTATAGCTGCATCTAAACCATCATTTAAATCAATAACATAGTCTGAGAATTTTTTAACTACTAGCGGTAATTTAGATTTTGCAAGCTCATCTGAGGCGGCAGCAATACTTCCAGCTGTATTTGCATCAAATTGTTTCAATTCAGCTATTGTAGTATCTATAGCACTTGCATATTCAGGATATTTGTCTCTATTAAAAACTACTCCTGTTGGAATCTTAGCTTTATTTTGAAGTTCAGATATATTTTTTGATGATTCAATTGATTTTTGTAAATTTGCAAAATCAGTGTCGTTAAGACTTAAACTGTTAGCTTGATTTATTAATCCAGTTTTAGCATTATTGAATTTTTTTTGAGCCTCAAGTGGAGATTGAGTTTGCAATAATTCATATTTTTTTTGTGCAATTTGAGCAGCTTGTGCGCGAGCAGCTACTGTATTTTGCGGCTGATTAAGTTCCAGTCTTCTTATTTCTTTTTCAATTTCATTAGTTTTGATTGTTGCTGTTAAATCAATCTGAAAATTTTTCATTGTCAATAAATGACTTGTTGACTGTATAATTTCATTAATCGCTTGTTTAGTTTTTAAAGTTGCAACAGTTCTACCATTTTCTGCTTCTAGAATAGCTTTAGCAATCTTACTTACCTTTGTGTCTAGCTCTAATGCTTTTTTCTTTTCCTCTGCTGTTTTAGCCACAATTTCTGGAATAGTTCCTTGAGCTTTTAAAGATTCTTCAGTAATATTTTTAATATCTTCTGCTGTTATTCTATCTTTATCTGCTAATTGATTAATTAGTGTTTTTAAAGTAATTCTTTTTTCATCAGATATCTGTTGAGCATCCATGGTATCAACTATAGCACTTAAAGCATCACGATGTAAATCCTCTAGTTTTAAATCTTCAGATTTTAAAGCTATCTTATACTGTAGTATATTAATCTGAGACTCAGATAATGCACCTAACTCCTTACCCTTTTGTAATGCTTGAGTATCAAGGTCTTCTTCAACTCTTTTTGCTTCAGCTTTAGCTTTAGCAATTTTTATAATTGAATTTAATTCTTGTTTATATACTTCAGCTGGAACTCTAGAAATAGCCATCTGGTTTTCTGAATCTTTAGCATTTGTTTCAGTTTTAACTTTAGACGCAAAATTCATAATATTTTTATTAATTGCGTCGTCATTTCGCATTCCAGCGTCTTGGAATTTTTTTCTCAATTCATATAAAGGCTCATATAAAAGCCCATTTGAATTTTTTAAATTATTTTCAATAGTGGTTGGATTTTCAGATAATGCTTTATAAATTTCAGAAGATTTATCTATACTATTAAATATTTCATCTGGAACTTTATTTATTGCTTCAATAAAAGTTGCTACCGATATTGAAAAATCATCAACTTCACTATCTGTAAGACCATTTTCAGCTGACTTTTTTAATATATCAGCCAAATCAGGACCAAAAGCTCCAGCGCCTAAACCCTTTGCATATATTTCTTTTACAGCTTTTAATTGTGGAGTATCTCCAAAGATTTTATAACCACCATCTGTTTTATTTTCCCCCATCATAGCTTCAACCTGTATTGAAGCTCTTTTTCTTATGTCATCTTGCGCTGTTTTTGCATAATCTTCTAATTTTCCAGAAGATTGCGAAGCTGCTCTATCAACTCTTTCTAAACTTTTAGCAGCAACTGTATTTGCTCCACTAGTTTCATTCATGTAGTCTACAAAAGCATTAGTAGCTGCTGTTGCTGCTCCTAAAGCTAAAGCATATGGGCCAAGAGCTTTTGTAGCTCCACCTATTAATCCGCCCATACCTTGCAATCCTTGAAGAGCAAATGCCCCCGTAGTTAAAGAGCTTAAACCACTAGTTATAACCCTTAATGCTACACCCATTTCTCCAGAAACTTCACCAACAACTCCTTGTAAAACTGATAATGCACCTTGAATTGCAAAAATAGTTCCAAGCATTCTTTCACCACTCACTTGAGAATTTTTATTGCTAGAAGTATCAACGTTTACTTTTGGATATTGTGTAATTGATCTTGCAGTAGATTTTGGTAGGGGAAGTTTTGCTGCTGCTTGGGAAGCAGCACTAATAACAACACTAGATGCAGCAGCAGCAGCAGCAGCAGTATTTACTGCTGGTTGATTTATTGATGCCTGATTACTAGTAATTGAGTTTCCTTGAGTTTGAAATGATCCAATATTAGCATAGTTTGGCACAAAACCTCTAGCTGCTCCATACGTCATTGGATTAGATCCCTCTTTACGCGCTCTAGCAATGCCCTGTGAGCCTCCCATTGGTTCATCTATACGATTAGCCACCATGAGTCCATTAGGATTCATAGCGCTCTTTAATGATGAATTCTGGTCGATGTAAATTTGAGAAGCTGGAACTCCAGCGCTCATTTCCCTGCCAATAGCAGCTTGGACTGGATCTGCAAAGTTTGGTAAAAATCCATTAGCGCTAGATTTTTTAGTTGTAGCTTTAACAACTAATTTTGCTAATTTATCTTGAAGACTTTTAGCAACTTTTAAACCATATTCCTCTGCTTCTTGAACAAACTTTAAAGCATTTGGACCAGCAAAAGCTGCTGAATAAAGTGCGCTATCTTTAATAGCTTTGAAAATGCTTGGAGTTTCAACTCCATAGTCAGAGTCTCCTAAAACTAAATCTGTAAAAAATTTCTCTGGAAGAGTTTTAAACAAATCTCCTATAAGTCCAGAGGCGCTTCTATATTTTTGAGCTTTAGCAGATCTTTCTCTTTGCCTTCTTTGATACTCTGCACTTTTTGGCATTGGCACCATGGATACAGGAGGCATGGATGAGTTTGCAAAGTTTGGAATGAAACCTCTAGCAGAAGTTTTAGTAGTATTTCCTCTAGTAGCTTGTTTATCTCGATATGCTTTAATTTTTGCAGCCATGCTACTTAAATTTAAATCGCTCAAATCATTTTTAAAATCAGCAGCTAGCATCTCTGGATTTATATTATTAGCGATAGAAGCTTTTAATATTCCACCCCTTTCCATAGATCCAACAAATGAATTTAACTTGGATCTATTTGGTAAATCAAGTGTTTGATTATTATTTGGCGGCACTTGCATAGCCGACTGAAATACGCTTTCAAAAACTGTTCCAAAAGCAGCTTCAATAGTTCCAGGATTTAGATGGCTTTTTATTCCTGCTGCAAATCTCTCTTCTTGTATGATATCAGGATTAAATCCTAAATTTTTAGCATAATTCATTCCAGCATTAATAATTCCCTTTTCAATTTCAGGATACAAGTCATCTGATGGTTTACCAATAATTGGAATGCCCTTTACAACTTCGTTTTGACTTCCAACTAAAAATGATGAGACTGAACCTTTTGAATTTGATGGATAAATCATTCCAAATTCAGCTACAGCCCCACTTGTATCTGCGCGTCTTTTAGTTACACTCTCTTGTTTATTAGATTTATAATCGTTTCTATTTTGAGCAGAATTTTCTGCTATATAAAGATCAAGCGCTTGTGATATTTTAATAGCTTCTGTTTTATTAGGACTAGTTCCCTTTTGTCCGCTAGCATTTTTTACAAAATCATATGGTTTACCATTTTTCAATGGGCTATCCCAAGCATTATAAGCAGCTTCTCTTTGACTGATTGCAAAATTTGGAATAAAACCATTAGCCGCACGTAATTTAGATCCTAATGGCATTACAACTTTAAAATTACCACCTAACTTATTTTTTCTGATTTCATCTTTTAAGCCATTTTTAGTATTATGAGTTTCTAAATAAATATTAGCTACTTTTTTCATCAAGTCTTTAGAGCTTTGAATTACTCTAGTTTTTACTTCTTCTCCAGAAGTTAAATCTACAAAAGCATTTCCTTGAGTAATTGTGGTATTTAGTAATTTTGCCGCATCAACTTCTCCAAGTATTCCTTGAATGGCACTTCTAATATTTGTCCAGTTAGAGTTTTTATCTACATCAGACTTATTTGGATCAGCATTTATTATTGATGTTTTTAATTTTGTTATTGCATTTTTATCAACTCCGTCATCTTCAAAACCTTTAATAACTTTATCAAAATATTCTTGATTTATTTTTTTTCCAGTACTTTTTCCATATACAGGCAAAATTGATTGAGCCATTGATTGAGCCATTGATTGAGCAGCAGCATTATAATGACCAATGGATTTTTTTTGTCTAATAATTTCTATAGAAGTTTGAAAATCATCATTTAAATCTGCTTTACCCATATTTTTAAACTTAGGTAATTGTTGCACTTCAAATGTTTTACTTTCAATAATTTCGTTAGCAAAATTTGGAACAAAACCTCCAGCAGAATTAATTTTTTGCGCTCCAACAGGCATTCCCATTTTTCTCACCATGTCTCTATTGAAGATAGCGCTCCCGCCGCTTCCATTAAAGTTTGGGACAATGTGTTCTCCAGAGTTTGCAACCATGGTTCCACGCTTGCCCCCTCCAAAGTTGAAGTTTGGAATGACTACTGGCTTGTCTGAAGGCTTAGCCCCACCAACTCCACGCTTCACGCTAGAGGCTTCTTCCGCAACTGCTGGCATGTATCCATCAGCAGCTTTTGGAACGCGCAAGCCTTGTCCTGTTGATCTTACGCCACCTCCATATAAACCAGGAGCAATTGCTGCTGATGTGCTCGCAATTCTTCTAAGCATCGCTTCTTGAGCAATAATCTCAGCGCTGATAATTCTTAACTGTGCTGCTCGATCTCCCTCAACAGCTAACAAGCGTTGTTGTAAAGAAACATTTGTAGACAATGCTTGAGCAACAGATTTTTCAACATCTGCAATTTGCTTGGCAGCTTGACCAATGCCAAAAAAACTTTTTAAACTAGAAAATCCAAACTGAACAAGATCTCTTGATAGTTTAAGAATGATAGCTCCAAATAGTGCTAGTCCTGGCCCAGAGATTAAATTACCAATACCAGCAACTAATCCTTTAAAAAATTTACCAATTCCACTATCCTCTTGTAAAACTTTTTGAATACCATCTAAAAGCCAAGTAAAGAAATTTAAAATATTTTTTAAATTATCAGTTACTCCTAGCGAGCCAAGAGTAGCTCCTAACTGTTCAGCACTCACTGAAACTCTATTCAAGATGCTCTCTAGAGTGTTATTTAAAGCTGCATTTTTTTGATAAGCTTGATCAGCTGCTTCTGCTGATACTTTAATAGCTCCTGTATACTTAGACTGTTCACTAGATAAATCTTGAAGTGCCGCAAGCAAATTTCCCAATTGATAAATACCACCCAGCTTTTCAGCAATGTCAGCTTGTCCAATTTTTGAAAAATCGTTAAATTTTGCAGCTAATCCCTCCATGATTGCAGTAGCTGGAAGAACCTTTCCCTCTAAATCAGTAACTCCAATGCCTAAATCGCTTAAATACTCAAGAGTTGTTTTATCTTGAAGTCTAGCAAAAATAGTTTTGAAAGAGTTACCAATAACTGCACCACCTCTAGCAGTCTTTTCTTGTACAGCAGTAATCAAAGCTGCAAGTTCATCAAAAGAAACTCCAGCTTGTTGAGCCGTAGATCCTGCTCTTTTAATGCCTTCAATAAGATCTTTTTCAGAAACTGCATATTTTTGAGAAACAGCAACTAATTTATTAAGAATTTCTGTAGTTGTAATACCAGTTCCAGCAAAAGAGTTGTATGCTGCGCTCAAGCCTTCTACAGCAGCAGCAGAATCTAATCCAGATAAACGAGTTAAAATTAAAGTATCATTTAATCTTTTTAAAACATCTTGTGAATTTAAACCTTGACGAGATAATTCTAAAGCTGCATCGGCAGCAACTTTGAATGATTGCCCAGCATTTTTTGCAGCTTCAAATAGTCCACTTTCAAACTCTTTAGCACTTAATCCAGCTTTATCTAAAACGCTATAAATATTTGCTAAAGAAGTCTCAACTTCTATTGTGCTAGTAATAATCCCTTTAAATGCTTTAGCAACATTATTAATAATGCCAACAGATGCTCCGAATGCGAAAACGCGAGCATTCGCAGCTTCCATTGATTTTGTGAATTGATCAGCTTGACCAGTGATTCTTCCTAGTGGTTGAGATAGTGAGGCAATTTGTTTGCCGCTAGTTCCCAAATTAATCACAGCGCCTTTGCCAGCATTTCTCATTGCCGCTTGAATGCTCGCTTCTAAACCTGTTTGTACTACTGGAAGTTGTAATGCCATTGTCCTTGCTCCTTTAAGAGCTTTACACTAAAAAATCCTAACCATCCATCAATTTCATCATTTGTTCCATATTAAGACTTCCTCCATTGTTCTTGATTGCGTCTTCTAAAGAAATGGTGCGAGCATTAGGATCTATTTGTTTTAAATCTTCTTTAGTAGCGCCAAAAATTACTGTGGATTCAGATTCTTTAGCTTGTCGTTTTGTTGACTGTTTATTGCCGCCTTTTTTGCTCTCTGAAAATCTTAAAATTGCAGATGGATCTTTTTTAATAGTGTCTGGAATGTCTTCATTATATTGAAATATGTTAAAAAACACTCTAGCATACAATGCTAGTTTTAATTGAAAAATTGATAGTTGAATAATTGGTTTGCCATAAAATGCTGACAAATCTTCAGTCTGAGAGAGATACATGTTAAAGAAATCTCTTAAAACACAGTGTTGAATATTATCTTCGTTTAAACGATGATTTGAAGATGAGTATACTTTGATTAAATAGTTGATGTTATAGTCTTCTAATTCATCAAATTCCTCTTGAGAAAACAAATGCTCTTTTAAACTCTCATCTTTAAATAAAATGTATCTTATAAATTCTTCATTTGTGCGATTAGAAGCGTAAGATTCGGCAGTAGTTCCAGCAACCTCTCGTTTTGTAGATTGTAATTTATTTAATTCGTTAGTTTTTGAAGCTATATTTTTGCCAACTTTATCTTTTTGAGACTGCAAATAAAGATTTTTTTGAGTCTCTTTTAAAGCGCTAATGTCAACTTCTAAATTAGCAATTTTTAAATCATCATCATCAGACCATAAGTTGTCATTTTTTAGTCTAGCTAAAATTGTTTTTTCGTCGGGAATTCCTTTTTTTAAAGCGATGGATTTGTATTTATCATAATAACGATGAATATACCTTTGATCTCTAATAGAGAAATGCTTCAAGTACGCTGGTTTCCCAGCGTACTCAAATTCAGTACAACCATCAAAGATTTCTCCAACTATAGAGATATACTCTTCTTCACTCACAGTTCATTAGTTTCGAGTCGTTTCATCAATCCATCAAAAGAGTCTTTATCAGAGGTTTGGTTGAAGAACCAGAAAGCTAAAACTGTTGCAGCCTTTTTAGTAATTAAGAAATATAGAGGATCTTCGCCCTCTTCTCTCTTGTAATACTCTTCCATCTTGTCCTCAAATGATCCTTTTCCAAAAAATGGTTTAGGATTTTCATCAGTCTCTTCTTGAATGTGAGTCAACATGATTACATACCAGAGAATGAGTCGATTCTGCGCTCTAACATCTGCTGTATGATCAAACAAAGATTGATAGTTGCTTTCAAACTCTACAATTTGACGGCGAACTTTCACAAGCTCAGTGGAAATTTCTTCTACTCTTTCTTTTTGTTTGTCAGTTTTATTTTGAACAATCTCTAAGCGAGAGTATTCATTTTGCAAATCAAAAATCTTTTTATAAGAGTCTACCAATGATTGAGCGTCATCTTCGCTCATCAAACCGCCAGTGTCGCTATACTTCTTAGCCAACATAGCTTTTGTTAAGATGCCCTTCTTAACGCATCGACTCATTTCAACACTAAACTCCAACTCGGCTTCTTCCAATTCTCTACGAGAAGGACGCTTTAGTTTAATAATCACTGGAACTTTTTCCTTGACTGTTTTTTTAGTGATAGTTTCTTCACCAGTTTTCTTGTCCTTCTTGGAAGACTCGATTACTTTTTCCACTTCTTTATCTACTGTAAAATTGTATAGTTCTTTAAAATCCATATGCCTTAATATATTTTAATTTTTAAATACAAAAGTTACAGTATATTTTTCATATTCGTCAGAAAAATCTCTAATAGCTTCATTTCCAATGTCTAAAACTCTTTTGCGCAATCGAGTAGATTTATCATCTGTTAAATAATTTGCCGCATAAATTACATTATGATGCTCAATTGGTAGAACATCTAATATTTTTCTAAATTGCAAGTCATGTTCAAACTTTAAATCTTCAATGATGACTAGCATATCTTTAAATAAGCTAGACATTGACCTTTTACACCTATCCTCTAAAGAATTTTTAGCATTCATCCTGATACCTTTATATATAATACTTTTTAAAGTGTAAATTTCAATATGGCAAGTTTCATTAATGCATCAAAACAAGCAGCAATAAATAATATTTATAATAATCTTCATGATACTTTTTCAAGAACCATTGTTGTTTATAAAAATGCTCAAAAATTAGCGCCAACAGCTAATGCTAAATTTAACGGTATTTATGGCAATGCTGGCAAAACTACTAGCATTGTGAATCAAGAAGTTAGTCAAACTATTCAAGCAAGAATTTATTATACAAATTTAAAAGAAGAAATTTTGTCAGATCCAAACTCTCCAGCTAGTAAAATCATACTACCACAAGGATCTGTTAAAATTGTTGTGGATTTAGCAAGTGCTGATTTTATAAAAGAAGCTCGTCGAGTAGAAGTTGATGGTAAAATATTCGCTATCATTAGTGAATGGAGTCCAATTCGTTTATTTGATAATTTATATTACGAGTTTTACTTGAGTCCAATTGATGCTTGATTATGAAACTTCCAAAAGATGTACAAAGCATAATAGATGCTCAAGCTCCAAAACTCTTGCGAGTAGCTTTTGAAAAAACTTTTCAAGAAAAATTTGAAACTTTAAAAGATAAAATGATTGAAGAGTTTTTAAATCATCCAATCTCTCAAGAAATTTCAAATGGTCCACAAGCATCAAATTCTAGTGGTTCTCTTGGCGGATATGGCAATTTATTTTCATTTATTGGATTTGAAGATGGAGATGAACCCATCAAGCCAATTTTAGAAAAACTACAAGCAACAAATTTTAAATACTCTGGAGATGTTGCTTCTGGAGTTAAATTTTCGATACTTCTTCCAACAGCCAAGGAAATTTTTGAAGTTACTCCTATGCCATGGGCATCTGGCAGAAGCTGGGCGCAAGGAATCGAAACTGGCATTTCTGGACTAGGATTTTATTTAAATTTAAAAAGTAAAAATAGTAGATCTGGCGCGGGAATCCAAACTAGTGTAAAAACTAGTAGTAAAACATTTAAAAATCAACAATACATATCTCTTTTGATTAATAAATACTCTAACTTATTCGCTCAATTAAAATGATAGAACAATTCCAACACAGAGCCACGACTTCTTTTTTATTATGGTTTGACAATTACTTGTTGCGCAAAGGAGAAGCATTTTCCAATCAAACTGGAAATTTTTTCAATTATTCTGATGATCGATTAGACGCTAGATACAAAGCTTATGGCAGCGCTTATAAACAATGGGTCACAGATTCTTCCATCACAAATGCAATAGTTCCTAGTGGAATTTATATTAGCGGATCTTTCGTTCCAAGAAGCGACTCTTTGATTATTGATTTTGAAAATGGAAGAGTTTTAGCTAGTGGAGTCTCGACTTCCGCTCCAATCACAGGATCATTTTCAGTCAAAGATTTTAACGTTTATTTTACTAATGAGTCTGAGGACGATTTGATTGTAGAGAGAAAGTATATTCAAAACTCTAGAATTTCTAGCCCTGATGAAAATTATATATCTCCATATGATCAAGTGGTGCCTGCTATTTTCTTGTCTAGCGATTCTATGAAAAATGATGGATTCGCATTTGGTGGTATGGACACTACTAAAATAAATATGAAAGCTGTAATTTTAGCTGAAAATGCTTATCAACTTGATGGAGTTTTATCTATTTTTGCAGATTCATACAACGAGAACTTTTGTAACATTCCATTTTCTGGACATCCTCAAACAGAATATGGAGATTTAAAAAATGGATCTTATTCTTATTCAACTTTAAAGTCAACTTATAGCTCTAATACTTCATTTTTTATTAATAGTGTAAATGCTTCCAAATTAACTGATAAAGCTAGAACAACTTTAACAGACAACTTATATGTTGGATTTTTAGACTTTGAAATACACCAACAAAGATATCCAAGACAATAAAAAATTCTCTTTTATAGGGAAAAACTGTAAATGAAACGAACCCAATTAAACCTATTTAACTACCATGGCTAGAAATCGAGTAATTTATCAATCAGACGCATTATACGTTAGTAAAAATATCACTGGATCAGTGAGTGGCGCTCACGCTCAACTTGATCGCGTTCAAAGCGCAAACTACAGCTTCACTATTAATCGCCAAGATGTCAATCAATTTGGCGAACTGGGACGCATTGGTTATGTAGCTTTAGAACCTCCCACAGTTAATCTTGATTTAACTTACTACTTAACAGATGGAAGCAATGAAAGAGCTTTGAATTTTTATGTAAAAACTGGAACTGCTGTTGAGAAAACATTTCTTTCTGGACACATGATTTCCGACTTTAGCGGACAAAATTTTTACATCTTAACCTCTACAGAAGGAAACGATGTTAATAACACTTCTGGAGACGTAGCTGGCGCTGGAAACTACATTAAAAATGCTATCGGCATTGGTAATGCTTACATCACAAACTACACTCTTGATGCGGCAGTTGGTAATCTTCCAACAGTTTCAGTTTCATTCGAAGCTGCTAATATGAATGCTGTTACAGGTGTAACGTCTAGTCCTGGTGGATGGAGCGGATTGCAATTAGCATCAATTCAGCCAGAAAGTGGACTCTCATATTCTGGAACTGGAGTAACTCTTGGAACAGGTAAAACTTCTTTAGGAAACAGCAACATAACTGCTCTTCGACCTGGAGATATCACGTTAAATTTAACAGCTTTTGATGTTGATTTTCAAGGAGCTTTCGTAGCATTATCTAGCACAAACGCTATTCACATTCAGAGCGCATCATTAGCTATTCCTCTTGCCAGAACTCCAATTCAACGCATTGGAAGCAGGTTCGCATTTGCTAGGCCATTAGATTTGCCAGCAGCTGCAACACTTTCAGTATCTGCTATTGTTAATGAAATGACTGCGGAAAATCTTGCAGGAATTATTGATTTAACTGTTGAAAAAGATGTTACTTTAACTATTAACAATCCAACAACTGCCATTCCAGCAGTAACGTATACTCTTAAAAAGTGCCGCTTAGATAGCGAATCATTCTCTAGCAGTGTTGGTGGAAATAAAACTGTTGATCTCGTATTCTCCGCTCAATACTCTAGCTTGAATGAAACTGGAAGAGGAATTTTCATGAGCGGAGTTGGCTCAAATGTCATCTACTCTTAATAATATTAATAAAATAAACACAAACCTATTTAACTATCATGGCTAGAAATCGAGTAATTTATCAATCAGATGCCTTATATATTAGCAAAGACATCTCTTCCACGGGCAATGGACAACATGTTGAACTCGACAGAGTTCAAAGCGCAAACTATAGCTTCACTATTAATCGCCAAGACATCAATCAGTTTGGTGAACTTGGGCGCATTGGTTATGTAGCTTTAGAACCTCCAACAGTGAATCTTGACTTCTCCTACTATTTAACAGATGGAAGCAATGAGAGAGCTTTGAGTTTTTATGTACAAAACAGTGGAGTTGGATTGAGCGGAGAAAAGACTTTTCTTTCTGGTCACATGGTTTCTGATTTTAGTGGTCAGAATTTTTATATTTTGACCACTGCTGAAGGAGATGACGTTAATAATGTAGCTCCTGCGGCAGCAACAGTAACTGGGCAAACTGGTTATGGAGCTTCAGCAGCATTTATTAAAAACTTTATTGGCATTGGAAACGCTTACATCACAAACTATACTCTTGATGCGGCAGTGGGGAGTTTGCCAACAGTTTCAGTATCTTTTGAAGGTGCTAATATAAACGCTGGTACTAGCATTTACGCTATGACTGGTTTAGTTCCAACTGGAGGTGTTGGTTCTGGAGCTTTTTCTGGTTTTTATGGAATTAGTTTAGCATCTGTTAATCCAACCAACGGAGTTGCTATTAGTGGCGTTACAGCTTTAACTGGAAGTGGATTTACCCCTGGAAATGCATTTCTTCCATTTGGTAAATCTAGTTTAGGTGCAAGCGGAATCGTTGCTTTGCGCCCTGGAGATATTACATTAGATTTGTCTGCTTTTAATGATGTTGGAAGTGGAGTTTTTGTAGAATTAACTGGATCAAACGCTCTTCACATTCAGAGCGCATCATTAGCTATTCCTCTTGCCAGAACTCCAATTCAACGTCTTGGAAGCAGGTTCGCATTTGCTAGACCATTAGATTTGCCAGGAACTGCAACGCTTTCAGTTTCTGCTATAGTGAATGAAATAACTGCTGAAAATCTTGCAGGAATTATTGATTTAACTTATGAGAAAAATATCACTTTAACTATTAAAAATCCAACAATTGCAACTTCCACTCCAGCAGTAATTTATACTCTTAAAAAATGCCGCTTAGATAGTGAATCATTCTCTAGCAGCATTGGTGGAAATAAAACTGTTGATCTTGTCTTCTCCACTCAATATGCTAGTTTAAATGATACTACGCGAGGAGTTTATATGAGCGGAGTTTGCGCTGGAACTATTTTTGGTACAGGAGCTAATGGATTTTTACTCTCTACTACTGGAAGCAATGGCGCTCCAAGTGGAGCAGCAATATTCTCATACTAATAACGCTAATAAAAAAGGAGCATGGTCATCCATGCTCCTTTTTTTATGTTTTAAAATCTAGTAGCTCAAGTTGATGGACGTTTCAATTCCTCCCACTTGTAATGGCTCAGATTGATACATGTTATATTTGTGACTCATAACGTCAATTTTAGCTTGACAGTCTGTTGCCATAGACTTGTATACTTTTGCCACTTCATTTTTATTAGTGAACGATACTGAACTATTACCATCTCGCAAACTCAAAACGTCTCCTCCACTAGATGTTGATAGTATTCCTCTAAGAGCATTACGAGACTGTTTATTATAGTAACTGCACAGATACATTTCTTTGTAAATAGCGCTAGATTCCAAATCTAAAGCTGCTCCACTACCACTATAAGATGTGTTAATTAGTGAGTTTAATTGGCCAAGATTAGCATTCAACCAAGAGGAGATGTAAGACTCTGGAACGATTCCAGAATCTCCATCAAATTCAGTTTGAAAAATACCAGAACTTAAATCACTAATAGCGCTCATATAAGCATTTTACACTAAATATCATTAATAAGCTTCATTAAGTGTTTATGTTCAGGATTATTAGGATCCATGACAAAACTATTCATAGAAGTTGGCATAATGTTTCTGCGACTATTGCGAGTAGAAGCAGTGAATTCTTTTACTAAGTTTTTCTTTAAGTTTGGATAGTCGTAAAAAGGATTGATTCCAACCTTTTGAGCAAGTTTTTGCATTTCTGATACGCTCATGTCAGACAGCATTTCTTGAAAGACTTCTAGTTCATTAGTTCCAAATGGACTAATTTCAGACACTCCCAAAAGAACTTCAAGCTGTCTCATTTTTGATACAAATTCTGGAGTGTTTGTAGAATTTGAAGCTCGCATTTCATTGATTTCTTGAATCAATGTGTTGCTAGAATATTGATCTGAACCGTTAGCAACTCCATTAGCAGTTTCCATTTGATTTGTTTTAGTCATACTATATTATAAATTAAATACAGCGTTTTTAAATAAAAAGAGCCGCCCCTTTCAGGGCGGCTCAGTTTAAGAAAGATTATCTTATGATAATCCAGAGACGATTTTGCCAACAAGAGCGCGAGTGTCAAGCACCATGCGACCTTCTTCAAGACCACCAAAGTATCCAATTTTATTCTGACGAATAGAGTACTGGTCATCAGCGACGAGATTGAATTCGGATCCTGTATCAGCATCAGTAGCAACTGCGCGAATCAAGGATTCGCGAGTACGATCAATACCAATAAGAATTTCTTCACTAGCAGCTGTGAATGCTGCGGTAGTTGTATTAGCAGCATTAGAGAAGGTTTTACTTCCAGCAACGTTACCAAAAATGGTATTAAAGCGCTGACCCTTGCCAAGCTCATTGATTTCCATGATTGAAACTCCATAAAACTCTGGAATACCAGCACTATTATAGATTGAAGTTCTCATTTCTTCTGGAGCAGCAAGACCATCAGCAGCTTGTCCGCCAACAGGACTTCCTTTTGTATTGATAGGATTATAAGCCATTGCGCGAAGCTCTTGAACAACTTCTGGAGAAACAATGATGTCAGTGATGCCACGACTAGAACGACTCTCTGGAGTGCCTCTAAGCCATGATGTGTTGATTCTCTTGGCGAGAGTGAACAGTTCGTTGAGGTCAGCTAAGAGGAAGCGCCCAGCAACTGAAGATCGTTGAACGTGACTTTTAGTATTAGTAGTTGCATTAGCTAAAGCTGCGAGAATCAAGTTTGCAGAAGTTTTCTCTTGTTTGAAGAGAATCTCTTGAGCCATGCGAGTGAAAGTTTTGCTAATCACATCCATGCGGCTCTTAGCTGCATAGCGCTTATCAAAGCTGAGTGCAGAGTCGAGAGAATAAGTAGCGATTTTCATTTCGCTCACAGTTGGGATCACTTGGTTCTGGGGAAGACCACCAGCAACGCTCTGACTGTAAACAGTGATGTAATCTTCAGCAGTTACATCGTAGTAGAGATCAAGAGGAATGCTAGGATTATCATCCTTGTTGAACTGAAACACTGTAAACAAGTTACTGAGTGTTGGAGCGTTGTTAATCACTTCAGCTAAAACTGGACCAATAAATTCAGCGAGAGCTGTTTGTGCTTCTGATGCAACAGCGCGATTTTTCGAGGCCATAGCCTTGATCAACTCGATTTGCTCAGGAGTTCTTTTGAGTGTAATTTTCATTTATATTTTAAAAGGGTTAAAATTAAGCGATTCCAAGAGCAATGATAGCGTAATTGCTAGAGCCTGTTCCTGCGAATTGATCGGGAATGGATGTGCTAACTGTGCGAGATCCTGTAGCAATGACCATAGCCACGCGAGTAGGATCAGTCATTGCACAACCAGTGAGAGTTCCAGAAGTTCCAGATGGAAGCTTTAATCCACTTCCAATACCAATAGCGCCATTATAAGCTGTGCTAGTGATAGTGAACAATCCGCGAGTAGCAATTGGAACAGCTTGTCCAGGAAGAACAGCTTGAAGTTCAGCGGCTTTCTGAGGATAATAGAGAAGTTTTTCTCCATTTTCATCAGTCTTTGCTGTTTGATAGAGAGTCATTCCAAGAAGACCATCTCCAGATGTTGCTGGTTTGACAGAAAGCGAAACTCTTGGATAAGAATTTCCACCAACAAAAGCATAATCTGTTTTACCTAAATACGTGCCATAAGCGTTATCATAAGTGATAGTATCAAGGTTCAAGTTGCCCGAGCTAGTTGTGACGAAAACGCCAGCGTCTCCGTTAGTAGTTCCAGTTGTGCTATCACCAACATGCGCCACATCAAGTGCAAACATGTTGATAACATCAGTTTCGGAATATTGTCTGAATGGTAAGATTCGAAGTGCCATATTTTTTTAATTAGGAAATGATAATATTGTTACGGTTAAAAGCTGCGGCGAATTTATCGCGCAGAGATGGTTCAGAACGAGAAGATGTTTCATTTGAGCTACTAATGCCAGCTTCGGAAGCTTCAGCATTTTCAATAGCATCAGGAATTGAATCAGACTCTTCTAGTTCTTTTTCAGCTTCTTTTTCTTCAGAAGCTTTTGATAATTTGAGTTTAGCGATTTTCTTTTCAACTTCAGCATCAATTTTGTCTTGAATGCTCTTGTCAATAGAAGCTTTAGCTTCTTTGTTTTTGTGTTTCCACACAACTGCTAATTTGCCTTGGAAGGAAGCGAAGCTTTCTTCTGTTTCATCCAAAGACTTGAGTTCTTGAACTAAAAATTGTCGATCTTCAGCATCTAATTCGTAGCTTTGATCAACAGTGTCCATGCGAGAATTGAATCGGGCCAAACCCTCTTCAATTTTCTTGAAAGCTTCAAATTCTGCAAGCTTTTGACTGGAAGTTGCAAGCTGTTCGCGAATTTCAGCCATGGAAGCTTGAAGAGCTTCGCGCTCAGCAGCTAATGCTTCTTTTTCTTTTGCAGCTGCTACTAAAGAAGCTTTGTATTCAGCATCTTTCTGCTTGATAGCATCAGCAAATGTGTTGGTCATATTAGCCACGGCTTCTTCGGAAAATTTCTTTTCCAAAAGAACGTCTTTTAACTCTAAGAGAATTTTTTCTACATCCATAGTCTTGATTTTTGTGTTATTTACAGCAAGAATTTTATCTTGTGAAATTTTAGATTTATTTTTTTCACTAAAGAGGGGGTGCTTAATGCTAAAAATTGATTTTTTTTCTTGAACTGGAAATTGCTTGAATTCTGATTGATCTGAGAATAAACCTTTAACATCTGCTGCTGGATTTGTTGTGAATCCAATTCCTAGTGGAAAAACTTCTCCTTTCAAAATGCGATAAACTTTAGAGCCATCGCTCAATCTACCTGGACCACCATAAGCTTTTAATTTAGCTTTCATCTCTTCAAAGTGTTTTGGATTAGTGATTAGTTCGCAGTCTGAGAAATCCTCGCCGCCAACTGCAATGGTAAAATCATTAAAACCAATCTCCCAACTAGTAGAAATATGCTGATAAATAGTGTCAGTTGGATCTACTGATCTTTGAATCATGCTAGCAAAATCTTTGTTAACATATTTATAAACCACAGCCCCAAGAGAAATATTAAAAGCATCAGTTCTAGATGCTACAGCGTCTAAAGAGATTAAAGCGCTGTCTTCTCCATATTCGCTAAAGCCAGCAGAAACAATGTGTCCAACAATTTGATTCTTATCATGCTCAATGTTCGTTGGTTTGTGAATAAAGTTTTTAACAATTTGAGATGCTGTAACTGCATCCATTCCATCATCATTCTTATTAAATTTATTCACAACAGCAGCATTAAATGCTACTCCCAACAAATCAATATTCTCAGAAAAGTTAATTTCTTGAGGAATAAGAGGTTTTAAATTTTCAAGTGAAGCTTTAGAAATAAAAGACTCATCTCCCAATGCGCAAAAGCGAATTGGCGAGAAAAATGAGCTAGTATATTTATATTGCTTCATTAATAATTATTTTCCTTCTTCAGTATTTTCCATTTGAGTGCTCTCTTTATTTTCATGCTTAGCAGAATCATTGGGACTATCCATTTTTTTTAAAATAGCTTTTTGGAGTGGAAGAGGAAGTTTCTTTTGAGCGGGAGTGAGTTCTCCAGAAGTGCTCTTTTCCATCATCATCGCTTTCATCTTGTCAAATTGCATAGCGCATGTAGACATGGTAGCCTCTTTGCTCATTCCAGCAGTGTTGACAAGATCCTCTTCATTCATAGCGCAGTGATTCATAAACTGCTTGTAAAGATGCTCTTGCTTTGGCCCCATTTTAGAAAGAGAAATTTCATATTCTCCATTTTGTAATGTTACTGTTTTTTCTAATGGAGCTTTAATATCGCCTAAGTTAATTTTCATTGATTTGGTTTGAGTGGTAAAGGATTGCTGCTGACAAGTCATCTTCGAGTTGATGCTCCGCTAAAATGGATAAGATTTCCTCTTTTGGTTGCAAAAGAGAAATTTGTTCAAAGTCGTTTACACAAGAACTAGCACAAGATGCCCAATTTTCTGCATCTTTAGAAACAATAACTTTCTCGCACAGTTGATCTAAAATACTAGACTGCTGTTCTGAGAGAGTTTTAATTTTAAATTTCTTTTTAAGAGAAGCATCTGCTAAAGCTCTCATTTGCTCCATTTTTTTAATGGTAGAATGAATATTTTTAACAGAATATTCAGCTTTCACGATTGGAATACCAGTTGTTCCCTCTGGTCGTCCAGGTACTTTATTAGTAGCATTGATTTTGCCAGCAACTGGAGTTGGAGGAGAGATGAAAGGAATTCCCCCAACAATAGGATTATAGTATCCATCTTTTCTCTCATCAATATAAACTGATTGTGCTGGAGAGATGTCTTCTGGTTTTGGAAATTTGCCAGTTTGGAACATTTCCATGCCTTGTTGAGGAGTGAGAATGCCTAGCTCCATTAAACGACTAGAAACTCTCATGAGTTGAGTTTGATCTCTCATGTCAATGTCTCTAAAACATGCTGTAGGATAAGATCTAAAGCCAAGATTTTTAGCTATGCGTTTAATCTCAACTTGCAAAAAGTCATTCAAGAAAGCATTGCGAGACTCTTTTAAACGATCAACAAAAATCTGAGCTTTAACTTCTGTAGCGCTATATTTCTCTTCTCCAACAATGATGTTTTGTAATCCTTGTTTGATGTCCTCATTTAACACTTTATATTTTTCAGAACCAAGAACTTTGTTAAGATCTGGAATGACAAAATCAGCTTTTGTTGTATAGTCTGAAACTAAAACTCTGCCCACGCTCTCATTTCGGAACAAGCCTTGCATAGCTTGCAAATTATTAGCATTAATGCCGCCCTTGTCTGGATCCGTTCCCATTGTGATGAGAAGAATAACGTTCTCTACAGTGCGAGTAATCGCTTGATCCATTTTTTTCAACTCTAATTTAGCATTGATATCTTCTAAAACTGAAAATCCAAATGGAACTGCAAACGGTTCGTAGTCTTGCTTTTTATAAAAGGAATAACTTAATTTAGATGGATCAAGTTCAATTTTCAAGCCATCTTTAAAGTAAGTTCCTATTTTAATCTGCTCTCTCACCTTTGGTGGCAGACCATTTAAAATATCTTTGTCCTCTTCTGTAACAGGAGTTTGAAGGCGAGAGAGTTCGTATTCTGAAAGAATTTTTTCGTACAATCCAGTTGCAAAACTAGAGCTTCTCCTAGCGACAACGTCAAAAGGATTGAGCAAAATATACTTAACAGGAATAGAATTATTAATTTTAGACACTCCGCCAAGCTGTTTTACTAAAAGAGCAAAATCATCAGCTTTAAATTTACCATCAACTCTGTACAAGAAAATGTTTCCTCCTCTGTAGTACTCTCTAAAGTACTGATCTTTCAAGTTCCAAATTTTAATTCTTTTAAACCACTCATTGAAAAAATCACGACTTTTTTTTGTTCCACCCTCTAAGTAAAGTTCAGTATTGGCAAACTCAGACATAACATCAATAGCATTGCGAAAAACAGACACATTAGCATAAGCTTTTTGACACAGTTCAATAGCCTCTCTAACATTAACTCCATCCATTGCATAATCATAAGGCAAAAGTCCATTGCGAATGCTGCCATATCGATCAATTACTGGAACAAAAGCTCCTACATTTTTTCTATTATAAGTTGTTGACGATGCTTTGCGAGAATAAGCTGCATTTGATGTTGATTTGAATGAAGACTGTGAGACGTAAAAAGGATCACCAGATAATTCTGGAACGAACTCTCCATTTTGTGCAGCAGTTCCTTCTACAGATGCTTTAGTAAAATTAGACCAATAATCAGACTTTTTAGTATACGCTCTTTTTTCCATGATTTCATTTTGATTTACACTGAAATAGTAAAAGTCAACTTTAAAAGTTTAAAGTCAACAAATAAACATTGGAGTGAATCCAATCGGAGCAGCAGTTGCTTCCACTGCCATCATGTCATAATACATGTGCATCATCCAGTTTCCCAACACTAAAGCTGAGTAAGAATCTTTTCTAGCTCTGTTTGCACCCTTTTGTTTTTTGAGATTTGAGGGCAAATCAAAACTTTGAGTTCCTTGAGTGGATGTTGTTACTTGCACAAGAGCGCATTGAACTTTAATTAATTCAATCATGTCTTTCTGATGCTCAATAAAATCAATCAACTTTGCCCCAGAAGAAAGATCCTCTTCTATTTTACTATACTTGATATCATCAATGCTAATCTTGGCAGTTTTTTGCTTAGAGTAATCATCATCAATTGCCATGCCCGCAAACCAGATTCTTCGATGATCAAAAGATCCTTGAAGCAATTCATTAGCATATCTAATCCAAAAAGAACTAGGCTTTCTCAAATGAACTATTCTTTTAGTTGTTAAATTGTATTGACTTCTAGCCTCGCGTAAAGATTTGTCATAATCTGCTATGTTGTCAAAATCAAAATCAAAAGTTTCAAGTTTTAAACCATCTCTTTTAAAAAGTTCGCTCTCATTACATGCGCTTAAAAATTGAACGCCTCCATTGTAGTCTCCCACAACAGCTATAATATTAAAATTACTTAATAAATAGTGAAAATACTCGATGTGCTTTTTCAAATTAGTTCCTGGCATAGCATAAGAGTGAACCACAGTTCCTCCTTTCTTGGATGGATTTAATTTGATTAATTGAATAGCAAAATCATCTGATCCATCACTCTCTGACCATGAAGGGTCAAAACTAGCAATATATTCAGCCTTTGATTCTCCCACGATTTCCACACTTTGTCCCTCTCCATCAACTACTGTGCAGAGAGCCATTTTGCTAACTTTAAAATAGCCTGAGCTATCATCTGTAAATACGCTTCCAAATTCTCTTTCAAATTGAGATTGACTCATTGTAGCTTTTGCTTGGCTGAGCAAGTTCTGATCGTATAATTGCTGTGGAGCGCAGTCGTAGCTAAAGTGCATGATGACTCTGTGAGCGCCATCTTGCTTATCTGGATGCATAATGAGTCGTTCATACTCTTGATACAATTTGTACAAGTATTCAAACTTGTAACTTGCTGATGATAAACCAATAATCTTATTACTTGGCCAGCGATAGCGATCCTCTTCTATCATTTCTCCCTTGGCTATTAATTTACTCTCTAAATCGTGAAGCTGCTGTCTTTCTGTAGGATTTTCCACCACAGATAAGAATGGAAGAATAACTTCATTTAAAATCTTTTCTGGCATCAAAAGAAGTTCGTCAATAATCATTCTTTGAAAGCGAAAACCTCTTAATTTTTCACCATCTCCTAATGGAAGAGCAGTGATTCGACTTCTACCAATTTCAATGATCCACTCATCATTTGTTTTGGAAATTCTAGTGATGCACTGAGCTAAAAATCCAGCTTTTGGACTTCTAGAAATTTCTTCAATTTTTCTAAAAATCATTTTTGACTGACGAAATGATTTACTAATAATTCCAATGTGAACTCCTTGATTTAACGTCGCATCTAAGATGGCAAACACTGCTGTAGAAAAGGAGTTGTGATTAACTATCCCATCTGCTATATAACAATGTTCATTAGCAACCTGAATATCAACAGTGACGCATTCGTCCATTTCTACTGATTTAACTTTTTCAAAATATACATCATTTTTATTTAAAAAATTAAGTTTTTCCCGAATATCATCTGGTAAGTTTTCAAAATTTAAAATTTTATTCAAAAGAACTCTGCTAGTTTTTTCTCTAAAATTTAATTTTATTTTTTTTTCGTCTTTAATGAAACAAATAGATTTCTTATTGAGTTTTTTCTTTAAAAAATCTCCGACATATGGTATGAATTCACAAAAACTACCATCTTGTGAAGTTTGTTCTTGTAAATCAAGAATTTTAGATTGTTTTCTTTTGATATTAAAACCAATTTTTTCACCAAATTCTTTTACAGATTTGCCATCGCTTAAAATTAAACTCCAAGCTTTATTGCAGTTGTAAATTTTTCCATTAGGAAAATTAGATGCACCACCTTTAAATGTTAATTTTTTCTTAAAAAGAAAACCTTCTTGTAAACATAGATTAAGTATTTGATGGATTAGTACTTCGCTAGTTGAAGTAAATCCGACCCTTACACGAGTTCCTTTTTTTTCTTTTCTTTGAGTGGCGCAATATCCATCTGTATCAAATAATCCTCTCATTAAAAATTGAATATTTTCTGATGAAGCTTGTGTTAAAATACTTGGGATATTTTTTTCGCAAGCTTTTTTTTGATCAAATCCTAAATGATATAAAAATGAAATTAATTCCTTTGAATAAATTCTAAAATCTTTGGTTTTTCCTGGTTTATTTACAACGGTTAAATTAAGGCCCAGTTTTAAAGAAAAAGCTTCTAAAAAATCTTTAATTTCAAAATCTTCAGAAGTGATAGATATTCCCCTATTTAAAATACACCCATCTCCAATAAGCAAACCAAAGAAATAGTACCAATCCTTTAAAGGTGCATTATCAAATTTAACAACTTTTGGTTTATTAAAATTAACTACGTTATTTTCAAATTTAAAATCTGCAAAAATATCTTTTTGCAAAAGTTCTAGAGTTTTGAATTTTTTAATAACCAAAATATCATCAATAATGATATCTTTAGAAAATTTCCATTCGAATTCTAAATCTTTATTAAAGACTAATAATTTATGATAATCCAAACCATTAGAAACTAATCCTGATTGAGTAGTAATCTTATAAGATTGCTGCTTATTATTTATAACTTTATTTTCAACTTCATTGAATCCTATAAGGCTTTGAACTTTATCTCCAATTTTAATATCTCCAATTTTAATAAGTCCTCTATCTGTCCACACTAATGAATCGTAATGACTGCACTTGGACATCCCACGGGAATTATGATGCACAATACCATTACCCACGTAATTCTCTTCAGAATCAACTGTAATGTCTACTGTGGAAGTTTCGATGGAGGTTATAGTTTCAATTTTTGAAAAATAAACATTTTCATTTTGTAAAAGCAAAAGACTCTCCTTATCTTTTTCATCTAAAAACTTTGCTGATAAGGCAGAATCCAAACGCATGTCTTTACCAAAGTTTCCCGCTACTCCAAATAACTTTTGCCACGTTTTATATTTTTTCTTTAGATAAGTTCCTAAATTTGGCACTAAATTTATTTGATATTTTCTACTTGGAAGATTTAAAACCTCTAATAAATTATTTTGTTTATGATCTGAAACGAATCCAATTCTATCGCTAAATTTTTGATGTCCACTTTTAAGTATTTTTAAATCATAGTATGGAACATCTTTATGAGATCCACTATATCTAATAGAAGATTCTACTCCAAAATTATTAAGCAGCATTTTCACCTGTCTCAGCAATTCAATAGATGTATTCTTTAATCCTAATTTAACTGTTTTTGAATTAGAGTGTCTTTTATCTTTTAGAACGCTGCAATATCCATCTGCACTAAAAATTCCGCTAATTAAAGCTGCCATTTTTTGCTCATTAATTTGGAGGATAGAGTCTGGTATGATTTTATTTTTTGCTTTTAAAGATCTATCAAATCCAATAGATTTTAACCAGTCAATTAAATCTTTGCTAGAAATTCCCATTTCTAAAAATCCATTATTAGCTCTTGAGCGGCAAATAATTTTATTTTTAGGAAAATACTCTTTAGCTTTAGCCATTGTCATATCAATAACCTTGGAATCTTCAGAACACCAGTGCATAGTGTAGTCGTCAAAATATCCATCTCCAATCATGTATCCTAATAAAAAATACCAATAATCACAATCTTCGATGTTCATCTTTGGAGAGTTCTCTACCAATTGAACATCTCCCCAACAGTTCATGCCAAGTTTAATTGGCAAGAAATCTTCAGTTGTTAAAGTTTCAATCTCTTTAAATTCTAAATCTAAAGTTGAGCTATTGTAAATTAAAGTTTTATGGCCAAGTTTTGCCTTGAAAGAATCTCCTGAAAATGTTTTGATATATAATCCTTTTTCATTGGGAGAGTTGAATTTTTTATCAGTAACTAGATTTAATTTATTTCTAGATCTTACTCGTTCTCCAACACTCACATCTTTAATTTTCTTGAAACCACTTTCTGTTAAAACGTATTCATTTTCATCTAAACACCATATTCCCAAAAAGTAATCAGAGTCCATCATCGCTTTAATAGCCATGTGTTGAAAAGGAAACAAAGAGACTCCTGTCATGAATTCAGAAGTGAACGAGGGATTTTCTTTTAAAAATTTATATAATAAAATTTTAGATTTTCTCTCATCAATAAATCCTTTGGTATTGAGAATTTCTTCATTAATACCTCTGAATTTATTGTGTAGTTTTTGATGTCCAGCTTCCCAACTCATAATATTTTAATAATCTAATAGTCCAATGTTCAAATAATATTGCACATCAACATTTTTCATAACATCCCCTAAAACTAACAGTTTAGGAATTAAAAATTCACTGCGTTTTCTGCTGCCACTAAAAATGAACTGACAGCAGTCGCCATACTCTTGCTGAACATCTCTAAGAGCGTGTAAAATAAATTGTAAATTTATTTGCCTGCGTTTAAAGATGGTTAAGCTCTCTAATTTATATAAATCTTCTTCAATTACAATAAATAAAAAGCATCCCGCACTTCTGCAACGCTCAAGTTCTTTTCTAAAGCGAGCATTTCCAGAAGATAAGGTTCCAGCCAAGTCTTCAATAGATTTTCGGTCAACATAGCAATATTTATAGTCGCTTCCAGAAACAGCATAGTCTCCAGCGTCTAATTTTAACTTTTCAGAATTTTTAAACTCTAGTGGTTTCTGTTCTCTAGTGTCTATAAAAATTTTGACGCTTGAGAAATCATTATGAAAACTACGTGCAATTGAACTCGCGAACATAGGTTTAACGCCGCATTTTTCACATGCAGCAGAATAGCTTCCGAAATGTTTTTTGTATAAACTAATAGGTGGGAGATTGGCAGAATACAATTCAATAGTACTGGGTCCATATTTTAATTGTTTTTTATCTATTCTATTTTTTAAAAGAAGCAATATATAATCGGACACTTCTTTTTCGGGAGAAATTTCACACCACTTTAATAATTGCTCGTAATTAGAAAAATCTTTTTCAAAATATTCACTATAATTTTTAAAAGGAATAAGTTCGTCAGTTAATTTGTTTCTGCGCCTATAGTGCTTGACGTAATAATCTCCCAAAAGCATGTTGTGCTTTTTAACGTGAGCGTGCAAGCTTTTTAAAGCATCAAACTCTGAATTGCATTCTTGGCATTTAAAGCACATCTTCAATTGAAATTCCTAAAACTCTAGCTTTCCAGTCAGCCATTCCTTCAATCTTTTCAGCCTCATCTTTTACTAGTTGCCGCTGCATTTCCGCAATGCGAACCATGTTGACTCTCTCTTCCTCATCTTGAAAAAATTGAACTAGTGATAATATAGAAGAATTCTCTTTATGGCGGCTCTTCATTCGCTCAGATCGATCTCCTTGTAGTTTTTTTGTTAAGTTTTCAATGCGACTCTCACACTGATGATATTCTGAGCTTTTTGCTTTGATGATTTCTGCTAATCGAACCGTCATTTCATCATTATCGCTAGCAACATCAAAAGCATCGTTTAGTTTGTTTAAATGTTTGCTAACAATTTCTAAACTAATAATTTCTTTGCACACATTCATGTACAAGTTCAACTCATCAGATGTTAAATCTGGCTTGTCCCATGTTAAACGAACAAATTCTTCTTCAAATAAGACTCTATCTTCTTTTGAAGTGTAATTATTAACAATTGTTAAAAAGCGAGAATTATTTAAATTAATTCCCAAACGATCTATGCAGATTTTATGCTGTCGATTGAGTTTTTCATCTTCTAATGAACTGCCAGTTGCATCATTGATTTTTTTTACAATTCTTCCTGGTGATTTTGGCGCAATATAATTGCCCAAGGGAGTGTCCACATCAGAGCTTGGGGTAAAGTCTGGATTCTCTTCTCTAATCACATCTAAGACTGATCTCTGCTCAATTGAGAGCGCTCCCACATCTTGTAGTGGAAATATCAAGCGAGCAATGGCTAAAGATGATAGTCCAGCATTAGCATTTGCAATGATGAATTTTCTTTGCTCTGGAGAAAAGTCTAAAGGATCTACTTTCTCTCTTTTTGTTGTTTTGAATTTAACTTTGCTGCTAATAAGATAAGATCTAACTAATCGGCCCTCTCTGCTTCTGCCGTCGAGGCTAGAGTTGTTAAACACAAGGCGTACAATTTCATTTAAATCAGTTGTTGATTTAACAATCTCTTGAATAGCAGCTTCTTGTTCTGGGAGTAGAGTCATTTGATGATATCGTTTTGATAAATGATTTCTTTAGCTTTATTTTTCAGCATATTCTTTAAATTTTTGATTTGCTTATAGCCAGCTTTGCGGTTTTTCTCATTTGTTTTATAACCCATAAACTCTGCAACATCTTCTTCTGATTTTTTGTCTAAAAAAAGCATAACATAAACTGTGTAATACTCTGCCGATAAAGAGTTTTTCATCATTTTGTTCAACTCTTCTAGTGATGAATCAAAATGAATGTAAGAGTCTTGTTTTTGATCAACTTCTACAGTATGATTCTCAATGGATAGAGGCATTTTTATTCCGTAGCCAATTTTTTTTAATTTTGACCATTTAGCATAGTCGCTGCAAGATTCTTCTTGATTTCCAGATGAATTTTTAGCACATAGTGTGCCGCCCATGTTAAACTCGCAATTCATGCATGGACGCACATAGTTTGTGTAGTTGTTTCGAATAATGTTTTTGATTTGATTGCTAGTAATTCGAGCAATCCATGGTTCAAGAGGTTTCGACTCGTCCCACATGTGCCACTTTTTATAAATGTGCAGCTTGACCATTTGAGATACATCTTCAAAATCAAACCAAGCAATAGCTTTGAGTTGCCATTTTTTTTGAAACTTTTGAACTACAGCATCAATTGTTGCATAGTGTTCAGTGTATGAGGTTTTATTGGACACGCTTTTTTTCAATAAAATCTTCAAAATTTTGGGTTGATTTTTTGCGTCTAGGAGAGTCGTCAGAATTAGATCCAAATAAAGATCCTAGTTTAAAACTGGAAGTACCCTCGTAGTCTGACTCTACATCTACTGCTAGGCTGCGAAGCTTGGGAACGCGCACAGCATCTGAAAAATCAGAAGAATCAAGATCTTCTTCATCTTCTTCATCTTCTTGAATAGCATGAGCTAACGCTGTTTTAAGAGCAGTTTTAACTAGGCTGAACCCTGACCCACAATTTGAGCAAAACTTTGGTTTCGAGTAAGTGTAAGAGTGTTTATTTCCGCACTCAAAACAAAAAATATTATTCATATACACTTATTATAAGTGTATAAAATTATAATTCTATTATTTTAAATGGGGACTCGCTGCATTTTCGAATACTAGTAGCCTACACGGCTAAGTGTTGCAGCGGCCCCAATTCCTTTTACACTTTTGCTGATCGAGTTTCTAACTTAGAAACTAAAAACTTGAGAATTTCACTTCTCACAATGTCGGAATTATCGAAGCCAAAACACTGCACTCCTCGCTCGCGGCTAGCTTCATCATTGAACAGTTCAAACATTTCACGAAAACCAGAGCGTGAGCCAATGTCACTTTGCATGTAGTCGCCGCAAATCATGAGTTTAGAGCCTTCGGCAATGCGAGTAATCACTGTTGTTAGTTCTTTGAAAGTGAAGTTTTGAGCTTCATCCACAACAATGACTTTGTTGCTCCAATTTGCTCCTCTCAAAAAGTTTACTGGAATAGCTGCAATTTTTTCTTGCGTTTTTAACCAAACTATGTCTGGAGTTTCCACCATCTCATCTAGTTTATCGTATAGCGGCATGAGAAATGGATCAAATTTTTCAGCCATGTCTCCTGGCAAACTTCCTAGTCCTTTGTCAGCACTCTCGATGATGCTGCGAACGTAGAGCAATTGCTTGTCTCGATCCGACATTAAAAGCTGCAAAGCAACATAAATGCTAGAATAGCTTTTTGCAGAACCTGCTGGTCCAGCTACAAAAATGATAGAGTTTTGAGGTTCAAGAGCAATTTCTAAGAATTTTCTTTGTTTGTCTGTGAATTTAAATTTTCTTTGTTTTAATTTTATGGAATGCTCAATTTGAGAATGAATTTGTAATTGAGCGACTGGTTTTTCAATTTTTTTCTTGGACATCTAAAATAAATTACACTTACAAAACTATTTCGCGCAAAGTAACTTGGCCAGCGAGCACATCTTCGGAACTTATTGAGAGATTTTGTGAAACTATTTTTGATGCGCTAGAAAAAGAAATGGTGCCTAAAGTTTGGGGCAGTTCAGTGTTTAAATTTACTGATAAAATATCGCCGTAGCTCTGATAGTTTATGAATTGTTTAATGTTGTCTGACTTGATGGATATTTCTTTCACTACAGAGTCTAAGAAGCAAGATGTGGCATCAACATTTCCAAGAGTGTATACTGGAGTGCGATTGCAGGAAACTTTGTACGATAAACTCTCTTTTGTGTTTGTTAAAAGAGTGTCATTAAAAGATGTGATGTTATGACCATAGCAAATTCCACTGCCACTCTCTGGAGAGGAAGCTAGTGCAGTGGACGGGGATAATCCATTACTATCTATAGTTTTTAAACAAATAAAATCTGCGGTCATGATGACTGGCGAGAAGGGAACAATTTCAACAGACAAGTTTTCCAAGTAGCAACCACTAAAAACTACACTTCCAATTTTGATGCTGCTAAAAACATCTCCAGTGAGTGAGGACAAAACTAGTGATGCTCCTGAGAAATTTGAGTTTTGCGCGGCAAAAAAGTTGAGACTAATTTTAGACTCTAAACTGCCGCCAATTTTAAAATTTTGATTCGGGGCAAGAGAGAGATTCTTATTCTCTTCTAGTTTAGAGGAGAAACTGATGCTAGAAGAGAGCGATGCGAAATTTGTTTCAATTCCAGAAAAGATGATGCTAGAGGGAAGATTGCTGTAAAGAGTGCTCACTTTTTTTTTTACACTTTTTTCTGTTTTTTTTGATTTCTAGTTTTGGGCGTTTGGTTTTTTTTCTGTTTTTGTTCGGGGATTTTAGTGTTTTTTAGGTTTGGTTTTTTTTAATTGGGGGGGGTGGTCTGGAGAGCGCTGTTTGGTTCTTTTGGTTTGGAGACTAGTCGTAGATTGAGGAGAATGTCCCCCCCGCCGCTTCTGTTAGGATAGCTCTAACATCTTTTTGAGAAATGGGGGGGGTACTTGCTAGCGCTAGTCTAACAAAAAAGCCCACCCCGAAGGGTGGGCCGACTTGCTAGCGTTAGGCGTTGTCCCACATCTTATTCGCTAACTGAATTGCGGCAACCTTTTCGTCCAGCGTTAGGATGCCGTTTTCATCCTCCCATTCTTTAATGGCTCTCATCTGACTGCCGCTAAAATTTTTAGTGTTGAATAACACATCCGCCAGTTCTTGGATGTTGTAAATTGAGTTAGAGTTAGGATTCGGATTTGTCATTTTGATTTTGTGTTAAGGTTTAGATGCCCGCCCTTTCGGGCGGGCTGTTTGGTTAGTGTGCGCCGTTATACTTTGCGCTGTCCCGTCCGAACTCTAGCGCATCCCGTTCATGCTCTAACGCATCGGCAATTTCATCGTAGGTGTCAAGTTCTGACATCTTTTTTTCCCATGCGGTGATTTTAGCTATGGCCAATTTCTGTGCTTTAGTGATTTCGTTCATGCCTTCACTTTACCCCATGGAGAAAGAAACGCAAGCTTTTTTTCTTCCGTTGGGAACTTTTTCCGCCGTGAAAAAAACGTCTAAAAGTTCAAAATAAAACTTGCGTTCTGCCATCCCTCGCCTATAGTAGGGGACTATGAATGAGCAAGAAATGATTGAAGCAGGTTACAAAAACTTAGGTTACAGCAATGGCTGGACAGATGCTTTCCACGCGGAAACGATTGCGCTTTGGAAACAGCATGGCGGTCGATCAGTGCAGTGCCGCTTGTATCGCGCAACTATGTACGCCATTGACAACGCGAAAGTCTATTGGATCACAAGCCTCTAGCGCTATCAACTTTAACCCACTCGAAAGAGTGGGCTTTTTCGTGCCTTGAAAAAAGTTCTGAAAAGAAAAAATAAAACTTGCGTTCCCGCATCCATCGCGTATAGTAAAAACATGGAAAAAACCACTGCAACCGAATCCCTCCACCTCACCGATGAAATCATCATCCTCAGTCTTGAAAAGAGATTGAGCGAAGCGCTTAACGCTTACGTTGAAGCATCTCTGCTTGCTGAACAAGCTGCTTGCCGATGGGAGGAAATTAAAAAGTCCCTTCAGAGTCAAGGATGCGATGTCTGACATTAGTAAACTAGCCCACCCGAAAGGGTGGGCACTCCTAACGCTAGCAAGTCGGCCCACCCGAAAGGGTGGGCTTCTGTTATACTAGCACTAGCAAAATACGTCGTTGTAACTCGTTGAAAATCAACGCGCTAGCAATTCGCGCCCCCCGTTCGCGTAACCCCTTGAAAATCAACGAGTTATCAATTCGCCCCTCCGTATAACAAATACGCCCCGCGCCATTGTCAAGGGCGAAATTCAAGAAAAGAAAATCTTTTAAATGAATAAAATGTCTTGCGCCTTTCCCGCAGTCTGGTATACTAGGGGATCATGAACGATACCACTACCTTCCACAACCTATTCGATAACATTTCCCCACATTGGCCCGCTGATGCGGGTGAGGTGGCGGAATACGACGCTTTCCTAGATGAGTTCTACGCTCAAGTGGAAGATCCAGTCGAAGACTAATACTAGCAAACTCGACCCACCCGAAAGGGTGGGTTTTTTTGCTGCTCGCGAATGCAGCGCTGTAACTCGTTGACTTTCAACGCGCTAGCAATTCGCGCCCCGCGTTCGCGTAAGTCGTTGAAAATCAACGAGTTATCAATTCGCTCTCTCATCTAACATCTCACGCCTCCGCCCTTGTCAACCGCGAAATTCAAGAAAAAAAAATAATAAATCATATAAAAAGATCTTGCGCGTTGCTCTCTCTCATGTATAGTAGGGAATCAAAATATGAGCCTAGAAAAAGCAATCAAATACGGTAAAGAAAAGCGCGTTCAGTATCGCCGCAGTTTAGCCTTTGACCGCACTTGCCGCAACCATGGCAGCTGCGAATACTGTAAGAGCAATCGCACTATTCAATCTCAGCGCGAAAAGGATAGGCTACATGGTCAGGAAGATGAGTACTTTGGTTGGCACAATCTTCCCGACTGACGTCGGTTCATCTGTGGAAAATTGAACATGATGGTTAATCACTAGTGCTGGCAAACTCGACCCACCCGAAAGGGTGGGTTTTTTTGTTGCTAGAAAATGCGCTGTTGTAAGTCGTTGAAAATCAACGCACTAGCAATTTGCGCCCCGCGCCCGCGTAAGTCGTTGAAAATCAACGAGTTATCAATTCGCTCTCTCATCTAACATCTCACGCCTCCGCCCTTGTCAACAGCGAATTTCAGAAAAAAAATACTTTAAATTCAAAAAAAAAGACTTGCGCGTTACTCTCTCTCATGTATAGTAGGGAATCATGAAATTCTTCTTGCCCACCACCTCACTTATTGCTGTCTCTCTCGAAATGAATGCCCTTGGCGTTCACATCTCGCGCCATAACATCTTTTACTTTTTCCTCGTCCTTTGGATCGTGACGGGCGCAGCCCTAGCATTCATGCTGCTGAACTCTCACTTCTGCCGCATGGCAAAGCAGAAAAAAATGTTCGCGCACTTGGAAGCGCTAGTTCAAGCCAGTAAGGGAAAGTTCTTTAGCATCAGCTTCACTCTGCCAAACGGTGAAAAGAAAGTTATCAATGGCAAAAACTTTTACCGCTCCCTTCTCTCACAAAAAAGCAAGTTCTCATGGTTTATTGATAGGAATCGTGAATCTTGGGTACAGCTTAAAAAAGCAAAAAATATTCGGTTCATCTGTGGGAAATTGAACATGATAGTTAATCACTAGCACTAGCAAACTCGACCCACCCGAAAGGGTGGGTTTTTTTGTTGCTAGAGAATGCATCGCTGTAAGTCGTTGAAAATCAACGCACTAGCAATTCGCGCCCCGCGCCCGCGTAAGTCGTTGAAAATCAACAGGTTATCAATTCGCTCTCTCATCTACCATCTCACGCCTCCGCCCTTGTCAACAGCGAATTTCAGAAAAAAAATACTTTAAATTCAAAAAAAGATCTTGCGCCACTCCCTTTCTAGTTTATAGTAGAGAATCATGAATTCATTCGATCTCATCTCTAGTCACAAGTCCCTCACCCTGCGCTTTTTCTACGCGCAATGGCGACTCAGCTACGCTCAAGTGCTCCTTGCAAGGAGTGCGTCTACATTGGCTCACAATCAAACTACCATTAATTCCGTACTCGACAAATTGGACGCGGAATTGGAGGAAGCTTATTCTAAGCGGGTTAAAGCTTACGGCGACCTGACCTCTGCTATTGAAAGGGAAGACCTGCACTTTGAAAAAACGATGGAATTGCTAGGCGACCTCTGGGAAAAAATCTGAATCAATCAAACTTGGCCCACCCGAAAGGGTGGGTTTTTTTCTATCAAGGAATAGGAATTGCTAAGTCGTTGAAAATCAACGAGTTACGAGTTCGCGCCCCGCGTTCGCGTAAGTCGTTCAAAATCAATGAGTTACGCAATCTTGGGGCGCAAATTGCTAGTACGTTGAAAATCAACGAGTTACAAGATTGCTTTGTATTTTTTTGCTACTCCTATTTAACACACTGCTATTTGCAACTTCGCTATTTGCAACTTCGCTATTTGCAACTTCGCTATTTGCAACTCCTCTATTTGCAACTCACTCGCTTGCAACTCTCTCTTGACAAGATCTTTCATCGCATTACTATAGCCTCATGAACATTATAGAAGAAATTATTATTCGCCGCGATGGAGTTCTCCCTGATGAAGCTCGCCAATGTGTTAATGAGGCTCGCGCTCGCGTGTGGGATGGTGAGTCTCCAGAGCGCATTCTCGCGCACGAATTTCTGCTGGAACCAGATTATGTTGACGACCTGATTGGATCCCGCTGTTTCACAGCGCTGAACGAATAATTTAATTGAAAATAAAAGTTGCAGTCCTTCAAACCTGTGGTATCATTCTGGACGGTTCAACAACATTCCAACCCATTAACATCATGAATAAAAAAGAAATGCTGGAGCAGATTAGTGACAGCGCTAATCAGATTGGCGAAATTGTTAATAGCATCGAACACATGCTGCAATCATTCCCAGATGATCAGAGACGATTCTTGTGTCCAGAGTTCCTTGGAGCGCTGTCTGCCTCTGTCGGAATGGGCAAGGGATATGAAGCAGCATTTCGCAACGGTCCCACTTTTGATGACTTGATTGATCTCATCGAATCAGAAGTGGATGAAGAAGAGAATGAAGAAAATTACGATGAAGAATAATTTCTTGACTCTCGCGCAAAACCTGTCATTTTAAATCTCCACTATACTACTATGAAAAAAATCTTCTACTTCCTTCAGCAAATTCTGTTTCCAAGCGACAAGCAAATGGAGCAGTGGTTCACTGCCGCACAGTCCAATCCAGTTTATGGTTCAAAAGTTTTTGAACAAAAGTCATGGCTGGAAAAGCAAGTTGATGAGAGCTTGCGAAAAAAAGCTTTTCGGCTGGAATAAACACTTTACACCTGTAGCTCATGGGTTCGATCCCCAGCAGGTGTACTTTTTCTAATCTCATGATTTCCAAAGCTGAAGCTCAACTTGCAGCATCTTCTCTGCTGCAACGATGGAACCTAGATGATGTCCAGTTGGAGTGGAACGATTCGCTCAAGTGGGCTTTAGCTTTGGCAGATGTTGAAAACAACAAAATCATTTTTTCTCTCACCTCTTTGAAAAGCGGCAAACTATTTTTCAGCATTTTAAAGCATGAAATGGCACACTTTTTAGACTGGCGCGAACATGGCGGCTGGCCAATTAAAAATGGAAAAAATGATTTGCATGGAAAGAGTTTCAAGCTACAGTGTTTGAAGATCGGAGTTTCTCCTTCCCGATTCATAAAAATCAACTAAAATAACAAAATGGAAAAACCATCAAACGAAGTCATGGCAATCATTTGCAGCCTAGTGGCAAACGCTATGAAAGAAAATGAACAGTGGCATGAGTCAATTTTGACTCATGGATACATGCCAGAAATGGAATACTGCAACAAAGAAAAGGAAGACCTAAAAATTATGGACGAGTGGATCAACAAGGTTGAATCTGAATGAGTCATCCTCTAACACGCTAACTCTACTAGCCCACTCTTCGGAGTGGGCTTTTTTCTGCTCATCGCTAAATCGTTGACTTTCAACGCACTAGCAATTCGCGCCCCGCGCCCGCGTAAGTCGTTGAAAATCAACGAGTTATCAATTCGCACCATCGTATAACATCTATTGCTTTCATCCTTGTCAACCGCGAATTTCGAAAAAAATAATTGCATGAAACTCAAAATAAATGTTGCGCCTTCCAGAATCTCGTCTATAGTCTTTTTAGTTGCACGTTGCAACTCTTAAACCAAACCACTAGCTAATAACCATATGTCTCTCCTCCTTGCCAAAAACGTCGTTTCCGCTCTTGCCCTCGCCAACGTTCCCACTCCCGATGCTGTGGATCGTTTCCAACCCATTCCTCATGCTTTGCTGGCAGAGTCTACCAGGACTGCCATTTCCAATGCTGGCCTGGAAATCGTCGAGGAAGAACACGCTCTCTCTCGCGGCGGCTTGCGCTACTTTGGAGGTTTCGCTTTGCGCGGAACTGGCATTGACAGTGCTGATCGCAACATCGTGCTGGGTCTCCGAAACGCTCACGATAAAACTTTCGCCGCCAGCATTTGCGTTGGCAACCGCATGATCGTTTGTGATAACTTGTGCTTCGCAAGCGATATCAAGCTGGCTCGCCGCCACACTACCAACATCATGAATGACATTCCTCGCGTTCTCGCTAGTGCAGTGTCCCGCGTGGTGAGTCACTGGAATGACATGGGCAAGCGCATCAAAGCTTATCAAGAAACCGTGATCGGTGACGCCACCGCTTCGGACTTGCTAGTGAAGTTGGTAGATAGCAAAGCCTTCCCCGCTCGCGACATTTACAACGCGATTCTGGAGTTTCGCGCTCCCCGTCATCCTGAGTTCACTGGCAATTCCCTGTGGAGTCTTTACAACTCTGTCACTGAAAATCTCAAGAACGGAGATTTGACCAAGTTGCCCCAGCGCACCATGGTGATGCAAAGCGTGTTTGATCGGGTTGCGAAACATGACAGCATCATTGAAATCGATGCTGAAATGCTGGTCGCCTAACCGCTAGCGCAAGCCCCGCAATCCTAACCGATTGCGGGGTTTTTCGCGTCCACCCAAATGGGATTGCGTAACTCGTTGACTTTCAACGCACTAGCAATTCGCGCCCCGCATTCGCGTAACTCGTTGAAAATCAACGCGCTATCAATTCCCAGCCCCTTATAACATCTACCGCTTCAGCCCTTGTCAACAGCGAATTTCAGAAAAAAAAATACTTTAAATCAAAAAAAGACTTGCACCACTCCCCTTTTAGTCTATAGTAGAGAATCATGAATCAAAATCAATATATTGTAATTCATCCTTGCGGCAGTAAATATTATTACTGCGATGCAGGCCAATCTATACTCCATCGCGATGATGGTCCTGCCGTAGAGTGTGCTAGTGGCTTAAAATGTTGGTATCAAAATGGAAAGCTCCGTCGCTATGATGGTCCTGTCATTGAGTGCCCTGATGGCTCAAAAGACTGGTGGTATCAAAATGGCAAAATTAAAAAGCCTAGTTTCGATGTCCAAAAACTCATTAATGCTCGCGATAAACTCATTAACGCTCTCGATGTAGCCATAAATAATTTGGAGGCAACTCGATCAGATTTTCTGAAAGGAGATATTTAATACGAGCAAGTTTAGCCCACCCTTCGGGGTGGGCTTCTCTGCTTCAGGGGATGTGCAACTCGTTGAAAATCAACGCACTAGCAATTCGCGCCCCGCGCCCACGTAACTCGTTGAAAATCAACGAGTTATCAATTCCCAGTCCCTTATAACATCTATCGCTTCAGCCCTTGTCAACCGCGAATTTTAAATAATTTCAGAAAATTTAAATCAATTTAAATTCAAAAAAACGTTGCAATCTCTTTTTCCTGTGCTATAGTTCAGACATGAAGTTACTCTCTAAAAACAACACGAAGATTATCAAAGGCGAAAAAATGGGCATCATGACATGGGGATTGTCTTTCGTCCCTAACATAATGAATGGCAAGATCAATCTGTGCCCCTTTGCTAGCGAGGGGTGCATCTTTGGTTGCTTGGAAACCGCTGGTCGCGGCGTGTTTGAAAACGTCAGGACAGCGCGAAAGAACCGCACTATGCTATTTGTTGACCATCAAAAGACTTTCTTGATTCAATTGGAATCAGAAATTAATGCTGCGCAGAAAAGCGCAAAGCGGGCAGGAATGAAGTGCGCGATTCGCCTTAATGTCCTTTCCGATGTGGGATGGCACAAATTACTAGACTTTTCCAAGTGGCCCGACATCCAGTTTTACGACTACACCCCTAACACTAACAGAATGGTGCAGTATCTCCAAGGCAAGCTCCCTAGCAATTATCACCTCACCTTCAGCCGCAAGGAAAACAACCAGACTGCTGTGGAGTTGATCGCTTCCATGGGCGGCAACATCGCCGTCGTGTTCGATGAACTTCCTAGCACTTACCTTGGCAAAACTGTTGTTAACGGTGATGACACCGACGTTCGCTTTCTCGACGGTAAAAACGTTATCGTTGGGCTGAAAGCCAAGGGTCGCGCCAGAAAAGATTCTTCTGGATTTGTTGTTAAATCCAAACTGGTAAATGCCTAACATGATTACCACTTTAGCGCTCGCCATCATCCTAACTCTACTATCACTAACCAAAAATAGAGCCTAACTTAAAGCCCACCCTTCGGGGTGGGTTTTTTGCGCCCGTAAAAGCAGAGTCGCAAGTCGTTGATAATCAACGCGCTAGCAATTCACGCCCCGCGCCCGCGTAAGTCGTTAAAAATCAACGAGTTATCAATTCGCCTCTCCTTCTAACACTATATGCTTCAGAGCTTGTCAAGGGCAAATTTTCAGAAAAAAAATCATTTTAAAGTCAAAATAAATGTTGCACTCTGCTGAGAGTATGGTACTATAGTGAACTATGACAAACCAACTTGACGACCTCATCGCCTCCACTAAAGGCAAATTCTTCAGCATCACCTTTACTAAAAAGGACGGCACCTCCCGCACCATTAATGGCAAGAACTGTTATAATCGGTTAGTGAAGGGCGTTGACTCTCCCGCAACCGTCGCTTTGAAAGAAGGTGGTTACACTAGCTTTGTGGACCGCAACCGCGATGGTTGGGTTTCTGCGCACAAGGAAAATGTGCTGACTTTCAAGTGCGGCAAGATTCGGGAAACTTTTGTGATGATCTGAGACAGTCTCTTTACCCACAACCAACAACAAAATGACTACCTATCAATTCCTGATTAAAAAAGCTCACTTGAACGACTGTAGGGAGAGCGTCGACTCTTTCGTTGCAGAAAAGCAGTGGAATGCTGCCGTTGAAGAACGCAACCATCGCATTGCAACAGGCAAAGCAATTTTCTGCTATCTAGGAGGAAGCAAGAGTCTTGAAGGCCCTGCTGGAATTAACTTTATTCAAAAACTAGAGAGAGACTTAGCTAGAGAAGCTGCTGAAGCAATTCATAAACTTTACCAATAACTACTATGCTGACCCACCCTTCGGGGTGGGTTTTTTGCGCCCGTAAATGCAGAGTCACAAGTCGTTGATAATCAACGCGCTAGCAATTCACGCCCCGCGCCCGCGTAAGTCGTTGATTTTCAACAGTTTAGCAATTCGCCGCCTCTAATAACAAAAAATCTTCCATCGCTTGTCAACCGCGTTTTTCCAAAAATTTCAATGCATTTTAATTGAAAAAAAGTGTTGCACATCTCCCGTTCTACTGTACAATATTCTCATGGACACTCGCTGTTACTTTAACCTACAAAAGAAAAAGATTTCCGTTCAGAAAAAAATCAACGGAGTCTGGCGCGTGGTGCGCCATGCTGACTCTGTCGCTTTAGACAACGTTACCTTTCGAGTGTCCAAGGCTGGAAGAGAGAGAGTCTTGCAACAAAAGCGGAAAAACGTTCATGCTTACATTTGCGGCACTGAATCAGGAAGCTTCAACTACTATAAAAAACTCACAGCAGTCAACTACAATCCATACCTCTTTGACTACTTTTATGAAAATGAATCTGGAAATCCAGTCACGCAAGCTTCCGCCGTTTTAATCTGCGGAAAAAAAATCATCATTATCAATTAGTTATGACTCCAAAATTTCCCAATCCGTTTCCATTTTTAATTCTTTACATTTTATTGATCGGTGCTATATTGGCGCTTCTGATGAAAAGATTCCCATGCGGACTTTAAAATTAATTTAATATAACCAACATTAATATGGCAAACACTACCGTCATCGATGCTCTCAATGTCACCGTTGATCCTGAACTTGATAGAATCATCATGTATGCGGCAGATGTGGAAAAGTACTGGCACAGCTACGAAAAAGCAGTAGCGTATGCTGCTTCACAATGCACACGCGAACAAGCAATGCGCCTTTCCATCGCATATAAAACGCTCACCCAAACAATGGAAGACATCGTTTCACACACCGAACCAAAAATATGAGCCTAGACAAAGCAATCAAATACGGTAAAGAAAAGCGTGTGCAGTATCGCCGCAGCTTAGTTTTTGACCGCAGTTGCCGCAACCATGGCAACTGCGCATACTGTAAGAGCAACCGCACTATTCAATCTCGGCGAGAAAAGGATAGGCTACATGGTCAGGAAGATGAGTACTTTTGTTGGTTCAATCTTCCTGACGGTAACGACTTTTTCTGTCCAGCGTGTGATAAGCTTGATTATTTTTGTAGAAATTGCTCTAATGAAATGGTATGGGAAAGCGGCAAACTTATCACTATTGAAGCATGGAACAAATTAGTTGATCAGCAAGATGAGCGAAATAGTGACTGGAGCACTTACAATCTCAAACACGGGGGGGTGATCTCAGCGGAGAACCCAGACAGTTAAAAGCCTAACTTAAAGCCCACCCTTCGGGGCGGGTTTTTTGCGCCCGTAAATGCAGAGTCACAAGTCGTTGATAATCAACGCACTAGCAATTCGCGCCCCGCGCCCGCGTAACCCCTTGAAAATCAACGAGTTATCAATTCGCCTCTCCTTCTAACACTATATGCTTCAGAGCTTAAATATATTTGAAAATAATTATAGACAAACCCACAGACAACTGCTACCTTACTCACATGCAACTACTAATTGATCCCACGAAGATCACAAACTTCACTCGCACCACTGCTGAACTCCAATCATTCTTTTTGTTTGGGTTGTTCTGCGCTGGGAAGAATAGCGACTATGCAGCTAAGTGCCTCGCCAAACTACTTCACACCATCGAAGGAGAAACACCTTTTGAAGTGCTGAAGAACTTGGGTGAGATCGGAATCTACAATGCCCTATGTGCCTCTCGGATCGGACAGTATAATCGTCTAACCAAAGCAGTAATGGGTGCGGTCGATCTCGATCTTGCAACCTGTTCCCTAGAGGATCTGATGAATGTGCATGGAGTTGGTCAGAAGACCGCACGATTCTTTTTGCTTCATACCCGCCCAAATTGCCAATGTGCCGTACTCGATACCCACATTCTCAAATGGTTGCGCGAGAACCAAGTGGTGGACGTTCCCCAGAGTACTCCAACGAATGTTAAGCAGTATCTCGCATTAGAAAAACAATTTCTTTTCTTAGCTCGCGGAAACTTCCCATTCATGAGCATTGCCGATATTGATCTCACCTTGTGGATGAAGTACTCTGGTCGCCTAGAAGACGATAAGTCTGTACCAAAACTTTTTGCAGAATAATTGTTGACAATTTAATTCAAGTCCACCCTTCGGGGTGGGCTTTTTTTGCGTCAACGAACGGGAATTGATAAGTCGTTGAAAATCAACGAGTTATGAGTTCGCGCCCCGCGTTCGCGTAAGTCGTTGAAAATCAACAGGTTGCGAGCGCTTAAAAAGAATTTAAATTCAAAAAACTCTTGCGCTTACCTCTTTACGGAACAGTAGAGAATACGATTCTCTAAGTCGTTGATTTTCAGCGACTTAGGGAGTCGCGGGGCGCGAATTGCTAGTGCGTTGATTATCAACGAGTTACAACTACGCCCTTTCTCTTGACGGCACAAAAAAAAACCACTCATTTCTGAGCGGCTTCTTTATTTAGGGGAGTCTTATTTGTAACTTTTTCGTTTGCAACTCCTTATTAAGGGGAGTCTTATTTGCAACTCCCTTATTTGCAACTCCCTTATTTGCAACTCTCTTATTTGCAACTTTTTAGTTTGCAAGTCTGACTCTAGATTTTTTAAATGTTATGTCATTAAATGACCAAGAGAAATGAATGTAGCACAATTCACCACTAATACATGTTATAAATCCATGCTCTTCCTCTCCATCGTCCCATGTTACAATTACATAGTCTCCTATATTCATAGCTTTGTTAATTTATGTGGTGAGACTGCTGCTCCTTTAGTTTACACTTCTAGATATTATAGGTTCCAACTCAAGATTATAGTTCATTCTGAGTCCAGTATCCCAAGATTCAAGATATTCGTTCCAAATGTCTTGAGTAGAATCTTGTGGAAATTTTTCCATTTCTCGCAAAGCTTCTGTGATAGCATTGAAGAGTTTAATTGTATCGACTTGCATGTTCATATAGTGTTAAGCTGGGATGAGTTGCAGTTTACCAATAGTTTCTTTACGTTTGCCATTAATAAAGCGAAGACCAATTTCTTTGTGCCAGCTTGGCAAGCGATGATAAGAGCGAAGCTTTTGTCCAGTCTCAGAGTGGATGAGATGATACTTGGGCTTGACTCGCGCAACACTCTCAGTGAAGAATCTCTCTGGCTTAGCGCCAATCTCTAAGCATATTTTCTTCCACCAGTAGCCATGGTCAGTTTCTCCATACAGGATGTAAGCGTGAGCATGAGCAATCTCATGCAAGATGGTATCGCGAACTTCTTCTTCACTGTTGCATTCTATCAGGGGAATAGACAAGTGAATTTGTTGTAAGCGATAAAAGCAACTTCCGAACACTCTTTTTTTACGAGTGAAGTGAAAAGTCCAACCGTGCAAACGATGTTTGGACATGAGAGATTTGGCAAGGTTTTTAGCAAGGATGACGTTCATGAGATTACTATACTCGAAGAGTTGAGGTTGTCAAATAAAAATGAATAAAAAGTGGTGGATCTACTTGGAATCGAACCAAGATTAAAAATATATTTATTCTGATGTCGTTTCCATTAGTGTAATATATGTTATATGAAATGTTTATCTTGTGAATGTGAAACAGAGAATCCTAAATTTTGTTCTCGTAGCTGTGCTGCTAAGTATACCAATAAAATTCCCAAAAGAAAACTGTCAAAGACTTGCGCTCATAAAGATTGCAATTGCATTGTTAGGAATCATCGATCTAGTTTGTGCGAGAAGCATTATCAAGATAACTTTAAAAACAAAAAAGAATTTATTTTAAATACTACCCTCGGCGAGTATCGAGAAAGAAATAAACATTTGCATCCATCATCAGCGAATGTTCAGATAAGAGGCTTTGCTCGCTTTTGGTTTAAAGACTTGACTAAAATGCCATGTGCTTTTTGCAGTTACGACAAACATGTTGAGTTGTGCCATATAAAAGCTGTGTCATCATTTGATGATTCATCTTTGATTAGAGATGTTAATCATAAAGATAATATCATACAGCTATGCCCGAACTGTCACTGGGAGTTTGATAATGGACTAAGAAAAATTGGTGAAGCTGGGTAGAATCGAACTACCATTGTTCCATTACGGTACTACTCGTTAGAAGCGAGTTCCGATACAGCTTCAAAGTTTTACTTTCGTTTAAATACTGATGGTCGCTGAAGAGCAACAATGGTCAAGATGAGAAGATTCACAAGCAAAAAATAAGGGGGATGCATTTTATGATTGGTTTGGGGCAAGGAGCCACTACACTCCCTGCCCCATGTTACCTACTACTATTCCAACTGACCAGCAAGAGCATTCAAACCCTTGGTGGTAATTTTTCGAGTGCCATCAATTCTAATAAAGTTTTTCTTCAGCAAGAAACTTTCAATGTCACGTTGCAGAGTGGTGCGGCTCAAGCCAGTGACTGAACTCAACATGCCCAAAGTGCAGTCGCCTCTTTCTTTCAAGATGGTGAGAACTTCAATTTCAGAATTGCGCAAGCCATTCTTTTCAATGTTCACTAAGCTGCAAAGCTCAGTCCAGTCATCAAGTCCGAATACGCTCTGATTGTTTTTGTTGCAGTATCGCAAGATTTCATCTGAGCGAAGAACTGCACTGCGAGCATTGCCGCGAACACTCTCTGCGACCACTTCAAGCACATCATCTTTAAACTCTACCCAATCTGCTGTTTTGCTAATGATTTGAGCCATTTCGTTGCTGGTGTACGGCTTGAAATCAATGATGGTGAATCGGTCCTTAAGAGGAGCGAACACTTTCTCTTGATCAGTAGTAGCAAACAAATAAGTTTGTTTGTTAAAATCAAACTCTGCAATGTTGTCATTAAAAGCAAACTGCCGCACAGTTGGTCCTTGAGTATTAAACACAGTGAGAAAACTCATCATCAAACTCTTTGGCAAAGCATGACACTCATCAAACAAAACTGTGATTTTATTGTTCATGATCATGGGCACAAAAATCTGATCGAAGAACTGACTAGAGTCTTTAATCGTGGAGCAGTTAATCTCCATGATTGGTTTCTTCAGTGCCTTGGCAAAATTGCGACAAAATTCAGTCTTACCACTGCCCTTTGCAGCATTCATCATGATGAAAGGAATGCGCGTCTCAGAGCTTTGACTGTTGAGATAAAAATCCAACTGTCGTTTGATGTGATCTTGACCAACGAGATTAGAGAAGTTTTCCATTTTAGTGTAGTAGTAGAGTGGAGTGAAGTGGAGTGGTAGAGTAGGTGAGAATCAAAACGTGTCAAGCATCTTCTGCTGACCACTCATTAGCAGAGTCTTGCTCATCGAAGCTGGTCATGCTAAAAGCGATTTTGTTTTCTGGCTCACTTGGTTCTACGATTGTTTTAATGAGAGTCGCTTTTTGCTCAATAGAGATGTCGTTTTCACGCAACCATAGAGTGGACACTTTGATGACTGCATTTTCGCCAACCATAGAAATCAAGTCTTGCAGTTTAACTTTTGCAAAGCTGTTGCTACCAGGAGGACGACCGCGACGTTTAGGAGATGTTGAGTTCATTATTTTAGTATGGGTTAATCAAGAGACTGTCTCGTTGATGGGGGCACAGTACACTAGAGTGGAATGAGGTCAAGGGGTTTTTTCAAGTTTAAATTTTTCTTGGAGAATCAAAAAATTCTCTGCAATCAACATTTTTAAAATTGATATTTAAATTCTTCAATGTCCTCGCCGAAAATTAGTTCCACAATCTTTTTTGAGCTACTAGAATAGTAGCTTTGATAAGCATCATGCACTGTACTATTAACGTGCGGAATTTGTGCGGGTAAATGAGTCAAGCTATATTTAGCTCTCATCTGTTCGTAATCGCTAGAAAGAGTTTCAAATTTTAAAATCTCGTCCAATTGAATTGGTCCTCGCGTCCATCGAGTTTGTGGAAACGCAGCAATGAACTGTTTATTTGCCGCGAACTCGTTCGTAATTTCCAAGAACTCTTCGAAGCTCACATTTTCATCTATGCCGTATAGTTTTGCCAAGTTCATTTTTTTGGCGAAATGATACATGGACACTGCTCGACTCCAAGGATTTCTCACAATGCAAAACGAGAAACTCTTTCTTGCATCTTCGCGCAACACTTTGTAAACTTCCTCTTGCGTGGCATGAGTAGGATCAAACAATCCTTTGTAAACTTTCTTATCTGCTTGAGAAATGAATTTTTGTTCATGCTTTTTAATCAGATTATAATTGCCAAGCAACTGCATCATTGAAGAGCTTGCGTTCTTGGGAATTCTAAGAAACAAAACGTGCAGTATCCATCTTTGGTTGGGTTGCGAGATGAAATTAGAAATATAATCTTGATTGTGTTTATTTGGCAAAATCACGTTCGTAATTTACGATTTTATTAATGCGAGATTGCCACCAAGGGCAGAGGGCGAGCTACGTTGCGCCTCACTCATCCGTTCCACCCTTAGCGGCAAAAGTTGCAAAGTTTGTTTATTTGGAGAAATCACGTTCGTAATTTGGTGCATCAAAAATGGTGGGGATGGAGGGACTCGAACCCTCAAGCCTTTACGGGCGACAGATTTTAAGTCTGTTGTGGTTGCCATTTCACCACATCCCCATTAAAAGTAATATTCTATATGCTTATAATATAGGAGTCTCGAATAATGTCAATGAGTTTTTTCTTATTTGGCAAAATGTTTTTCGTAATTTAGTAGACGCACTGGGACTCGAACCCAGGACCATAAAATTATGAGTTTTGTGCTCTAACCAACTGAGCTATACGTCTATTCGTTGCAGAGGTTGGATTCGAACCAACGACCATCAGGTTATGAGCCTGCTGAGCTACCACTGCTCCACTCTGCAAAAATTATTTGGTGAATAAGCTGGGACTTGAACCCAGGACCGACTGGTTAAAAGCCAATTGCTCTACCAACTGAGCTACTTATTCGTTAAAAAAGTTCTCTTTCTCTATCTTGTAAATATTGTGTAGCACTAAGAGTTTCTCTTTTTTTAAAAAGTTTTTTTATTTTTTTAAAAAGTTTTACCATGCATTATTTTACACTATACTCGCCGCTTGTCGAGCTTGTCTTTGTGTCGTTATTGACGCTGTATTGACTGTTGTATATTTCGGGGTTTGTCATTTGTAATTCGAACACTAAGTTTTCCATCATTTTAAATGTGGAGTGTCGAACTTCATCAGTTCCAGAAAGAAGATGCTCATCAATCAAATCAAAAACTTTGGTAGAGAAGTTTTTCGTTCCTATTTGACTGTAAATGATGTGTTTTTGCGCTGGCATACTATATGCTACCGAGAATCAAAGCAGAGTCAACTAGTTTTTTGATAAAAGTTGTGTTTTGCCTAGAGAAAAAAAACACTTTTGCCATTAAAGTTGTATTTTAGGGGGGTAAAAAGCATACAAAACGTACTTTAAGGCTCCAAACTGGTACTTTAAACGCAAAAAAGGGGGGCTGGAGAGCTTGGATCTGGCGCGAAATGGGTCAAATGTTGTTTTAGTATTAGTTTTTCTTGTTTTAGGGGGGTAAAAAGTGCACCAAAGCTCAAAAAGTTGTATTTTAGGGGGGTAAAAAGGACACTTTAATTGTCTTTTGATTTTTTTTCTAGTTCTTTTACATACTTTTCCCACACGCCAAGCTCCTCTTCTGGCTCTTCTAACGCTGGCTTTTTGGTTAGCGCATCTACCGTTCCATTGATGAAACCCACGATGCTCATGAAAAATGTTATCGTGGCGATGGCTAAACCCACGATGGGAGAGATGATGATGGCTATTGCTAGCGTTAAGAATTTAAAAAAGATGTTCATAAAATTAAAAGTGTGACAAAATGTCGCACAAATTGCTCTAAATGTGACAAAATGTCACTTAAATCGTGCAAAATGCGGCATCCTAACATAAAAAGGTTAAAAAGAATTTTAATTGGTGGACTTCTCCACTCTCTCCCACCAACCTCTCTCTTCTTCTCTCAAAGAATCTTTTTTTCTTCTCTTTCTCTAGTATCATTTCTATATAAGAGAGTTGTTTTAATTGTAAAGAAAGAGAGTTTCTTTTTGTTCTTATAGGAGAAGATGTTCTAGAAGGGAAAGGGAGATGTTTAGGGGGGTTATTTTAAGGGAGAAAAGGGGTTGAGAAAGATAGCGGGAAACGCCATAAAATCTTTCATAAAATTGATGATTGAAGCAATAGTTTTAGAGGCGAATTTTTAGTATAAAAAAGAGTAGTTTTCAGGGCAAAGATTAATCTCTTATAATAATTGCGTAAAGATCCTTGTTTAAACTCACAGAATCTTTCCAGAGTATTTACACAAAGCTATTAATATAATTAAAAACAACTCTCTTGCCCCGAAAACTATTTGTAATTACTCATTTGGAGTTTTTTCGTCATTAGTAATTTCATAATCGTTAAAAATGTACTCAAATAAGAATTCTTCATCTTTTTTTGAGAATTCCCCATTATCATCGCTAGATTGTAATGTCAATTCTTTTTGCAATAATTCTTTGTACATTTCATCTTCATATTTTTGCATTTTATTAATAAGCGTTTTATACTCATCAATTTTAATCATTTGTTCGTCAGTGTATTTGTAGTCTCCAATTTGTTTCATAATTTAATTTAAAGGTAATTCGTGCTCATTTCCAATAACTTCATTAACTACTTGTAATAATTCTTGTGGTTTGCCATCTACAAATCTATAAGTTATAATAGGCAATAAATTTTTTAAAGCTTTAATTCTATAAGCTCCAGTTAAAACATCATAAATAATAGTTCCAATATTAAAATCAGGATCATTTTCATAAATAGTTTTAACAATGTCTCCCTCGTAAATTTCAACGCCTTTTGAATCTGTCAATCCTGTCCATTGTTGGACGGGATGCAAATATTGATGTAAGTAACGATCAGAGTAATCAAAATTATTTAACCAAAAGTAACAAAACTTCTGATGATCAGGAATATATACCCTAAATTTTAATTGTCTCATATAGTTTATTTTCTTATAGTTTATTCTACCGAAGTTTAACTATTCGGCGTTTTTCATAACGGGAGAATTGGCGCTCTCCTATAATCTTCAGATAAGATTCATTCGAATGTTGTAAAATGCGTTGCTAATGATTGTTGATTTTAGCTTGAAGTTCAAACATAGTTTAGAGTACTGAGATTTGAGCGGAAATCAAGATGTTTCTGTAAAATATTTTTTGATCATTTTTTATTCGAAGTAATTTTTTACAGAATCCCATACAGAACCCCTTACAGAATTCCTTACAGAATTACGAATATCAGAGTTATTCATTGCTTTATTTTATTAGAGTTCATTTGCGAAGTAATCCCTTACAGAATTCCTTACAGAATGCCATACAGAACTCCCTACAGAATCCCATACAGAATCCAATACAGAATCCCCTACAGAAACCCTTACAGAAACCCATACAGAACTCGCTACAGAAATCCATACAGAATCCCATGCAGAACTCCCTACAGAACTCCCTACAGAACTCCTTACAAAACTCCTTACAGATCCCTCTACAGAATCATTAATTTTATTCATAATTATTTTTGTTTGAAATAATCTCTTACAGAATCTGCTATAGAAGTTCTTATAGAAGCCAATACAGAATCCTCTACAGAATCCCTTACAAAACTCCTTACAGAACTCCCTACAGAATTCCCTATAGAATTCCCTACAGAATTCCATACAGAACTCAATATAGACTTCCTTATAGCATCGTTAATTTTATTCATAATTATTTTTGTTTGAAATAATCTCTTGCAGAATCTCTTACAGAATCCCCTACAGAATTCCTTACAGAATCCCATACAGAACTCAATACAGAATTCCATACAGAATTCCATACAGAATCCTCTACAGAATCCTCTACAGAACTCGCTACAGAATCCCATACAGAATCTGCTACAGAATCCCCTACAGAATTCCATACAGACCACCTTACAGAATCCCTTACAGAATCGTTAATTTTATTCATAATTATTTTTGTTTGAAATAATCTCTTGCAGAATCCCCTACAGAACTCCCTACAGAATCCCATACAGAATCTGCTACAGAATCCCCTACAGAATTCCATACAGACCACCTTACAGAATCCCTTACAGAACTCCATACAAAACTCCATACAGAATTCCTTACAGAATTCCTTACAGAATTACTTACAGCATCGTTAATTTTATTCATAATCATTTTGTTTAAAATAATCCCTTACAGAAGCCTGTACAAAATCCCATACAGAATCCCCTACAGAGCGCAATATAGAATCCCCTACAGAATGCCATACAGAATCCCCTACAGAATCCCCTACAGAACGCCCTACAGAAACTGCTATAGAATTATATACAGAATTCCATACAAAATTACTTACAGAATTACTTACAGAATCATTTACAGGATTCATTACAGACCACCATACAGAATCTCTTACAGAACGCCCCACAGAACTCGCTACAGAAGCCCATGCAGAATCATCTACAGAAACCCTTATAGTATTGCTAATTTTATTCAAGTTCATTTTATTTGAAAGCAATCTTTTACAGAACTCTCTACAGAATCCCTTACATCAACTCTTACAGAACTCTTTATAAAACGTCCTACATCAACTCTTACAGAACTCTTTATAGAACGTCCTACATCAACTCTTACAGAACTCTTTATAGAACGTCCTACAGAACCCCATACAGAACCCCTTACAGAATTCCATACAGAATTCCATACAGAATTACTTACAGAATTCCATACAGAATTCCATACAGAATTACTTACAGCATCGTTAATTTTATTCAAGTTCATTTTATTTGAAAGTAATCTTTTACAGAATCCTCTACAGAGCGCAATATAGAATCCCCTACAGAATGCCATACAGAATGCCATACAGAATGCCATACAGAATGCCATACAGAATCCCCTACAGAACTCACTACAGAACTCCATACAGAATGATTTACAGAATTCCATGCAGAACTCCCTACAGAATCACATACAGAATTCACTACAGAAGCCCTTACAGTATTGCTAATTTTATTCAAGTTCATTTTATTTGAAAGTAATCTTTTACAGAATCCTCTACAGAACGCTCTACAGAACTCACTACAGAACTCACTACAGAATCAGTTCTTTTTTTTATTAGTAATCCAATCGGGCAATTGTAGAGCATTCATTTCATTTATATATTCTTGAAGCGATAAAATTTCTTTATTTGTTTCGTCTATCAAAAACTTTTTGAGTTCAGCAAAAGCTTTTTTTGGTCCAATTTTTCGATGGAAGTGATAGAATCCCATGTGACATGGTCTAGGTACATGATCAATGCGCTCAATATCAGATCTTTTATAGCTTACGCACCACTCTTTTCTTATTCTATTATATCTAATATTTAGTGTGTCAGTTTTCATTATTATTAATTATTAATTGGCGAAAGTAACGAAGAAGCCAAACGTCTACTTTTTGTTCTGAAATGTCTCCTACAGAACTCCCTACAGAACTCCCTACAGAATTCACTACAGCTTTACGAATGTTAAAATAGGTCATTGTTTTATTTTATTGAAGTAATCTTTAACAGAATCTTTGATAGAATCACTTACAAAACGCCCTACAGAATCCCATACAGAACTCCCTACAGAATCCCCTACAGAATTCCATACAGACCACCTTACAGAAACCCTTACAGAACTCGCTACAGAATCCCATACAGAATTCCTTACAGCAACGTTAATTTTATTCATAATTATTTTTGTTTGAAATAATTCTCTACAGAACTCCATACAGAATCGCTTACAGAACTCCCTACAGAATCTGCTACAGGATTCATTACAGACCACCATACAGAATCTCTTACAGAACGCCCCACAGAACTCGCTACAGAATCCCCTACAGAATCCCCTACAGACCACCTTACAGAACTCCATACAGAATCCCTTACAGAATCCCTTACAGAATTTTCAATTTTATTCATAATTATTTTTGTTGGAAATAATTCTCTACAGAAATCAATACAGAATCCCTTACAGAACTCCCTACAGAATCCCCTACAGAATCCCCTACAGACCACCTTACAGAAAACCCTACAGAACTCCATACAGAACTCCATACAGAATTCCTTACAGCAACGTTAATTTTATTCATAATTATTTTTGTTGGAAATAATTCTCTACAGAACTCCACACAGAATCCCACACAGGATCCTCTACAGAATTCCATACAGAATCCCTTACAGAATCCCTTACAGAATCCCATACAGCATAACTTACAAAACTCCTTGTAGAATCCCATACAGAATCCCCTACAGAATCCCATATGGAACCCGCTACAGAATCCCATACAGAATTCCTTACAGAATTACGAATGTTAAAGTTGTTCATTCCTTTATTTTAGTGGAGTTCGTTTTGAAAAGTAATCCCCTACCGAATTCCATACAGAACTCCCCACAGAAACCCCCACAGAAACCCCCACAGAAACCCACACAGAATCCCATACAGAATCCCTTACAGAATCCCTTGCAGAATCCCTTACATAATTGCTTACAGAAACCCTTACAGAAGCCCTTACAGAAGCCCTTACAGAATACCTTGTAGAATTTTCAATTTTATTCATAATTATTTTTGTTGGAAGTAATCTTTTGATTTCTCATAATCAGGAATATATACTTTAAATTTTAATTATCTCATATAAGTTATTTATTTTTTTGCGGTTTAATGAAAAAATGATGACCTGCGCCCAAACAAGCTTTGCAAGAAATTTCTGCAAAATAATCTTCCATTCCAGAACCATCACAAATTGAGCAAGAGTTGTTTATTTCCATCAGTTCTTTCTCATAGTTATCTAGTTTTGATTGTTTCACAGCATCCGCTAAAGATAAAAAAACTTGGCCTGCATCTACTAAAACTTCATCATACTCATCAGGTTCCCAACGTCCACCAGAATGCATCTTCACAGTAGATCGAATCCAAACTGGTTTATGCATAGTGCGATCTATAATGCCTCTGATGGGAATTTCCATAATTACTGAATAATAAGCAAATTCCCCGTCAGAATAAATTCCTTCACTCCTCTTAAGCGTCCAATTAGAAACTTCTTGGGCGAGATTCAAGTCTTGATCTGTTGCAGAAAGAAATTCTTCTAATTCGCAAGATAATTGAGGCATTTTAATAGTTTGAATTTTGAGCATGATTGAGCATACTTCAATCGATATGGAAGTCAAGAGGTTTTCGGGGAATTTTGCTGAATAGTTAATCGTTGATTTTATTCGAAGTAATCATCTACAAAATCGCGTATAGAACGCCGTACAGAATCTTTCATAGGATGCACTATAGTATCCCATATATCGCTCCATACAGATATTTCTACAGAATTGCTTATAAAAGAACCTATAAAGCTTCTAATATTAAATATCTCAGTATAATTAATTTCATCATTCATAATTATTTTTGTTTGAAATAATCGAAATAATCTCTTGCAGAATCTCCGACAGAACTCCTTACAGAACCCTTTACAGAATGCCATACAGAACTCGCTACAGAAACCCATACAGAAACCCATACAGAACTCCCTACAGAATCCCTTACAGAACTCCTTACAGATCCCTCTACAGAATCATTAATTTTATTCATAATTATTTATTTTTGTTCGAAGTAATCGATTACAAAACCTACGACAAAATCCTCTACAGAATCATCTACAGAACTCCCTACTGCGTAACTCATTGATTTTGAACGACTTACGCGAACAGAACTCACTACAGAACTCCCTACAGAATTATATACAGAATTCCATACAGAATTACCTACAGAACTCACTACAGAACTCCATACAGAATGATTTACAGAATTCCATACAGAACTCCATACAGAATCCCTTACAGAACTCCTTACAGATCCCTCTACAGAATCATTAATTTTATTCATAATTATTTTGTTTGAAATAATCTCTTACAGAATCTTCTATAGAATCTCCTATAGAATCTCTTGTAGAATCTCTTACAGAATCCCCTACAGAAATCCTTATAGAATAACGTAGATCATCCTCGACAGAATGTGATATAATATTATATATAGGATTCGCGACAAACTCTATTATAGAAGTTCTAGGAGAATTCCACATTAAATTCCACATATTGTCATTAATTTTATTGATATTAATTTTGTTCAAAATAATCTCTTGCAGAATCTGCTATAGAAGTTCTTATAGAAGCCAATACAAAATCCCCTACAGAACTCCTTACAGAACTCATTAAAGAATGCCATACAGAATCCCCTACAGAATTCCATACAGAATTACTTACAGAATTCCATACAGAATTACCTACAGAATCCCCTACAGAATTCCATACAGATTTATTAATTTTATTCATAATTATTTATTTTTGTTCGAAGTAATCTCTTGCAGAATCATCTACAGAATCCCCTACAGAACTCCATGCAGAACTCGCTACAGAACTCGCTACAGAACTCGCTACAGAATCCCATACAGAAACCTCTACAGACCTCCTTACATAACTCCTTACAGAATCCCTTGCAGATCCCTCTACAGAATCATTAATTTTATTCATAATTATTTTTGTTCGAAGTATTCCCCTACAGAACTTCCTACAAAATCCCTTATAGACTCCCATCCAGAATCTAATAGAGAATTCATTACAAGCTCCCATATAGAATCGTCTACAGCATTAATTATAGAATGCCATGCGTCATTCTCTATAGAAGTGCATATAGAACTACCTATGCTTGCAGCTTCACGAATAGTGGAGTCGTTCATAATCATTTTTGTTCGAAGTGATCCCTTACAGAACTCCTTACAGAATCAAACTCTACAGAACGCGATACAGAAACCTCTACAGAACGCGATATAGAAGCCTCTACAGAAATCCTTATAGAACGCGATACAGAAACCTCTACAAAAACCCATATAGGATCCTCTACAGAATCCTTTACAGAATCCTTTACAGAATTCCATACAGCTTTACGAATGATAGTACTGTTCATTGCTTTATTTTAGCGGAGTTTGTTTTGAAAGTAATCTTTTGTAGAATCCTCTACAGAATCCAATACAGAATTCCATACAGAATCTTCTACAAGATCCCTTACATAACTCCTTACAGAAACCGCTACAGAAACTGCTATAGAATTCGATACAGAATTCCATACAGAATTCGATACAGAATTACTTACAGAGTCCTCTACAGAATCCTCTACAGAATCCCATACAGCTTTATAGACGCTAATGTCATTCATTGCTTTATTTCAGCGGAGGTCGTTTTGAAAGTAATCTTTTGTAGAAGCTTGTACAGAACTTCCTACAGAACTCTCTACAGAATTATATACAGAACTCCATATAGAATCCCATGCAGAATCCCATACTAAACATCCTACAGAATCCCATACAGAATCCCATACAGCTTTACGAATATTAAAATTGTTCATTGCTTTATTATTAATTTTTATTTGAAGTGATCTCTTACAGAATCTGCTACAGGTCTTTTTATAATGATACTCATATTATAAAAAGAGTCATTATTCCATACAGCATAATCTGTCAACATCCATATTTTAAATCCTACATTCCTCCGAACTTCAAGATTAGAAGAATTTAAAGATTTTCCACATCGTTGTTATTCATTTTATTATAATAAAAAGGCTCTCTGAAGTTGTATTTCAGAGAGCCTTTAAATTCCCTACAGAATTCCCTAGAAATTAATTAATCAGCTACATTTCGCTTAGCTTGAGCGATGTAATCGTATTCTTGTTGAATGCCAATTACATAAGTGCCAGGCACAATGTCAATGGTAGTGTGACGCTCAGCCATTACACAACTAATATTAGTAGGAACAGAGCTATTCATGTAGCGCTTGCCAGTAGTCTTGGAGTTATAAAAAACAACTCCAGGCTTATTAGCAATAACGTGATGATTTCCAGTGACTTCGCTATTAGCCACGATAACGGATGAAGTTGCATGACTCTCTGCAATGACATCATCAGGAAGACTAGAGCACTGAGCCACAATGCATTCGCCGTGAAGAATAATTTTCTTTTTAATATTGGTGATTTTCTTTTTCATATATTTGCTTATTGTTTGTTGTTGGATGTTTAATTAAGCGATGCCCACAATTTCATGATCTGATAAGTCAATGCCTCCAAGTCGTTCTGCAATAGCCTGTTTAAGATTCTTACACTCTGGAGAGACACTTTCGACATGCCACACTCCAACAGTTTGATTAAGCATCTTCAGGTGAGGAGCATAATCAATGCCTGAGTACAAAGCGGCCATGTCCCAAAGTTCATACTCACTCTTAGTCCACCACTCTTGATCAGGATAGTTTTCGTAAGAGTCAATCTTCTTGCCAAAAGAGAGCATTCTTTCAACTCCGAATTTACGAACAAACTCCATTTTGTGGTCTGCATTGTCCAGAGTATTGTACTGATCAAGAGTGAGTTCATTGCTTGGAGTAACTGCCAACCACTCAGGAACTCTCGTTCCGTTGAGGATGAAGATACTGTTTAGTCCATAACCATCGTAAGCAATGGCTGGACCACCGTCACAGTGAGTCACATTGTCTTCATTGAGGTGAATCACAGTAGGCTTTTGACTCACAACCACTGCCGTCGGCATTGGATAAATCTGCCCAAGCTTATGAGTCGAATGCCAGATAGCATAATTCTCACTCGCTTCTTTGAAGTCAATTCCTACTTCATCTTTGAAGAAGTCGTAGAAGCTCCAAACGTTCGCGTCGAACGATCCGTTGAGATACGGAGTGGTATAAGTCTCAATCTCCATTTTAAGTCCTTTGACAAAGTATTCTTCAACTTTCGCAGGAACATCTTTCACTTCAACACCAGCTTTAAGGAAGTGACAAGCAACCCAAGCTTCTACTGGATTATTAACAATAATAACTGGAGTAGTCTCAGTTTTGAGCAAATTAGTTTGCACTTTGTGAATGATGCTCACAGTTTCATCGTAGTCAAGACGATCAGTGTTAATGCCAATTGCAAGCCACTTTTTAGTGTATTCTGGCATTTTGGCAGTTTGTTCTGGAGTAAGGGATTCAATCATTGTTTTGTTTTGTTGGTTTGTATTTTGTTTTGTTGATGCAATTTTTATTATGTTGAACATTACCATGGAAGAGTTTCCTTGTCAACGTTTTTTCAAAATTCTTCAATCGTATTTAAGATTAATGATTTTTTAATTTTATTAAAAATGATTTTCATTTTGTGGAACTTTATCAGACATTAAAGCTTCAATGATTTTTTCAGCATTCTCGTTAAAGCTGGGGTATTGAAGTTGACTAAATTCTGATCCATGTTTAGCGATTAAAGCTTGCCAATCTGCTAATGCTTCTGGGGAAATTTGCACTTTAGATGGTCGAGCTTCACTAGCTTCTCGAATGATTTGAATCAAAGACTGACACTTGTCGCGAGCAGCAGCAATAATTTCAGCGTTGCGAGGATAAATAGTACTGCGCATGGAGACTCCTCCTTTGTCAGATACTTTTACCAACCACCAACCAGCAGAGAGTCCTTGATAACCCCAAGGATCATTGACTGGCGCGTATTTTTTACCCCGCTTTTTATAAACAATTTCTGCGGACTTATCTTGAATATTAGAATAGGCACTCATGTCCTATATTTTACCACTCATTCAGAAAGAGTCAAGGATTTTCAATCAATTTTTGGGAATTTTTCCCAGAGCTTCTAATATTCCCAGTAGTCGAATGACCATGTTGTTCATCCAAATATTAAAGCCAACATCAATATCAACTTTAACAGTATCTCCATCAATAATTTCAATGATTTTACAATTATACTGATACATTTTATTTTTTAAAGAATTTAAATGGATCAGATGCAAATTTCATTCCAATGTTCACAATGCCAGTAATCACTTCTGGTGAGATGACTCCTATAATGCCATAAGTAACTGCTTTGTAAAGACTAGAAATATCTGTCTGCTCTAAAACAAACCATGCAACACCACTGCTGATAGCAGCAGTGATGATGCGTTTGATTTGATTAGCTATGGTTAAATTAGAGTCGGATGATAATAATCTTGCCAACATTGCTCCAGCCCCAATCAAAGGAACAATCCATCCATGTTCTATGAATTCCTTTAATAATGACTTTTCTGTTTCCATATATATCTTTACAGTATATAACAAAAAATGAGGTTAAATACTAGCATTTTGTTCGTAATATTGTATTAATATTTCAGTTGTAAAGTAATCTTTTACAGAAGAACTCACATTATTTCTTATGGAGTTATGTATAGTTCTTATATAATCTTTTCTAGAGTCCCAAATCTCATAATCTGATAATGGGAATATTGTACTACATACTGTCCTCCACATAGAATCTTTTGTAGATTTTCATGCAGATGCTCGAATTGTATCTATTGAAATGTTGTCAGTCACGTTTCAAGTCCAACCTAAAGCTTCACTAACGACAGGGAACTCTTGTATAAATATATCCTTGATTCCTACGACAATTTCTCTGTGTTCCTTTTGCGTATCTTCCTTTGCTCTCAATTCGATGTAATGAATCCAGCTGCGAAGTGTGCCTGTCATATACATGGTAGTCTGCGTAGTTAATGGCAACACCATTCTAGCGCATTCTTTAGCAACACCAACTTCAATTAATGCGTCATACGCTTTAAGACTACTGCCAAGCGCATTATTGACTAATTCAAGTTTTTCTGGCGATAAATCGACTTTAGCATCACCAACTTGTCTATTGGTTTGGCCTTGCATTCGCCATTGAATATCCTCTAACTTTGTAGCTACACTGTATCTTTGACTGAATTCCTGAAATGCGAAAGATCTATGTCTTAGAATTTGTGCGGCAATAGCTCTACTTGTAGTAATTTCAATAGTAACACTTGCCATTTCAAATGGACTCCAATGTTGATGTTTAATTAGATATTTGAGAAGTCTTGGTGCGGTTTCAGTATTCATCTGATTAGATGGATTACTTACTCTTGCACAGTACGAAACAATATCTTCAGCATTATGCAATCCTTCGACTCTTGGTGAAGTTGCAGCTATTAGTTTAATATTCATATTTTAATTCGTAAGTTTGTTTTATTATATCGCTACAAGTATTATTTTTTAATCTATTAATTGTAGATAAACTTAATGGACAATTATCAGCTAATTTTCTTAAAGAATCAGCAAACCAAATTTCTTCAGTTTTTTTATTTATCAATTGACATTTAAGAGCGTTGGGTGGTATTTTACCTTTCCACCAAGCTAGTTTTAGTAGACGAGGATCTTCTTCTTTCGTCAAGCCTTTATTCCATCTTGGAGTAGCTAGAAAATTTTTCATTCTCTCTGCTTTATGGTTTTCATCTTGTTTTTTTCCAAACATTGGATTTTTTTCGCCTAATCTAGATTCTGACATTTTACGCTTATATTCTTCGCTTCTTTTTTTACCAGTGTTGGATTTTGCAATTTTATCTATATGTTCTTGACTTAACTTTCTTCCTGATTTTAATTCCGATATTTTAAGCTTTGCTTCTTCAGTATGCTTATACCCCGAAGGTCTATCTGATTTCATACAGTTATTAAATCCAAGTGTTCTATCGTAACACTTAGTTTTATCCATCCAAAACTGTTCCCTGTCTAACAAAAATTCAACATCACATTGCTCTAAAATTTCCCAAGTAAAATTATCTTCACCGTATATATCGTAAGATGCTTGAAGATGTCTATTTATATGATTTTTATTTTTTAATTTTTTAAAATGATTATCAATTCTTTTTATTATATTAAATGATGAACCTATATAAATTTTTTCATTTTTTAAACATTTGATTTTATATATCCCGCTTATTTTATCCATATAATTTATTACACATATATTTTATGAATGTGAGACATGATGTCAGCATCTATTAATGAGTGATACTTTATTTTTCATAGTTTAGTCTGTAGAGTTCAAGTTCAGCGCAAACGCGGCTTTTACAATTATTATTTTGCGCAAGAAAAACACTGTGAAAGTGACCGCAAAAATGTTTATCGGGCTGACATAAACGAATTAATTCGGAAATATTTTTTCTCTCTTCGCAGCACTCTGCCCAAAGAGTTGCATCGTCAATTTCCCAGCTACGAATTGGACCTTTAGTAGTTGGACCATTCCAATTTGGAGCGGAGTGAGTGATTAAAACATCACATTTTTGCGCTTTTTCAGGAATTAAAACAAACTCCTCTCCTCTCCACCAGTCTATTCCTTCTTGTCTAACTTTTCGGTCGATGGATATTGCTCCACCCACGAAGAAGAATTTAATTCCTTCGATTTCTCGAAACGAATAATCTTCCAAAAGCTCAAAATTAGATAGTTTAAAATTACCATGAAAAAAATCAGGATTGCTATGATTGCCGCGAATGCTCAAGTATTGAATATTCCTGCTTAAGAATACACTATTTAAATCGCAATACAAATCCAAAGATCTATAATTATCTAAAAATCCTTCTCCACCATCGCCAACATGAAGTATGTAAGAGTCGCGCAAGTCAAATTTATTAATAATTTTTAATAATTCACTGTATTGACCATGATTATCGCCAAGAATATAAATGTCCATATTATTTTAATCTAGAAAAGATGAAGTTTTCAATCTAGTGCAATAGTAGCCCATCATGATGATTTGTCAAGAGTATTTGATACTTGATCAGGATGCAAGAGATGATTTTTACTCATCAAAGTTAAAAGAGCATTGTCGATGATCGTCAGACTGAGCAATAATATTTGTGATGTTAATAATTTCTTTAATCATCACAACGTCTTTTGGAAAAGCCTCGCATATTGATGCATAACTTTCAAAAGCTTTTTGACGAATTGAAGTGGAAAAAGCGCCAATTCGATTGCCACTGTGAATGATTTCGTATCTAGTTTTAGTATTCATAAATGAAAAAGCAGTCCCAAGATGGGACTGCTAAATGTTTTAGTTCCGCAAGTATAGAGAGAATTTCTCAGTTGTCAATTATTTTTTAACAACGGGAGCAATTCCAGTGTCTTTTGCTTTGCCAATATTAAGTGCAGCAAAATCAATGATTTTATAGAGTTTTGCCCAGCGAGATCCTGGTTTAGGAGTTGGAGTGATTGCAGCCACTGCTGATGCTGCTGTAACAACAGCAGTAACAACTGGAAACCATGGCTGAGCTTTAAAGATTTGAAGAAGAAGGTCCATAATACTATTTATTACACTAATATTTATTCAAAAGTACGAATTCTACTGCGAATTTGTGAAATGTGGCGTTTCTTTCGCAAAACAGCACCTCCTTCTCGACTACCTTCACCGTCAGTATTGCCCTCTATTGTTTGAACATAACCAGAAGAATCCACTCCCGAAATTGCTAATCCAATGTGCGAAAAAGTAAAGATTACAATGTCGCCAGATTGAATGTCATTGTTGTGTGGTTTTTGCAGTTTGATAGAATCATTTTCTTCTCTAGCCCACTTTTCAAAACCCCATGCGCTAGCAGTTGTTGGTCTAGAAAAAGAATATTTAGAGTTTTTCATAGTCTCCCTGAATAACCAACAAATAAAGGCAGCGCAATTACCAGTTAAAAATGGAGTGCCTTTGCTATCTCTAACAATAATAAGACCCTTGGGCATTGTTACGCAATATAATTCAATTTTTTCATTGTATTCATGAATATTAGATGCTTGGAGCGTTCTAGTTTTTTTATTTCCAAGAGAAATTTCAAAACATGTTTTGCCACTTTTAACTGTTCTACGAGAGCTATTTGGATGCATACCCGCCATAATGCCCATTGCTACAAAAATATCATGATTTTGTTCTCGACACGTACTAATATTTTTTCTTTCATAACATCCATCCCAAAAAGAATATCTCTCTAAAAAGAATTTCATTTGTTCTGAACATAAAGAAAAAACCCATTCCCATTTAAATTCCTTATAATCAGAGAAAATTTCATCAAAGTATTCTGGAATGTGAAATTCAAATGTTGTTAATGGCTTTTTACTATTTCCATAAACTTTTTTAGCTTCATAAAATGAACCATTATGACATTTTAAAACTTCAACTTTACGATCTTTACTAACTTGTATGCGAATTTTTTGTTTATGATTTTCACTTCTTTGATGAAAAGATCCGTCTGCCACAAAAGCTGCAATAAAATCCAAATCTAATTCAGAATACTTTTGATTATATTTTGAAGCTATAAAACAAGATGGGATGCTTACAAATGATTGAATTTCAGACAGCGCGATTAAATCTGGAGAAGAATTTCTTTTATTTTTAGAAGCAAAAAATTCATGATTCTTGTCGCATATAAAATTTAGCCCCCTAGCTTTAACTTGAGAGGCATTATCTGTTGTTTTATGAATATAATCAGTTGGATAGTCAAAAGTAATGTCTAAATTGCTTTGATCTACTTGAGCTATTTTGATTTTTTCTTTTGAAGAAACGATTTTTTTTAAACTGCGCCAGCCATTTTCAGTTAAAATATCAACTGATTCATCAAAACACCAAGGCCAGCTAGCATTTGGACTTAAAGTTGTTGCTGATTTATATTCATTAACTCTTGGACCACAATTTGTTCCGTCAACTTCTTCAACTCCCACTTCTTCTCTTGCAAGCTCTACAAGTTTTTTAGCCAAGGAATTAGTTTTAACAACTGAAACACTCACTGATTCTTTGAGAGCGGGAGTTAGTTTATCAGCAATAGCTTGCCAAGTAGCGGGACCAGCAATTCCATCCACTTCTAAATTTAAAGATGCTTGAACTCTTTTGATTAAAGATTGAATATTCATATTAGACTGTTTCTTCTATCGGTACTTCTGTTAAAACTTCTGGAATCTCCTCAATGACAAGGGGAGCTTTAGGAGCATTTTGCATAGCTATCCACTCTCTCAATGGAACAATAGCATTGATGACTGCTTGATAAGCAATGCCCACTTCTGGAACATCGTAAGCTGCTTGAAACAAAGAATCAGTAGAGATCACTTCCAATCCTGAAGATGGACCAATTTCTTGAATGTCTGGATTATAAGGAAGAGCTTCAATATAAATTCGCCCCGAATTAACTGCTGGAGCATGAATATTAATGTTATAAAGCCACAGATCAAAGAATGATTTTTCTTGAACTGCGGGAATATTTGTTGGGTTTTGTGCTGGAATTGCCATAATTTATTTTATTATTATATTATTGTTTCATTATATTATACACTCATCATTTTAAACGTGTAAAAATATTCATGCATCCTCGTTTTCTTCAGTCTATGATTCACTCTGAAAAATCTTCAGTTCTTGCTGATTGGCAGAGTTATCAAACTAATGTTTTAGCTGCACTTGCGAGCGCAACTTCTTTTGTAGATTTTAACGATCATTTAATTAGAGAATTTAATCGTAGAGTTTATAATTTAAGATTTTTTAGTTTGCTCATTACTCCTTATGATGCTGGCTTTAGACTCGCTGGCCTCACCGTTAATCAGCTGAATTAAATTCTTTAGTTTGTGGAGGTGATGCTCTAGTATATGGTTCGGATAGTCTTGTTTATGACGCGTAAAGTATAACTTTTTAAATTAAATTTAGTCTTTTTTAAATTAATTAATATGATCGAACAATTATTATCAATTTTCTGTGCAACATTAGTTGGATTATCCACTAGTTTAAGTCCAAAATATAGTGGAAATCAGCTTAGTTTTACACCAAAGTACACTATCAAACTAACTGGAACTCCAGTTTGGAATAGCATCAATGATGTTAAAGAAGCAACTAATAATAAAGTAAAAATTATAGGCAACGTAATTGATTTGCAAGGAGGATGTTTAGACGGCTCCAATTTGAAAAAATCATCAAATAGTCAAAATGAATCTAATACTCCAATTAGATTATACCTTTCTAATTATACTTTAAAAAATGGCTATATAGTAAATATTCCTGGAGGAATCGTTGTTCAAGTTCCTAATGTAACAATTGAAAATATATTGTTTACTGGAGTTAGCGAAGATTATATTTCAAATATTAAAGATAAAAGTTATAATTTTAAAATTTTAAATTGTAAATTTTATAACAACTCAAAAGGAGATAAGAGTTGTCAAATTAATGGAGCGGTAGGATTAATCATTAAAGACTGCTATATAACAGGAGGCATCACTGCTATTAGAATAGGTGAGAGTACGTCCAGAAAACATGGCGATGCTAAAGTGGAAAACTGCTTTATTGAAAATGTGCCAACTTTTTTAAATATAGATGGTAAAACTCAAGTATTTGTAAAAAATAATACATTAAAAAATGTAGATAAAAAATACATTATTAGACGAGGATCAGCAGTTCATGAATAAATAAAAAAAGTGCAATCCTTGCGAATTGCACTTTTATAAATAACGGATGCGGAGAGATTCGAACTCTCGGTAGCTCTCGCTACGGCAGATTTCAAGTCTGCTGACTTAGACCGCTCGACCACACATCCTAAAAGTAGACTCAATTGGACTTGAACCAATGACCTTCGCTTTATCAAAGCGATGCTCTAACCAGCTGAGCTATGAGTCTTTGGAGCGGGCAGCGGGAATTGAACCCGCATAGCTAGTTTGGAAAACTAGGACTTTACCACTAAGCTATACCCGCAAAGAGCGATGAGAGAGAGATTCGAACTCTCGGTAGCTTTTAAGGCTACGGCGCTTTAGCAAAGCGCTACTTTAAACCTCTCAGCCATCCCATCTTAAATTAGAACTTAACTCCTACGCCAGCAGATACTCCCCAAGCTTTGTCCTTGTTGTCTGTATCCAGAGCAAAGCTGTAAGAAGTTTCAACGAACAAATCGACTCGCTGAGAGAGAGCCACAGTAACTCCACCACCAAGAGAAGCGCTCCAAAATGCTTGATCAACTTCATAGTCTACTCCTGCTAAACTATAAATTCCAAAGGTTTGGCTAACTGGCACTGTGTAAAGAGCGCTCAAACCAAGTGTAAATGTCTCATCTTCAAGAGCGAGAAGAGATGCTCGTAAGCCTACACTATCGATGCTCAAAGTTTCAATGGAAACTCCGCCACCATAAGTTGCATCAGCATCTTCATTCAAAAGAGATGCTGCAAATGCATTAACTTTCACGCTTGGTTCATAAGCTACAACTTGTGGAAGAGGCGGCTCTCCTGCTTGCAATGCAGAAATAGAGGAAACGAGGGCAAATACGATTGCTTTAATTGTGTTTTTCATATGTGTTGTTGTTTTGTTTTCTTGATAATAACTACTCATTAGTATCAAAAATTATTTAAAATCAAAGTGAGAAAGAACTTCCTTTTCTAAAGAGTAAAGTATTCATCCAGTCTCTTTGAGCTTGAGAGAATTTATCATTCTTCAAAATGAAATAGAGGGTTTTTTGATCTGATTCACTCTCAATGGAGAGATTCATTAGTTTTTTAATGAGATTTTGATCAGATTGTAGAGAGGTGAAATCGCTTGTATCAATCATATTATTATAAAAATTGCAGGCTTAGCAGGATTCGAACCTACAACCCATGGTTTTTGGAGAACCACACTCTGCCAATTGAGCTATAAGCCTGTTATTAAAGTGGCTCCCACAGTAGGATTCGAACCTACAACTTATTCCTTAACAGGGAATCGCTCTGCCGTTGAGCTACATGGGAATGTTTAGATGGTTTTTAGGTTTTGGAAGAGCCATATAGATATATTACTGAATAGGATTGCATTTTTCAAAAATGAATTCCATGATGTTCATATCTATCTTTTTAAAAGACTGCAAACTACAAAGAGTTTTTGGCATTTTGTCAGTGATGTCTGGAAATGATTGATCATATGGAATTTCACTATTATTAATAAATAGATAGCATAAATAATACAAATGAGCATTTGCTCTTTGAGCGTATTTTTTATCACATCCCAGATTCCACCGTTTGACCAATTTAATTGCACGAAATTCGCAATCATGTTCAATAGTTAAAATTTGCCAAAAAGAACTCCAACTATTCATAGAGACTGATTTAGATTTTAAATCACAATAAAAAGAATCATCATGACCATCTCTCCATAAAGGGATTCTATTAACTGCTTGCATCAAATGAGAAAATTCATGAACAAAAGTATCCTCGAAAAGCTCATCTTTTCTAGCCACAACCATTGTGTCTCCATCGCAATATCCCAAACAATTCCCGCCATTGCGAACATAAAATGTTGGTCGAATGTCTATTTTTTTATTGTGCTTGCGAGCATATTTACAAGCCCAACTATGAAAAACTTTAAAATTAGGAGAAAATTTATTCATTGATTGTGAGTAATGAATAAACTAAAAATCCTAGACAAAATAATAAACTACATAAAAAAAAAGTAAACATAAAAATTGGTGGGTAGAGTAGGATTTGAACCTACGAAAGCGATTACGCTAACAGATTTACAGTCTGCTCCATTTGGCCTCTCTGGCATCTACCCGAAATAAAATATTAAAAAAGTGGGCCTTCGGCAGGACTTGAACCCGCAATATCCTCATTACAAATGAGGCGCTTCACCATTAAGCTACGAAGGCAAATGAGTGGAGAAGTGGGGATTCGAACCCCAGACAAATAGCTTGCAAAGCTACCACTCTACCAGCTGAGTTACATCCCCATGAGATATAGTATTACAATGAGAGATTTTTTCCAGATAAATCTTACAAGCCCATTTTACGCTCTAATAAGCTAAGAAATTTATCGAGAAACTTTGGAAAAGTTTTTTTTCTCCAGTCGCAAAATAAAGAAATTGGTACAACAATAATCGTATAGAAAATGATGTATAAAAATATTAATAGAGTGTTCATGATTTTAAAGAGTGAGAGTAGTTTTGTAATTATAAATTATTAAAGCCAAGTCTATTTTCCGCACTGTATTCTAGTCATCCATTTTTGAATTCCACTATCCCAATATTGATTTACACCGCGAGAATCATTATAGTCTTTGCTTTTTTTATTAGTGATAATTGGGCAGTACTTAGCTTGAATTTTAGAAATGGTAACTCTTCCACCATCAATATAATTTTCTTTTAAGTTTGATGCGGTTCGATTTAAACATTCATTCACAGATGCAAATTTTAATGGTCCCCATTTACCAGAAGATTTATCGCGTTTCATTTGACCGCTCACATTATTATATTTTTGAGCATAAACAGATGATCCATTGCTACTTTCATGACAGCAAATTGCAGTTAAAAATAATGGACAAATTTTATATTTTTTACTGATATCAATAATGTCTTGACCCTTATTACGAAGTTTTCCTTGTAGGATTTTATCCAAGTCTTTCGCAGTTATTGGATAAGGTTTCGTGACATTATAAGAGGATGAAATTTTTTGTTTGTTTGAAGCTTGAACTGGCTTTTTGCTTGATGATTTTTTTAAAAAACTATTATTAACTACTACTGTTGGGTATGACACTGGGTCAGCTGAATATGCAATAGCATCCTTTTCAAGATTAGCTTTGAAATTGCGCAATTTAAATAATGGGTTCGAGCAAGAACAGAGTTCCATCAAGGCTAAATTAGAATAAATAAACAATTTAATTAGTTTCATAGCAATGTAGTTGTGTTGGAAATAGCAATTAGTTATACCTGCAACTAATATAGCAGGACTGAGTCATTATGCAAGCTGAAATTACAAATTATTTGCTGCTAATTGACGAATTTTAAAAATAGCGTGGCACTTGTGTTTTAATTCAACATCCCAAAATACTGGACGATTATAATTTGTAGGATAACTCGTTGGCATGTCAGCATGTTTACGAGTTTCTTTACCCTTCTCTACAATGCCCTCTGAGTAATGAAACAATGGAGTGAAAAAGGTCCAAGAGTCTGCTGCTGAGTGAAAAGCGTAGTCATGAGTCCAATCATCGCTTAATAGTTTGTGATGAAGAGTATCGAACGTGATTGGAATATTGGGAAAGTATTTAAGAAGATTTTTAATGCTCCAAACTCCTTTAGCATTATCGTTGTTTTCAATCACTAGTCGATTGCGAACAGAGTTGGGAAGAGAGTCGTAAACTTTCATCACTCTTTTTGAGATGCCTACTGGATCTCCATCTTGTCGAATGTGAATATTCAATGGATTCTGATAACTTTTAGGCAAGCCAAGTAACTCAAAAATTTCAGCATGTTGCTCTAAATCAAGAATGCTATTTTTGATGCAATTTTCATCCAAAGAACTCAGCGTGATATACTCGCTAGGATGAGCAGAAATTCGTAGATACTGTTTCTGCAATGTTTGCTGAATACTTTCGCACTCTTGCACAATTGAAGGATAATTTGGAAGATCGCTAATCTTTAAATTAACATTTTTATGAGTGAGAACAGGAGCAAGAGATGAGGAGAGTCGATATCCTTGAATGTAGTTTTCTTGGCAATATTTAATTGTGCGATGAGTAATTTTAAAATTGTGCAAAATGCGAGCGCACAATTCATTCATGGATTCATCTTGGGATTTTTTACAAAACTGAGTGTAAGTCATTGTTTTGAAACGATGACCTTCATCAGAGAGACTTTTTGAGATACAGCAAAGGGATAAGTTCATGCTTTAATATGCCGAGGATTTATGTCTCGTCAACTATTTTTTGAGATTTTTTGGATCTTCAACTTTACGAAAGATTTTATCATAGTTGTCTCTATAAGCTTTTAAGTTTGCACCTTTGCGAAGTTTTGATCCTTTACCTGCTTCTTTATTCATAATAAATTAAATTAAAAAATCTTTCCACTCTTCTCTTTGCGCATTAGCATTTAAAACAAAAGCTGGAATAGGTGGAGCATTCACTTGTTCATTTTTAATGTTAAAAAATGGGAATTGACTTCCTTTTCGATTATTACATTTTGTGCAAGCAAGAGTTCTATTGTTATGATCATCCGCTCCACCAGCACTTCTAGGAATTATATGATCAATTGTCAACTCTGAAAGTTTAAATTTATTTAAACAATACTGACATCTATAATTATAAATTTTTGCTAATTCGCCAAGAGATAGCTTAGTCTTTTTGTATTGGCGAAAAAACTTGTGAGTAACCACAATGATTGTGGGAATTGGCCAAGACTTTTGAGAGCTTCTTAAAACTGGTTGATTCTCAAAAAATGAACCATTTTTAATCCACTGAGAAAAAGTGGAAAATATATTTTGATTAGCATCAACAGCACCCACTCTCTCTTTTAAAATATGTAAAAAAGCTGCGCGAGCAGTGACAGCACAAACTGGTTGCCATGCGCTATTTAAAAGTAAAGAAACTTTAGCATTTGGATCTACTGCATTCATATAAACAATCAATAGTAACGAATGCTCTCCTCACGGCATGGAGCCATGAGGAGAGCGCAAGTAACTAGCAAAAAGAGATTTTCATTTCTCTTTAATCATTCCCGTGAGGGGAAGGCATTTCGGGAGTTTGCCCCCAAACAAACTCAGAAGAAATTCTATCTTTGCCTTGTGTCACTACTCTCATAATGTATCCATTACACTGATTAGCGCAGCATTTAGCCCACTTGAAAGAATCTTCAAGAGCTTCATTGTAAGATTGAATGAATTCTCCATTTGGAGAAAAGATATAGTATGAACTATTCATTAGTTTTTAGAGCGAGCGAGTAGATGTTTGTGAATTTCAGTTCTGGTTGGTTGGTCTAGAAGGCGACCTTCGTCTTGTGGCAGTTGGCTGATTAATTCATCTGAGTCAACATTCAAAACATAAGCCATGCACTTTACTTTTCGCAAAATGCCAATTTCTTTATATTTTAAAATTGCCCACAAAGCATCAAGCCCAGTAGCATCAATTTCATCAATTCGATTTTTTAATGTCATAGATCTCATTTAGTTGTTAGAAAGAGAGAGTTCAAAAGTTACTAGTCCAAGTTCATTTTCACAAGATAAGAAGCCATGAATTAAAATGATTTCATCAGAGATGAAATAGGTTTTCTTGATTTCCATCTTGTATTCAATATTGTTAATTAAAACATTATGAAGAACAATATTTGGCAAATATTTATTTAGCAAACAAGTTAATTGTATTGGATAAGATGAGAGTGGATCTAGTTGCGTGAAGTTGAAGCTTGATTCGATGAGTTTAGCAATCATTTTGTGAATATGATGTGTTTTATGTTGTCTATTATGTCAGTTATTTTTATGAGAGAGAGAAGATCTTTGCGATTTTTTCGTTGGTAGCCAGTATAGAGAGGAGCGGAACGATGCACGTTGATCAGGGAAGTGTCAACAAGTTTTTCAGAAAGTTTAGCCAAAGATTTTCGATTCACCATGATGAAATCATTTTCTCTCTCAAAACAAATAAAATCAGCTTTGCCATACAGCCATCCATTGCGACCTTGAACGTTTTTAAATTCAATCCAAATTAAATCATCGTTGACTTTATCATCTGCACGATTAATTTTTTTTCTACTTTTAACATCTACAGAAACTTTAACGTTTTCGGAGGACTGAATGTAAAAATCTATATGATTCATTTCATCATTAAAAGATGATTTCGTAACTTTAAATCCTCTAGCTTCAGCGCAAAAAGAGAA
>Ga0114968_10000035_pt1 | contig 122003 bp, 167 predicted proteins | sample M_130807_EF_Meta_FD_87020 | JGI IMG/M metagenome (GOLD analysis project Ga0114968, IMG submission 87020) | Freshwater microbial communities from Lake Montjoie, Canada to study carbon cycling - M_130807_EF_MetaG | ecosystem: Environmental > Aquatic > Freshwater > Lake | place: Lake Montjoie... | reverse complement strand
TTACTGATAGTTCTAGGATTCACTCCAGGTACCATAGTATAAATGCCGTCTAGATATCTTGCGGTTCCATATCTTCCAAATGGTTGTGCAACAGAATTAACCAAAGGTCGCAATGGGTTATGAGCTCTACCATCGGCATTTGGGGGTGGAGGTGGAGCGCCAGCGCCGTCGAATAATCTAGTTAGCCCGGGGCCGACTGCGTCGGCAAATTGTTTTATCTTACCTTGAATTTTTCCATCAGATAATAATTCTATTCCAACAGGAAGGTCGCCGGATATTTTTTTATAGTTGGCTCTACCACCGTATAATAAAGTTTCAGCTTGAACAAATAGCTGGCTTGCTTGATTTGGTCTAATAGTTCCTAAGTCGTTGCCAGTTACCCATGAAACTGCACTTTCAATCTCGCCAACAATCTCAACATTAAATGTTTTTGCCGCACTAGACACGCCTTTAGTCCAATAGGTAATATTGGTAGGAATAACTGATCTATTTTCTTTTGTGCAGATGTATATGTAATTGAGATACCTAACAGCTTGGTCTGGCAAATAATTAATAGAGGTATTCCAGTTCCCAACAAGTGTGTATCCAGAATTGTATAATGTAGAAGGAAAATTAACTGCTTCTACGGTAAACGAATATGTTTTGCTAATCTTAGATTGATAAGGTACTGTTCCTGCTAGTTCTCCAGTAACACTATCTAATTCTAAACCCGGAGGCGTAACGCTTGGAGATCCATCGTTGTTTGTTGGTAACACAAAATACGTTATTGTTCCTGGCAAGCTAGGAGGATCATACACATCTAAAATTAATGTTACATAATTATTAGATCTGTAGCGACCAAGATTGCTGTCGGTTATCCATAACGGTACTCGATCTGATGAAGCATCGGCAGTAAACACATTTGTACTAATCTGGACAATACTGTTATCTGCTTTTAAAAATTCTTCTGTAACAACGTAAATTTTAAAACTTTGTCTTATAACGTTTGCGCCGTCTGTTACGGCAATGACAAAGGAATAACTTCTGCTTAACCTTTTAGGACTGCGACTAGGCTCACTATAATCGTAAGTTACGTTATCATAAAAATAATCATCAAAACCATTAGACTTTGCTTCAACAAAATCAATAGGAGTTACGTCAAATGCACCAGTGTCATACCCACCGTTTAAAGAAGCGTTATAATCAACAGCAAATATAGGATCAGTAAATCCAGAAATGACCCCAGTTCTAGAAAGACTTAATCCCGGAGGAAGCTGACCACCCATTGGTACAAGATAATATTCTAGTTTGTCGCCAATAATAACATCGGTGTCGTATGCTTCTAATTGGAAATTTACCCGGCTATTATCAAGAACAAAGTAAGCTTCACCGCTGCCAACCTGCAGATATCCTTCTTTGGTAATCCATTCCGGAGCATCAGCGCCATCGACTGATAGACTAAAAGTTCTATCTTCTAAGTCGTTGCTGTCTTGTGCTCGTATAACGAATCGGCTAGTAGTGTATGATTTAACTTCGGAAGGACTTCCTTTAATAAGATTTCCGATTAATCTCAATCCCCTCGGCAAGGATCCTGCAATTACTGAATAGGTAATGTCGCCGACGTCAGAAGTTGCTGACAATGGAATAGTCGTCGTCTCACGCTCTTTTTTTGTTCCTAGGTTACCTTGGGGTGTGTTCCAGGTTATCATGTTGTCCCCTTAGATACTGCCGCAATCTAGACCAGCAGCCCCTGGAGTAAGTATTTCACCAAAATCTACATTTGCCCATAGAAAGGCAAATTGTACAGCGTTATTAAATACGCCCTCGATAAACCCAAAATCGTAAGTTGTTAAAATATCAGTAACTGGAACGACAGTTTTAAATCTTACAGAACTGCCAAGAGTTGTAACTTCGATGTCTTGTGTACCCGAAACAGAACCCGGTGCTGGATACCCTTCGAGTGTTAATGCTGGATACGATGCTGCTGAAACAGTTCCAGCATCTGTATCGAAACTTGTAAATGCTGCCGCTGCGGTATTTTTAATTTCTACATGGTTAGCATATTCATCTATTTGAATATTGTAACCTTCTTTGATTCTTTTGAATTCTAAAACAGATCCAGCCCTACTGCTGAATAATCCAATGCCGTCACCTGCTGATCCCATATTTGCTGCGGACACAGCAAGCTCTACATCTAATGCAGAAAAGTTAGCATTTACTTTCTGAAAGGCCGTGCGCAGGTCATCGCCTAGTCCGTCGTTGACGATATTACCTATGTTTATTGTTTGTGCTGTCATAATCTACGCTCTCTTTGTTGTATTTATTGCGTTTAGTTTTTAAACTTAATGCTGATATTGCCCTTTAATCTAAAATTGCCGCGCATTTGTACAGATTTAGTAACTGGATTGCTGATTGGTATTGAAAACGCATTGTATAAAACTCTCGGTGAAGCACCTTCTAATCCGTTTACATCACTCCATGTTGCTGCATTAGCAGTGGTAGATTCTGTTCCAACATAGAACTTGGCAGAGTCTTGAACTTCAACACTGTTCTGTAACCAGTTGCGAACATCGGACCAAGTCCACGATCTGTTGTATTGTAATACAGTGGCAATAAGTCCAGTGGCTGCGGGACAGGCTGCACTGGTTCCACTAAATTTTGCATCAGTAAATGTTCGGGTTCCGTTGGCATTTGCACCAATTTGAATATCAATTTGTGCAGGAGTTGCTTCGTAAAATACAGCTTCCCAGACCATGTTAGGGGAACCTAAGGTTCCGGTGGTAGCATTAGTTCCTTCCCATCGAATCCGATAAGTTCTATTTGGCGATATTCCAGCTTGGACACCATGATAGATCCGCTGACATGAAATATCTGCAGACGATATCATAATTTTTGGCAAAGGCGGATTAGCAGGAGTAAGGGCAGTATACGCAGATGAACCAGCACCAAATGTGATATATGAATTAGTTCCAATGCCAATGGTGGTGTATGTAGTGCCATTAAACGTGATATTAAATGGTAATGTTACAGTCCAATATCCGTCGTCATTATCTCCTGTTGTAGGAGTAACAGAAATATTGCTTAGTCCGCTACCACCAACTAATGTATTTGAAATGCTGGTAACGGTTACAGTTCCGCTACTTGTAGTTAATCTATTTCCATTATTGGCAGCAACAACAAATGTTCCAGTGCTGGTTAATGCCGCAGATGCTGAATATATCCCGCTAAAACCTGCAGAAGCTAATGCATAGGTATCAGCCCTATAGCCTGCAATACTATAACTATGGTTCGCACCTAATGTTCCGTCCGCTGGTGCAAAACAATCTATCTCAGGACCCATGTCGCTGTAGTTTACTTTACGCTCCTTGCCGCTTGGTTGATAGCTGTCGTCGAGTGCTCCGATGTTAATCGTTGGATACACATAACCGGCAGTCTTACCTAGATGTTGAGGAAACCCTCGTCTGTTAGTATACGGATATACTTGAATGCCAAATTCATACCAAGCATTGGTAGTGACTGTTTGATTGGGACCGCTATTATAAAAATTATTAAAATCTGGATGTGCAGGCCCTACTTGTTTTTGGTTGCTGTTGCCAGCAGCACAGACAAAGATAACTCCGGCATTGATCATTTCTTCGCCAGCAATGGTGTAGGCATTGTCGAGCATCTGTCCTTTCATACGTCCACCGTCGCCGTACAGTCCTACATATTTCATAAACTCGGGTTTGGTTCCTGAAGTATAAGAAACCCCAGCGGTATTACCTCTAAAATAATAATATCCAGAACTTGGAGGTACTGCTCGATATCCCCAGCTGTTGCTGCTGATTGTGGGATTTCTAGTACCGTATGTGGGATTAATAGGCTTGTTACGATGGAATATCTTCATGATATCAAAATATTGTTGGATATCACTACCGTTGGTATTGTAAACCTGTATAAACCATTTGTTGGCATTAAACGCCCAACCTTGTGTGCGACCATAGGTTATCGAAGCACAACAGGTGCCATGTTGTCCAACAGAAGAGATATTTATATTATCACCGTTGTTGTATGCTCTTGTGTATGCAGAAGTAATGGTAACTGTACCGATGCCTGCAAATGCTGATGATCTCTGTGCAGCATTGCCCCACCATGCTCTTGCTACTGATTCTACTGGGACAATTGTACCATCCCATCTTGTGGTCAATCGATTGGCAGCATCTGCATTAAACCATGCAGGGTCAATATAGTATGGGCCTTCTAAAACTAAATCTAACAAATCACATGTGCCATTGCCAGGTAATTTATTACCACCAACATAGTTTGTCGGACCTTTGCCTGTAGCATTGTTTTGAAATTCAACATGACCAAACCAACATCCGTCATCACCAACAATTACATCTACGTCAGTTCCATCACCGACATAGTTAATTTGATCATTGATAACTGTAGTGTCACTGATTCCATACCACGGATCATTTTTTTGAGCAGAACGTAATAATTGATAACCGGCTCGATTAAGATCTGCCACACCTGGAGATCCCGGCAGCGTATTAGTATCTGCAAAGTTTCTATAGTTTTTAACTGTACTGCTGTATCTTGGTGTACTGTATAATTCTTCCGGCGGAACTTTGAATTGATCGGGATAGCTGGCAAAATCAAAAGACAGTGCTCGCACCTTGGGACATTGACTTAATTGTTGTGCTTCTTCCTCAGTCAACAAATATACAGCTCTTGTAGGACTATGGTCGATAGTGTCAGTACATTCAATTTTTGCTGCAGGGATATTATCATCAATGCTGCCATCAGCAGTTAAAATGTCATGAACATATTTCCAGTCTTCTTCGGTATATGTTGCTATTTGATATAATTTTTTATCTGACATTAGAGTCTCATTTAGTTTAGATCAACCCAAGCACCTGCTGCACGTCCTTGGAATTTACCTGTAGTAGTATTATATATAACATCGCCGTTTGTAGGAGTTAATGCATCACGTTGCGCAGTTGTGAAACTAGCCATACGGAACGGACTTGAATTTACAATCACAGCCGTTGCCGCAGTAAGATTGATATTACCAGTCGATTCAATAGTTGGATCGCCAGTTCCAGTTGATACAAATTCTTTAGCAGTGACTTTATTTGTTACAGTTAGATCGTTTTCGACTGTAACGTCTGCACTGAATATTACAGCCGGAGTTACCGTGATTGCTGAACTGTCAGCACTGTCGATCAATGTTGTAAAGATATTACCAGTGACAGTACCAGTTACGTTGCCTGTTAACGGCCCGCTAAATGTTCCACTTACTGATCCCAATGCTGTGCTGTATGAAACTTCTTTTGTTGTTGAATCATATTGAAGGATACCACTAGCACCTGCAGCATTTCTAATTGGTGCTACATAGAATCTACTTGTTTGAGCACTAACACCGTTAACTGCACTGCCAGTAGCATTGAGAATAATTGTGTTGGCCGCTTGAGCATTATCGCCAGCCGACGTACCGATGGCCACTGAGTAGGCGCCTTGACTCGTATAGCCAGCACCATTACCCACTGCCACTGCGCTAGTACCTTGTGAAGTTTGACCAGCAGCTACACCAACGGCCACTGCATTGGAGCCTTGAGTAGTTTTTCCAGCGGAATTACCGAGAGATACTGCAAAGTCGCCCTGTGTTATTCGACCAGCTTCTAGACCAATTGCTACTGCTTGTATACCTTGATTAGTATTTCCAGCAACTTGACCAACTGCTACTGAATTCGCACCTTGTGAAGTTTGACCAGCACTAGAACCAACAGCTATAGCATACACACCTTGTGATGTTGCACCTGCATTATTACCTAATGTTATTCTAGTTTCACTGGTTCGTAGGGTCGATGTGTAAACCGGTCCAACGATCCTACTACCAGTACCATCAACTAGTATTGTTGAGTCATCTCCAAATACTGAACCCTTGATATCACCAGTAAGGCTTCCGTTGATGCTGCCAGTAATACCAGTACTGCCGATTCGAAGAATTTCACTACCGCCTTTGTAAAATTTAAATCCTTGGGCATTGTTATCAACGTTGAACCACATGTAGTTGGCTTCAGAGCCAATGCTATAACTGTAGGTTGCAGCACCCTTGTATAATCTAATCTGCGCAGTGCTACCATCAGATGCTGGTGCTGCTTGTGTGTCTGGGAATCTTGCCTGACCCGGCAGTGTTAAAATACCTGTTGATCCGAATGACCACTCATTACCGCTGTTGATCAGTTTGCCCAATGTTGGCAATGTTAAACTACCGTCTGTATTATAAGTCCATTCTGGTTTTGTTACAGAATTATCTAAAATAATTTTAAAAGTTTTGTTTGGTTGACCGTCAAGTCTGCCGCCAGTTCCTGAAGCAGCCAACGAGTATGTCGCAGTTCCAAGATAACCTAAACTAATTGCTCCCGGGGCGGTTAGTGATGCGTCAGCACCAAATATCCATGTTGGAGCTGATACATCATTGTCTGCTTTAATCTTTACAGATTCATTAGATGCTATTACTAAATTGTTAACAGTTGATAGTACATCGTTGGGACTAGTATATCCAAATGTTGCACGAGTTCCTACTGCTCCCGGGAATGTTAATTTTCCATCAGTGCCAAATTTCCATTCGTTGCTGTTAACAGTAACTTTCCAATCAGATGCTGTTCCAACATCGCCTGTAATTTTTCCAGTTGCGCTGTTGACTAAAATTGTAACCCCATTGGCAGCAAGAACATTTCCGATTAAATTAAAATTTGGATCAAGGTTAAATGTAATTTCATCAGCAGCTGAGCTTACTACTAAATCCATACCAATTCCAGAAGTAAAGGTAAGTAGACTTCCGTATGCAGTTGGTACTAGGCGCTTCCCATCGTCAACTTCGATTTCTTTAAAGAAATATTTGTCCGGGTCAATTATTAATGCACCACCGACTGTAGAATTTAAAGGGAGATCAATTACAGTATTTGGAGAACCGGGTGCAGGATCTGGCACACCTTTGATTTGAGCATCACCGATCCAAACACCATTATTAACTTGGCTTGGAGCATCTTCCCAAGCACTTGTATATACACTTTTCCATCTATGGGAATCAGTACCTAAAGTATATAAGCCAGTGGTGTTAGGTGAAACGTCTGTGTTTAAATCTGATAGATCAACAGCAGTCCCCCCAGTGGCAAGATCCAACGCAACAAAATTATCATTAATCTTGTCAAGGGCATCTTTTAAGGTACTCCAAAGGATTGGAGGTGCTCCGGCTGATATATTATTATTTGGCAATGCCATTATGTTCTCCCTACGGCTATTTCAATGGTACCTATGTGATCGTTATCGTACTCTTTCAAGGCTTTACCTATCACTGTACCAGTTGCAGTAACACTGCCTGCACTGACAGCTACTCCTGCAATTCTAGAAGTCACTAATAGATCTCCTTTTTTAATTTTTCCTACTACTCTGCATGGAACACGACCTTGTAGTGCTACAAGATTTTTTAATCCTGGACATGCATCATACATTACAAATGCTGCTGTGTTAGATACAACACCTGCAACTCTTGTGTCTCGATCTGTATTTGATATAGTTACTTCTTTTTCACCACCAAATACAAGAACTGTTCCGACTTCATAATCTTTGTCGCCTTCATAATACTCTGCCAAGTCAGCTGAGTAAGTTGCTTGTAGTCTTGACTCGTTTGGTGATGTACCAGTTAATGTCCAACGTCCAGTGATAGTACCACCAGTGGTATTACCTCCTGTAGTAATTGCAGTTGTTTGTAATTGCGATACAGTTATTGGAGCATACCCAAGACCGCTTTGTGGTCTAAACACATGTGCATCGTTATCGTAGTAGGTGGTCTTGTCAGCTGCTAACGATCCACTACTTACTAAAATACCACCAGCGCCACTGTAACCATATAATTTAATATACCCACCGGTACTGGTTGCGCCAGTATCGATAGCAAGTTGGCTATCTACTTTTAATTGTTGAATGTTAGCAACGTTGGCACCAAAGTCTCCGTTCGAATCTCTTTGCATCAATTTGCCAGCATCTGATAATACATAACCAGCGGCAGCAGCAGATGCTTCGATAACAGTATAATCGCCGTCGGAACTAAAACTACTTCCACTAGTTCTTCTTAAAATGCCTGATGTACTGTACTGACTCTTTTTAATAGCACCGCCAGTATCAACTACCGTGCTAAATCCAATGGTCGTTACATCACTGGTAGTTATATTGGAGTTACCTAAAACAGTATTAGATGTAATCTGCGCAAGTTTTCCTAATGGTAACCCGTTGTTCTTAACTGTAACAAACCCGTTGGTTACTGTAAACTGTGCAGTGTCAAATGATGCTATACCTTTCTGTGGAGCAATTGTAGCAGTACCGACAGCAGTTGCAGGAGTTGAGGCCAATGCCGCAGTCCATGTTGAGCGTGTTGCAGCATAAGCATTTGTTCCGGTTGCAATATTGTAAGTTAGTGTAGTTGTGCTACAAGTTACTACTGCAAATGTACCATTGTATAATGTTGAACTAAAACCACTAACTGTAATTTTTTGTCCAGCTGTAAATGGAGCGGAAGCCAGACCAGCAAAAGCATATGATAAAGTTACTGTGGTAGTTACTCTTGTTCCTGTAGCACCTGTTATACTTGCTGTGTTTGTGGCATAGCTATTGTCCAACGCCAATTTGAATTGATCAATTGCCGCAGCAGTGTTGATGTCTGCTGAAACAATCACTTCCGGATTAATTTGAGCAGTAACTTGAGTCAGTGATGAATCAACGCCAGTTATTAGATCAAAAGTTAAATCTCCAACAACTGTAGCATTAACGGCGTTTCCACTGGAACCGGTAAACACCATAAGATCGCCAGCATCAACAGGCCCTCCGAAGCTAAAACTTTGAAAATTATCAAATGTTAAACTTCTTAAGTTAACAGCATCTTGAGGATTAACAGGATCGCCTACGTTTCTAATTCTATTTTGATTTAGATCCATAGAATTTTTCATACCTAGCTGACCATCTAATGACATGAAGCCACCGGTAAACGATGGAATTAATTGATCGCTTGCAACCACGGTACCTGCATGAGTAATACCTAAACGTCTTTCAATGTAGATACGTGTGGCGTTTTCTGTAGGTACTGTGTCAGTGGCATTGTCTGAGAATGAACTGTCAACGGAGAATTCAGCAATAGGAACACCACGTTTAAATCCAATACCATCCAAGTTACTCAATGCAATCGCTGCAGAGAATGTTACTCGTCCTGTACCTTGGTCAACTGCAAAGTATGGTCCAACACGGAAATTACCAAATTGGTCAGTGGTTACATAGAACACACGTCCAACGTCTCTTTCAGCAGTTTCGTTTTCCGGAGCCAACGCATTAACAGCTGGACCGTAAATTTCGTTTGGATAGTTAGTGTCGGCATACGAACCAGTACCAACTTCTAAAATATCATGTGATGTGACACGAGTTAATGAAATACGAATTGTTAACGAACCAGTACCTTGAATAGTTCTTGCCGGAACACCGGCACGAATTGTGTAGGTTGATGGATAGTTAATAATACTATCTACTAACGGTCTATTAAGGTTAATCCTTGCATATGGTTTGTTAGTAACAGATTCGCTTTCATAATTGGCAATAGTGTATTCTTCACCTTTAAATACGAATTTTGTTCCGTTAGCACGAGCAGTGTCACTTGGGCTTACAGCAACAACAATAAATGATGAATCGCCAGCACGACCAGTTACTAATCCGACAGTATGGGTTCCACTGCCGCCCGATGATGTAATATCTAACCCACCAGGAGTTTCACTAATTCTAAAACTATTAGCGCCTAACCCCGTAGACAATACAAAGTAGTTTTGAGCAACAGATAAACCAACAGGCAATGTTCCAGTAGTTTCAAATTTAATAACGTTACCTGCTGTAAATCCGTGACTGTTTCTGTTAACAGTTGTGGTAACACCTGTGGTAAATGTACAAGCTGCTCCTGAGGTTACAAACTCTCCCGGTTGATATAATGTAAAGTCGATGTAATTATAGTTTTCACGTAGTGTGGTTCGTGTAATACCGTCCGGTATTACAGTATATGTTCCAGTGCCACCTGCGGTAATGTTAATAGCAATTCCATTCTTTTGAGTTGCTATTCTAAATGTAGTTTCAGTTAACCCTTCTGCTGAAACGTAATATCTAGTACTTGCTAATAGTGGAGTAGGTAATGTTCCTGTGCTGGCAAACTGTACATAATAATTTTCTAGATAGTTATGTTGAACAGCGATAGCAATGCTCAATCCAGTGCCGTTAGACAATGCAAATGCAGTACCTGTTATTGTTTGAGATACTGTAAATTGTGTATTACTGATAATGTCTTTAACATAATAGGTAGCACCAGTGATTAAGTTGTTGCTGGTTGCTCTGCCAATAACTTTATTACCTTTCTTCAATCCGTGTGCAGTTGAAGTTGTAATAATTGATGCACTGGTAATAGTGGTTACTGTTTTTCTTAATTCAAAGTTACCAGGACTTGATGTAGAAATGCTTACAGCAAATGGTCCGTTTGGATCTGAAACACCATCAAATTGTAGCACACGATAGATGTCTGTATTTTCTCTTAATTTTAAACCAGTCGATGGACGAACTGAAACTTCGACTAAATCACCAGTTAGATAAACCAACGAGTTCATTCTCAACGACATTTTTACACCGTCAAGGATTTGATCATATATACCGTCAAAGTTACCAGTTGAATCACTGGTTAAGTTTAGACGGAATACACCTGTAGGTAACCCTTCTATCACAACTGAGGTCACTGGGTATCTATAAATTAATCCGCCGTGGTCTACTTCAAGCTCAGAACCGCCAACCGGAGTATAGTCACAGCCATTAACATAGACATATAGACCTCCTGCGGAATTGTAATAACCTGCTGTTGGAGCATAACATACAACTCTTTGTGCAAGGTCATAATACAGTCCGGTCGGAGTTGGAACTTCTAACGGGTCTGATCCTTCAGCAACTAACGCATAATTACCATGCGCTGACGATCCGCCAACGCTTCGAATTTGCGCACCATTCAGTGAGTAGTATGAAATATGACAGTAGTATGTAAACATACTAACTGCTTCAACTAAACCGCCGTTAGTGGCAAAAATACCGTAACCTAAGTCGTTAACCTGTGTGTAGTCGTTACATAAAATAGATCGATTGCCAGGCATCAACAGTTCGTGTAAATTGCCGTTAAGGTTAACATAGGCAATTACTGCTGCCTGGATGTCAACTTTGTTTGTTTGTAATAATGTTCTTGCAGTTAGTGCCGATGCGTTATAACCTATAGTTAAATCTGGCAATACTAATGCAGGTGCTGCACCAATTCCAGAAGTTATAATAGTAGCGATGTTGCCCATTAATGTGTCGATGGTAGCCTGTACTGTTGAATTGCTTGCAGAACCGGTTTGTCTTGGAGTTGATGAATATAACGGTGTAGGGGCTGTGTTTAAAATTACCTGTTTTGCAATATATTTCGCCCAGGTGATTGCAGCCGCCGTTTCAGCTTTTTGTGCAGTTGGTATTAATAACGGTCCGCCAGATAAAAAGTTGCTGTAATATTTTAATCCGGCATCTCGAGTTTGACTGTTGCCACTGTAGATTAAATCATATACCACAGCTTCGATAATGTATCCAATGTCACGAGCACATTTGGTTGTGTCGTAACTTAGAGTCGGGTAGGCAGATGCAAGATAACCGATTATTTCATCTTTAATAAAATCAATATTGGCTAACAATAATGTTTTGGCATTGGCCAGTGGAGTGCTTAATCCTGGGGGATTTGTAAATGACAACGATGGAGCATATAACGGACCCCTTTCTACAATGTCTGTGATAACCGATTTACTAGTATCAACTACTCCTTGCTGTGTAGGGTATCCAGTTAGATCGTTCTTGGCTAATGTGTGAGTATATTCTAACGATGCGATAGTGATTTCTTTTTGTTTTAAAATAACAATATCGGCATTAGCACCGCGATAAGTTAAACCAGATTTTCTAGAGTTAAAGTTAGTGCCAAGTACTATATCGTAACCAAGCCCGTCGATAATTAAACCAACGTCTCTGCTACAAGTATTTGAGTCATAAGTGAATAATTCAAAAGGCCACGGAGTTGTTTCGTCTAATACTAAAGTTGCAGTAGATCCGTTTTTGTTATAGACAAAGTCACGAACATAGTTAACTCGATATACCACGTCCTGATTAATAAATGAACACGGTAAGTTAGGCATACGGTCTAAACCGCCAACCTTTAATCTTGTTGTAGAAATCACTTCAGTAACTTGAAACTGTAAGTTACCTGCAAAACCGTCAATGAACATACCACCAGCAAATGTCTGTGCGTTTATAGATTTAGAAAAACTTGCGCACTCTTGAGCATACGGTGATTTGGCAAGGATCTGTCCTTCTGGATCCAAGACACACATAAATCCTCCGTGTCCTTGGCCAGTAATAGCCTGCCAACGAACTGCATCATTAGCAAGGAACATATCCATTTGATCGTTTTCTTTAGGATAGTTAACACTTCCTGAACCATCGATTACGTCTTTAAATAATACAAATAAATCATTAATAACTACGTCAGTGCCAGATTCAGCCACAAATGCATTATCAATTACCTGTGTAAACAAATCTTGATAGACTACTGGAATTTCAACGTTATCAATAATCTGTTGTAGTAGTACATTAACGTAGTCAATAGATGCTAGGGTTTCGGCTAGTTGAGGACCAATAGCAATAGCAGGATCTCCTAGATTGCTAGCCACTTGGTAATATTTTAAAGCAGCAGAAACAGTTCTGTTATAACCGCCCCATTTTAAATCGAACACCATAGAATCGATAATTAAGCCAACATCACGTTTGCAAAGATTATCGTTATAGGTGAATGTAGATGTAAACGGACTAATGCCATTGCTGACCTGATAAGCAATCCATGCAATGATTTCTTCTTGAACAAATACTCTATTAAGGCTTAGTAAAGATGCTGCGGCTCTATAATATCCTTTGTTTGAAATTTTAGGATAAACAGGTATCGATGAATCTTGAAGGTAATGATAACCAAAAGGATCTCCATCAGCAGTTACTAACCCATCGTTAATTAAGTCTCTTCTAAATTTCTTAAATGCCCAAGGACTAGAACTAGTTCCAGGTTTTGGTCTTACAATACAACGTCTAAATTCATCACCAACAATAGAACAGTTTTGAGGAACTTTGATCGGTAAGTTTTCTTCGTAGATACCACTTTCAACTAAAATTGTAATTTGAATGCTTTTAGAAACATCACCATAGGCAATAGTTTCTCCAATTTGGAAAGTACCGTATTTGATATCAACGTCAAATATTTCGTCGTCTCCGTCGAGAGATCCGTCATGTGCTAGAATCTGAGCAATCGCTCCCGAATCAACACCTCTAAGGAATAGTCCTTCTCGAACGTCACGTGTTCGAATAGCCTGCGCAGTATCGTTTAATACGTCTCCAGTGTAGTCGGTTCTTAGACCATTTGTAAAAATTTTGAATCTTGGTAAATCACAAACCACTACAGGTAATGAGGTAAAACCAGATCCTTGGTCTGTAACAGTAATACTTACGATTTGTCCGCTGACAACATCCGCAGTACCAAATGCACCTGCACCACCACCGCCTGAAATTCTAACAGATACTAAACTGTATCCAGAACCTTGATTTGTTATTTTGACGTTGTTTACTTTATAGGTAACATCAAATGTAGCACCTGCACCAAATGTGCTGTCTGAATCTGTTTCTACTGCTGTAGCTCCTGGGAGGTCAACATAAGAACCAGTAGTAACTACTCTATAGGTTAAAATTGCACCTGGGGTCGTTACTGTTGTTAACACTTCAATAATAGCACGTTGTCCGCCAACACCAATATCACCACCAACAAGAGTTATTCGATCGCCAATGTTATAGTTGCTTCCGCCAGTAACAAGTGAGATAGTATCAACGCTCATAATAGCTTCAGCAGCAAATGCAGTTCCGGAGGTTGGAGAAGTTTCAATTGCAGTTAGATAACACTCGTACTCGCCGCTGTTGTAGGTCAATACTTTTCTGTAAGGACCAATTTCTTCTCTAGCTTCAAGTACTAATTCTTCTGCTCTCTTACAAGCAGCTTCGATAGTTCTATAAGCATAAGCCAATGCTCTACCTTGTAATTCTAGTGCAACACCGACCCTATCATCCTGTCCCGAAGTAGCAACATATAAATTAGCTACAGATCCAAACGCTGAATTGTCAACATATCTTTTGGTAGCAGCAACTAAACCGTTGTAAATTAGGTCATCGTCTGCTTCTGGATCTCGTGATAAAATCAACGGGCCGCTCATGCGACCCATAGCAGCATTTACCAATCCTGTTTCTGGATCTATAGAGTTTACACCAGCACGAGAAATTTTAGTGTCTGCATATCGTTTATTGATAACTTCATCTTGACTGATAGGCAAAAGCGGTTGTCCAGCACCAGTAGTGAGTCCTTCAGGGTCAATTAATTTATTAATTCTGTTGGTTTTAATACCTGGGCTAACTTTTAAAGTTCCACCGAGTGATGGATCTCTATCAGCTGAAATACTGGCAAATTCTGAGTTAACTGCAATTTCGCTAGGATTTGTAGTATAGTCTAAGGATATACCAGAACCAGCTTTTAAAGTTTTAAATGTTAAACCAGATTCGTCATTGTTAACAGTAACCAGAGGAGTAGCACCACTGACTGGATCGTTTTGACCAACATACGAATCGGGCGCATCATCTAATCCTAAAAAGGTTAGTTTGTCACCTAAACCTAACGAACTGTATAGTTCTCTGAAGTTATCGTTTACCTTGCGGAACGAGTCGCGTATACTATCACCGGTGCCGTCATTACCAACAACACCTGTATCTATAATTTTTCTTGCCATGGCTTATCCTAAGATTAATGCTTTCTCTAATATTTAGCCCAATGTTTTAAAAGCCTAATGTAAATACTTGATGTTTTTAAAAACAAAAAGACAACATACTGAGTATGTGAGAGTCAGCAAACTAGGGCATAGCCACAGCTACAAGCGAACTAAAACCGTGGCTCTATTTCGTTGTGACAACTGTGGAAGTGAATTCCAGCGAGATGTTAGAAAGATGGAAAGAAAGAGATTAAGCAACAATTACTTTCATTGTTGTTCAGATTGCGACTCTAAAAGATTTGCTCAACGCAAGGGCATTGAACAGAAGAAAATTTGGGATTTACCGGCTAGTACAGAGTTGCCAGTTGGTAAGTTTTAGACTCTAAAGGATTCGCCGCAGCCGCAGCGATCGCGTTCGTTAGGGTTTTTAAAATCAAACCCTTCATTGAGTCCGTTGCGAACCCAATCCATTTCTACACCTTCTAAATATACTAGGCTTTTTGGATCTACAAATACATGAACCCCGTAGCTGACAAAACTTAGATCTTCACTGTTTGGAGCATCTACAAATTCTATTGTATATGCTAATCCGCTGCACCCTGTAGTTCTAACACCAGCACGGATACCCAACCCAGTCCCACGATTTTCTAACTGAGCTTTAACTTTGTTTGCCGCTTTTTCAGTTAACGAGATCATGCTTTTGTTTATAATCCTTTACTGCTGCTTTAATCGCATCTTCTGCCAGTATGCTACAATGTATTTTGACCGGAGGTAGGGCGAGTTCTTCTGCAATCGCAGAATTCTTAATGCTTCCTGCTTCGTCAAGAGTCTTACCTTTGAGCCATTCTGTAACAAGAGAGCTAGACGCAATTGCCGACCCGCATCCGTAAGTTTTGAATTTAGCATCCTCGATTATCCCATCGTCGTTGACTTTAATTTGCAGTTTCATTACATCGCCACAGGCAGGTGCTCCCACCATGCCCGTGCCTACATTAGTATCAGACTTATCAAAACTACCGACATTGCGAGGGTTCTCGTAATGATCGATTACTTTATCTGAATATGCCATATTACTTCTTTGCAATCATTGATTGAATCTTTTCTTGAATAATCTTAGCCCAAAACGGCTGAGGAAAATTCCAACCTATGAATGCTCCAATTGCTACCCAAAATAGTGTATCTAACATATATTACGCTCCTTGTAGTCTAATGTCAACTGTTCGCCAGTTGATGATGCGCCAAATATTGTTTAAGTATTTGGCTTTGTCCTGTTGGTAATCGAGAGACCAAGCATGTTCCCAAGCATCTACCAATAGGGCAATTTTCATACCTTTACGGTATTCATGATTATGGATTGTGTGCAGTTTACCGTCATAATCCATATAGATCCAATTTGAACCCTGTGCTGCCATAAACTCTTTTTCAAATGCTTCTTTAAATTTGTCAAAGGATCCGTGAGCAGAATCTATTACAGATTTACTGAGCCCCTCGGGTCTGTTGGCTGCTTGCGGCGGGATTAAATTGGCAAAGAATATATTATGTAACATTGCGCCGCCATAATTAAAATCAGCGTCACCTTCGCCTGTATTGTAACGTTCAAAATATTTAGAAGCAAGTCCGTCAAAATGATACTTTACAGTTGCTTCACTCATTACCGGATCTAGCTCGTCTTTTCCAAACGTAAGTTTATCCTGCTTAATTTCACGTTTATCTGCAGATTCAGTCAAAGATTTAATAAAATGTAGTGTCATGGCAATATTTAGTGTAAATAAAACTCATAAGGAGATTTCGATATGATCGGATTTATTAAAAAACTATTTGGCTCTAAGCCAGCGGAAGTTGTAGCAGAGGTGCCGTACAAGGTAGAAGCACCGGTAGTAGAAGCAGCACCTACTCCAACGGCGCAAGCAGCCTCTGAAGCAGTTGTTAAAAGCATTGCTCCAAAAGCCCCTGCAAAAAAGACAGCACCAAAAAAAGCTGCTCCTAAAAAACAACCTGCCCCAGCTAAGAAATCAAAGCCCAAGGCTTAATGCCTGTTGATATAGTGCGAAGCTGGCTAAGTTTTTAGCCTTGCTTTCGCACATAATATCAAAGTTGTTTCGAAAACTCAAAGCCCATTCATTCACTGCTGTATTCCAGTAGAAGTTTGAGTGTGCTCTGAGTTTTTGTTTTTTGTAGCCGTCAAGTAACAATTGAGGCATATCAGGAAATACAGTTTCTGGATGATTAACTAGGATGTCTTCGCGAGATACACTGTAATGCATAGTAGGGCGAACACCGCGCCAACTGTCTAAAACTCGTTTGACACGGTCATCTCTAGGTGTAATGTACTCTCCCTTACGTACCCAATGATGATGTATGTCGAGCACAATAGGAACAATATCTGATATAGAGAGGCAGTCATCCAATCCCCAGGCATTTTCTTCGTTTTCGATTGTAATACAGTTACGTGCCTCGGGACTCAGGCGAGGTAAAACAGCACGTATTCCATCGGGGCCTCGTCTACCTGCGATATGAACGTTGATTTTAAAGTCTTGAAACGTTCTACCAAATCCCATCCATCTAGCCATGTCCGCATGATATTCAAATTCCTCTATTGAACGATTTACAATATCGTCTGACTCAGATGCCAGAACAGTAAACTGACCAGGATGGAAACTGAGGCGAACATTATTCTCACGAGCCACATCTCCGACTCGTTTAAACTCTCTTTCACAATATGCCCGTACCACGGGATCCCGCCAATACCTGCCCCAAACTGACTGAGTGTAGACAGGAAGGATATCGCTACCAAGTCGTACCATTCTAAGATTTTCATCGAGTGTCCCTACCTTTTCAACAAGTTTACGAACACTTTCAATGTTACCTACCATTAGGTCCCAGAGCTTTTGTTCTGCAACTTCTTTCGTTTGTCTATTTAACCAGGCAACGGTAGTACTGCCAGTATTATACTGTTTACAGTCATCTTTTTGTTTAACCCCGTTAATTTGGCTGGGGCCGTCGATCCATTTACAAGCAAAGCCGATACGTTTAACCATTAGATAATCCCGAAATAAGAAGTTCACGTTCTGTCATATAGGCCACAGGTTGGATCCAACCACGATCAATACATTCGGATAATATCAATCCGTACTCACGTGGGCATTGTTTTGAAATTTCAAACCCTGCTCTACCACAGGTTGTAAATTTGTCAACGATACGAAATCGTGAATCGTCTTGTTTGATTGTACGGATCTGACTGTGATGAGTAGTAATTTGCATACTACTAGTATAACATCTTTATCGCCAGTTGTCAATAACAAAAGGGTCTTGAACTTCATGCGGATTTGGGTCTCCGTGGAACACAGCAATACAACATTCTTTTGGAATAATAGGATTGCGTATGGATTTGAATTTTATCTTTCCGTTGCCTCGATCAAGTTCATTCCTATCACGTAGTTCCCATTTGTAGCTCATGATGTATTCTTCTGGCCAGAATTTAATTCTAGTCCTTGCCACGTTCCATATCCAATCTTGATCACCGTGTAGTTTTTGAGCTTTCCGCGGATCAGTTTGAAATACAGTCCAAATGTCAGGATGATATCCTTTCTCCCAACTTAGTACAGAACTGTTGAGCATATTCCAATTGGCATGAAATTTTCTATTAAAATCTTTAATGCCGTAAAAATCAAAAGTTGTACAATTTTGAACTAACTTGTCGAGACTGTTACAGACTATAACATCTAAGTCGAGGTATAATATTCTTCCAGTTAACGGAAGGTTCGGATCAAACATATGAACCTTATGCCACCAACCTTTTGCATAACCTTCATTGGGCTGAACAACAAGTCTAACTCCATCGATAGGACTAGGATCGTCGGTAAGGCAAACAAATTCGTAAGGTAATGTCATATGTCGACTGACCATATTTCTTAGTCGTTCGACATAATCCTTGCCATACTTGGTGCCAAAACGGACACATAAAACTGTTACCAATGTCGTATTACTCCTGCAACTATAAAAAGATTTGTAATGATGTAGGTTAGAACAATGAAGGTACGAACAAGTGCTACAGTATCAGCTTCGCTGTCTGTAGCACCTGCTTTTTCTCCTAGGGCTTTAGCCCAGAGTCGCCATACCCGTTTCATTAGCCCTCATAAACTGCCGAATTAGCATTGTGTTCAAACACTTCTACTGAACGCAATTTAACGCCAGTGCCCACCGGATACCGGCACTCAAATGTTTTACCATTTTCTATTGTGTAAGATTCGCCACGTTGGAAAGTTTCTAGAATGTCTTTCATTTTCATAAAAGCCGCTTCACTGAACTTTTCACAACCTACAGCTTCTACGATACGGATGTCACACACTCCGCCAACATCGTTGAGCCCTAAAGACGCAAGTGCTTGGAACTTTTCTAAATGTGGGTCATCATGTGCAATTACCAAAGTGTGATCGAACATATATTCACTCCACTCTTTAAATGCCTTGAGTCCGCCGAAGTCCATGACCCAATTGCGATCATCTAGTGTTTCTGATTCGAAGATTAGTTTGATACCGATTGAGTATCCGTGTAGTAACGAGCAATGTGAATGAGTACTTCTCCACTGTCTAAAACAGCATGAAAGTCCGCGGTCGTTACCGTATGTTTTTGTTGATAGATATTTTGCCATTGTTATGTTCTCCTGTTAACAATGACACGCAGAGTTTATATTGCGGGATGAGCGTCTAAGTCCGCATAGTATAAGTATACAGCGTTCTATTTATAAGTCAACCGGTATCGGCTCAAATTTTATATTTTTGTAATACCACTCATCTGGAATTTTCCAATCTGCTTTATTCACGATTGTAAAATTAATATCTGGGAAGCATTCAAATAATTTACCAAGTTGATACACCCAATAAGAATAATCTATAGCATGTGAATCTCTAGATGCATAATTTTTAGTGTCTTTGTAAACATTGTTAACCTGTGGTATCGGCAATGTTCTTACAGTCATGCTATTGTCGTTGCGATAGGTTGTAATACCGTATAAGTCAAATCCCAATAATGTAATGTCCGTTGCCATCTGAGCAGCGAGCAATACAGCGTAAGGACCACTACCCCAATGCTTTGGATCGTCTACACGATCAGTTCCATGATACGGCAGTTCTGGTAGTAGGCAGAGATTAAATTCCTCCGCCCAATCTTTTCTGGTGTAGATATTTTTTATCTTTTTTTCAACTGCTTCTTTAACAGTTCTTTTGTCTGCACAGACAAGGTAATCAACAGCGATGTCTCTGTGGACAGCATTGCACCCTATTATAATGTCGTGAGTAAATGAATTAAGATTTAGAGAAGAACGGCTTTCACCGTTTCCGAGAACAAGGGCAGACATGCCCATTTTTATTGCCTGTCTTTTATTTCACCAAAAGCAAACCAATTGCCTGGACTTCCGGCACCCACGCAAACCCAACCTACAAACTTTCCTACAGTAGGATGTGAATTCCAGCAGATGTCTCCAGCTTTGTATATGCCTTCTGTTGGCACTTCCGAAGCATACATCTGTAATTGATTGTTTAGTCGAACAGGACCAGTAACGTGCAGGTCTACATTTGGATCAATGTTCTTTACCCCAATTCCTAATTTTCCTAATATAGAAACTGATTTTCCTGCGTTGCCTATTAGTATATTGCCTGATGCGCCAATACTGATACGTGTAGTATTGTCAGTAACAATATTAAAATCAACGGCACCGTATGTACCAACAAGACCGCTCATGTCGTCGTCAGTACCCATCATAACTTCAATGCCCATTTCAGCTACACTGAAAGCGGCATGCGGATCTTCAATACCTAAACCTAAGCGATCAATTGTAGAATTGTAGCATAGATATTGATTAATTCTAATATCGCCGTCGACTATGAGTCCGTTTAAACGACCTACTTCGCGAAGATTACTTTTAACAACGGTTGGGCCTAGTTCGTCGTCGCCTAAAACTTTAACTCCGTTGATGCTTAAAAATCTTCCTTGGTTGATATCTATAGATTCTGATGAAAAGAATCTATCAGGACCTGGATTGAATACAAACTGTTTGTTATAATCCTTACCAGTCCAAACTAAGCCTTTGCTGGAAATATCACCAGTGAATGTAATAGAAGAACTTTTTTCAACTTTAATGTCTGATATAATTTCTTTTACATTGATAGTATCTACTATAATGGTTTTCGCAACAACAGTATCTTCAACAGTTAAATTTCCTTTTACAATATCTGCCCTTAGAGCTTTTATTGATACAGATTCATTGTTTACTACCATCTGCTCTGATGTTGCATGATCTGTAATTCCGCGACTGCTGAACTGATTGATAGTTCCGCCGCTAACTAAGTCACCGCTAATAGAGTGCTTGGGCAAACTTTCAATTATAGATAATGGGTTAGATGTGGCAAAATCGTCGCTGTAAAGTGCGTCTGATAGTGCCGCTAGTGCTTGATCAATATTTTGTTTGTTCATAGTAATGTATTTATCCGCCAAATAAAAAGCGAGCCGGAGCCCGCTTTTTAGGGTCTACATTACTATTTACTGTACTTTAAGAATAACAATCTCTTCGTTAATACGTCCGTTGAGCTTGATATCCACAGCCTTGATGTCGTCTAAGAACTTGCGTAATGCTACTTTACCGGCCGATTTAAACTCTTTAAGTTGTTCTTCGGGCTTACGCAGAGTCTTTTGTACGCTCTTAAATTCGTTGTAACCAGTAATACTTGTACCTTTTACGCTGAGTTCTTTGAACTCGTCAGCAACATATTTTCCAAGTTTACGTGACTTTGTGTTGTACACCCAAAGCTCTTGAGCACCGATAATATCAGTAGGGTTAATTGATACCAATTTAAGTGGCTCGTTAGTTTTAGCATATTTGAGCTTGGCAACAATCTTTTCTTTTGGTTGAGATTTTTTAGCACGTGGTGCACGATTAACTTTAGCTTCTTGTGCTAACATATCACAGGCACTGACTATTTCTTGATAAAACGCTGTGATTTTTTTAATCTGCGCTTTAGACAAATGACTGTACCCTTCTTTAAGTTGCTCATCTTTGCCTTCAGCAACTTCAAGATATTCATTGTATTGACGAATGTACAATTCTTTGATAATACGGGCATGAGCAGCTTTGGCTTCCCTGCCACGTAAAAGATTCATAACTTTAAATGCTTTTGGATCAAATGCTTCTGGATCTGCAGAAAATGCTTCAAGTGCATCTTCAATTTCCTCAGTCATTTTATAACTAGCTTCGCGGACACGTTCTTGAATGCTAGGAACATATACTGCGGGTTTATCTGCATCTACTTCAACAGCATCATCATCAACGTCATTTTTACCATCATTGATAACTTCAACAATACGTTTACGTAACCATTCTGCACTATCACGGCCGTCATTAAAATCATCTCGCTTTGCCGGCATGCCTTTAAGCAAACAGGCAGCAATAGCACCCATTGTGGTTCCACAACGATTGTCTTTGGTTTTCTTAAAAGCTGCAATATCTTCTTTGGAGCAACCAACGGAGCTCATCCAGTTGATAACTTTTGGTTTTAATTCTTTATTCGAACTTTCCAAACGATACCAAGTCATTGATGTATGGAAATGACGCAGAAATTTATTTGTATCCCAAGATTCGCAGCCAGCCCAATTAGGAGAATGATCACGTCCTTTAGCTGAACGTGCTTCTGCCAAATGTTTTGCTTTGCTTTTTACTGCTGCCATTGTATGCTCCTGAATAGTGTTAAACAATACTTATATTATAACACCAATTTCGATCATTGTCAAGTGGGAGTATTTTGGAATCGTTTGATAACAACACTGTCGCCGTCGTCGTTTTCTTGATAAACAACGGCTGCAGGCCAACCTTCTTCTAGGCTTTTTTTGGCTAATTCAAAAGCTTCTTTTTGGCTAGCGGTTGTATCTATTAATTCTTGATGTCCAACTTCATCCTCTACCCAAACCTCGTATAGCATGTAGCTCATTCTTCGTCGTCCCACTCCACGGCTAGCCAGCCCAGTGCTTTAAGGTCGTTGGAAATTTCTTCTGTAACAGTACCTTCTGGAACATAACCTTTAGTACCATCTGCATCGCCGTTGCCTAAGCCTTCGCCCATGCCGGAGCAGTACCAATCGATGTAGTCGCCCTTTTCCAACATGTCTGCCACAATGCCACCAGCATGTCTCCAGCTGGCACTCCAACGTTGATTCTTTAGAATAGGTAAGACATCCAGTTTGATAAACTGCATATTGCACATGGCTGCATATAGATTTTGTGCATAAGTCTCGGAGTTTCGAGCTTTGGTGCAAATCCATTCACAACTACGTAGGTCGTACTCCATATTATCTTTCTGCCAATCTGTATTTAAAAGATTTTCTGCATCCTGTTCTTTGGCTGATTTCCAAAAGTTTTCATAGTATTCTGGAATTTCTTTTCCGTCTTCGATGGCACGTTCCTTTGCCATTTCCAGCTGAAAGGAATGTCGTTGAGGACTGCTTGATGCTTTGGTCATACTTCTTTATCTGATTCTGTTATAGGAAACGCTTTAATAATTCGATCTAAGGATTCAACCGGATCCCACTCTTTGCAATACTTTTTACGATTGGCACGACCTTCTTTAGAATCCGGATCATAATCAATCCATGAAAACTCTGTACCTTCGCATTCTGGACAGTGATCGTTATAGTCATCGTCTGTGATGCGATCACTTCCTTTGCCAATCCAACCACACTCTTTATTATCGCAGATTACATCTACAGGTTCTGGCGGTTGGTTAACCCACGAGCTTGTATCCCAATTATAACCGCTCCAAGTGTCAACACCTGATTGTGGTTTAAACTGTCCGTGTTCCCATTCCCCAAACTCTGTACCGTTCCAATATAGTGTACCATAGGTAGTACCAAAACTGCGCCATACCGCACTATACCAACCTTCTATTGTAGGTTTAACTTTTGCAAACTTAAATTTAGGGGTTGACTCCCAAGTACTTGGACTAGTACCAATTGGAGGATGGCCCCAATCTTTTTCTTCTGGACTATAAGTTTCCCATGAATTGCTGTCTTTTACAAGATACATTCCAAAGTCCGAACTCTTACCATCTGTGCTACCACCAAAGTTATCAATGTCTTCGCCATCATATACAACACCGTTAACTAGTTCTTCACCGTCAATTTCATCGTAATGCAGTTCTAATTTTTCAATGTCAAATGGTTGTGTAAGTTCGATCTCACCTTCGAAGAATGTGCCCTTTTCATTGCTAGTGCCAATGAACACCACAGTGCCGGCAGGCTTACTACCAACCCATGCTTCATCATTACAACTCCATACTGGGCTGTCTTCACTGGCACCATCGCAATCTTCTAAGGACTTTTCAAATATTACATTGCCGTTTTCATCTTCAATTTGTAGTGTGCCAGCGTTACGACTAACACCGTTAGTATGCGCCATGTCATCACACTCGTACCAAGATCCCGGCGGAAAAGGCATCATATCTACATCGAGACCCATCTCTTCAACAGTATCTTCATCGCCCCACGCAATCTCTGATAAGTCAACTTGATTATCGTTACAGTAGTCCCAAATTGCTTTGTCAACAGTTCCCATAACTTTCTCACCACCGTAGCCCCACATACTAATTTTATAGGTACGTGGTGTGAACTTAAGAACTTCGATAAGTTTTTGTTGTTCTGCTAGATGCTGTGCAGCTAATTCTTCAGCAGTTGGTTCCGGAGCATCACTTGGTGCAAACGGCCATGAGCCTTTAGGGTTAGCAGTTGTCATACACAATCTCCTTCTCTTGCTAGTTTTGTTGTTGCCTGATTTTTCGGATCTGTCTTTGCTTTAAATTCTTTAACATCTTTTACTGCGGATTTTAAAGTTTCAGAATAATTAATTGCTGACTGTTCATTCATTGTAAGAATTGTTTCGTGTTGCAGATATCCTTTAGACAGCAAGGACCAAATTTGTTTGAACCGATTCATCGACCACCATGGTGATTTAACAGTAGCGTATATAGTTACTGAAATACCAGTATCGTCAGCTTCGACCCACAGGTTGTGTTCGTGATCGGGTTGCCCACAATCACAGACGACCTGATACATTTTAGCATCACCCCAATCGTTTTTCTTGAGGATACCTTCTGCGGGAATTTGTGGTTTCATTGGATCACCGGCTTGTCAAAAGTTTTAACCTGTGTACGACTTGCTGAAATCATGTCAACCATCTTGTTGTACTCTTCTTCATCCAAAGAAGAACGATAAAGACTAAGTGCCTGTGTCATCATAATGGCAGCAACCTCCATAGCACCGTATTCGATAGCCATATGGTCGGTAAATTCTAGATACTGACTATACAGTCTCTGGAGTTTTGTGTCCGTTATCATCTATTTTCCTTAATTCTTTATATTCTTTTTTAAGCCAGTATTTGTGTATGTTCCAGTATTGATTAATTGTAGCAGGGTTTTCGTGATAAGTCAATCGCTCTTCGCAATTTTCTCTCCAAATTTCCTCTACCCAAAGTCTAAAAGATTTCATGTCCAAAGACTTTGTCTAATTTTGATAAGACGAATCATCATAGCTTCATCTTCTGCTTCATAAGCCGCTTCAATCTTTTGTAGTAGCTTGTGAGCTTTGTCGCTGGCTTTTTTAAGTACAGGATCTTTATCTCCACTGAAACTTAGTTTACCACCGTTAGCAATGCGACTTGCTTCACAGGCCGCAGTCCAGCCACTTGCATCATATGGATCAGGGCGATTACGATAGGTAACAGTCCACCAAGTGTAAAGCTCAATAATTTCTTTGGCGCTTTTGGCTTGATATGTAGGTTCGCCAAAACCTTTGCTACCTGGTTCAGCACCCATATCTTCACCAACAACAAGTTCACTGGCCCATTTGAGGTATTGCATACCTGCTTCTGGACAGCGCCATGTTCTCCAACGTAGCCAACCTTTGCGCCACCAAGGAGTTTCAAATTCAGTCTTGGCTTCGTCACTCCACATGCAGTGATGCCACGCTTGTTCTATTTCAACAAAATCAACAAGCTCATTGAACATGCAAGGAAGAAAGCGATTGCCAACATCACTCCAAGCACCAGGTTTGATGTCTCGAGGATGTGCGGTAAGAGCATGACTGTTAGAAACCCAGCGATTATTAATGTAATAGCGTATGTCATTAAGTTTGTCCGGAATGTAATAAACAAATTTTTGAAGATGATCTAACCCTTCTTCAGCGATCCACCAACGGATAGGATATGCGGCTTTAGCCTTAACTTCCCAGGCATCCCATTCTTCACTGGTTCCACACTTGAGCTTTGGCGTACCACGAAGCCAATCGGCAAATTTTCCAATAGTCCAGTAATGTGATCTCATATTGTTTCCTTAATAACAGTAATTATACAGTCAAATTAGAGCGTTGTCAAGATATTAAAGCCAACCACCTGCTCTAGCAATGCCAATTAGTCCAACTAGAATCCAAAATCCATTTAGTAATGTATAGGCTGGATCTCTTTTCAATCTGGCGCAATACGTTAGTAGTATAGCATCAATTGTGTTAAAGATCCAAACAAACATAAATGGACTTGCCGGGCCTAACCACGACACTAGACTAAAACTGATGATACGCATAATAACCCCAATCATTTCCATTTGAGGTATGTGTGTTTTAATGTAATTTAAAATCATTATATTTTCCTTTGATATCCTGCTAAGTTTAACATAATACTATATTGTTCGTAGGCTTTTTGTACAGCCTGATTAGTATGTCTGTAGTTTGCTTCTTCACGCTCTTTGTCCATAAGCGTTTGAAATAGATCAATCGGCTTATCGTGATGCCGAACATAGTTGAAGAACTTGCGTTCCATTTCAACCAGGGTGCGTAGTCTGCCTTCGGGTATCTCTACTGTATAGACTCTTTCAGTTTCATGAGCAACTGTATCTTTATGAATAATATCAGCACGACACGGGTCTGTGAAAAAACGGACAGGATTATACCTTGCCCGTATTTTCTGATCGTTAAGAACCCTTACTTCGTAGTTCTTACAAAATTCATCAAGTACATCGGACATTATTTTCGATCACCAAATAATTGTAACAGGTTCAAGAACAAGTTAATAAAGTCCATATACAATGTCAATGCCCCCGATACTTCTGCGGCATCGCTAGTGTCAGTACTGACCATTTCACGGATTTGTTGTGTGTCGTAGGCAGTTAATCCTAAAAAGATAATAATTGCCAATGCTGAGATAACCATAGCCATTACACTTGATCCAATAAAGATATTAACAATACTGGCAATGACAATGGCAATCAATCCAATGAACATGAACTGTCCAAGGCTTTCTAAACTACGTTTGGTGAAGTAACCATAAAAGCTCATCACGCCAAACAATATAGCCGCACCCATAAATGCTGACACAATTGAGCCCATAGTGAACACGGCAAAGATCATTGCAAAACTCAATCCCATAAGTGCCGCAAACCCATGTAGGCATAGTTGAGCAACACTCTTACTAGGATTATTACCTAATACGTAACTAACACCAAATATGGCTGCTAGAGGCGCAAAGATCACAATCCATTTTAGTACACCTGTAAAAAAGAATTGTAGTAACTCTGGGCTTGTGCCTACAAAGTAACTGACCAACATTGATACAATAACTGCTAGGCTCATGTGTCCATAGACACGGCCCATTGCCGCATTAACTTCTCCTGCTGAACGATAGCCAACAACACCATCTGCTGAATAGTTTGTTCCAAACATTTTAGTCTCCTTTAATAAATTCTGTTGTCATTGGAAAGATGTCTGCAATGACTTTGGCACATGCCTTAGCAACTTCTTGATGTTCAAGCTGTGTGCCATTCGCTGAACGAAGTTCGATAAAATGAATCCATGAACGTAGCGTACCGTTCATATACAAGCGACTTTCAGTAAGTCCTTCCGGCAACACTGCCCGGGCCTGTTCTTTTGCTATACCTTTATTGATAGCGTCGGTATAGATATCTCTGCATTGATCGATGATAAATTTTTGTTTAGCATCCCACCATGCTTGTAACTCTGTATCATTTGTGCTGATGCTATTCTGTCTGTTTTTTGTATCTTGGAGTCGTGCTTCTCGCAATACAAACGACAAGTCTTTAGTAGGGTCAGCATATCGCTGACTGAATTCTTGGAAGCTGAAACTACGATGTCTAAGGATCTGTCGTGCAATATCTCTTGTGGTTGTGATTTCACAACAGGCTGAGACCATTTCGAGTGGGCTCCAGTGTTGGTGTTTGATGAGGTATCGGATGAGTTTTTCTGATGTGTCTGTGTTGAATTGGTTTGAGGGATTGCTGACACGGGCGCAATACGCAATGAGTTCTTGTGCATCTGTGAGGCCCAGATTTGCAAATTCCTGTGTGGGTTGACTGTAACTGAGTAGTCGAACATTCATTTATACTTCCTTAAATTAATATATCAAAGTTTATTGCACATCGAGGACCTGCCTTTGGTATTCCACCGCCATGCAGTATTCGTCCATCAAACGCAACGACTCTGCCTCTTTTGGGAGAAACAGATTTTATAATTTCATTCTTTTCGTTAAAGAACACAGTGTCTCCATCCGCATCATTAACATAGTATAACACAACTAGGTGGTCAAAGGGCAAGTCCGTATGTGGGGCATAGTGTTCCAATTGGGTATCATATGGCATAATAATAAAAATTCTACCGAGCAAAACATCTTTTAATTGTTTACCAATATGTCCGCAAACTAGTTTTGGTATTAAATCAAAATTTGGTAAATGTTCAGATAATGCATTTGATGATTTTAGTACATGAACAAAGCTCATCGGAGCATAACTCTGTTCCTCTGCGGTTGATTCGTATTTGACTTTCAAAGGAATTATCGGGTGCATTTGTTTATCACCCGACTGTCCTAAGATGCTTAATTCATAAAAATCTTGAAGATGCTCTGGAATGGCATCATCTAACACCCAAATATTCACTTTTCTTCTTCTGGTTCATCAAAACAAAGACTTTCCATTGTTTTGTAATGTTCGTAGGCTTTTTTCAAAGCGGCAAACTTTTCCATCTTGGCAGGATCGGGGACAAGAATAGCCAACCGTTCTTCCATAGTTTTCATGAATGCCAATAGACTTCTGTCACCAATTTTGATATCGGAGCCTGCAGCCATTTCAATTCCATCGGTATTGATATTAACTGTATTGGGAGCAGGGTTAAATGCAAACCCGTTGCCGGCACCTGTGGCCCAAGTATTATTGGTATTACAAATATTACCAATAGTTATACTTGGAATCCCAGTACCAATGGAATAAGTAGTCCCAGGAGTATGGCAATTACCAATGTAACTATAGCAAGGACTGCATACTGATGCACTGCTAGATGCTGTTTGTGAATCGTATAATCCGGAACTACCACTGATAGTAATTGTATCAGTGGTTCCGTCACTATAGCTAATATTAATAGCTGATTCATCATCAACGTCATTATTGGCTGCAACAGCTTCTTTGAGTTGATCAAGAATTAACATTTTATTTTGCCTTGGCTTCTTTACGAGCGTTCTTTTCTTCTGTGATTTCATTGCGGCGAGCTTTAACTGCTTTGCCTACTTCTTGAAGAGCTTTGCGAGCACGAGTACCTGCTGCTGAATTACCTGCTGTAAATTTTGCATCTTCTGATAAGAAAGTTTCCATTGCTGCTTTTAATTGTTCTACTGTGTTTGACATAATATTTTCCTTAAGTTATGTTCTACTACTTATAATAGTAATTGGTGTGGTCGGTAGGATTCGAACCTACAAAGGCTGTGTCTAAGACGGCGCCCTATTCCCAAGCATCGTTTCCCAACGAGCAGGAGGTCTACCAAGTTCCACTGACGACCACATGTATATTATATACTCTCGTTTGCCTAGTAGCAACCTATAATAGGTTAAATATTAGCACTTTATGATATCCAATTTTCAAACAATACCATTTCAAAACATTGTACGTTTTGGACAACGCACGATGTTAAGTCGTCCATTGTTCTCCACTAGTTGGATATTGGGAAGATTTTGTAATTACAATTGTAGCTATTGTTGGCCTTATGCCCGTAGCGACAAAATGGACTATCAATCATTTGAAGTTTATACTAACGCCATAGACGAAATTAAAAGACAAGCTCGACTAAATGGATTTAATCAATTCCATTGGAGTTTCAGCGGAGGTGAACCTACTGCTTACAAACAATTGAATGATTTGGTTAAACATCTAGATGAAACAGAAAGCACATACCAAAGCATACACATGACTACCAATTTGTCGCCTGGATCAAAATGGTGGAACACTTGGTGTAAGAATACTGAATTATTACAACGTCGTAGTATTACAGCCAGCTTTCATGATGAGTTTGCCCGAGAACAGGAGTTTGGCGACAAGTGCCTACAATTGATGCACGAACTAGTACACGTGACCATTAATCAAGTAATGGTTCCAGAAAAGTTTCACGAGTTATATGAGAGGTTAGAACGATTCCATAAACGTGGAATCAATGTAACGCTCAAACCGCAAAGCGATCCAACAGCCAGCGGAATTGTAGATGGGTACACAGAAGAAATGATTAACTTGATGCAGACGGGATTCCCACAAAAATCACAAGGTGAAGAGATTTACCAAATAGCACTGTACGATAACAATAATAAAGAATATCTTTTTGATCAGGCTGAACGATTTAATGCGTTTGGATTTAACAAATTTCAAGGATGGAGTTGCAATTCTGGATATCAAAGTGTTATAATAAGAAGTAATGAGGTAAAACGATCATACAGTTGTCATGATCAGATACTGGGAACTTTGGATAAGTTTGAACTTTTTAAAAATCCACAACTTTGTATAACTCCAAGTTGTGTTAGTTCGGCAGATTCGAAAATACCTAAAAACAAATAATGAATATTTTTACAGTTAATCCTTTGTTGAATCATGTTAGGAAAAATAAATTTCTTCCTACGGACACTTACCTTTCTCCGTCGTGGAGCGGAACTGACACAAAAGAAACATTTGAAAAAAATTTAAAAGCTCAATCACAAGATTGGTATTACAGAACACATAAGGTAACTTATAAAAATAATTCTCAAGGATATAGAACAGACGAGTTTGATAAAATTAATTGGGCGGAATCAATTGTGATATTTGGATGCTCTAATGCCTATGGTGTTGGACTAAGTGATGAAGATACTATCAGCAGTAGATTATCTGAGATGACAGGGCGCCCCGTGGTCAATTTAGGATCAGGTGGGTCGTCTATGACATTTGCTCTACACAACTCTATTATCCTAGATGACGGTTATCCCACACCGTTCGCTGTTGTTTACATTTGGCCCGACTATACTAGAGTGATCGAATACAATCGCAGCAGTATAAAAAATCATGGCTCCTGGAATATGGAACCTAATAGTCTTATGGATGTGTGGAATAAAAACAGCCACCATGCCAAAGTGAATGCTACATTTATTCAAAAGACAGCAACGCTGTTGTGGCAACACAAAAGTAGATATTTTGAAGGATCTTTTTCTGGACCAAATGAATGGTTGGGCTGTAAGCATTTTAAAAATCTCGACAAGGCTAGAGATTTATTGCATCCTGGAATCGAATCAGCAAAATTGGCAGCTAACGATATAGCGAAAGGATTACAGTTATGCAAATAAACACTGAACATCTACATCATTGGATGCAGGCTATCCGACAAAGTCCCGAGCCAATGCGAACTATGGATGCCTTTTGGAGCGGTCAATTAAAAAGCAAAGAATGGTTAATTAAAAATTTACGTCCGCATGTAAAAAAGTTTGTCACTATTGATATTCACGGCGGTTGGGTTGGTGTGTTAGCCAGTATGATATTTCAAAGCGATGTACCTGTATTGAATATTCGTAGCGTAGATATTGATCCTACGTGCGAACCTATTGCTGTCAACATGAATAAAATTGAAGAAATGGTTGGAAAGTTTCGTGCCGTTACCGCAGACATGTGTGAGCTACGAAGCGATGCGGACGTTATCATTAACACCAGTTGCGAACACATAACTCAGGATCAATACGATTTGTGGTTAAGCGGAATACCTCAAAATAGTTTATTAGTATTGCAAAGTAACGATTATGAAATTACAGAACACGTTAGAACAGCAAAAAGCCTTGAAGAATTTAAAACACAAAGCAATATTAATGTATTATGGGCAGGCGAATTAGAACTACCTCTATACACACGTTGGATGATTATTGGAAAAAAATAATGTACAAGTATGAAGAAATAAAAAAATTACATTTAGAGGTTTCTAGCCTATGTCAGGCGAAGTGCCCAATGTGCGCTAGGAACGAGCACGGCGGTTTACCTAACCCAAATATAATTGAAAAAAATCTAGATATAAAGAAATTTAAATCTATTGTTCCTAGCGAGCTAATAGCACAGGTTAATGCTATTTCATTGTGTGGCAACTATGGTGATCCTATTTTAAATAAAGATCTAGTTAAGATTGTTGAGCATATTGCTGAATCAAATCCCAATATTGATTTACAAGTACACACCAACGGTGGCGCAAGAACCACGTCCTGGTGGAGAGATTTGGCAAAAGCCATGCCAGAGAATCATATAGTATTGTTTGGTATAGACGGTCTCGAAGATACACATCATTTGTATAGAATAGGAACGGATTTTAATAAAATTATCAGCAACGCTAAATCATTTATTGCAGCAGGTGGCCGAGCACGTTGGAACTTCATCACATTTAAGCATAATGAACATCAACTAGAGCCTGCTAGGCAGTTGGCTAAAGAACTAGGGTTTGAAAGTTTTCACGAAAAACAAACCAGTAGGTTCATCGGAGATCCATATTTTGAAGTATTAGATAGCAGTGGCAATGTTGCTTATAAATTAGAATCACCAACTGAAAAGAAGATAGCATTCATAGATAGAAAAACTGTTGAAAATTATAAAGAAGCAATTGCAAGCTGTACAGTGAGTTGTGAAGTTGAAGAAACAAAAAGTTTATACATTGATTCTCAAGGATATGCGTGGCCCTGCTGTTTCTTAGCCAGTGTTCCCTATCAGTATTCTAGACCCAACAAATTAGTTTGGGATTTTATGACACACAGCAAAGAAAGTTTAACTGCTGCCTTAGAAGCATTTGGCGGCATAGAAGGATTAAATTTAAACAAACATCCTATTAAAGAGCTTATTAACAGTGAAGCTTGGCAAACTGTTTGGAACAAAGGGTTTGAAGACAAGTCGGTTATCATGTGTGCAAGAGTCTGCGGTAAGTTTACCAAGGTAGAAGTAAGTCAGTGTAGAGATCAATTTTTAGACTTGGACGTTTTTTAATGCAGGACAAAATAAAAACCGTTGGCTTTTTTGGTGATAGCTTTTGTACAAAATTGAATAATCCGCACAGCATAGAACACGGATATCAAACCTATATCGAACAGACAAGAGATTATTACAACGCCAATATAGTTAATCTTGGCTACGGAGGTTCATCTGTTTGGGATGCATTGTTAATTCAATTGCAGCCATTAATCGCATCTCAGTCAATTCCAGATGTGTGCGTATTTGTGTGGACCAACTCAGGACGACTATTCAATAGAACTGCTAGGTCAATTCACGCAAGCTCTGGCATTGCTGGACATAGACCAGAAAAAGAAAAATGGTTTGAAACAGAGTATCCCGGAAAAACAAATCCGTTTACTAAAGATTTATGGGAAGCTGCTAAACAGTTTTATCTATATCTGTATGATCAAGAAAAAGAAGAGATTGAACATCGAGCCATTTTAGAATATATTGACAATAATGTATTGTCTACATTTCCTTCTTCTACAAAAATTATTCATTTTTGGGCATTTGGTAATCCCAAGTCTTGGGACTTTGATGGATTTCATCCTAACAGTATTACCTATAACTATAATTGGAAACACGGTGTTGAAATTAGACCAGCCCTTAATAGTCTAAGCATAGCAGGTGATGCACAGAATACATTTCAATATCCTAAAATAGATGATAGGCCAAATCATCTAGAAGGCGTTAAAAATACTATGGTATTTCAATTTATTAAAAATGCTATAGATGAATACGAGGATGGAAAAATTTTAAACTACTCTAATGATATTTCGGTGATGTGGAATAATGACTAATAAAATTAAAACTTACATTAAGATAATTGAAGAACGAACAGGCTCACCGACCTTTTGTGCTTTACCTTGGATACATCTAGCAACTAGACCCAATGGGGATGCTAGGCTTTGTTGTGTTACAAATGCCAGCGGAGCTCACACCGGCGACTATGCAGTAGGACTGGTCAAGAAAGAAGATGGTACTCCGGCAAACTTTGGAAGAGAAACACCATTAGAAGCATTTAACAATCAGTATATGCGTAGTGTACGTACAACAATGCTAGAAGGAAAGATACCAGCAAGTTGTACTAAATGCTTTGAAGAAGAAGCTAACGGAGTTGTAAGCAAACGTCTTTGGGAAATGTACGAATGGAATCGTGATGGATTAGATTTTAATAAACTTATTGCAGACACTGATCTAACTGGTGCTGTTCCTCCTGTTATACGATACTTGGATTTAAGACTTGGGCATACTTGTAATTTAAAATGCGTTATGTGTAGTCCGCATGACAGTAGTCGTTGGTTGCAAGACTACGATAAACTAATTGCAAAAACAAAAAGCACTATTGTATTAAAACAAGTAGGATTTGACAAAGCCGAATTCAATAATACTTGGTATGAAAAACCAGAGTTCTGGGATGATGTGTTTGAGCAAATACCAAACATAACACAGTTATACTTTGCAGGTGGTGAGCCGTTGATGATTAAAGAACATAGACGGTTCTTAGATGAAATTATCAAACGTGGTTATGCTAAAAATATTAGCCTACGATATAACAGTAATGGAATATTTGTTAACGACGACATCATCAATGTATGGAGTCAGTTTAAACAGGTACGATATGCATTTAGTATTGATGCTGTGATGGAAAGAAACAATTATATTCGTTATCCTACAGACTGGGCAGACATTGAACGCAGTCTTTGGTTAATGGATAATGCTCCCGATAACATACATTGTGCAATAGCCTGCGCAGTGCAGGTGTTTAACGTTAAACATATCATTGATTTTGCCAAATGGAAACTGAGTCAAGGATTTAAAAAGATTAATAAATTTGCACTTGACGAATACGAAACTGGCGGCGGAATCATTAACCTACATTTGTTATACATTCCTACATTTCTAAGTGCTAGGATTTTACCACAAGCAGACAAGGATGAAATTGTACAACAGTTTGCAGACTTTAAACAATGGTTATGGGACAATTATAGACAAGACGACAACTTCTGGAAAGACAATCCATACGGTTGGAAACGTTGGGAAGGCATTTTAAAATTTATTCAAGCAGAAGATCACACACACCTACTGCCAGACTTTAAAGAATACGTTGTTAATTTAGATTCAATTCGACACATGAGCGCCAAATCGGTGTTTCCTGAACTAGAACATATTTTATGAAACCGATTAAAATAAAATCTCTTTCTAAACCCAATATTTTAAATGTACGTTGGAGTCCAAGTAATGTGTGCAACTTCAAATGCGATTATTGTTTCCCAGGTTCTAACGAAGGAAATTTTAAATCACCGGTTAACACCGATGTTGTAATTGCTAATTTTCAACATCTGTTTAAAGAGTACACTACTAAACTAGGAAAAACTAAATTTCATTTAGACATAGGCGGCGGTGAACCCACTGTATGGAAAGACTTAGATAAGTTTATTTTAGAAATAAAAAAATCAAATGATGTTTATGTAAGCGTTACATCAAACGGGTCACGAACATTACGCTGGTGGAAAGACAATGGTCATTTAATTGACAATGCAACATTGTCGCATCATGTAAAAGAAAGTAATATTGATCACATGATCGAAGTTGCTGACACGCTGTACGCTTTAAACAAAAAAGTAACTGTATTAGTATTAATGGATCCAACCAGATGGGACGAATGTGTTGCTGCTGTTGAATACATGAAGGCATCTAGCAAACATCCTTGGTTCGTCCTTGCTAAAGAAGTTGTAGGATATCTTCCCTATACTAAATTGCAAAAGCAGTATATGTCTAAAGAATTAAAAAGATTGCCTAATCTAACTTGGTTTTTAAAAAATTACAACTTAATATTTGACGGATCTATAAAGATATTTGAAAGTGCTGTATGGTTAGAAGATAAAACTCTGCCAGTGATGGCAACGTCAAACACATATATCAATCATGGGTGGACTGACTTTACAGGTTGGAATTGTAACATTGGATTAGATTCTATCTATGTAAATTGGGATGGCATAATACAAGGTGCTTGTGGACAGACGCTGTTTGATCAAAGATATAATATGTTAGATAGTAATTTTATTAATTTGTTTGATCCAGAATTCAAACAATCAAAATGTCAAATAACCTGCTGTAGTTGTATTCCAGAGACACACCTAACCAAGAGTCTTAGTTAACGGAATATCAGCAGCACAGGTACACCAATCTCTAGTACATATGACTGGATCGGTAGGAGATGTAAATGTACCTTTGTATATGTTGCCTAGACTACCACCCACTCTACAAGTCGCTCGGTGTACATCTCCGTCCCAATTTATCATCAGGCTTTCTATACCTGCGTTGCAAGTCCAACCTTTAAACTGGTTCATATGTTTTTTAATAACATCGTTGGCATGAATTATTTGTTCGTTGTCAATTCTGCAATTAGGTTTAACTGTGGCGTCATGCTTTAAAATCCATCCTAGATCCTTGCCATCGTATTTTAAATCGTCGAATACGTTATGGTCGCCTTCAGTCCAACGGATTCTACGAATGGCATATTTAATTCCCAGCTCATCAAACTTTTTAACAACAACTTTTACGTTGTGCATGTAACTGTGATGGGCCATAACATTTACAAAAAAATCTCTATCAGTTTCATCATAAAACTTTAGAATAGTATCAAACACCCGTGTCCAGTCCATTTTTTCAAAGTGTAAACTAAACACAAGATGATTGAAGAACATTTCATTGTGCAAGTACCACTGGTATCCCCTAGTGCCGTTTGTTGTTAGGTTAACCCAAAATATATCTTTACGTTTTAAGTATTCTAAAAAATCCTCAATGTCTGGATGCACACAGGGTTCTCCCCCGGTTAAACTTATACGCAAGGGTTTTCCTAATTCGCAAAGTTTATCAACTGCTGCTTCTAAAACATTAATATCAGTGTGGGGACTAAAGTTATCGTGGATAGATGCAGGACAATATGTACAATCATAATTACAGCGTTTACCTAGATTCCACTCAACTTTAATTTGATCTTGATGCGGCCAAGCACTGGTAACTTTATACATAGTCTTTAAATTCCGGAGTAATGTCTGTAAAACTTTGGTGACGGGTGATATCTAACTTACGATTAAATTCTACACAGTCTTCCCACTTGTCGTTTTGATCCACAGCGTTAAGGTAATTGATAATTCCATTAATCTGTTCTAGAGTAATGTTTAATAAAATAGGATTAGCCTTGACATATTTGAAGTCGGGTACACGTTTCTTAACTTCTTCAAGCCGCATGATAGCCAATGCTTTTAAAGGCTTAGGTAATACCTGTGCTGACAAGACATCGGGATATTTTACCATGTTGGTATAAAATACAATGCCTAAATCATTTAAAAAATATTCTATCATTTTATCTAATATAAGAATATTGCTGACCTGTACTGCTACAGCACCGACGATGCGGCTGATGTTTGAAACATTTTGTATTTGTCTAATGTTGTTTATGAGCTCTGCCCACGATGCATTGCCTCGAATGTATTCGTAACTTGTACCGATACCGTCAATACTTACATTAACTGCTACACTTTTAAACTTAGGCCAATACTCCCAGATAGTACGGTTGCTTTTACCTAGTGTAGTTAGATTGGTAGCATACTTAATTTCAATTTGATGCCCGTAAGGTGCAAGCATATCTAATATGCGATAGTGCTGTGGATCCATTAGTGGTTCTCCACCAGCAAATTCTACACGTCTAAAATGCGGTAAGTTCTTTTCTAAACTTTCCCACCATTTGGGATTGTCTTCAAACTTATCTAACAGTGGTTTCTTTTCTAAATTATGTTCTTCTACTAGATCAAAAATAACTTTGCCAGTACCTTTGTAAAAGTCTTTAACTTCTGACCAGTCGTTCCAACTAGTACTATCTCCAGGATGGCACATACGACATTTTAAATTACACAGGTTGTTTAGTTTAAGTTCCATAGTAGGAATCTCAAACGGCATCGTATAGTCTTTGCGCATTGTGCTAACAGCATTAGGATATAGGGTAATACGTGCTTCTGGAATTACTCCTGCAACGTGTCGTTGACGAAGACTTTCAACTCCTTGATCCTCTAAACTAAAACACGGTTCACACTCAGAAGGCCTTTCTCCCGACAGTACCTGTTTACGGATACGTTTCATATTGTCTCCGTTCCAGATTTCTTCTAAGGTGTTGTCTTGTATAAATCCAATAGGATGGCTACGGCAGCATACTTGTATTGCGCCATCTTCTCTAGTTGCTAACCCAGTGAAGGGGTGCATACAAAATGTTTTACTGTTCTGCGACATATCTAATTAATGGACTTAGTCCAACGGGTTGATTGTTTCTCAATGCAAGATAAATGCTATTGGTCGGAGTAAGATCGAAATCTTTACATATTTTATGATAAATTTCACCATACGTATTCCAAAGATAATCCGTTGGCAAGTTGCGTATAAAATGTAATCCAATAATTGCCAAAGCTCGATTATTCATATTGAAATCATTCATGATAGTAATAGAATCTTGGTTTTTCTCTCTGGTCCAACGCAGGCCAATTCTGTTCCATCCTAACCCTAATCCTTTACTTAGACTTATACCTACAGACTTAATTGCAGGATGAGATAGATCAAAGTCAATTCCGCGGCAGCAAGTAAGCCAAGCGCCATCCACATGTACACTAATTCCTTTGTCTTGCGCTTCATCTAGAATCTCCTTTATTTGTCCATGCACAGCACCTGTACTAGGAAATGGCATTGCTATAATTAATGGCACATTGGTAGATAAATTGCCGACGGTTCGTCCCCAATTGCCCAATCTATGATGATACTTATAATCACCTTGTAATACCTGCACTGGTCCTCTCATGTAAATCGCATCAATAAACTGAGTACACCCGTTGATAATATCAACTCGATTAAAGGATTCAAATCCTGATAGTGTATTAAGTTTGCTGCCAAAAATCCAATCAGTCATTTCCTGTTTAAAATTAAGGTACACATTATCTGTAATGTCTTTATCTGTTTTTCCAGACAGCACATCTTGTATTAGCTGTTCAATAACCAAATCCACTAACGGTTGAGGCCTGTCAGTTTCTAGCCATTTAGGATCATAGCTGGTAGCTCGTTTTATTCTTTCCATGAAATATTTAACCATATAATAGTAGCACATAAATATTTCATGTTAACCCCAACCAAATACACAGTCAACACATCTCTATTTCAAGACGCATGTATTGCGTTACCAGAAGCCGGGATGAAAACAACAATTAATCAGCCAACTGGGGATTTCTTTTATGATCCGTGGCAATTAAAGGATGAATACAAAGGCACAGTTTGGGAAACCCTTTACGATTCGTTGCCAGTTGCCAAGGGCGAAGCAAGGATTATTATTTTAGATCCAGGCCAATGCTACCAAATCCATGCAGACATAGATGATAGGTACCATCTAAACATACTAGGTGACAATAGCTATCTAATTAATTTAGTTCAAGAAACAATGCATCTATTATCACAAGATGGTATTTGGCACGATATGGATGCCAGCTTCTTGCATACTGCTACTAACTTTGGACGTACGGCTAGAGTACAGTTAGTTGTGCGTAAACTATTAAAGAAGAACATATTATCTAATCCAATAGAAGTGTCGCTGGCCACAAGCATGGAAAACACTAATCATGCTAGATTCTTATTCGACAACACGATGAGTCCTTGGTTTAACGAAGCAAATAAACTAGGCTTCATAAACAATTTTACGCAGGGTGCTGTGTCAATAAAGTTCAACATAGAGCAAGATAAACTAGAATCGTTTAAACGTATGCTACCAGAAGAATTTAAAATATTATGAATCATGTGTTGTTCTTTTCATTAACCGGCAAACGCTGGGAAAGGGCCTTGTGGTCTCACCGCGTGGCCACATTCTTAAGAATGAATGACTGGAATGCAGAAGTTGTAGACTTTACAGCATTTTGGAAACTTGAAGAACTACAAGAACTTGTACGTTCAAGAACTTCAGACAAGACAGTTATGTTTTGCTTTGGCACAGCATTCCTTAATCCGTGGAGTCCTTACCTAAACGAATTTATCGCATGGCTGAAAAAAGAATATCCTAGCATACCTATTGTGGTAGGCGGCAACAATGCAATGGTCACACCGGCAGAAGGAGTAGACTACTGGGTAGACAGCTATGGTGAGAACGCAGTACTGGCTCTATGCCAACACCTTATTGGAACATTAGGCGCACCTTTATTAACTGACCCGGCATTCTTTGGCAGTAAAAAAGTAATTAGAGGTTTATACCATTATCCATCAGCGCCATTAGACAGCTATCTAGTAGATTACGAAGCACGTGACTTTATGATGTCATATGAATGTCCTCAGATCGAAACTGCACGTGGCTGTATGTTCAGTTGCAGTTATTGTAACTTCCCTATCATAGGACAAGCCAAGGACGTTAGTGTAAGCAAAGAAGAATTTAAATTGCAAATGCAAACAGGATATGAAAAGTGGGGCATTAAAAATTGGCGAGTCATGGACGAAACCTTTAATGATCGTCCTGAGAAGTTGCAAAAGTATGCAGATGCAGTTGATGAATTAAACTATAATCCTTGGATATGTGGATTTGCTCGTGGTGACTTAGTCGTTAAACATCGAGAACACTGGGACACTTATATTAGATTAGGTTTCCTAGGACACAGCATGGGTATTGAAACATTTAATCATGCTGCTGGTAAACTTGTACGCAAAGGTATGGATCCAGATAAGCTACAACAAGGACTATTAGACTTCCAAGAGTATACAGATATTCATGCACCTAAACGTTACAGAGCAAACATACAGATGATTTGCGGTATACCGGGAGAAAGTGTAGAGTCCTGGAACACATCTTTAGATTGGCTTAATACCTACTGGACTAGACAAAGCGCATCTGCACATATCTTAGAAGTGCCTGACTACGATGAGACATTAACTAACCAAAGCCGGTTTACCAAAGAGCTGGTCAGTAATGGACTGCTTAAATTAGAAGCCAGACAAAATCCAGGCTACGAAGTTTCAAAAGATAGCGGAGGAAATGTTATATTCAAGTCTACAACACCTAGGGGTGGTGGAGTTGGCAGTACTAGGAACGACATTGTTATTTGGAAACACAACAACATGGATTGGTATCAAGCCGAAGCACTTGTAAAAGAATTCTATTCTGATAAAGGATTTATTGGATTGCGTGGGTGTAACCCGTTTTTATCTGATAGACTGTTTGTTTACAATGAAACAAATGATTATCAAAATATATACGATAAAAAAGTTACAGGTGTAGATACAGATGATTTAAAATTTAAACAGTTTGTACAAAAATATATTGATAATAAATTAAGTTGGACAGCATAATGAATATTAACACAACAGACTGGAAGTATTATCTTAAGTTACAACCCAATGGAAACCCATCGGAATCTAATCTGTTATATACTCCTACAGTAAATCCAGAAGGCACAATGATGTGTATGCACTATTGTTCTGATCCTTCTTATAGGAATCAAACTTCTGTAATATCAGAAGATGTAATTACTTGGTTCTTTGACCGAGAAGTTCGCTTCCTCCAAGAATTTAGTCATCTAGATTCAACTCCTGCAGTTTACGAAATAGACACAGTGAATAGAAAAATTATCATTGAGTGGAATAATGAAACATTGTCTCAAATAGTTTTTGATCCTAATAGAGATCTAAATCAAGAACTTCCCGAATGGAAAGAACAGATTGGTAAAATTTTAAAGGATATTAAAAAAGAAAACTGTTGGAAGATGTCTCTGTACCCACATTGTTTTTATATTTCTAAACAAGGGCAATTAAAGACTATTGATTATTATTCAGTAGTTCCTTATAGTGAGAGATTTATTGACCGTAAAATCATCGAAGAAATAATTGGACCAGAAGGTGCTTATAGATTTGATGAGTCAACCGACGACGGAAAGATTGATTTCAAGAAGTTTTTTAAGATCACACTTACTCAACATTTAAACAACTTCTGGCCCGATTCAGTATTTCCTAAATTATTTGAAGAGGTGAATGATGATTAATTGGAAAACTGTAGTGGACAATCTTAAAGACGGACGTATCATTACAGTCAATCCGGCTAACTGGAATATGGATAATCCAAAGTATAAAGAAATGGTCGAGCTGTGGGAGTCTAACAATTTTAATACTGCTAGTGTTAGGTGGATAAACTACTACGACACTAAAGAGATAGAATCAAAAATTGCAGCAGAGCTATCTATCACTCCGTTACGTAGTTGGATCAGTTGTGTTGAGCCTGGATACATGACTGGATACCATTATGATATCGACGATAACGAACAAGAATACTTATCACATGGTTTACTAAAACGCTATACTGTGTTTATTAGCGAACCTGCTATTGGACATGTTTTTATATTAGGCAAAGAATATTTTATTAACAATGCCGTAGGTACTATAGTCAAGTGGAGCAACTATAGAGAATGGCATTGTGGGATGAACGGCGGACTAAAAAACAAATACATGTTTCATATACTAGGATACTAATGTTTTCGTTTACTGATCTACATCACATACAGGTTGAAATTACCAGCAGATGCCAGGCAAGCTGTCCTATGTGCCTAAGAAACATCCACGGCGGTATTGACAATCCTTCATTACCTCTTAGTGATTGGAGCTTGCATCAATTTAAAAAAATATTTAATTCTGAAGTATTGGCACAGATCAAATGTGTAAATTTTTGTGGTGACTTTGGCGATCCAATATTGAATAATGATTTAATCGATATGTGTCAATACCTAAAAGATCATAGTTCTGTTAGCGTACAGATTCATACAAATGGTAGTGCCAGAAATATTGCATGGTGGGAATCGTTGGCAAGAGCGTTACCAGCTGATCATATGGTAGAGTTTGCAATAGATGGTCTAAAAGATACACACAGTTTGTACAGAATAGGAACAGATTACGATATAATTATTCGTAATGCTACTGCATTTATGGATGCTGGCGGCAACGCTCATTGGATGTACATTAAATTTAAACATAATGAACATCAAGTTGATGTTGCCCGTAATGTTGCCAACACATTAGGTTTTAAAACATTCGATGTAAAGACAAGCAAACGATTTGGAAAACAATTTCCTGTGGTAGACCGGGCAGGAGTTGTAACCCATTACATAGAACAACCAATTAGCAGTAACATTAAACCAGTAGAATTTGTTGATTTAAAAGATTACAAGACATGGAAGATAGATGTTAGTTGTTTTGCTCTTGATTCTAAAGAATTATATATAGATGCTAACGGTCATTTAATGCCATGTTGTTTAATTGGGTCGTTCCTCTATGCAAACTATGATGTTGAATTGTATAAAAAATATAATTTAATAGACAGCACCTCAGTAATTGGTATTGCTAGAGAGTTACAACAAGAAGTCTATAAGTTAATTGCCGAATATGGCGGCCTTGACAGTTTAGATTCCAACATACACGGCATTAAACACATTATGGATCAGCCGATATGGCAAGAACTTATTCATAAAAAATGGGACGAATATGCATCATCCCCTTGTACTATTTTATGTGGAAATAGTTCCCCATTTATTAAAATTGAAGAGCAAGTTAATCGTACATAGTTATTTGTAAAGTATATCTAACAGTGTAACCTATGTTTGCAGGCCCATGCACAGTCATAGGGTCGCTCCATTCAAACACATCACCAGCTTTGTAATTTGCAGAAACTTTGTCATCGTAGACAAATATATGTCCGGGCTCCCAGTCTTGTAGGAACATGGTATAACGCACAGGATTATTAACTTCTGTTAATTGTGGATCAATGTGCATGGCTTGAAACTCGCCAGGATATAGCATAACAAACCACCAATTTATGTTGCTTCGCTTTTCGGGTAAGTCCGGTAATACAAATTTAAAGTCCTGCATTTCTTTAGAACCGGGATTCATTTGATGGAAGAAATGTTTATTACTCGAATATCCTGGCCGAGCCATTTCTTTAAATTTTTCTAACGTTGGATTACCGCTCCATCTATCTGGTTGCCATACCGGTGTACTGTCGCCTTGGCAAGATTTTAGATGTGCTACAATACCTTGCTCATTCATCCATTCTAAAAAATTACCTATGTATTTCATATACATCCTGTTGTATTTTTTATCAATTCTAAATCTTCTGCAAGCAACTCGAACATAAAATGTACACGATCTGTGTTACCATTATTTTGTGTACCATGTGTTTTTAAAGTATCAACAAGATAAACGTCGCCAGCATTTAAATGAATAGTACCTTCGTCAACTGTCCACGTAGCATCGTTGTTAGTTTGTATAGGAATTATAATTTTGTAAACTCGTCTAGGAATATTTTCATTGTCAACATGTGGCACAACTATTACGCCCGGTGAGTTAACGGTTATATACATCCTAAATGCTGTTGGAAATTTAGTCAGCAGTTTCTGTGCAAAACCAAATGCGCAAGGGGTTTCTTTATAGAATTCTCTACCCTGTATATTTGTATCGTATAACATACAATGTGGTTCGTCCACAGCCTTTGGAGTTTGTATAGCCCACCCGGTTATTGTTGGAGTTATATTTTCTTTTGTGTGGCGGAATCCTAATTCAGGCATTGTCCATTTTAGGTGCTGATAATTTTTTTCTAATTCGTGATAATAACTAACAGCTTCGTTTAAATCAAATGTTATAGGAAGCTGCGTACTGAAGTACTGCATTTTAGTATGCCTCTATGTGATCGATACCTAGTGTCTTACGGAATTCTTCTGTAAATTTTCCGTCAATGCGTAAGCCATAACTTTGTTCCATGATCTTCTCCCCACCATGCCAGTCTACATCATTCCACCAAGCAGCTCGAGTGTTTAGATAAGTTTTGTCTTTAGTCTCTGGGTCCCATAAGTACATGGCTTTCTTGGTATTAGGACGTATATGTATAAATTCATTACGGTGTGGCCTGACAATATCGATACCATTATTAGCATCTAAGTCTCTATGCTCAAATGGGATGCCGTCTGCTTCGCAATGAAAGAATATAACACGACCAATGTCTTCAAACACTGTACCTACTAGACTTTCAACCCACTTAACTACATTAGGAAAATATTCTGCTTCAGGTGTCAAGTTACGTTTAGCAGTTCTGTCATCCCATGAGCCTTCTTCCCACAAATAATAATAAATGTATGGATCGTATGCACCCATGGCCATTTTTAAAAAACGTGTAAACACATTACGTTCTTGAAAGTTTTTAAAATTCTTAGGCATTAGGGCCATGCCTGCTTGATATATAGGATCGTCTTTAGGTAGTTCCATAAACTCATCCATAGATTGGTAGATAGGTTTCCAACTAAGTTTATAGCTCATATCATCAAAAGTGAAACCCGGTTTCATCCATGTACCTTCTTTAGCATAGTGTCGTGCTAAAGCAAACCCTGTTAGTATCTCGGGCTGTAGTTTATCAAATTGATCCATATCTAAATATGGCGTCATATCATAATATGGTTTATTATTAATCCCGTGCATTGTATTTCCTTTGATACTTTTCAGGAACTGTGTCGTACAACGGTAAATTTTTATTTACTGCACCATCTCTTAGAATAACTTGATGAACTAATGGACTTACAGGTTTACCAGGTAACATGTCGGCCCATGATTCTGTTTGGTCTTCCTCAAGGTCGATAGTTCGAACATCTGGCCACTGTATAATCTTAACCAGTATACCGTTAATACGCAATGGGTAATGTACTCTAATTCCGTACGCCGGATCATATTCGTGTGTCCAACCTTTTTTATCACATACTGCTATTACTAAATCTAATAGTTCTGATAGATATATTTTTTCTTCGCCAGGGTGTCTTCCAATATCAGTCCCAACTCGTATTCTATACTGTTGACAAATTCTATCTCCAAACGTCTGTATTTCTTCTAAGCAGTATTCAAGTTGAGCCACAGTCTCGAGAGTATAGCTGACATTCTTAATCTTCATACCTAACTTTAAACAATTTTCAATGCCTTCGATTTGTTTCTTTCTAACAGTTGCGCCTTGATAGTCTGGATGGTTTAATCCAAAAGTCCATAACACATCAGGCATGTCCGCAAATTGACTAGCATATTCGTAATCAGATAGATATACACCATTTGTTAAGATCATAATTCTGCGAGTCTGTCCTGGTAGTGCTTGTATTTGTCTGCATAGCTCTGGCAGATCTTTTCGTACCGTTGGTTCAGCACCCATTAGTGCTATACCATATCCGTCGTCTTTCCATGATTTTACAGTATTAAGTATTTCTTCTATGGTAGGATCTTTACTCATGTTATCTGGAATTTGATAACAATGCGGACAATTTAAATTACATCTATTGGTGATGTCTAAACAATATGTAGTATTGTAAGGTTTTGGATATTTGTAGTTGATATAAAAATCAGCATTAGGTTCTACGAGATATTCAGACTCACCGTGCCATTTACATTTTTTGCTTATCCAGATTGCACCATCTCGTTCAAAGCGAACTGCTGGTACATGCCTATAGCAATGTTCGCATACTGATGTTGTATCTACTTTATACACTATAGTCCTGTTCCGGATAATAAAGGGCGCAACGATGTAATACCCTAGTTTCTAAATCAACAAACTTCCAACGCTTGTGTATACCATGCCATTGATCGCCAAGCACGATATCCCCATCTTCCCAGTGGTGATGGTAAATGTATTTTTCTTGAATGGTGTATTCACCGAGCCATTTAATTAATTCTTCTGCTTCAGCTTGCGGAACATCTACAAATCCTCTAACTTGTAAGTAAGGAAAATACATACCTTCAACTCCAGTTAACGGGCTTATGTATACTAACGGGTGATTAAATTTCTCACTACGATCTTCGTCATCTCTTGCAAAAATAGGAGTACCATCGTGGCGCACACCGCCAGTAATGATCAACTTATAGTCTCTAATTTTGTCTTTGAATATCTTAGGCAGTTCTTTCCAGGTTAATACATTGTTGTTATAACTGGTAGTTGACCCTTTGGTTCCTTTAACTCCATGTAACCAAATAATTGGCTCACGAATCTTACGCCATGTAACATTAGCATGCCAATCAAAATCTCCTGGATTAGCACCAATGCCAGTTTTTCCATTCTCGTTCTTTTCTGCGGTTACTCTGCAAATTAGTCCGTCGGGATCAACTGCGGTGTCTACAAAGTTTTGATCTTCTTTATTAAACAACGGAGAAGGATCTTTGAACATGTGTATAATTTCTAGTTGGCGAGCTACGCTTAATGTTGGTTGATTCTTAAGCACAACCAATGTGTGGCGACTGATCAACTTACAGATAAAATTGATATCTTCCTGGGTCGCGTGTTCCATGTTAAAATCGTCGATAATAACGGTCCAGCCGTTTTCGGCTAATTTATAATCCATTTTGTTACTCCATATTTGTACAGACGCATCTATTTATGGCATAAATTAGTGTGTAGAGGAAAATTAGAGTGCTAGACTTCGAGTATTACTATAACAACGTTCCGGGCGAAAGTCCAAGCAGAAACAATTTAATTTATACAAGCCTAATCAGCAAAGATAAAAAAACATTCTGCCAATGGTACCATAACGACAGCGAGTATCATCAAGGAAAAAATCAAGTTGTTGATCCATTACTCATGCAGGAGAAATGGTTACGTGAAGTTAACTACCTTACACAGATGCGTAATGCGTTTCCAGATTTAGTTCCAAAAATTATTAATATAGAATTAGATAAACAAAGATTATTTTTAGAAATAGAAGGTCCTGACTTTTGGGAACAAGCAGGATGCAATAAAGCAAATTTTGACAAAGTACTTCCCGACTGGCAGGAACAAATGCTAGACATAATTCGAGCTCACAAGAGTCTAGGGTTACACAAATATAGTATGCACCCTAGCAGTTATTTTGTAGTAGACGGTCGCCTTAAAAGCATCAATTATTTTTTTACATATCGTACAACTGAACCCTGGGTTACTATACAAGATGTTGAAAGTCATATACACTCAAACAGACAGGCTGAAATGCGTAAGCATTTAGATAGATTAGGTATAGAATGGAACACGCCACAACCGTGGGAGGTCATGGATCAGTTGTGTTGGGAAAGTTTTAGAACAAACTATCCTGAAGACTTTATTGAGCGTGTAAAAGAATGTATAAAATAATACCCTGGTCTCCAGATTTAGATTTATCTTCTTTCTACGAACAGGCCAAAAATCGAGGTTTTGTAAACAACGCCAGTCAAAAGATGCTAGTAGATAGTTTAGCAAAAGAAAAAGAATGGTGCGTGTGGATTCTTTATTACAACGATAAAGCCGTGGGTAGTGTAGGCGCACATAGTTTTCCAGAGATGGGAGATAACTGCTATCGCATCGCCGCACGTACTTGTGTATTCAGCGATATGTTGCCCATGGATACACTACGTACTCGCAATCAAATTGTAACTCATCAACATGCCACTAGTCAATTTTTGATTCCAGCCTGTATTGAATGGGTGCCTAAGGGTAGTAGGCTGTTTATAACCAGTAATGAAAGTGATGTAGGGACACAGCGACTTGTTCATCGTATATTTGGACCAGCTATGGAAGCTACCGGACAAATGCTGCGCATTAGAGAAATGATGTACCGTGGCACAGAGCAAACTATTTGGGAATTATACCCGACGAAATTTTTAGAAGAACTTGCAAAGTATAAAAAATGGTAAATTTAAATTATATCGATATTGACGGAATTAAAATAGGACTGTATCAAGACGGCCCAGTCGGTGTAGGAGTTAGTTGTGGTGCTGATAGTGCGGCGGTATTATACATACTGATGTCAAATATCAAAACTCACATACATATCTATAACATGATGGCTGAATATCGTAGGCCGATTTTAGAAAAACATTTTGATGATGTAGTTGCAACCTGCTCTAAACTTACAGGTAATGTTAATTATACAGTACATAAAACTTATGTAGATCCCGACGAGTCTGCAGAATTCTATATTAACATGTTAACCGCAGCACTAGATAAAAAAGAAGTCGATATCGTTTATTTGGGATTGACTAAATTTCCTCCATTAGAAGAACTGTCAAAATGGCCTAACCAGCAACCCGATTGGCATAACAAATTTAGGGCAGCAGAAGAAGAACATCCATTGTTTGGATTTAGTATTCCAGTTGCTTTGGCAACAAGTTTTTCAGAAGTTCCTCTTACTACCGATGGCAGGGTAGTTGATAAACTATCAATAGACGAACGTGCTTATATTCCTTTCTTCAATCACGATAAAAAAGACATAGCAAGAATATATAGAACACTAGACGTTGAACACAGTTTGCTTCCTGTTACACGAAGTTGCGAAAATGATAATCACCCTGAGTCGCATTGCGGAGAGTGCTGGTGGTGTAGAGAAAGAATATGGGCGTTTGGCTATGTTTAAAAACAGGGAAAATTAAATGGATTACGTTGTTAACCACAAAAATAAAATAGTTTATTGTATCTTAGATAATATTGAAAATCAGGCCGGCACTTATTCTAAAGAAGTAGCTAGAAATGTCAGCGACTATTTTCTTTCACTTGTTATAAACAGTGGAAACGATATTATCATTGATGACGATAGTGACAAATTATTAAAGCGAGTCACATCTGATGATTTTTATTCTCATGCAGTTTTTGTGATTACAGGAACCCATCCTACGCTGTCCGAAAATATTATTAATTCAGTTGAAGAAAAATGCAAAGAACATTTTACTGTGGCCGGTCATATTTTAGACAGAAATGATGCATACTATGAAATACACAATCAATTTTTTATTGTAAATTTAGAAGAATACAAAAGAATAGGATGTCCTGAGATAGGGCAAGTTTCTTGGAATGAAGAACATACTAAAATAGAGCCGTTGCGCAGTGACGAATGTGTTCGTGAAGATACAGAAATTCCTGTATGGGTCAAAGAAGGAACAACTGAAAGAATTTATAAACATAAACGCCACGGTTGGAATCTTATTGAGACTGGGTTGAAGAACCATGCAATTTTTTGTGATGTAGGCGATAAGATCCGTAACGGAAAAAAATATCTGTATTACGAATATAATCACACATTTTTTAGAGAACCTCATGCTCCTTTGCTGTTTGGATACTCGTTGATTTGCAACACTATGGTTACACCATGGAACAGCGACACGCTACCTAAACACATTGCTGTGCCTGGAAATACATTAGACCATTTTGTCACTACGGGGACAGGGTTAAATTGGGTACACAATATAACTAGACTAGGCTATCACGAAAATACAAAATTAACTTTCATGGATATTAGTTATCCTGTGCTAAGTTTCATGAAAGCTATGGTAGAAGAATGGGACGGTACAGACTATGCATCATTTTACATGAAGCAATTAAAATTTGTACCTAACAACTATCAATTAGATTTAGTTACCCACGAACGCAGAATACGAGAATGGTTTGTAAAATTTGAAAAGGAATTTGAAAATTTTCAAGAAACATGGAATAAAGTTAAACAGTTAAAATTTAATTTTGTGCTGACTGATTTCTTTTCTAATAATAATTTCGATTATATTAGTCCCAATGAAACTACATTGGTAAATGTAAGCGATGCATTTAATCATGTTCCGTATGCACATTTTTCTCCTGTTAATTTTAGAGTGGCAAGAGAGAATGCATTGATTACTAATTTGAAAAAAATAAATCCAGACATTTGGCTGCATATACCAACTAGATTAGGTTACATATACAACACAAAATTAGAAGATACTGAAAAAATCTATTTTGGAAAAGTATCTGATTTTGCCCTGTCTGACATAAACGAATTCAATTGTCCGCCATGGCAAAAAGAAAACTGGAAAAGTTATTGCCCATTAACTGGAGAAGTAAGGATTTTATCATGAGAGACTATTATCAATCCGAAGGCAGATATTTAAAACTAGACATACCGTTACCTTACAAAGAAATGCTTGCTGAAGCGTTTGCACTTATAGATAAATTTTCTCCTCATCGTGCAGGAGAATATGGACACAATGGTTGGGAAAGTCTAACACTACACGGATTGGGTTGGGATAAGCACGAGAACTACGATACCTACGGATACAAAAAAGGTAAAGATGCCAGCAAGGATATGATATGGACTGAAATAGCAGACTTGTGTCCAGTGACAACCAAATGGCTTAAGGAAGTGTTTCCTTGCAAGACCTATGGGCGTGTTAGATTTATGCTGTTACGTGCTGGGGGCAGAATAGAATTGCACAGTGATTCTAGAATGAAACTGATTGAAAATATAAATGTTGCTCTTAACAATCCTGTAGGCTGTAAATGGATATGGGGTGACGGTGAAGAATTAATTATGGAAGAAGGCGGTGTGTATGCTATGAATTTACATTACCATCATTCAGTAATTAATGAAAGCAACGAAGATCGTATGCATATAATTATTGCAAGACACGATGGATTAGATGAATGGAAACAGTTAATTGAAGATGCAGCAGTCAAACAAGGTATTACTGGCGAATATATTGTTATTGACGAACTGCCTTAACTTTTATAATCTTGATCTGGGAATTCAAAAGCGCCGCGATGTAGTAGGCGCTTTTCTATTTCTTTAAATGGCCAACGTTTATGAATACCCAACCATTGCTCAGTAATAATAACATCACCGTCTTCCCAATCGTGATGATAGCAAAATTTATCTTGTATGGTATACTCAGATAACCAAGAGATTATTTCTTTACTCTCTTCATCGCTTAATCCTTCAAATCCTGATATTTGTAAAAACGGAAAATAAAATCCTTTTTTGCCTGCAATGTTTTCCATTACTAAATTTGGACAGTAATCTTCTATCTTATCAGTGCCGTCGGCTTGATCTTCTCTAAGTGAAACATTCTTTAATACTGTAAGTTTTAAATTTTCTAAAGGCTTGCGTTTATCTTCGTCTAAACTTTCATAAGCCATGATGTTGTTGTTCCAGCTGGTTCGAGATCCTTTAGTGCCTTTAACACCGTACAACCACACCAAAGATTTTCTATGTGGAGTTGTTTGATCATTAGCATGCCAATGCATTTCACTTTCGTGTCCTGCAATGCCAGTTAAGCCTTCTTCGTTCAATTCAGCAGTTACACGTAATAGATATCGATCTGCTTCTGGAATCTCAGCACCTTTAAAATTATAGTCTGGACTGGTTTCGTCGTCGTGGTAAAATCGCTGGGGATCTTTAAACATATTCTCAACTCGGATTTCATCCTGAATTGTAAGATTTTGTTTGCGAGCAATAACCAAGGTGTTTGTTGCTAACAGTCTTGCTATGTGATTAATATCTTCTTGTGTGGCTGTTTTAAAATCAAAATCTTCTAACATCACTGTCCAACCGTTATCGTGTATTTTATAATTTACCATGTTGTACCTTTAATTGTTTTTGCATTTCAATGTCATTTATTTTTTCTATCCCGATGATAGGAATATTTACTTTTGAACTTAACACATATTGTATAGCATTGACAATTTCCACGGGATCCATTCTATCTGGATGATCAGAAGTTGCATCTTGAAAGCCACCAGTTACTATGTGAGTAGTTTTAAAAAATTCAGTACACAGTTCTAAACTGGTTTCTCGTAAACTTCTTTTTTCGGCAGTATAATCTGCATCGTACCATTCCCATCGTTTGTATTCCGCTATGCTTCCTATATTAAACACATGTCCTTGCATACCCGATGCGTATGCTATTTTTAAAAGTTTTTCTTGAGCGCCGTCTGATAATTGGGCAACATTGATAAAGACATTGAAATTTTTAATTATATCTTTGAATTTGTTCTGCCCTTCTTCAGACACAAGATCATAGCCCAACGTCAAAGAAATAAATGTCGTGTCTGGAAATTGTTTACTGATAGCGTTAGGTATTCCTGCGGTATTAGGATTACCTGTACATATAATTTTATAATCCATTTTTTATTTTTGCTTTAAATTCGTCAGTAAACCTGCCATCTATTCTAAGTGAATATGTAGGCTTCATTACAGGATCTCCGCCGTGGTAGTCTTGATCATTCCAATAACCGGCTCTAGTGCGTATGTAAGTTTTTTCTTCCGTCTCAAAATCACGAACATAAAACGGTCTATCTAAAGAAGGACTCAGGTGTATAAATTCGCTAGGCACGTCCGGGTATTCAGGATCAACCGATGGGTCCTTGTGCTCAAAAGAAATGCCACCTGCTTCTTGTACAAAAAAAGTAGCACGACCAATATGAGAAAAAACTTTGTTCTCTACAAGACTATCGATCCAGGAAATAACAGCTGGAAAATAATCAGCTATTCCTTGCCTTCCCCGTATTGTTTCGTCCTCTCTCCAACCATCTTTAAAATCATAAAGCACATAAAATGAATACAGATCGTATGCACCCATTGCAAATTTTAGATAGGTAGATAATTCGTTGTCCTTTAACTCTTTACCATTAATTTTTATAGGGTTATCATCTGATAAATTTAAAAGATCGTTATACGCTACATACAATGGTTTAAATTGATCGTTGTACACCTTTAAATTCATAAATCCTTCTGGAACATCAACACTGCCAACCGCAGCCATATCTCTAGCTACTGCAAACCCTTTGCATATTTCAGGATGCAATTTGTCAAAACTTGTAAGATCTATATAGGTTGACAGGTCTATGTATGGGTTTCCAAATATTCCCTTAAGCATTTTTTAATATCTTTTCTTTAAATTCGTTAGTAAACGTGCCGTCCACTCTGAATGTATACGTAGGTTTAAGAATAGGTTCCCCACCATGCCAATCTCTTTCATTCCACCATGCAGCTCTTGTTGTGATGTAGGTTTTTTCTTTTGATAGCGGATCAATTAGATAAAACGGTCTATCGAGATCTGTCTTGATATGTATAAATTCTGGCACCCTGGATACTGACTCTGGTGACGGTGCCGGGTCACAGTGTTCATACGGGACACCGCCAGCTTCTAATAGAAAAAATGTAGCACCGTCAATGTTTGAAAAAACACCAATGTCTTTTAAATTCAAGATCCATTTTATTACATTAGGAAAGTATTCGGCTACTTCACCTAAAATTATTTCTTCTGTACAATTTTCAAATAGCACATGCCGAGTGTAAAGGTCATATCCACCAAACGCATATTTTAGATAGGTGGTTAGTTGATTATAATCAAGTCCTTGTGCGGCTTGTTTAAGTGGATCGGATTCAGGTAACGATCGAAGTTCTTTATAAGCTTCGTATAACGGTTTAAATTTTCCGGGATTAATAGACCCTTCATTAATTATTTGTGAACCGTTTATTGTTAAATGAGACGCTTTAGAAAAACCAAGACATATTTCCGAATGGAGCATGTCGTAGGATTTTAGGTCGATATGATTTTGTAAATCTATATATGGACTATTAACTATACCTGTGATGTTGTTCATGGCAATATTTATTGCCGGTACTGCCATGAACAAAAATTAGTTAGATATTAGCCAATACGCCAGACTGTGCCGTCTGAGTAAACTGGAACTTTGTTAGTACTAGATCCCACATAAGCCGCTGCAAATGTTGTAGAGGTAGCGTCTGATACAAATGCTCTAGCACCTACACCCATTGTTACTGCGCTAGGCAATGCTGTAGTTGCTACAGAATATACCGTAGTTGACTGTAATGGAGCGGTGAATACACCTGTCACTCCACTTAGTGATGCTTGTTTAGTATTGGTGCTGCCCGCTCCTGCAATTAACCTTACTATTGATTTTGGATATTCGTCGGATAATGTTGCAGTCGCATCCCATTGAGCATTTATAGCTCCTGCCACCACATAAGCTGCTGAGCCATTCCTACCTTTAAGTGTAATAGATCCAACATACTCTCCGGCTAATGTTGTTGTTGGACTAGCAAGTGTTCCATTGAATGTATTAAAATCAATACCGTTACCACGTTTGGAATAAATTTCTAAACCAGTGTTATTGCTGTCAGCTGTGGAAATACTATTTGAATAGAACTCACCAGTAGCAGTTAATGTTACTGTTGAAATAGTATTTGCAGTTATTATTGCAGGCCCAGCAGCATTGATAATGACTGTAGAGTCATCACCGAATAACGATCCTTTAACATCACCTGTATGATACCCGGTAGTGTTACCAGTTAAGGCACCAGTTAATGTGCCAGCAGTAACAGAACCTTGAAGATATAGATTTTTAAATTTAAATGTATTTGAGCCTAGATCATAAGCATTGGTTGTTCCGGGAATTACATTTCCTTTAACAGTACCGTCAAGTTCAATTTTGGCTAAACCGCCGTCTACTAAAGCACGTCCACCTAAAGACGAACCGTCTGGAAAAACAGACCCAATAAAGGAATTAGCAAATACCATTCCATTAATCTGGATGTTTCCTGTTCCTACAATATTACGACTATTTAAATTTAAATCACCGAGTAGATTAGAAAGACTAACTGTAGCATCAATTCTATTTGCAGTGTCTTGTGTAGTGCCGTATGTAAATGAAATGTTTTGATGCACACCAGCAACCAATGCTGCACCTACCGCATCTCTTGCATCTTCTGCATTGAAACCTGTAACCTGTACACCGCCTCTAACAATGCCATCACCGATCCATAATTTTTGAGTATCGGTAATATACACCAATTCACCCGGGGCGAATGGTGCTGCAATATCTGTTCTTTGTTGTTCGGTGCCTCTGCGAATCTGTAAGGGCATGTTTTTAACTCCTGGATGTCAATTCCTGTATCATATATTTATGTCAGATGAAATTTTCCAGAACATAAAAATAGTCAAAAAAATAGGGCCCTAAGGCCCTATTAAATGCTAACTTATTAGTCAGCCCCACTGAAGTTTCCGTTTTTAAACCCTACTGTTCCGCCTTCTGCTTCAATATTACGAATAACATCTTCAAACAAGATTGGCGCAAAATCAGGAGTCTGTTCCACGCAAACGCAGTGGTAGCGCACATCCGGTTCGTCGCTGTACAAAATTTCTCCAGTTCTAGCATCAACTCCACGGGCTTTACGTACACGATTTGCGTGTAAGTGTCCGTGTATGTTAACACCAAAACGTCCTAAACTATCAGCGTGAACAGGAATATGACTCAAAATCATACCGTTCATAACATGGTAAGCTCGTAACTCACGGAAGTATTCGCGGTACTCGTCATCTCGAAATATGTCGTGATTTCCACGGATCAATACTTTATCACCGTTTAATCTTGACATGATTTTTAACGCTTTACGATTGATAACAACGTCACCCAAATGGTAAACTTTGTCAGTGGGTTTTACCCGTTCGTTCCAAGCCTTAACCATAGCTTCGTCCATTTCCTCTGCTGAGTCCCATGGGCGAAGTTTTGTAACTCCATCGTTACGTGTGAAGCGACATACACCTGTGTGTCCAAAGTGTGTATCGCTTACTAAGAATACACTAGGCATATTACGCTCCTTTCTTTAGTAAGTTTCTTTTACAATTTTAAATTCTGTCGTTGGGTACTTTGCTTTAAACTCATCTGTGTTAACAAAATCATTGTATTGTTTAGCATTGAAAAACATGCGATGAAAAACAGATTTATGATCCATTGTGGTTACTGTTAAGTAAACCGATTTTGCCTTGCCAGCCATTTGATGCCTTTCACTGTTTAATATACAATTATAGCATCAAACACTCAAAATGTCAACCACTAGATATCGCCATCTTGACGCATAAACTCATCACCGGCTAATGGTACGTGCTTCTCATTCTCATCGTATGTCCAACCTAATGCTTTCATCATACGATGCTTGACTAGCAAGTTAGGGCTACGAAATCTTTCTGTATCTTGAAAGCCCATCATAACTCCAACTTCACAAACTGCACCGCTTCGACAGATACCTGCATAGCAGTGAACAACCACGTTCATACGATTCTCTAATGCGTGTTGCAGTAGACGAACAAGTTCGTTTGCCTGCTCTTGGCTGCATCGCATGGCTTCGTCTAAGGCGAAGTCTTTTTCTTCAATGTCCAGGAACTCAAAGTTGTGACGCTCTTTGAATTGGTGTTTGGCTTCAGGACGCCAGCTGGCTGGATCCACGATGCTGATCAGCATACTGTTAGGACCGCAGTCGTGATGGAATCCAGTAGGAATATCTGCGGCTGCTACGTTTTCAATCCAAGGCATTATATTCTCCGTTTTTTCCAAGTGTAATCTACACCATCTGGACACTTGCCGTCAACAACGCTGTCAGCGCCAAATCGTCCTACTATTTCCATTCCATTAACATTAATGGTAACGAACTCATCTACAGTCTTAGCCCATGTCATTGCTAGGGCCAGGGTTTCAAATTCTTTTGTTTTCGTTTTACTTTTTACTTCTATCATTTGTCTATTGTAGCACCAAAAAGAAACCCCGTCAACCAAAATTAACGGGGTGTTGTAAAGATGCCACAGATTAACTTTTCTTGTTAATCCAATTTGGATCCCACATATTGTCCGTTAACTCCGGATAATACAATTCTGCTGGCACTGTTAATTTCTCTACCTTAACTACTGGAGGCGGCGCTGTCATTTCATTATAGGAATTATTGGCAAATGCCATTAACCATAATGCTAACAAAGTATCAACCATAATTTTTCTTCATCCTATCTATGTGATTTTGACAATCAATACAGGTTTTACATCCACGCACTGCTTTTTGGCGAGCTTCGGGAATTTCTTCACCACACTCATCGCAATGGCTCTGGCTTGGACCAGTTGGAATGGCAGCTCGAACTCTTGCAACAGCATCTGCATTAGCAGTTACTGACAGCAATTGAGCCATATCGGCTTCTTCTAAATTATCCCCTTGGATGCTTTCATACTCTTTAATCATACCGTTTTCCTTCAGCTTTACATTTTTACATATATATTATAGCATCAATTAACATACTTGTCAAGACATTCTTTGGAGCGGGCGATCGGGTTCGAACCGACGACATCTACCTTGGCAAGGTAGTGCTCTACCAACTGAGCTACGCCCGCATAATACTTGGCCCGCCGACCAGGACTCGAACCTGGAATAATAGCTTAGAAGGCTACTGGTATATCCCTTTACCTATCGGCAGAAAATTTATTGATATTCTATGTCTACAGCCAATATAAATCTATATTGATCACTTTGCACAATTCCAGGACGGTGCCAATGACTGCTCGGATACAGTAACCAATTAAAGTCGGTAGGACGAACAAAAAATTTATCATCACTGGCAACACCATTTGGTGCCATCTCTGTACCGCAGTAATCTCTATCTTTAACATCGTCGGGTATATGTAGGTAAAATATCCCGCTCATCATTTTGCTATTCGGAGTTTGTGGATGCCAATGATGATGCCACAAATTGTCACGATCCTCGGCACCCTCGAGATTTGTCATAAAACTCCATGCCATCATATTTGATACTTTTACTTCGCGTCCGAGATACATGAACAAGCTCATTAAAAAACTCATTCTATACTTTACCCAAACTGGTTCAGTACGGGCGAACAAATTTTCTTTGGTTTGATATTTTGGACTGTTGGTGAAATAGTTACCGCTGTCTACAATTTTTTTAATAATTTCTATAACTTCATGATTGTCTTGTTCTTTAATTATAGAACTGAAATCAAATTTTTGAAATACTTCATTTGAGTCGATAACTTTATTCATAGAATCCTTGGAGCGGGATGGGGGAATCGAACCCCCGACCGAAGATTGGAAATCTGCTGTTTTACCATTAAACTAATCCCGCGGTGTTGGTGATATTTACATTATTTTTTAAAACTGAATGGACATTTAGGTTCTTTCTTTGCGTTCAGCAATGCCCTATGTTGTCCAAACCACATAAACTTTGATGTAAATGAATTTGCTATCTTGTTGTATTCTGTGTCGTCAACTAAGTGACTGCGTAGCTCAACATCATTATCTGTTAACGGAATAATGTGAGCTAACGGATCCCCTGCCTGAATTTTCACAGAACTGTTCTTTTTCATGAATACATTCACGTGTGTGTTATGCTGTGCTTTGTAATCAATAACTCCAGACAACACATGAAAGTTTGCCAGTCGATCTGTATTGTGCCAATCGCATTGTTGCCAAGAAAAATTTATTCCTGACTTTTCTTTGATTAGCCAAGGACTGTACAATTTAAGATGATTGTATCCTTTGTAAAGATCTCCCCACCACATCCAATCTGGGTGCGGATCTGCTTTTTGTACATTCATTGGATCATATATATTAAATCTACCATCGGCCATCATCTCGATATTAACATCGGTCCAACTGGGCAATACGAATCCTGTTGTAAACAGATTGGTCAATCCTACACATCGTTTTATAGTAGACACTGGGATTGTGATTTTACTTGCTGGATTTGTATTTGGTTTCATTTCGTTGGCAACAGGCATTGACTTCCATGCCTGCGGAACAAACCGATGCGCATAGTCAATTTTAAACAGTTCATAAACGGGCGGCAGATTTATAAAGCAATCTACTACTACCCTTTTACGTCGAAATAAAATCATACTTCTCCTCAATATTCCTTGGTCGGAGTACAAGGATTCGAACCTTGGACCCCCTGGTCCCAAACCAGGTGCGCTACCAGACTGCGCTACACTCCGAAATGGTTGCGGGTGACGGATTCGAACCGCCGATCTGGAGCTTATGAGACTCCCGAGATTCCTCTTCTCCAACCCGCTATAACTTTAATCAAATACACTTAATACTTTTCTCAACGGGGGTGTATCGTCCTTACCACCTAGTACTATGTCTAGGCTAAGTGTATTTGATTAAAGTGTCTAGGTTTCCCTAGACACAATAATTGTTAGATCAAGCCTTCTGCTTGTAGTGTTGCCACTACTTCATCAGTCAGAGGAATCTCTGTCTTGATGTTTAACTCAAGAATTTCGTCGTTGAGTTTTTGCTTCTGCTTCTTGAGATTCTTAATCTCAACTTTTGCTTGATCTACCTGTTCAGCGCCAATAACACTAGTAGACACTGTGTCATCACGACCGTACAAACTTGCACGGCTTTCTTCCTTGCGGTTGCGGATTTTGTCCAACTTGCCTTTGATAACTGCAATATCAGTAACAGAGTCACTGTTTGCAATTTCGTCTAGTTGGGTAATACGCTTGTCGATGAACGCTGCCTTTGCAAGATTCATATCAATGCCAGCACTGGCGTTTGCAGCACCAACTAGTCCACGAATGTTGTATAAAGCCAACAACAACTTTTGACGACGAGCGTCATTGGCAAACAACTTGTCATTTGCCTTTTGTAATTCAACTACAGGATCCTGGAACTCTGTAAGTTCAATAGTTTTCTCAACCTTAATGCTACGGATAGCATCGTTGATAGAACTTTGGATCGCGTTAGCTTTTCTCAATGTGATATTCATTCTCTCTGTCCTTTCTGTTTTCTTGGTAAACTATCGTACCATTCTTTTTTAGTATATTTGCCTTCTTCAATTTCTCTCAACGCAGTAACCACTGTTGTTGCATCGGTTCCTTCAACTCTTTGCAGATGCCCGTTTTTTAATTCTCTTGCACGATGTGATGCCATTAACACCAAATCAAATCTGTTTCCGACCATTTTGGCCGCTGCCTCTGAAGTATACCTAGCCATATGGCTCCTTTTTAAATGACGGGTCGACGAAAGGTCAAGTAATAGACCGGACAATAGACAGGGGAGGTTTGTAATCTCCAGCGACAATGTGCAAAATACAATACACAGAGGTCTATATATTTCCGATTAACAAATGACATTCTATTAGGGATCGGATCACATAAACACGGTCCAATTTCAAGTTGGATTGTAAGTATGGATTAGGCTTGGAGCCTAAACCTGTGTCTATCCTCATCTACCCTTCGCTTCACCGGTTGTGTATTTCTACACAACAAAACTATTATATGATCTTTGTTGACAGATGTCAACTCTTTTTTGGAACTAATTTAACGTCCCATGCCAATACAGTCCTGTGTCCTTGGCCACTCCACGGATAAACTGTGTGTGGAACATAACTTGGAAACATTACCATTGTTCCTGCTGTTGGCGTGTATCGCCATTGGTCTGAGAAAATAAAATTTGCCGGGTTTCGAATAACTGGCAATCTAAATTCTAGTTGAGAATCTGAAGTTTTTGAATTAGGATCTAATTCCGGAACTTCAATGTAAATGTTTCCACTTATATGAGCTTCGTGTGTATGCAATGCTTGATAATCGCCAGGCGATTGTTTAATAGTCCACGCACTGATTAATACAGGATCATAAACATTTAAATCATTGCGGCCACTTTGTGCTAGAATAGTATCTAACATCACTCTACAATTTGCTTCTACAAATTCTTTTAATACTGTAATGTCCAAATCAAATTCGCTGGGTAACAATTGTACCTGCTGTCCTCCACGAATACTGATATTAGGATTACCTTCATCGTTTAAATGAGATTTAGAGTGAGCCGTTTCTACCATTGCCTTGAACATGTTAAACAACTGTTCAGGAACCGTTTCAACACCCATTACTGTTGGATTAAAATACGCAAATTTCATATGTACCTAAAATTGGTGCCCCTTGTCCGACTCGAACAGACCACCTACTGATTACAAATCAGTTGCTCTACCAGATGAGCTAAAGGGGCGTAGTATTACTTAGTCTTGTGAACCACCTTCACTGTCATTAAAACAATCTTCTGTACTTAGAATGTCTTGATACTCGTTTTTGTCTGTACCTGTGTTATCTTCTACTTTTTTCTTCTTGCCAAAAATAAGATCGAACCTGTTATCAAACTCATCCTTGCTAACACTAAAAGGACGAGGCTTACTGCCCTTGCCTGCTTCATGCGCCATCTTTAATCTCCGTTAGCCAACACTGGATAGTGTATCTAATATTGCCGTCATAGTTTACTGCTGAAGTACTATGCCGAACACCATTTCTCTGCCATATTGCTCGATTCTTTTGCGGAAGAATAGCTTTAATTTCGTCACCATCCTCGTACATTAGATATCCACCGTTATTCTCAGTCCATTTTTCATTTAGGTAAATGGTCATTGCGGCATCTAGATGAGAATCTTCATGCCACGGTATATAACTAAATCGTGTCCAATAATAAAATCCAGCACAGACCGAATAATTCATTCCTGTCTTTTGATTAATAGTCGTTGTCAAATCTTTCATAACTTTTTCTTCATCGGGAATCCTATAAATTAATACAGGAAAACTATCAAGTACTACTTGATTGTTCCAACATTTGTGAGTTTTTAAAACGTGTTCTCCACTATGATACATATCATAGCTGTAACTACGCATTTTTAAATACAAACTCTTATCTAAGAAATTATCAAATTTTATAACGTCTGACATATTGACCTTTGGTGGAGGTGACAGGGATCGAACCTGCGACATCTTGCTTGCAAAGCAAACGCTCTCCCAACTGAGCTACACCCCCGTGTTTTACTTATTCTGCTTCTTTACGACCTTTAGAAATTCTTGGCACAACGGCCGCAGACAATTCTGCATCAATCATCATACGTTTATATTGATTACGCTGTTCAGATGAAGCACCTTTCATCAACGAAATCATACGCTTTACTGTCTTACTTAATTTAAATGTCTTACCTGGTTTCATGTTTTACCTTTTTATAAAAATGGCGGAGAGTATAGGAATCGAACCTATCCACCCTTTCGGATGACGGTTTAGCAAACCGTTGCCTTAACCGCTCGGCCAACTCTCCAAATCTTATCTTGTAACCTTACGTATTAATTTATACCAATAATACTTTACACCGCGCCATGTTGGAATAAAATCCCAGTTGCCGCTATATCCGACTTCTTTAGGCATATTGCCGTATGCCTTGTGTAAGGTGTCTTCTTGTTTTGACATACAGCTTCTCCTATTATTGGTGGGTCGTGACAGTCTCGAACTGCCGACATTCTGCGTGTAAGGCAGACGCTCTACCAACTGAGCTAACGACCCGTGATTGGTGCGAGTGGCCGGAATCGAACCGGCACGACCGAAGCCGAGAGATTTTAAGTCTCTTGTGTCTACCTATTTCACCACACTCGCTCTTTATGGTTACCATTAAAAAATAACATTACACCTTATAGGATGGGGCGGATTTCTGAGTGGAGTTCGATATTCCTCATAAGCCATTGCCCACGGTTTTATCAGAGGAGTAAGATGGCCCTATTCCTCATGAGTCTAAGCGTCCTTAGACGATTCCCGCTAATGCTATTTTTTAATGGTGCCCCAGGAGAGACTCGAACTCTCACGCCTTGCGACATCGGCTTCTAAGACCGACGTGTCTACCATTCCACCACCGGGGCATTTACTTTTAATTTTTAATGAACAGTATATATTGTACTGTCTTTCTTACTCTGTGTCAACCTCGTTAACATAAATTCTACTCTTTAAAAACTCATAATGGCTAGGCATCTTTGCAATCTTTCTTTCCATTACAACTTTATTTGCATCTAATCGTTTTTTATAAATGTCGTATGCCTTGTTCATATCGGGATATGTTCTTCCGGCGAATTCTATAAATCTGCGACCGGCAGGTATATACCCCATGCCTGCACTGATGTACAATAATCCTGCCAACTCTATTTGGAATTCTCGATCTCCAATTTGTTTGGCAAATTCACTGTAGCCGTCATTCATTGTTTGATCTAATCCCATTAGCACTTTCGAATAGTGCATGTTTTCTGTAACATGTCGCCAATACTCTGTATCGTTTCTAGACGATAGAGCATAATGCATAGACACAAAGTCTTTGTATCCTAGGATTTCTTTTAACGACCTAGCATTGTACACATCAATGTCAAATTGATTCATTGTACAATTTTTCATTTGGAACGTGTCAATTAATCTTAAAATTGTGTTATGTGTAGTTAACAATCCTGTAGATTCCAACGGCTCAATAAATCCATTTGACAACCCAACAGCAACAACATTCTTGATCCAAGATTGTTTATGAACACCATGACGTATTTTGATATGCTTAAAGACCGCAGCATTTGCTCGTTCTTTATTTGGACATATCATACGATCACTGGCAAGGTGTTTTCTAAATTGTTCTTCGGCTTGCTCTTTTGTAGCAAACTTACTAGAATATACGTATCCTGTGCCAATCCTATTCCACACAGGAATGTTCCATACCCAACCGTTGTCAATTGCAGTACAATTTGTTACAGATTCAAGTTCTCGTTCTTTATCGATGTATGGAATGTGTGTAGCAATTGCACTGTCATTCATGAGTGTATCACTGAACGAAAGGAATTCCGATCCCATAGTTTCTTCAATCAGCATGGCTTTAAATCCTGTACAGTCAATGTACAGATCTGATTTTAATTTACTGCCATTTTTTGTTAGGATATAGTCTACAGAACCGTCTTCACAAAGAGGAATGTCAACCACATCATCTACAACATGCTTAACTCCTCTTGGCTTACAATAGTGTTCTCTAAGATAACGTCCAAACAATGCCGCATCAAAATGATAAGCAGTGTCGTATCTAAATCTAAAATTTTTAAGTTCGTTAAATTTATTATCAGTCATTTTGTTGGCATTGGTCATCCAAACATTTTCGTGATAATATTCAGCAAATGTATTACATTCTATTTCCGGATTCATACCTTTTGCCAAGTACCATTCCATTAATCCAAAATCTTTATTGTCTAAAATTAAAGTTCCGAAAGGATAATGAAACGACACCGGCTTTTCTAGACGTTCTCTAAAATCTGTAAATTTAATAGAAGTTTTGTATGTGGCATTACAGTGTGTCATCCAGTCGCTATCTTCTAACCCGATAGCATCAAGAAATATATTAAAAGCGGCTAACGTACTTTCGCCAACACCTATAATTCCTATGTCTTCAGATTCTACTAGTGTAATATCCAAATTTGGCATTTGAGCTATAAGCCCTGCCGCTGTCATCCAGCCGGCACTCCCACCACCTACAATTGTTATGCTTTTTATTTTCATATCATTATATAGTACACGATAGTAATGAAAATGTCAAATCCTGGTACCAGCGGAGGGGATCGAACCCTCTCAAGAACGCTAATCTGGCGCTAAAAGTCTTATAAGGACTCTCTGACTTCCAAGTCTCGCTGGCATTGTTTGGTGCTACCTCCAGGGATCGAACCTGGTTCAACGGTTCTTCAAACCGCCGCTATGACCACATCAGCTAAAGTAGCATTGGGTTGAACCGGGGAATCGAACCCTCTCTAACTGTTTCACAGACAGTTGTGCGACCACTACACTAGGAACAACATTGGCCGGCCCGGAGAGACTCGAACTCCCAACCTCTAGTTTCGAAGACTAGCACTCTAATCCATTGAGTTACGGACCGTTATTGGCACCCGGAGTAAGAATCGAACTTACAATAGCAGAGTCAAAGTCTGTTGTGTTACCACTACACTATCCGGGATCAATATGGTGGTAACGGCTGGATTCGAACCAGCACCTTGCTCCGTATGAAGGAGGTGCACGACCATTATGCTACGTTACCATATAAAAACACACTCACCCGAATGGACATATCCTGAGTTCCGCCTGCTGTCGGAAGTGTGTTTTTATATGGTAGGGGCACAGAGAATCGAACTCTGATTAATAGGTTAAAAGCCTACTACTTTGCCGTTAAGTTATACCCCCGACATCTTATCACTCTTGTCACTACTCATGACAGATCTCCTTTTAAAAATAAATTGTTGTAGTTTTACCAGTTAAACTATTGTAGCTGATTCTTAGTCTTGACTACAAGCTGGCTTCGAACCAGCAACACAACATGATTGGTAGCCTATCTTGGGAACGATCCAAGGACCTATGCGTTATCAACACATTGCTCTACCACTGAGCTAATAGGCTATATTGAATTTGTAAGTAGTGCAACCATCGTTATATGCACCATTCACCCGTGTAATAAACTCGAGCGGGACTCGGTACGTCACTTGGGATTCATCCAGTCTGCCTCCTTTACAGGCCTCCGCCGTTCCCGGCAGGTGGGAGTTGAACCCAAAACCTTCTACTATACAGTACCTTCGAAGAATACTGAACAGCGTGACTTCACTTGCTGACACTTACAAAACTTGGCGGAAGCGGTGAGATTCGAACTCACGGACCTTTTACAGTCGTCTGTTTTCAAGACAGGTGCAATAAACCGGACTCTGCCACACTTCCATAACTTGGTACCCAAGGTCGGACTCGAACCGACACGATTCTCCTTTTGAGAGAGACGCCTCATACCAATTGGGCTACTTGGGCATACTGGAGTAGCGGGTGAGATTTGAACTCACGGTTTTACGGATTTGCAATCCGTTGCAATGGGCCACTCTGCCACCGCTACATGTTTGGCGTACCCCCAGAGACTCGAACTCCGACAAACGGTTTTGGAGACCGCTATGCTGCCATTACATCAGGGATACAAAAAGGTGCTCGCTGTTGGAATCGAACCAAACTGTTTAACTCCGTATCTTCCTGGGGGCATTCACCTTTAGTCGACTTCGGGCTACTTGACACGATCCAGTGTAGTTAAACTTCAGCAAGCATAATTGGTACTCGGTACGAGAATCGAACTCGTCTTTCCGCCTTGAAAGGGCAGCGTCCTAACCGATAGACGAACCGAGCAAATTGTTTGGCTCCAGAGGCAGGGATCGAACCTACGACCAATTGATTAACAGTCAACTGCACTACCGCTGTGCTACTCTGGAATAATACTTGGCGGAAAAGACGGGACTCGAACCCGCGACTTCCTGCGTGACAGGCAGGCACTCTAACCAACTGAGCTACTTCTCCTAAACTTGGTGGAAGTGGTTGGATTCGAACCAACAATGTTTCTTATGTGGCGGATTTACAGTCCGTTGCCTTCAACCAATTCAGCACACACTTCCATTGAAATAATTATAACACACTCCCGGCCGTTTGTCAACAACCCGATAACAACTATGTTGTTAATTTAAGGAATGTGTGTATTAAAGCGCACTGATAAATTTATAATACAAATCTGCTATCATTGTGTGTCCTTCTTTCGAAGGATGTCTACAAGGTAAAAACAAACGATTATCATGTAATGAATCAAGATATGTAATTGGACCCATGCCGTCTATTGAAAAAAATCTTGTGTCGTTTGTAAAATCACTGCACATTATAGGATTTATATTTTGTAAATTCTTAATGTTTTCTGCTGTCGAATACACAAACTTGCATTTTAATTTATTCTTTAGGTATGTGTTTAGTGAAACTAGATTAGCTAGGCTAACTTCGTCTGAATAAAATCGTATGTAATAATCTTCAAACTCTTTGTATTGCGGCATTACAGTTTTAGAAAGATCGTTGCACCAGCCACGATTAATAAAACTATATTGTACAATTACCAAATCGTTTTCTTGAATATTGTTGGATACGATATCTTGCATAACTTTACGAAAGATATGATGATTTGATCCACCTGGCCAACTTCTATTAACAAACTCTAAATTAAGTTTGTCTGCAAGTGCAACACCAAACGAATTATCATCAATCCAGTTATCGTTGCTAGGATTTTTGGCTGTGCCAAATTTACCAAAGCTGCAAGCATATAAGAATAGTTTATCCATATGCTATGATAACATAAAAAAGCAGACATGTCAATACGCTTTAATACGATCTGATTTTTCGTCCCACACAAGGGATTCCATCCTAGTCGCCGCCCGTTTGCTCCATGTTTAAAGTGCGGAGCCAGGACCTCGTTCCCTGTATATTCACACTTTGTGCTATTAGTTTACACTAAACGTTGGTGCTTTCGCTAACGCTTGGTGATACCGTGTAGCACGATCAAACTTATCTTGAATAAGTTTTTGAAGTTGCTCTTTTGTAAGAACTGCTTCATAAGCCTGTTCAACGACACGTTCATTTAACTTTGTATAATCTATCTGTTTCATTTTTTCCTTTATAAAAACAAAAACCCTAGGGTTTTTAATCCTAGGGTCCTTGAAGTTTTGAAATGTTTCTAAGTTGTTACTTAGTCATCCCATCCCTCCCGGACCCTGGTAATCTCTGTTGGTAAACGATCATTTGATAGACTATTAATCGCTAGCCAATAAGAGGGCATAAAGCCTCCCACCTGGGCTATGGATTTACAGTTTCTATGTAATGATACGTTTTGCATTTGTTTCTCTCTAATTCCTTAGTATGTTTCTATTGTAACACCTTGTTTCACTGTTGTCAACCACTATTTGTTTTTTTGAACAAATGATTATCAACAACATGTGTATATTATATTGTCAGTTTATTTAGCTGTCAATGATTATTTCGCACTCAAATGTGGCTTTTTTGCAACATTATTCTACAAACGATTCTTGCGAGATTAGTAAGTGCTTACCAATTTCAAAAAGACCAATACTGCCTGGAAGATCCATTGCACTAACGTGTATCTGTGCAATGCCATCGTCATCTAGACTACAGGCTACAAATTCTTTTATCTCTCCTGCCTCGACTGCATTTCTCATATACTCGAGAACATGAAGCATAGATTGTTTTTGTTCTTCTGCTTGAAGTTCATCTTTACGCTTTGGATTGATACTTACAATTTCCATAACATCCTCATTCTAAAATATAATCGGCTGCACCGTGTTCAATCATTTCGTGTGCTGTCATATATACATCGGTTGGTGGTAAAAGTCTTTTCTTAATATACGTTGGTGCTTTGCCTGTGGCTGCGACTAACACATTTGTCATACTGACATTCAGCATGTCGTTCTCTTTCATTTCGGCTTTGAGATCGTGATACTTGGCATCGCCGCCGCCACCTGCAAATTGATGACACATACAACTGGTATTCTGTGCAAGATAGCGTTCGCCTTTAGATCCAGATGCTGCAATTAAAAATGCTGCACTCATTACAGTACCTATTCCAATTGTGCGTATTGGATATTCACTGCTATTCATAATGTCTATTAACGCCAATGCTTGATATAAATCACCGCCTGTGCTGTTAATGTACAGTGTTAGAAGTTTTTCAGCTTTAGTGTCAAGATTCTCGTAGGTGATCCATTTGATACACTTGGCAATATTTTCGGCTTCTATCTCGCCCGTAAGGAAAAATACCGAGTTTTTTAGTAGTGTGATGTCAATGCGATCATCTGCATTAAATTCTTCAATTTTACGGGCGGCCATTTATGCTCCAATTATACTTTACTTATCTAAATAATAGCATATTATATATCTAGAAAACACCCACAATCCAACCGATAATCAAAATGTATGTTAGATAGTGTAGGGCTTGATCCGCCCCAAGCAAAAGCCAAAACTCACGATCAGCAGGAGTATACCCTTTATTCAATTGTTGTTTAGTCCAATCAATATGATAATGTAATATACCATCTACTAGTGCAGGAAGAATTCCTAACATTCCAAAAATTGGAAGCAAGATAAACCAAGTTCCTACAGCATGATAGGCTGCATGATCAATTCCGCCACGAGCTCCATAAATTCCTTTTTCTGCAACCATATAAGAAAATTGGAGAGAAAAATCACATATGAAATGTTTAATTCCAAACAGAGCCAACAACAGAATAATCAACTCAGCTTCATTCATCTCCAAACGCCCCATTGATTGTCCCAATGTCTAGTATCGTAGACACTGAGCTCTAAAGCATATCCAAATAGTCCAATCATTAAGAATAGGCCCGGATGATCAATTTTACCCTGTCTTAATTCAAAATTAAAATCAACAACTTGATGTGTAGCGTATCCGTTAAATTCCCAAGCCTTAGTTGCTGAAAAAAGTAAGCCGTGTTTACAGAACAGTGTTCGCCACCGAGTACTCCACGGCCAATCTATTTTAAAATTGAGTGTTATCATTCTGATATAGGTCTAAATCGTTGTAAAAAACTTTCTAGGTAACAACTGTATTCACGATTTAATTCGTGATCTTGAACATTTTCTTTAATATAATGTACCCAGGTATGGCCTTCAAGTTCTATCACGTGAATAACGTGAAATTTATCATCGCCGCCTGTCCACTTTGATCCTTCTTTGACCATACGCTCTCCTATTTGAAAGTTTCTAATGCATCTGTATCTACATTCTCTACCATATGTATCATTAATCGATAAGCATCCCAAGCAGTCTTGACTGAATGGTTGTCACTAATCACAGTTGGAAACATATCTACCCACACTGCATTTTCTGGCTGACGATGACGATGCAGTCCTTGTCTACGTGGTTGCAGTATTTTATTTGTTTTCCAAAGATCCAAAGCTACAGATTGACATGCCGCTTCATCTAAACCGTAAAGATAATCATCATCACGATACATGTATTGTTCTATTACATTGGCAAGTTGTGGTTCGTCGTGAATAGATGTAGCGGCGATAATAAATGCCACATCGTTAATACTCACATTGCCTTTAACAATATCACGGACGCAACGGCCCAAACTAAATCCGATTTTCATGTGTAATCTTTCTTAATTGTATAATACATTATAACATCATTCTGTGGTAAAGTCAATAAGTGTTATAGCCATCTTAGTGTAAAATTAACAGCGTCGACGGAATTTTCAAATATGAATTCACTTCCCTTTCTCTCATAATGATTCTTACAGTTTTTTTCAACCCATTCAAGAACGTCGACAGCCTGTTCTCGATTTTTGAATCTAGGAAGCAGTGTTCGTGTCCAGCCCATTCCCACCAGCATACCCCAAAGTATCTCTTTGTCTATTTCACTTTGCATCTGTGTGCCAAGTTCATCTATGATTTGTTTTTCTAAGTTCATAGCCATCTTAATTGAAATAATGTTACTTCAGTGTCGTCATGTATGTAAACAGTCCACATGGGATCCCCGCTGTTAAATCGATGTGTAACATCCGCAGTAGGACACATGCGACTCATCCATTCTTCAAATTCAGTATCATCTTCAGGATAGACCCAACAGTACCAACCACGCGGCACACATATTTCTCCAAAGCGATTTCCGGGATTGATAGGCTTGGTGCCGTCATCAAAGCGCCAATAATTTACAATAGTTTTCATGACCATTTCATCGCAAACATCATTGCGTCTTCTGCATTTTCAAAATACCAAACCCTACCTTCTTCTGCACTTAAATCGCGGAATTTGTTTTGACAGTTTTCTAAACACCAGGTAAGTTTTTCTGAAAATTCTATGTCGTTGTTTATAAGAACAGAATGATATGATGCCAATAACTCCATAAGTCGGATATCACCTTTTAGTACCTGTTCTGCTTTCATTGCTTTGAACAGTGTACTGGTTCTTGCCTCATATGGAGTACTGCTCATTTACCGTGCCTCAACAACCATTCTGTTAATCGAGCGCCTTGCAGTTTTGCAGTGATAGCATATTTGTATCCGTAGTTCATATTGTCAGCCATTCGATGCCAACAAGGTGTTTCTACAGCGTGTTCCATAATCCATTTACCTTCTGCACTTTCTTGCCATTTGTATAATGGTTCGGCTGCATATAAATCTGGATCTTCAACATCGCCCATTGTAAATTCGTGTACTGTGATTTCTCTAGTTTCTTCCACCCTTTCTCCTACCATTGTAAACCGGTATATAGTCTTGGTGGGTTTTGGTCCTAGAAAAACGTATTCTCGACCGTAGTCGTCTAATTCCCAAAGAATTTTTCTAGCCATTCTTTACACTCGGGCCAATCCCTATATACGTGAGCATGTCCGCCTGCAGATTCCCACTGCTGGCAATTGTCCGTTCTATCATCAATTAATATATCACCAGGTTGGCAGTGCTTCCATTTGTCTGTGCTATACGGACCAATGAACACAGGAATATTTGGAAAGTGTTCGTGAGCCCACCATACCTTATCATTTACTGCCCATGGCATATCGTCGCCACGTGGCAACGCTGTTAGAAATCGTAAGTCAGTTCCAGGATGTGCAGCCACATAGTCACGACACCATTGCACTAACTCATTTGCTCCCTCTTTAAGAGGCAACTCGCGATAGAAACGACTATGTTGTTTAAGCCTATTCCAATCTTCCTGCGGAATACGTTCTTCTTTTTTCTTCCATTTCATTTTTAGGAAATCTTGTGCTGAAGTGTACCAATCAGCTACAACATCGTCCATGTCTAGATATATAATCATTTTAATTTAGTTCCCTCAGATGATCCAAATTTTAACATAAACATCATAGCATCATAATCATCTTCAAATTGAAAATAAAGTGCATGGTAATGTTCTTCACGCCACAATCCCCTACAGTTAGTTATGCACCATACGGCCATTTCTTCAACCTGGGCAAGTTTTATTTCAGAAAAATTTACTCTGTAGGGGAATGTTGCTCTAGCACGAGTAGATAAAATCTCATGGATAGTGCCAATTTTAGTTTTTGCCGTTGCCATATTTTAACAAAAACATTGTTCGTTTTTCTTCATCGTAAAAATCCAAATGAACAGTATGCTGACTACGCTTGCCTTCGTACCATCCCATATCACCAAACAGATCGTCAGCCTCTGGAGATTTTACATATTCGGGATCTTTAATGTATTCTCTATGATCTCGAACTGTAAATCCTAAAACTTCTTTCATTTTTGATCTCATGAGATAAACAGCAGGTTTTTCCTTCTGCTTGATCTTTAACAGTACATGTTTCCATTCATCTGGAGACATAACTACTGGCTTACTCATGACCAAGTCCTATGATCTTCAGCTACCCATTCGGCTCCGTCATATTCGCCGATGTGCCATTTCACATCGCCTGGGATTTCAACCAATTTGAGATTGGAGTGAGTACCGTTAGCACCCATGCCTAGTTCTTTTACAATTTTAACTAGGTAAGGGTCGTCACGAGGAATTTCACGTTCGCTAAAACTTGGATCGGTGATACCTGCTAAGGCTTTGTAATCGTTGAAAGCACGAGTACTTAAACCAAACCCACCATAGCAGTCATTGATCACCACAGTTCTAAGACCTCGAAGAGCCTCCATGAACTTTTCAGCATCCATTATTTGCCTTTCTTTTTCTTCTTAGATTTTTTATACGGAATATCATTCAACATGTTGTGTGCATCAATTGCTTCTCTCAACGCAATTTCAACAAGTTGGTTAAATGTAATGTCACGTTCGTGTGCTAACTTCATCATAGTGAACATCATGTCGTCGTCTAGAGTAACTTCCATTTGAACACGAGTATCGTAAGCTTCACCGCTGATGATGGCACGAGCTTTTTCTAAGAAATCTTCTACAACATCAAGATCAATGTAGTCTACTTCGTCCCATGCCTGATTTCCTAATTCTCCACGATCGTGACTTTCTTCATCGTGCTGTGATTTGTAGTCTGGATTAATCATACGATAAGCACGGTTGTTGGTGTAATCGCAGATCTCCACTTCATAGACTGTTTGAAAGTCTGTATCAAAAATAACATTGGTACTCCAGCCTCCATCGCCGTGAATACCATTCCAAGCACTCAACATATGAGCCTTTGGTCCGTAGCAGTTCCAGCCGTAGTCACAGCCTTCTGTGATACGATAATTAACTAGTTCAAAATACTGTTGAAGGGTAACCATGCCAATCCTTTCATTATATAGTATATTATAGCATCATTCTTTGGGTTTGTCAACTTCGTTTTGGATTTTCTTTTCTTTATAAACGGGTTCGGGCAAATAAGGAGTGATCACATAGTAATTAGCACTCCACCACCCAATCGCTGAAAAGAACCCAACGACTATCCATTCTACTATCATTTTGGAACCTCATAAGTTTGGGCGAAAATATCTTTCTTCACTACTCCGTAATCTCCGGAACCGTGTTTTACAATGTAGTCTTCGCCTGCCTTGTAATTCAAATTGCCCCAGCTGGCTTTTACCACACCGTCGTGATCTGCCAGTTTGGCAATCTTATGGATCTTCTTAGGAGTAGCAGTTCCGTCTTTATTGTCGTCATAGTAGTCGGCAAACTTTTCTGCACTCACTGGATACTTCTCACCTTTAGGACCTGTAATGATCTTATGGCCAGCTTGATAGTCCACAGGACCTTCTAGTGTATCTACAGTACCATTGGCAATGGCAGTTTTATAATGTATTGGAGTAGGATGCTTATAGGTATCAAAACTTCCTTTGTTAAACCAATCATCGGTAATACCTTCCATTGATTCCACGATGTTGATAAATTCTTTAATCATTTTGTTTTTCCTTTGTAAGTTCACACATTAAAATAAAATGCTCGTAGGCCTTACGAACACCCTCATGCTTCATCAATTTGTCAGCTTCTTCCTGCATGGCCTTTACAGCCGCTTCCGAATGATCTCTAGCACTACCATAGGTCAACGGACATAGTTCATCGCCAAACTCTTTGGCCAGCTTCTCCCAGGCCTTCTTTTGTCCGGGGGTGATCGGAGTTCGTTGAGGTTTCATTTCGCTGCTTTTGCGCATGGATTCGCAGATAGCTTCTTCAGCAACACGCCCAGCAGCAATCATAGCGGCATAGTTTGGATCAATATTAAATCTGCGTGAGGTACCACCCGGATAGCTCATAACCAAGTGTGTGCCTTTGCTAAAACTGTCCAGAAAGTCGTTGTCGTATTCTGCTACAGGCACATACCTGCGTCCACGTTTTTCGTAATAGATTTTTTTCATTTTAATACAGTATTGGTTCGATTGTAGATTCATCTCGAAGAGCCAACATTACCTCTTCTTGTTCTGTAAAAATCAATTGGTATTTTTCAAGAATAGCTCTGCGACTGTCTTCATCTAGATGAATCCACTCACTGACTCTGTTGTAACTGCTGTAGGCGTCTGGGGGCATACAATCATTAATCCAACCTACCAAACACTTAAATGCTTCTACAGTATTAGCAGGATGGCTGTGTTGCATAGCCGCAAAGAAATCATTGGCTAACAACGAAGTAAAACAACTGCCAGGCTCGTAGCCATATACCAAATAGTTAGCCATCGGGTCAGCGAAGTCTCGAGGAACATCCCACTTAGAGAATGTTTCGTACAAGCGATTACGACTATAAACAGTTATTTTCATTTTACGAACCGTGGCATGCCAGCATCTGAGCCAGCGTATTCAAAACTTGATAACATGGGCAACAGGCCAGCCAAATTATTACTAGGATGTCTCTCAATTATAGGCATCTTGCCCTGGTCAACTAGCATGAAGTAGAGTTTGGTTGTACCTTCTTCAACTTGGTATTCAAAGATATATTCTAAATCTTCTATAGTCATTCTTCAACTCCGAGTTTCACTAACAATCCTTGTGAATTATGTATCTTGTGCAACGCCATGCGTTCGTTGTCCGGCACCATGTCAGTCCAGTTGTGATACAACATAGACATTGTTATAACATAGGCTATTATTATTTTCATATCAGTGCAACTGTGAGTACCACCAATGTCCCCAAACTACCAATATTGATACTATAACAATGACCTCTAACAGCTCAACATTGTTTCTCCTACGTTGAGTTTGATTGTTTAGATTGTCGTTGATTGTTTTGGCACATATTTGGATAACAGACTGTGTGTGTTCTTCTCGAACTTTGTCAGCAAATGCTTCGAGAGCCTTTTCGCTAAAGGTATAGGTAATGCCTAGCTTAGGATCTTCCGCTCTACGGTTGGCCCAAATGTTAGCAAGAGATTTAGTCTGTTCTTTCATATAATCTTTCCTAATCCTAAATAGATTAAAGTTTCCAATTCTGTTTGATAGTCTTGTCCAAGTCTGCGTTTTTCATAAATTGTCTGTAATACTTCTTTCCCATCACCGTAGTCCATAACACCCGAACCACGCGACTCTAATTCTTCAATTAGATCGTCTGTGTCAAAATCACCGAGATCTACATCCACTTCAACTTCTGTGTAAACTGTTTTGTACATTATACTTCCAATACTATGTTAGGGTTCCAACCAGTGTCCTCGCTGTAACCGTCGTTTTCGTAACCACGTGGGTTACATACTACTCGTGTCTCACCGATCACATAATCAAAAGGATGATGAGTGTGTCCGTGTGTCCACAGTTTAATCTGTGGGTGATCCAAAATAAACTCACTCAAGTCACTGTGGTAGCCACCGTTCATCAGTGTCTCGTGAGCATAAATCGGGTGTACACTTTGGAAACTAGGCGAATGATGTCCGACCACAACACACTGTTTGTCTTTGTGTTCCTGCACCATCAGCTTGATGTAGGCCAGTGTCCGGTCGTGACGGATAGCAACATCCAACGCACTCATGGGCGCATAATTTCTTTTGTCGTTTCGAATGATACGGAAGTCGTTCATCATACCTTCAATGGCATGCATTGTAAGCGGATCACGCCGGTTCATGTTGGTCCAAAGCGTTCCGCCAACAAACACAACATCATCAATAATCTTTGTATCCTGTTCTAACATATACATGTTAGGATACTTGGCAAGTTCTTCGCGCATATAGTCAATACCAGCGTAAAACTTGCCGTTATAGAATTCATGATTGCCCATGATGTAGATAACATGCGGGAACTGAAAACTGCAACGCTTGAAGAAATCTCTATAGCGTTGAGCTGCCGTCTGCCTACGACCTAGCCCAGTGCTGTTAGCAATGGCAGCTTGATCGGCAGTATTATTTGGTTCAGGATGATCATGTAGATCTTGGGCAATACAAATATCGCCTCCCAAAATCAACACATCACATCCATCATCATTTGTGATGTTGATATCGCTGAATTCTAGGTGTAAATCGGATACAAGTTTGATTTTCATGGCTGTCACTTTGCGGAAATATACGTATATTATAGCATCACTTTAATTTCTTGTCAATTGGTTAAATACTCATATTAAACAACAGAGCGGGGCGAAAAAATGAGCGATATTTTTAAAATAATTGGTGATTTGGGCATGCCTGTAGCCGCGGCGTTAGCTGGTGGCTATTTTGTATACTTAACCATTAAGTTACTATTGCAGGGCGTACTTGGATCAATTAAAGGTATGGCTGGTATTATCACTGCTCTAGACAATCGTGTAAAAACCATGAATCACGATGTTATACGTATTGATGCTGTTGTATCTAATGCACTAGGACTAAAACCGGATGTAGACCGTATCGCACGAGCAGACGGCAAGAATGATGCAAGGAGAGATTAATGAGACATTATGATTACGATTGGGATTTAGAACCCTGGGGCATTACATTTGACCCTGAACTAAACATAGACAAGTTAGGATGGAAGAGCGGTGACTATTTTAAAATCACTAACGTTAACGGACGAGCCATGTTAGTCAAATGCGATCCGTTGGTAAAATTTATTAAAGAAGGGGAGAATGCAATTGAGCAAATGGGATAACTGGTACGATAGCTTACCACAACACACAAAAGAATATTTAAAAACACAACCGTTATGGCACGATAAAGATGTAGCATTTTTTGTCAGTATTGCATTAGTGGTAGGTTTTTTCTTTGGGTATATTGCCCACTAAGGAGTAGTATATGGATCCAGTAGAATTAGTTAACAAGTATGGCTTCCCAATTGTTATGGCGGTTGGGATGGGTTTCATTATCAAGTACGTTTGGGAATGGGCTACCAAAGAAGTTAAGCCGGTTATCTCAGATGCCAATACTGTGTTGATTGCTCTAATCGATCGTATTCGTATGTTGGACAATGACTTGATTCGTTTAAATCAAAAAGTTAATACTGTGCTACATCTACGTGGTAAGATGATTGAAGGCGATCGTGTTATGGAAACAGCGTTAACTGAAGCACAGGCTAATAAGAAGTTCCACGAAGCTATGGACGAAGCCGATAAGATCAGCAAGAAAGAAGCAGCAGGCGGCAGTTAATTTTTAGCAGCAATAAACTCAGCTTCGGGAATACGTGTATGTGTATTCTTACTGCCTAGCACCACAACAATTCTAGATCCTATATCTGTATCAATCATTAACACAATGCAGCCTCCTGAAGCATTAATAAATCCTGTTTTACTAACAACAAAATCGTGACGCTTGCCTATGATGGGATTTGTGTTACGGAATACGAACCATTTCTTTCTGATTTTAATCTTAACTTCACTTGTGCGTGAGGCTAACACGATTTCGGGATATTTTGCAGCTTCTAAAACCACTGTGATCAATTCTTTAGCAGTGCTGACATTCATAACACTTAGTCCGCTAGATTCAACAAAATGAGTTTTTGTTAATCCTAAAGATTCCATCTTGTGATTCATGGCTCTTACACATTGAGCAGAACCACCGGGATAGTGTTTACATAAATCTAGACTTGCTTGATTATCCGATTTAACTAATGCCAGCTGTATCATCTCGCCACGAGTATATGGCTTGATGTACTCATCGAGATCTTGTCGAGCATCTAATACCACCATCGCTGTAACAAGTTTAGTAATACTGGCAATGCTACGCTGTTGCGAAACATTTTCACCTTCTATGATATTACCTTTGGAGTCTGCCACTAACCAACTTTTGGCAGTGACATTTAGAGCAAATACTGAATTACTTAGTAGTAGCCCTAAAAATACCATCCCAATCTTTTGGAAGTTTAGCATTCTTCATTTCCTCACACCGTTCTATCCATAATTCGTATGAGTGATCCATCTGTCTATCAAAAGAACCCATTAAGTTTTTACTCATGGTAATTGCTTGATCAAATTTCTGAGCTCTATATGATTGTAACATTTGATTATGGTTTAGTCTAGCTGCCTGATAAGCAGCCATATCTACTCCGTCTGTGAGTAATGGTGTGTAAATTCGCAAGCCAACTGTTTTACCTTTAACAGCAATGTTGTCTAGCTCTAGTGTAAAGATTTCATCCTTTACAAGTTCATTAGTGTTAGGGCCAATAATTAGCAATACACCATATGACTTTGTTTGTCCTTCTAAACGTGCGGCAGTACTTACGCTGTCGCCTAGTACGTCATAGCCAAATTTACTCTTGGCTCCAATATTACCAATTAGTGTTTCGCCTGTGTTAACACCTGCGCCCATACCAACTGGAGGTTTACCTTTGGCAGTAAGCTCTTTGTTAAACTCTTCAATTGCTTTAATCATTTGCTGTGCTGTGCGAACAGCCGTATAAGCATGACGTGGGTCATCTAACGGAGCACCGTGTATGTGTAGGCTGGCATCTCCAATAAACTTAATCAATGTGCCATCATTCTTTAGTACAGGAATACTCAACGCTGTCATATAGTCATTCATGATTTGTGTTAGGCCTTCCACATCATCGCCAAAACTTTCACCTAGTGTAGTAAAGCCACGTAAGTCAGTCATAACAATTGAAAGTTCTTTACGCTCCCCACCTAATTTAATAAGCTCGGGATTCTTTTGTAGTCGTTCTACGATAGTGGGATTTACATATGATCCAAATTGCTTTTTAATCTGTTGCTTTTGAAGGAACTCACTTACAAACTTAACCCCGTAGGCATGCAAAGCGACCAGGACTGTGCAAACTGCAAAGGCAGTAGCATCAAATAAGAATAAAAAGTTAGTGAAAGCATACTGACTGCCAACAATGCCGCCAACAACCAATACAACGACCGACGCAAGTCCAACATAAGTCCACCTTGTTAAAAATAGTAATAATAATCCTGCGGCTAGAATAGCAACAATCTCTAAACCATCTGCATAGTCTGGACGTTGTATAACAACTCCGTTAGCCATAGTGGCAATTACACCGGCTTGTACTTCGTGCGGAAAAACAGCCCCTATACTTGTTGGTACCGGATTCGCAATGCCGGCAGCAGTGGGCCCTACTACAACAATAGCACCACCAAAGTCTTTTGGTAAATTAGTTAACGATACTGATTTACTCTGCTGACTCCAATCAATCCATATACGACCAAGATTGTCTGTATTGATAATTCCAACTTCTCCAGCAAGCCTCATTTTCTCAACACCACCTTCATTAAGTTTAATCTGGAAGGTATCGTTGCCTGTGGCAACACGTAATGCCTCTAGTGCCAGTCCAGGATACAGTTTATCATTGACTGCAACGATCAGCGGAACTCGACGATTAACACCATCTACTTCTGGGAGTGTGTTCACAATACCAACACCAGCAGCTGATTTTTCTAGTTGTGGTACGTTGGCAATAAGTCCTGGGTATTGTACAATTTGATCCAACCACTCCGGACCTAACACAGCACTGCCTGGAACACGCGGTGTATTCTTTGTTTTGTCGCTAGGTACAGATCCTAAAACGACAGGATACTTTTTAAGTATGGCACTAAGATCTCCATCTCCACCAGTACGATCGCGCTCAGCCATAAGCACGTTGAGCACAACAAGGCCAGCGTTACGATGATAAAGGTCTTCAATAATTTCAGCATAGTTAACCCTCGGTAGTGGCCACTGGCCATATTTGTCTAATGCGGCTTCGTCTATGTTGACCGTATAGATGTTGTTCTGAGTGGGGGCTTTGGCTGTGATCAGTGTGTCAAAGTAGCGTAGTCTTACACTTTCTACAAAGCTAGGATCGGCGATTCTTATACTTATAATAAGTGCCAATGTTAATAGGGCAGTCCACGGACTTAGAAGGAGTTTTTTTAGCATCCGATATTTATCTGTTAAAACTTGGTGTAGGACCAACCTGAACCACAAGGGCTGCATTGTATATTCATTCCTGCCTGATCGGGAGTATATGGATTAGTTTGGTTAACCGTAACTCCTGCTCCTGTTGCACCATTAAACTGTAAATTAAAAACTTTATCGCTGCCTGCTCCGCCTTGTTGTAATGCTGTAACTGTGTTGCCATTGTTTGTAGCATTGTTTGGATTTGTGACTGTGAATGAGTGTGAGCCTGCACCTTGCTGTGTTATACCTATATTATTTCCAGTACCGATCATATTCTGTATACTTGCATTATGATTTCCAGTTCCATCTTGTTGTATGTTAAATGTATTGCTGACTCCGGATTTTAATTCTATGCTGGCTGTTTTTGCAGCACCTTGTTGTGTGATTGTAAACGTATTGTAATCAACATCAGAAGTTGTACCGGCTTTGATGGTAGCACTGTTTCCACTACCATCTTGCACGATCGTGATGGTATTACTTGATCCTATTTGTTCTATGTCAATGGTATTGTCAGCCGCATATACTCTTCCTGACATTAAAGATATTATAAAAATAATAATAAATGGGAATGAAAATAGACCGAAAGCAATTATACATCCTTGTATTATTTGTTTTTTATATAAGGCTTGTTTTTCTGCGTGAAATCTTCGCCAGTATTCTATTATTCTATCATAATGATCGTCGTATCTTGTTCTGTTCATTTCTGTATCAGCGTTATAACTGTGCTGCCTCCGCTGTTAACACGATTCTTAAAGTCTAGTACTCCCTGTGTCATATAAATGGTTGAATTTTGTGTTGTAGGTACTGTTACGATCATGTTATTACTGCCATCGTCACGTGCTAATGTTACTTTAGGTTCTTGAACATCTACGGTAATACCTGTAATAGCTTGCCAGTCTGGCAATAGCCTATTGCTGGTAGTATTCAACATATTCAATTGTGCTTTCATTTGCGCATCTAGAATATCTAGGATGTTAGCAAGAAAAGTTTGATCAAGAAAATTTCGAGCCAGCTTGTCTTGGAAAACTTCTTTTTCTTGATCATCTAAGACATTAACTAATCCCTGCTCTTTAAGGAAGTCTATGTCTAAGGCAGTTTTCATTTCCATCTTGCCTTGATGTTTATTTTGATGTTGATCGAGTTCTGGTGGCGGTGCAACAATTAACATATTATTGATGGCACCTTCGCTGAGTTTAAGTATAGCAGGAGGTGTAGGTATTGCACTTCTACTGTCAACTCTGGTGGCTTGGAAGGGCTTGTTTAGTATGACCTGCCCTGCATCACTTTCTACAGTGATTTCGCCAGTTTTACAGATGGCTTCAATATCCTGTACAGTTCGAGTATTGCGATCACTAGGACAGCTAGGTAATAAAATAATTGTGCTACGTCCTAGCTCATCTACTGTGGCAGTGAAATCAGTACCACGAACTGATACCGTGGCACTTGGTGTATTGACAGACACTGCCTGTGGACTATTTTTAGCAATCTGTCCAGATGCATAGCGCACGGTGCCTAAAGCCATATTAAGAGCTACTTTACCGGATTTGCTTTTTGGATCATAGACAAAATCATCAATAACTAATTTTGAATTTTCGTTGACCTGTACTCTGGTCTGATCTTCAAATGTTATTCCGATTTTGCCCTGTGTAGTCCGTACTGCATCCTGCATCTCCACTCCAGTGCCTTTGACTCCTATCACCTTCTGTGATTTCCTCTCCACAGTCGCGGCTGCGTTCAATTGCTCTGTGATAGTCCCTATCCCTGCGTAGCTCTGAGATATAGGCAACAACAGCCCGCATAGTAGTAGCGTCCATAATTTAGTCTCCACAGTGTGCCTTTATCGTGACGGTAATGTTAACAATGGAACCAGTGCACCTTGACTAACATTAACGCTGTTACCACTGCCGTTAATCTTAATCTTAGCTTCTTGCCCTGTACCGGATGATCCTTGATTGACTCCGATAAAGTTAGTGTCTCCTGTAATTCCTAAACTGATACTGTTATTGTTACCGTTTTGTACAAGTTGTATTTGGTTGTCATTACCAGCCAATGTTGACCCACTGGTATATCCGCCAATAGTAATACCGTTACCTGTGCCAGTTTGTTCTATGCCAAATATATTACCATATCCGCTGGTGCTGATACCGATGGTATTACTATCACCGGTAGTTGAGATAGTAGTTGAGTTACTACCAACTGTTCCGGATTTCGTAATGTTTTGTATGTTATCATCACCTGCTATAGTAGAAATAACACTGTCACCGTCGCCTGAAGTAGTAACAGATACTTCGTTACGAGCACCAGTTACACGAGATTGCAGGACAGTACTGTTACCACTTTGTGTTATGTCTATTAGGTTACTTGCGCCGCTGTTTTTAATGAATGCTTGTGCGCTGTCACCGGTTATATTATAATTGATAGTGGTATTACGTTGTCCAGATTCTGTCGATCCAGCAGACTGCAGAGAAAGGGTATTCCCCGAACCAACTTGATTAATCTGTAGTTGTGTATTATCACCGGATACTGTGGCGGCATCAACTCCGCGAACACCCGGTGCATTGTTTACTATGCCTTTGACTGTGTTACCTGCACCATCTTGGGTGATATTAACTACAGCATTATCACCACTTTGATCAATGTAGATACTGTTGTCAACGGCATGGCCCAGTGATGGCATCGCAGCCAACACCAGAATTGTGAGTAATTTTCTCGACAACCCACCAGCGCCTTTGATTCTTGTTTTCATTTATTTTCATTATTAGGATAATAAATTCCTAATGTCGCTCCTGTTTTTATGTTATGTTTCCTTTTTAATTCCTTTCTCTCATTTAAAAAGCATTCTCTGCTTAAAATATTTACTGAGGTAACAGCAATCATTATGCTCCGCTGTTATTTTTCCGTTACTATAAGGTGTAAAAAAATTAACAGTGTAAAAAATTAACACCTTATTTCACTTCCTCTAAATGTTCTGCGCGGACCCACCCGCCTCGTTTCTCACTGTCTGTCACTCTTAACCAACCTTCGCTGCCTGGTTGAATTACATTTACCATGGTGCCTTTCTTAAACTGCCAAGTTTTTTGACTCTTCTCATCTGGCTCTTTGTAAATGTACTGTGCTTCTGTTAATCTACGTTGTCCAAATAAAGGTCTAGGTTCTATTTTTTCTTCAACGGCCTTACTTTCTCTTTTGTTTCCTTCATCAGCCTTTCTGCTGTTGGACTCAGTCGCCGATCTTGTGGGTACGGGACTTGGCTGGGCGGCAACTGCTTGGGGGGTTTGATTTTGAACCACGACATCTTTCTTTTCCTCCACTTTTATTTCACTGCTGATAACCGGTGCTTTTGGTTCTATTTTTGATATTACCACAGCCACAGGAGTATCTACTTTATATTCCCATATACCTTTGGTTACACCTTCTTTAATCAATTCGACCACTGCCATTTCCACAGCGGCTTTTACTGCGTAGGTTCCGGGCTCATTGATAGTCAATCCTGCTTCTGCTTCAAATGCCTGTGTGCCTGCATCAAAAAACTTCAATGCTGTGGCACTGTCAGATGTGCTTAGGATAGTCTTTTGTACTGTAACTGTGGCCAGTACTTTACCTGTGTTTACACTAACAGCACGTAGGCTAACTGTGACTGTATCCTGGCTCCATTGTGTCTGTTTACCTATGCCAAATATACGCATACCAGCACCACCGCTGGTAGTTGTTGTATCATAGCCAACCAATCCACCTTCTAAGATCATACCAGCAAACTGCATGGGCATCAAGGGTTTGGCATTGGCTCCTTCATAGGCTTCACGCATCTGGCGAATGATAGTACGCTCTTTAGTTAGGTTATCAATACCCACACGCTCTACTACTTCGAACCAACGACCTCGGCCAACATTCTGGAGTGCCTGTATTAGGAATGTTTCTGCACCTTGTGTAACTGCTGTTGATAAACTGGCCACGTTAGCCTGTGGACGTCTTTGACCTGTTTTGTCAGCAAAACTGTATACTGCTACACTGATAGGTTTACCAGCAGACGGTGCCTGTATCTCGTCAAATTCTTTCTTGACTGCTTTTCTCTGCGTTGTCAGTGTTGGATCTGTTTCATTCAACCCGGTGCTTTGGATTATGGCACATCCGCTCAACATTGAAACTATCACGAGTGTTAGTAGAGTCTTTTTCATATTACTGGAATTGGAACTGTCCTAATGGAACTGTAATTGTTGTTTGATTACCTACAGTATCAGTGACTGTGAGATAAACATTTGAACTGTCTTTGTTCCAAAATATAGTATTACCTTCAAAGTTCAGTGTACCACTGGTACTACCTCCATTGGCAAACATAGCTGTGGCTAAGTTTTGACTTATCTGCGCATATATTCTAGATTCCAAGTTGTTCATAAACTTGGCTAAGTTAGTGTTCTTTTCGTCAGCTTTGGCTTTTTCTAAAGCTGCTTGAATATCTTTTTTAACCTGTGCTTGACGTGTGAATTCTTGATTCTCTATGGTAAGCACGTGAGAACTGTAGCCCGAGCCGTTAAAGCTGGGACTTTTAAATCCGAAGTCTAGGGGTGCAGCAATGCTCGCAAGAGGAAACGCTGCTAATAATACTAATACGTTTTTCATCGAAACCGCTCCCGGTAATCCGTATTAGTATTTAAGTAAGTGCTTTTGGGAATTAAGTTGCTAGATTATATTGGAGTTTAATCGAATCTAAAACTGATCTTTTTAGATGGTCTTGCGTTAGATGTATAGTGTTCAGCATCAATAACAATGTTGCCATTGAATCTTGGAGGCCAAACTACATCAAATTTACTAAAGACTATGCCAGCGGGTGATTTTTCAGTGTAGGTGTACACCTGTACCATTGACGCTTTGTTTAAAACTGCTTTGAAAAAATCAGTTAGTAATCGAGAGTTTTTATTAAGATCGGCGGCTAACAGTTTAGCACAGCACCCTAACAAATGATATCCCATTTGCCATTTAGGGTTATTGAGATCAACACCTCGATTAGATATCACTTCCTCGCCTGCCTTATTTTTTACTATAGATCCTTTGATAATTTTAGCATTATAAACTCTGGACAAATTTGGAAAGTTTTGTAAATCTTGAAGTGTACCTGTACCTTTACCGTATATTTCCTGTATGTAGTTTTTCTCATCATCGTTGATAATACCAATATCAGGAAGAGCGCAGGCTGCTAATATACCCGGAATAGCTTCGTTTGTATGCAGTGTCTCTAATGCAGGAAGAAGAGCTGCATATTTTTTATAGAATTTGGTATTTGGTCCAAAATCGTCCGGGTACTTATCTAAGGTTTCCATAGCACCAGTTAAGCTGGCCGCTGCACCACCACTTTTATTTTTACTGCTGATGATGATCTTAGTCCCTTCTGCCCATAAAAATGAGTCGCCTATCTTTTCTCCAAATGCACCAAACGATGCTTCGTTAAAACTAGACCAAGATAGCCCTAACGGTCCTAACAGATTTTTCTCTGCGGCAGCGTAATCTCCGCTAACACGTTTGTTTAATGCTAATGCTATAGGGGCAGCAGTTTCACCAAAAACAACTTCAATTTGATCGGCGTACTGATCTAGATTAGGAACAGCTCCGGTATCGTTCATTAGGTCATCAAGTAAAGCAGGCAATCCTACTTTTAAATTTTGAGGGAATGATGCAGGTCTTGAATTTAAATTTTGTGCAACTAATCCTGGAAGACCTGCAATCGGATATTTTCCGGGTTTTACAAAATCATAAGGACTGATTTTTATTTCTGCAGCCTTGGCAGTTGCTGATTTACCCTTACCAGTTTGTACCCAGCCAGTTTCTTTTGAAAATTCAGAAGTTTGCCAATATAGGGGAGGATGTACTGGTTTCTTTTGTTTGTAAAACTTAACAAATGCAATCTTAGTGTTTGGGTCACCGATTACAACAACCATAGCTGCGGCGGTGCCTTTGTTACCGCCAACGTATTTTTGTACCGTTGCACCTTGTTGTTGCAGATACGCATCGATGTCTGCTTTCATTAGATCTGTAACAATCGTTTCTGGATTTTCAGGATCAGGTTCGTAATTTAAACGGGCGTCTTGCGGAAATACTGCAACGTTAATTAAATCGTAGGTATTGTTGCCGTTGATGAATTGGATCTGTGCTCCAGACTTCTTTTCCAACATGCGATCCCACATACCACCCTGGGCTTCAACTAAAAGGAATTCAAATGCTCTCATAGCTAATATTTAGCTGATTTCAGGAAACAGGCATTCCTGTATGAAATGCTGTACATCATCCTCACTTAACCCTAAACTAACCATTACACGCGGAGTGTGTGGATTTTGCTTCTGATTATGGGCATAAAAGTTTTGATTTTTAGTGGTATTTTTGACAGTATTATTGCTCTTAGCTACTTCTTGCAGATATACGCTGGTAGTAAGTTTGGCTAGATCTGTAATCTGATCTAATTCTTCTTGTTTTTGTACATTACCCGCAGCTACCATAAAAGGAGTAAAGATACGTTCGGCCCAGTCTGGAAGTTTGCGAGTTCGATTCCATTCTAATCGTGTTACCTCTCCAGCGAACCATTCTATGAGGGGATGATCTTTATCGCCCGCTGGACTAAAATCGTGGAAGCATCCAGTGATCTTGTTCTTACCAGCAATAACGTCAAAACCAAAAATAGGAGCAGGATTATGTGTATGTGGAAAGATGCAACAATGCATCATCCAGAGTCCTTTGGATTCCCTAGCATCCACAACATCAACGTGAGCGCGACGATAACTGTCACTGGTCCAAACACGATTAACCCAACCAGGCTGATTAAAGCGATCCATACCCGGCTCAAAGATTTCTTTTCCTGTTGCATCAAAACTACTCTCTAAAAGGTGCTGAATTTCAATCAGCGTGTCCCAAACATTACTCTCCACGGTACAAATCTCGCATCATCTTAATAGCGTATTCAAACGCTACACGAGCTTCGTCTCCAAGGTCGTCAGTGAGTGTTACTCGAATAGCCGTCTTCATAGCGTCGGCATTTTCAAAATCATAGAACTTGCCACTGCTAATGTGTGCTACTTGTTTCTTAATGATTTGACCACCGAATAGGTCGCCCATATGGCGGCAGTATAGATGCGCTTTAATAAGATGTTTACGGAGTTCATCGTTGCCTAGTTTGTGCAAGTATGCTTGATACTCTAATGTACTAGGTGTTAGATAGCAATAACTGCCATCATCTAGTTCTAGAAAGTCTGCATGGATAGCACGTAGACGAGGAAGGTCGGGCATTGTAACAAGGAATCCTTGACGCTGACAATACCACTCAATAGGATCGTATACTGCTAGTAAGTTGTAAAGATAATTTCTGTAGTCTTGTTTTTCAATTTTGCCACTTAATAGCAATTTGGCAAATTTTGTTAATTCTGCTTCGTGATGTAGGTCTTTTGTGATTTCTCGTAAACTCATTCTTGTTCTACCTGTATGCGTAATGGTGAGCCGTTTGCTCTAGCGATATTTGTTGCTTCAATGCCTCGCTGTTCTGCAATTTCGAAAGTGTATACACCTGCTACGGCACTGCCCGAATTATGTATTTCTAAAGTGATTTCTTTTGCTCTAGATTCTGTGTGTTTGAAAACGCCCGTAAGCAATTCAATAACTAACTCCATAGGAGTTTGATCGTCGTTGAGAAAGATTACTTTCCACATTTTTGGTGGCTGTAAATTTACTACAACTTTCTCTTCAATTTTCACGTCTGTGGTCATATTAACTCCGTTGGATATAAAGGGAGGTTCCCCTCCCTTTAATTATATTACTTAATGTCTACAATGTCAATGATTTTTGGCTTAGCAGATTCTGGAATATTGCGTACCAATTTAACGACTAACATACCGTTTTCGATTTGAGCACCAGTAACTTCAATGTGCTCAGCAAGTGGAAACTCGCGAGCAAAGTCACGTGTGGCTAAACCACGATGTAGATAGACAACTTCGGGATCTTCGTGACGAATTGATTCTTCGCCCTCTCCCTTGATTACAAGAACTGTATTTTCAACAGTAACAGAAATTTCTGATTTTTTAAATCCTGTAACAGCAACCTGTATCTCATACTGATTTTCACCAGTCTTGATAATGTTGTGTGGAGGATAGTTGTTAGACATTTGGTTAGCAAATCTGCGCTCCATTTGATCGAACATAGTGTCAAAGCCAACCAAGGCTCTGCTTAGTGAGTCAAGTCTTGTTAATTGATTGTTCATTATGGTCTCCTTATAAAGTAAGAACAATGGGGGCCTCGAAAGTACCCCCTATAATAACTTAGTCTGCTTTCTTCTCTGTGAATGTAGCGTCAACTATGTCATCTTGTGGCTGAGGTTGTGCTTCTGCTTGTGCTTCTGCTTGTTCCTTAGCCTGTTTTTTATCTAACAATGCTTTCATTGCTGGATAAACTTTTGCAAGCTGTTCTGTAATCTTTTCAGCATCATCACCTTTGGAGGCTTCTTCTACTGAAGCGATTGCAGTTTCAAGCTCGGTAATTTCTGTTTCTGTTAGTTCAGAACGGAACTCTTCAAGATCCTTTCTAACTTCGTGTAATTGAGAATCGGCTTGGTTGCGTGTTTCGATAAGAGTACGTTGTTTCTTATCTGATTCCGCATTGGCTTCTGCATCACGAATCATAGCTTGGATTTCATCGTCACTTAAACCACTGTTAGATTTAATAGTGATCTTGTTTTCCTTGCCTGTGTTTTTATCTTTAGCACTAATGTGCATGATTCCGTTAGCATCGATATCAAATGTAACTTCAATCTGAGGCTGTCCTCTACGTGCTGGAGCAATACCGTCTAGTTTAAATTCACCTAACAGTTTATTGTACTGCACAAGCTCACGCTCGCCTTGGAACACTTTAATGTCCACTGCTGGTTGATTGTCTTCAGCAGTACTAAATGTCTGGCTAGCCTTAGTTGGGATAGTTGTATTCTTTTGAATCAACTTGGCCATTACGCCACCCATTGTTTCGATACCAACGCTTAGTGGTGTAACATCTAACAACAGTACGTCTTTGCGATCACCACCTAACACTGCACCTTGTACTGCGGCACCTGCGGCAACTGCTTCGTCTGGGTTAACATCCTTACGTGGTGCTTTACCAAATAACTTCTCTACAGTTTCCTGTACCTTAGGCATACGTGTCATACCACCAACAAGGATAACTTCGTCAATGTCTACGGCAGTCACTTTAGCATCTGCCATTGCTGTCTTACATGGCCCAACACTTCGTTGAATTAATTCGTCAACTAACTGTTCTAGTTTGCTGCGATTTAATTTTACTGCTAGGTGTTTTGGTCCACTTGCGTCTGCTGTAATATATGGCAGGTTAACATCTGTTTGGCTTGAACTAGATAACTCAATCTTAGCCTTTTCAGCACTATCTTTCAAACGCTGTAATGCCAATACATCTTTGCTTAGATCAATACCTGATTCTTTCTTAAATTCATCAATCAAGTGATCCATAATACGTTGGTCGAAATCTTCACCGCCGAGGAATGTGTCACCATTGGTAGAGAGAACCTCAATTTGCTTCTCACCGTCCACGTTAGCAATTTCAATGATAGATACATCAAAAGTACCACCACCAAGGTCATACACAGCCACTTTACGATCTGTTTTGTCATTTTTATCTACTCCGTATGCTAATGCAGCCGCAGTAGGTTCATTGATAATACGTAAAACTTCTAAGCCTGCAATCTTACCTGCATCCTTAGTCGCCTGACGTTGGCTGTCGTTGAAGTAAGCTGGTACTGTAATAACAGCTTGTGTTACTTCTTCTCCCAAATAGTCTTCAGCAGTCTTTTTCATCTTACGAAGGACTTCAGCAGAAATTTGTGGAGGTGCTAAATCTTTGTTATTTGCTTTTACCCAAGCATCGCCGTTTTCAGCTTCAACAATTTGATAAGGCATCAAGTCGATGTCTTTTTGCACAGCTTCTTCTTTGAACTTACGTCCAATAAGACGCTTGCTTGCGTAAATTGTATTTGTGGGATTTGTTACTGCTTGACGCTTTGCTGTTGCACCAACTAAAATTTCATTGTCAGTATATGCAACAATACTAGGAGTAGTCCTTGCGCCTTCTGAGTTTTCAATTACTTTAGCTTTACCATTTTCGATAACAGCTACACATGAGTTTGTGGTACCCAAGTCGATACCGATGATCTTAGACATATTTCATCTCCTTATAAAGTAAGATCTAATTAGGCTCTATGCCCTGTAATTTGCCATATAGTACAAACTACGATTTTATTTATCATTGACGTGCCAAAGGCGAAAACAATTTTCCGTCAAAACTACTGGCAGATCTGAGTTTTTTGTAGACATTTTGGACGCCTACTGCTTGATTCCAGGCATCTTCCAACGCATGATGTTTAAGCACCGGAGGACGTTCTGGATTAACACCAATATCAAACAATGTACGGGTATCGCGAACTTCCCAAAATTGCCAAGGAATAGCTTTACCTATTTTTCTAAATAAATGCTCGCAAATAATGATGTCAAAGCCAGCCCCGTGACTCCATACCCGTTTTGCGCCCCAGCAAAATTTATACAATTGAGTCATAGCATCTTCAATCGAAATCCTGCCGTCTGGGCTAAACGCTTCATCTTGTGCTGCTTGACTTTGGCTAGCCCACCAATCTAATGTAGCTTGACTAACTGTGCAACCGTAATGGTCGCAACTGTCAAGGTCAACTTTTACATAGAATTTTTGGCAAGTAGGTTCTTCAACATCCATACCAAAAGGATCAAACTTAACTGCTCCAATTGTGAGTATAGTTGCCGATGGAAGAACATCAAGTGTTTCTAGGTCAATCATTACGTCTGTATTCATTATACTATTATACTTTCTCTGTTTAAAACAGTCAATGGTTATTTTAAAAATACATCATTAATCTGTCTACCGACTTTGATAAATGTTGTACACTTTGATAATTGTTTTAAACTTGGAGCACCGACGTATGTACAGGTACTGCGTAGTCCTCCGAGTAAATCCAATACAGTTCGAACAACAGGCCCTTTGTATAATAACTCTACTGTTCGACCTTCTGAACTTCTATACTCTGCAACACCGCCACTGTGCTTTTCCATAGCTGTGTCTGAGCTCATTCCGTAAAATGTAATTTTATTGTCTTTAACTTCGCCCCCACCTTCATCGTGTCCGGCAAGCATACCACCTAACATTACGAAATCAGCGCCTGCCCCGAAAGCCTTAGCAACGTCCCCAGGACAAGTGCATCCGCCGTCAGCCACAATGTGTCCACCAAGACCGTGAGCGGCATCGGCACATTCAATGATAGCACTAAGCTGTGGGTAGCCCACACCAGTTTGGATACGAGTAGTACAAACACTACCAGGGCCAATGCCCACTTTAACAATATCTGCGCCACGTAAGATTAACTCCTGTGTCATGTCTGCGGTAACCACGTTACCTGCAATAATTGTATGGCTAGGGAACTTTGCTCTAACTTTAGCAACAAAGTCTCCAAAGTATTCACTGTATCCGTTCGCTACATCGATGCAGATAAACTTGATACTATACATCCCAGTCAATATAATATTTAATCTATCAAAATCATCATCACTGATGCCGGTACTAACTGCATAGTGTTCATGTTTTCCTTGCTTATTGAATTTGGCCCAATTATCAATGTCTGTATTATAATTCTTAACTAGGCAGGTAAACATCGAGTGTTCTTGTAATGCAAGAGCCATTTCAAATGTTCCAACACCGTCCATGTTAGAGGCCATTACAGGAACGCCTGTCCATTCTTTTTGACTATGTTTGAATTTATACTTACGAGTAAGGTCTACGTTTTTCCTACTAGAAAGGGTAGATCTTTTTGGACGGATAAGCACATCTTTGAAGTCTAGCTTGACTTCGTCTTCGATACGCATTTGAAACCTTTCTTAAAATAATTTTGGCGGCAATGATTGTGACTTTAACTGTTTACGCCAACGTGCTTTTGCTGCACCTTTTTTGCGTTTACGTTCAGTTGTTGGTTTTTCGTAGAATTCTTTTTTTCTTAATGCGTCAAGCACCCCAGATTCTTCAACTTTCTTTTTAAATCGGCGCAGAGCCTGAGTGATGTTTTCATTCTCTTTTAGGGTTACGGTATTGCCTTTTAATCTATTCTCAAATTTAGCCATTTTGATTTATTACATTCTCCAGTAAGTTATGAATTTGATCAGTATTATATATAGCACAATTATTAGCTGCTGTCAACGATCTGAGAATTCCAAAATAGTGCGAATTCTTTTGCGCAGCCATATATCCAACAATAATTTCATTTTCGCTATCTGCATTAAAAATAATAAGTTGGCTTTTTAGCTTTTTATCTAATAGCCAATCGATGTTATCTTTTGAATTCCACATATAAGAAATAATTGTGGTATCTCCAGTTAAACGATTTAGTGCATCTGAAATTAATTGAGTTTGTTCGCTATTGAGATCTACTAATAATATTCTAATACCGTCTATTAATATATCGTCTGGAGGAGTGACTAAAATAACCTTATCTGTCATTGTTAATCTTTCTTAACATCTTTGATCCGAGTCCAAATTGTATTTTCGCCTTGTTCAGCATTTTGTATGTAACTTGCTAGTCTTGTCGAGTTTTCTTTATCTGTTGATTGCCCACTCGTTCCATCCACGTCGTTACCTTTTTTTTTGAGCTCAACTTGTTCCATGGCCCATTTAGCAGCTTCTTCGGCAGCATCATTATCTGAAAAGTCTGGTTGAACTTTTAGATATTCGTCCCACGGAAGTACTTTAATGGCACCTCTTTCAAATAGTCGTCTTTGTAATTTTAACGAACTATCTGGATTGTCAGCCTTCCATAAAGTCATAGCTTCTTTTTCTGAGTCTGCAGCCTTGTCTAATATATCCTGTTCGGATTCTTCTTCCACTGCTTTCTCAGCTTCTTCAATCATTCTGTTCCATTGTTCGAGTGGTATACCTTCAACCCCTTCTTCTTGCTTTTCCTCAGGCGCCGTTATATCACCTCCTAGTGCGGTCGGCTGTGTTTCGCTTGGAACTTCGTCTGTGTGTGTAGGTGTTGTGCCCCAGTCCGGTGCTGGATTATATGTTGCTGAAGGGAATGGCCAAAATGTGCTGGCTGGCGGTGTATCTAATGCTTCAATTTCTTCTTCTGTAAAAGGACGAGTGTCTTCGTCTTTTGGGGGAACGATACCCATGGCCGCTTGATCTTCTTCTTGTTTGCGGAACCATTGGAAACTGTATTGGCTAGCTAACAATAGGATAACAGCCAGCGGATCAAATACCATAACAATAATAATGATCACTGCACGTACTGCTTTTTCTAAAAGATTTTGATCTGGATTATCGCCATATAACAAAGCGGCAATATATTTGATTGGCCCTACTTCTGCTTCTACTTTGCGTACTTCAGCGGCAATTGGGGCACGTTCTTCATTAAGGGCGGCAATCGCTTTCTGTTCGGACGCAATGTCGGATTGAAGACGTACACGTTCTTTTTGCTGGCTGCGTCTAATAGCAACTGCTTTCTCAGCACCTTTTTCATCACTGCTTCGACCCATAACTTGGTCCACAGCTTCGTCCATCTGTTTAAGCGCCTTGCGGTTCGCATCTATGTTATCTCTTGCTGTTTTAATTTTTTCATCGTATATGGCAATCTTACTTTGTACATCACCACTGACAATATTTTGATCTAAATGTGCTTTGCTTAGGTATCCAAAAATACCCATAGAGGTAATTACCATCAATATAGCAATAGCAGAGATAAGATAGGCCTTGATTGCTCTCGGAGCAATAGTCCAATTAAGTTTTAGCCAAACAGTGGCAACCAGTTTGCTGACTTCTAGTGCTACTCCCATAATCATAATAGGAACAGCAGCCGCCGCAAAAATGGAAACTAGGCCTGCAACACTATACCATACAGCCACAGCACTAACACTGAGACCGCTGAATAATGTCAGCCAGGCTATTATCTTATCGCTTGAATTTATTTTCATGAACTAATATTTATCGTTAACCCACTGCCATCTATTGTTAATGTCATCAAAACAGGCAGTTGCGGTCATTGTTTTTTCCACGTTGTATGCAATAGCCTGTATATGTACTCTCCGACAATATCCATTACCATTAGGCCATGTCATTACCGGTACTGCAAAACCACTCGCATCGTCTTGATACCACGATACCTTTTGTCCGTTGTCGGCAAACATAATTGCATGATTGATCGACGAGTGATATGATTCGTTCTGTACAGCACTTAAAGTTTTAAACCAACCAAAACTAAAATCAGATACACGATTAATAAATCCGCCTGCACGATATTCGAAGAACCTAGGCTCATTCGCTTCTACCGCGGCAGCGTTAAAACTAACGGCCAGCAGTATTAACGATTTCCCAACTACCGTCCGGCTTTTGGCAACTAATGCCTTTGCGTTGAACATCATAGTTTCCTTGTTTCATCCAATATTGAAATTCACCGCAGTTAGCAGCCATCCCTAATCGAACTTCAGCTAATCGCTTAATTTGATCGTCTGTACACTCAACTGTGGTTTCGCTGTTTACACGTTCACTATTTTGAGTCTTGATGGTTTGACTGGTATGGCAGTACTGTGGCTTTTGTGCCTGTACCTTTGGCGCTGACGAACATCCTGATAGTAATGATAATACACCCACCATTACAATTATCAATAGCCAAAGATATTCCTTGACGCGATATGGATGCATTATTGTTTTACTTTCGCTTCTTCAATCAATTGATCAAATACCGCTTTCTTCATTTCAAGACGAACATAAGTGTAATGACGTCCACTCATTGTGAAATGACCTTTTTCGGATTTTACATGACGGCGGATAGCAGTATCTTGAACTTTATACGAAATCAGTGTACGAGTAGTTTTCTTGTCGTCCTTGATATCGATAGTAGTTTCGCTATTAACAGTACCGTTGATGCGTTTTGCAAAGTTGTTCATTGCAATTGCATCCATTTGTTCTTCTGCGGCTTGTGCATAAGATGATTCGCCTGCGCCACAAGCATAGACATAATCTTCTTTCCACCAAAACCAACCTTTGACGCCTTCTTGAGCGCAATCCTGATACCAGCTTGGCTGAGCATAAGTTTTACGATCTTGAATGTCTTTCATTCCGGCGCAACCAACCAGTGCTGCCATTAGCGGAGCAATAAGTAGAGCCTTTTTCATAATGTGCCTTTCTGTGTGTGAAATATTAACAACAACTATAGTATAGCATCACCACTGTCCGAAGTCAATGGTGATGTTTACCAAATTATTTGAAGAAGATCAATGCCAACATTACTGACTGAACAATAAATCCAAATCCAATAGTAATCAAGTTAAGCATGTCCTTTTGAACTGCGGCTTTGATAAAGAGCAAAGATAGAGCTGCCCAAACTAGCAGTACCAAATCAATTCCAGGAGCACGATCAGTTAATCCGCTCATGATTGCCAAAAATGTAGGAATAGTTGATGCATGTAATACCATTACAGCCATCCAACCCAACGTCTCGGAAGAGATGTGCGAGAACTTGTTTGCTACAAAATCTTTGAACTTCGTGATATCAAAATTAAAATTAAATTTTTCCATTTTGCGAACTTACCTTTCCTCTGTAAAAAATATGGTTGCCAATCTTGCCTATCTTTTCAAAACCCCATCTTGGATTCACATAGTCTGCATGATAGTATAATGCATCTTTGAGAACATCAAGTTTGAAGCCTTCTAAAAGAACTTTTTTAGCAACAGCCATAGACTCGTCATAAGCCGCGGCATTTATTGGACGTGTTTTAGTAGCAGAATCGCAGAACCATGAGAACTGGCACACAACTCTTTCCATTATAACACTCTTTTGATAAATTACCCCGCATACATCCGTGGCAAACTTGCCCGAATTAACGCGATTCATTACAACCTGTGCTACTGCAACTTTACCTTCGAAGGGCTCATAACCTGCTTCTCGATAAATGTTCATGGCCATACAATCAAGTTGTTTTTCGCGGGTTTTGATTGATACAACGTCGGAAGAATAAAGTCCACCATTATCCTTTAACAGCTGAAATTTTGTGGTAGTGATTGACTGTACTAATACAGCTACTACCATGATACCTATAAACATAGATATCAAACGTATAGTTCTATCCATAGTGTTTTTCTCCTTTCACTTGGTGTGATCAAACAACAATCACATTACATTAAGGGAGTAAACTTCACGAGGCTCAATTAAAGAACCCTGGGTTCGTGTAGTTGTCTCCATTAGCCACCACAGCTCATAACTTGTGGTACCTTTGGCGAACTTGGCTTCCCGAATCTCACGGGTTTCTCATTGGCCAAGACTCGCGGATCAGTATCAAAACTTGTTACTAACACTGACCTACTATCTTGTTTCTTTGCGAAACGTATAATATATAGTCGATAAATTGGATTCATATACTAAAATATGGCTCTAACGTCTCATTTTGGAAATATCTACAGCTTGTTCACTGCTAAACACCGGTACCGCATTACTTTTATGCATAGTAGCAATTCCCTTTACCATAGTTCCTGTATAAACTTTAGGTGCTGGCATTGTACAAGCCCCGCCTGTAAATGGCAAACTTGGGTGTTTGACATCAGTACCAAAACGTGAATATGGTTTATTATCTGGTTTCCAAACTTCGGCAGTCAGAGCACGTTTGCGTTTCTTTTCTTCTGCTTCAATGCCCCAACGCTTCATAAACTCTTTCCAAGATTCTTCCTGTTCGCGAGCTTTGCGGGCGTGATCTGCTGAAGCAAATTTTTTCTTACCCTTTTTCTTGCCTGTGGTTGAAAGCCACGGACCTTCTAAGTGCATACTCAAAATAGACTCCTAACTTGTTTACTATAGAACTATTATACAGTCTTTTGTTAAATTAGTCAACCACTGCGTAGATCTCGTCTTCTCGTAGAACCAAAAGATCTTCACCTTCAATTTTAACAGCTAACCCTGCATTTGGATAATACATCACTGTGTCATCGGCCTTGACTGCTATAGGAATAACCACTCCTTCTTTGGTTGTTCGTCCTTCACCGACTCGCAACACCAGTCCTTTTGGAGTATGAACATCATCACCTGTAAGCACAACTAGTCCACCTGCAGTTGTTCTATCACTTTCAATTTTTCTAATTATTACACGGTCGCCCAAAACTGATACAATCATATATTTTCCTTTATTTTGTTTTATTGGCTAATTCTTTATAACCATTATAAGTCGGATGAACTGTATCCGAACTGCGTTCAACTCCTCGAGCATCGATAACCCAGTCGTTGTATTTTCGAGCAACTTCCCAAACTGCCTTGCGTTTTGTTTCTTTAATGTTTGGAATGATCCAATAAACTCGATCGGCAGTGACCAGTTGTCGCAATGTATCCAATTCTTCAAATGTGTTGATTTTTTCAGTGTCATTGCTGCCTAGACTGATGATAACATTCTTTGCTGCGGTAGCACCTTTGGTATAGAACACATGCCTATTAACATAGTCGTAACTGTTGATACCCGATTTAGCATAGGTTACACATTCCTTACGGATCTGACCTACGCCTACTGCAAGGCTGTCGCCTAGAATCAAACATTCTAACATTAGTCCTCCGAAAATTTCAATCATAAAACATATTATAGCATCGTTATAAATTTTAGTCAAGAAAAAGCCCACCGAAGTGGGCCTTTAATATGTTAAGAACAAATTACTTGTTCATTACATACATAGTTACTTCAAAACCAAAGCGCATTTCTGTAGCTGCTGGTGTTGTCCACATAGTATTTCTCCTCGTTTATAAAAGTCTTGCAGTTTATAAACTCATATCAGTGGAGATATCGATCGTTTGATAAAGGTCCACCTTGAGGCCTATTAGTACTACGGCAACGGTTGTCTGTTGTCCTTAGTACTTATATATTATTATATGACAACCCCACCTAAAAGTCATACGTAAAATCATTAAAAGGAGTTAGTGGTAGTACTGGTTACGGATTCCAGCGATACCTTATCTTGTACCCGATTTTTCTATTAAGTTGTCTTTAAATATTTGCCAAGCACGTTCCCAAGTCCAACGACTGCTGCCTTCTAATACTCGATTACGGTCAAGTAACAATGCAGAGTCAACGGCCTGCTTTAGATCTTCGTTCATACAGCCAGTAATACCTTCATCCACTACATCTAATGGACCTTGGCATGGATATGCAGCCACTGGAGTGCCACAGGCCATGGCTTCAATCATGACTAGTCCGAACGTTTCCCAACGACTAGGGAACACAAAGCAATCTGCCATGGCAAAGTATTTGGCTAGTTCTTCACCACGCTTGGCTCCTACAAATTTTACATCAGGATACTGTGCCTTATACTCTTCCAGCATAGGACCATCGCCTACCATGAACTTGACACCCTCGTAAGGCATTTCAAAAAACGCTTCTAAGTTCTTTTCTTTACTTACACGGCTAACGCATACTAATATAGGACCATTTACCACTGTGCCAGTACGCTGACTTGGATTAAATATAGCACGGTCAACACCGCGTGTCCATGGAATAACATCTCCATCGAATCCGTGGGCTTGTAATTCTTTAACCATGGTGTCGGTAGTGGTCAACACCTTGCCTGCGTGTTTGTGGAACCAGCGTACTAGAGGCCAAGTAAGTGCCTCAGGGATTCCAAATAGGGCTCTAAGTCCTTCAGGGAACTTAGTATGATAAGCAGTATTGTACCGAAGATTATGTTTTGAAAGATATTTTCTAGCAGACAGACCAACAGGACCCTCTGTGGCAATATGGTAATAATCCGCACCTGCCGCCTCAATCTTCTTGCCCATCTGCCTGGTAAGGGCAATCTTGACTTCGTTGTAGCCAGGACAATCAAAGTAGCGGAAGTCCCCGGGAGTAATGTAAACAACGCTATAACCATCCAGAACCGCACAAGCCTCGATGTTTTTGTAAGTTGTGACAACGCCATTGATCTGCTCCGGTAAGTTATCTGTAATAATTAAAATCTTTTTTGTCATTGAATCTTTAACTTTATAAAATCTACAATACGCTGTGCCATATCCTGCCCACAGTACCGGTCCATACCTTCAAATCCTGGACTTGAATTAGCTTCACATATCTTGTAGCCGTCCTTATCAAACAACAAGTCAACTCCTGCTATTTGTAGACCTAGCACACGAGCTGTTTCTCTTGCAAGATAATCCACTTCGTCTGTTATCTCAAACAGTTCAGCAGTGCCGCCTTGACTGATGTTGGCACGAAAATCGCCCTCAACACCTATACGTTTCATTGCCACTACACTTTTGCCACCAATGACCCACACACGCAGATCAGTACCAGGCTGTGCATCCACAAACTCCTGTATGATCATGGTTTTCTTTAGGCTGATACTGCTCAACAAACTCATAAGGCTTACAAAGTCTTTTTTGGTTTGGCATAGGTGTACTGTCTTGCCTTTGCTACCGCTGGTGGCTTTGACCACACAGGGAAACCCTATTTCTTTTTCAATAAGCTCGATGTCAACATCACCGTTGACCAGTATGGTTTTTGGGATTGGCAAGTTCTCTTTGACCAACAACTGGCTGGTTAGTAACTTGTCTGATACACGACTTATGCTGTCGGCATCGTTGATCACAGGTATACCAAACTTTTCAATTTGACGCATTACCGAACGTGTAAAATAGTTGGTGCCTGCACCTGTTCTGCTTAGAACTAGGTCAGGTAATTCAATTTTTTCGCCTTTGTATCGTATACTCTTGGCACTGCTACGACTGACAATAATGTCAAAATATTTGGGTTCAAGAACTTGTCCACGCAAGCCGTTCTTTTTTAAACATGCCAATAATTGTTGATTTTCGTATGCATCAATATTTGAAGCATAGTGCAATATCCATACTTGTTTCATTACTCAGCCGTTTCTTCAAAGTTTTCGTCGATTTCTAAATCAAAATCTTCAGGTAGGTCTTCTTCGTCTATGGGTGCTACTACTTCAGTCTGAGTAGGTGGGTTAAAAGCACTGAACCAAGCCAACGGATTGAAAATATTAAACCACATCATCTTTCTCCTTTGTCCATGTAATTATCTCCCAGACTCCATCATGGTGCTCAACTAAGGCTGTGCATGACTCTACCCAATCCCCGTCATTCATATAGATGATGCCGTCTATGGTTTTTATTTCAGCGTGATGAATGTGTCCACATATCACACCATCATAGCCACGCTTCTTGCAGTAGCCTGCTAGATTTTTTTCGAATTGAAACATAAAGTCACTGGCCTTCTTGACTCTATGCTTGAGATATTTACTAAGGCTCCAGTACCCGAAGCCTAATTTATGTCGTATCCAATTAAACTTGCTGTTCCAGTCTAACACTAGGTCGTATAACTTATCACCCAGAAATGCAAGCCAAGGAGCAAGACGAGTAATACCGTCAAATAAATCACCATGTGTAACCAAATAGTGTTTGCCATCTGCACCTATATGTTCTGTTTGATTTTGTATCTCAATAAGACCAAATGAAAAACCATAAGGTATCATTGGTCTTAAGAATTCGTCGTGATTGCCGGCGACGAATACCACTCGTGTGCCACGCTTGGCGTGTCCTAGTACACGGCGTACTACGTTGGTGTGCGATTGTTTCCAACGCCATTTGTTTTGTTGGATCTTCCAGGCATCAATGATATCACCAACGAGGTAGAGAGTGTCGCATGAATTATGCTTGAGAAAATTATTGAGCTGTTCCGCCTTGCAGTCTTTTGTACCTAAGTGGACGTCACTCACAAAAATACTACGGTAAGTTTTTTGCATAGCAATATTTACCGTAGTATCGCTGTTTAAAGATTACGTTTGTGTTACGAAACTAAATCCTTACTAGTACCCACTTAGCTGTAAATGGTTTACCTTCGGCCTTATGTTTCAGTATCTTAGCGAACTCTTTTTTACGAAGTTCGGAAACCGTTTCTGTATCATGGTCGACGCAAGCCCTGTACAGTTTAGCTAATAGCTTTTTCTGTTTCATGGTTGTGTCCTCCTTATACTTTATTTAACTGTTTAATACCTTTGCAACACTATTCATTACACTGGCAATACGACCAATGTCACGAAGCTGTTCTACTGTGTAGCCTTCTGTCTTTAGAGTTTCGTAATGTGCTTTAACACAGAAATGACACTTGCCCACAATACTAGCTGCCAAACTAAATGCTTCAAAGTTTGATTTAGTAGTTCCACCGTGACTAGCAATAGCATTCATACGTAAGCCAGCTGGTAGGCCTTTTAGAGCAGGATCATCAGCCATTTCGACATATGGATACCATACATTGTTCTGTGCCATAATGCTTGCGGCAGTCATTGCTGACTCTGCATACACCGGAGCATCTGCTAACAAGATGCTTAATACCTTACCGTTACCAGTTGCAGCCAATGCGGCTACAGCACAACCCATAGCAACATCAGCATCTAATGTACTACGCAAAAGAACAGCATCAAGATTTAACTTGGTGTCCTTTGCGTAGTCTGGCAACGCTTCTTTGATAGCGTCATTGAATGCCATTATAGTGTCTCTCCACCAACTGTACGGTTACAAGCGCAAAGCTCGCCAGTTTGTAGCGCATCTAATACACGAAGTGTTTCTTCTGGGCTACGACCAACGTTCAAGTTGTTAACAGTTACGTGTTGGATAACGTTCTCTGGATCAACGATGAATGTTGCGCGAAGTGCGGCACCTGCTGGAGCGTAGAACACACCAAGCTGTTCGATCAAGCTCAAGTTGTCGCCAGTTTCTGGATTGTAACGCTGTGTGTCAGCAAATTGTGTGTGAGTAATTTTCTTTAAATCAGCGTGGGCATTTTGCCAGCTAACTTTACAGAACTCGTTGTCTGTTGAACCTGTGAGCAATACAGCGTCACGGTCAGCAAAGTCACCTGCTAGTTTGTCATAGGCTACAATTTCTGTAGGGCAAACGAATGTGAAATCCTTTGGATAGTAAACGATTACTTTCCACTTGCCAGCAAATGACTCATCTGTAATTTCAAAGAAAGCATCTTCTGGCTGTCCTGGCTTAACTCCAGTAACTGCGAATTTTTCTAATTTATGTCCAACTGTTTTCATATCTTCTCCTTGTGTGTGTTGAAAACTTCTACAACTCTGTGTTGTATGTGTATATTATATATCCTATTAAAAACTAAAATCAATAGGTTTTTGCAATAATTATTTCTATAACGCTAATTGAAAAAATCAATAACAAAAGGACCCGAAGGTCCTTTTTGTGTTTTGAATCTAATTAGATTAGAAACGATGGATGTATCCAACTTTAGTGATGTTTTGCTCACTGTCGCCACGTTGTTGATCGTAACCAACATAGACAGTGCTTGTCTTGTTTAGGTCGTAACCTAACTTGCTGCGCCATGTGCGAGTTGTATCATTACGATTGTCACTGAATGTATCTTGGAAACGATATCCAACACTCAATGCCAAACCTGGCACAAATGTAATTGGAGCAACAACACCTGGCTCAACTGAATAGTAGCTGTAACCACTTGCACCGCTAACAAACTTTTCACCAACTGCTACGCGAGTGTAAGCAGAAACTGGACCAACTGGAACAGCGCCTGTTAAACCTGCTTCATAGCGGGTGGACAAAACGTTAGTATTGTCAGTGCGATAGTTTTTGACTACGATATCACCTGCAAAGTTTTTATTAATTGATTCTTTTACTCCCAATTCATAAACTCTTTGATCTGCGGTGGTTCCTTGGCCATTGGCATTTTGAGCTTCGATACGAACCTCTGCCGCTGTTGCTGTAAATGCTGCCAGCGCCAAGATAGTCGCTAATGTAATTTTCTTCATTTTTAATTCCTTTTATAATAATGACTTAACGTCATTAAACAGTATATAGCGTATTGCTGATAAAAGTCAAGAAAAAGCGGCATTTTAAGCCGCTTTTTGGTGGTTTCTGTTACGAGGTATATCCTACCCTAAGCAGTGTTTAGGCTGCTAATGCGTATTCGCTTGAGTTTGCGTTTACTTGTTTTACGCTGATAACGTCAGTCGTCTCTCGTGTTGCCGTCTCTACTATCTACCCCTGTCGAAACCATGGCAGGCCCATTATGAAGTATACTCACGTTTCTGATGTCTCTGTTGGCTATGTGCCAACCGAATATACTTTATGGTGGACCTGGCGGGAGTCGAACCCGCGTCCAGAAGTCCTTCGCTTTGAAGGGATTACAACAATTCTTTTATTTAACCAACTTACGCTGGATAAATGTTTGCAGCCTGCTTGCCTTTGGGGCCTTGCACAACTTCAAAACTTACGTTTTGATTTTCTTGCAAGACTTTAAAACCTGAAGTCTGAATTGCAGAGTAATGAGCAAATAAATCCTCACCACCTTCGTCTGGAGTAATAAACCCAAAACCTTTGGTTTCATTAAACCATTTTACTTTACCTGTTGCCATTTACTTATTTTCCTTAGTTATTAAAATTGCTGTGTGTAGTATATTTAAACATCTTTAGGCTGTGATGTCAACCTCTTTCTTTTCTTTTTGGACTAACTTGTCCGGTCTTATAGGTTCTAGCCACGTGTCTGGAATATATGCTTTTGGCGTATCGCCGTACATGTTGCTCAATCCAAATTCAGTAGATATCCACCAAAAATGATCGGTAATCTGTGCTTTGCACGAAACGCCACGAAAATCAAATTCTTCACCCTGTTTGAAATGTCCAATGTATTTTTCTACCAATACAGTTTTACCTATATTGCTAGGACGTAGACTCATTATAATTTTGGCTAGATCGCCTTTTTCACATTTCATAGAGTTAATGTATTAATTGCACCGCCTGAGGTGCCTCTTGGGAATAGATTAAATGCTAGAGTATATCTAGTTTTGCCTTTAACATTTGGATCTACTGAGTGGGATACCTGAGATGGGAATAACAACAGATCATTTTTCAAAGGCTGCATTCCAAAATTTTGAATATTGTAGATATTCATTTTACTTTGATCTTCGGAATCTTCAAAATTGTGACCAATTTCAATCAACGGATTGAATAGATTCATATGAGTCCTATCTTTATGGAATATGATGTCTCCGGTATTTTGTTCAATTTCGATATAGTAAACTCCGCTGAGTATACTGCTGCCGTGCCAGTGTGGTTGACTAAAATCATCTTTGTAGTGTCGATTGACCCAACTGTTTTCCATTTCAAAAGTCATGACTTTTTTACAGTCTAAATAATCATAGACAAAGTGATTGACTTTGTTCATGATCTTTTCTTTCAATAGTGCAAGCTCTGGACAATTGAGAATATATTTGTTTACTGAATAATCTCCATTGCCGTAAGGCATACGTTCAAATTCTGTATTCTCAATAAAGTCTCTCATATCTTTTGCTAGACTTCCGAGATTGGTTCTATACAGCGGAGTAGCAAATAACGGTATTACTTCAAAATTGTTTACTTGAGCCATCCTACCTTTTCTCCATTGTCAATTCTTCGTTGGTGTTCTTCAACACTCCCAGGAAAACGCCAAGCCCAAATGGCAACAAGGGCCATAAACATTGCAGTATAAACAATCCCACGTGTAGGTACTCCTCCAGTAAACATTAATATCAAACTCAAACTCATCATGCCTAGCATAAAAAATTTCATCTTAGTAGGAAATACACGCTTCTCACCCCAATTGGTCAAGAACGGTCCAAACAACGGATGATTATAAATCCAGCGATGCATACGCTCACTGCCTTTGCTAAAGCAATAGGCTGCAAACACCACGAACGGTGAATAAGGAATGCCCGGAGTAATGACTCCGATGTATGCCATGCCTAAGGATAAAAATCCTAGGCAAGTCCAAAGAAATTTTTTCATGTTTATTATTCCGATAGTTGAATCAAGCCATATCCGTTGGCTTTTGTTTTTGTTTCGCGTTTGTCGTTTAAGAACGTCATTACCTTTGTTGGGTCTTTCGGAGACCTTTGAGGAACAGCAAAACTAATATGTATCCAAGGCAGTCCCGATCCTGTCGTTTTGTATTCTAACAACAATTGATCAAATGGCACATTATCACGGACCCATACGGCTATGTTGAAGTATTCTGATTTAGGAACTCCGCGAAACTGGATGTCTGCTGCTTGTCCTTTTCCGTGTTGAGTTGTTGAATCTTCTCTATAGGTGTTGGTAATAAATGCGTTTGGATATTTTTTCCTAATTGGTTCGATAGTATTGATAGCCAAAAGTTTTAAATTTTCAACTATGGTTTTAGTAGGTAATCCAGATGCACTAGGAGCAGATACAGGATGATCGAAAACTACACCCGGAGTTCTAGTCAACTGCCCAAGGGTGTAATTTGGACTTAGTTGAAGACTGTTAGGGAACGTAGTTCCTACATCGCCCGCTGAAGTTGTTGCAGGTGCTTTGTTTTTAGTAACACTACCGGAAGTTTTTCCTGTAGCCTTAACAGCATCTTCTCTTTCAACTTCGCGAGCATCTACAGTGCCAGATTTGGCCTTGGAACTAAAATAAGCCGAACCTGGGCCACTACCGGCCCTTGGTCCACCACGAGATGCAGGTGGTGTATCGGCTTCTGCCTCATCTCCGCTTACTACAGCTCGAACACTAGGAGTATCAGTGTCGACATCAGTACCAACAAATACATTTCCACTGCCGCCTACACGCACCTTGCCATCGTTATCTGAGTTGTCTGTAAAGTTAACAGGCTTCTTATGAGCAAAGACATTTCCACTACCGTTCGCAGTAGTGGTGGTTCCTGGGCTATATCGTACTAGACTGGTGTCAACACTGGCCAACAGGTCATTAGCATATACTGTGCTGTTGCCATCAGTGTTAGCGACCTTTCCGCCGCCACTGTTTGAATCTGTTAGGCGTTGGATTGGTTTTACCATGTTAGGCTAATTTAATACCTGTGGTACCTTGAAGGTAGCTGTTTGAAAATTCTTTTTCAGTAGCATCGATAATTGTCACAGTACCTTTTGACAATTTTACATCTTTTTCATTGCTGACTGTGAATAGGTATGGAGCCATACCGAGTCCTTGTTGTCCCATGGTCAACACCATAGGTCTGTTTAATTTATAATACTCGCCGGTTTCTTCAACTAACTTGGCTATAATTTCTTCTCCAGAAGTTAGTTTGATTGTAACTACTTCACCGGGTGCTGCACCTTTGTCTATTAACATATTATCCTTGTAAATGCTTTTTTAATTCGTTAAACCCACCGATTAGATTTTCATCTAAAAAAATCTGTGGTACTGTCCTTGCTGTTGGTACTGCTTCTAATAAATCTTCTCTAGTAAACCCGTAACCAATTTTCTTTTCTTCAAACTCAATGCCCTTCATTTTGAGTAAACCTTTAGCTTGCTCACAATAAGGACAATTATCCTTACTCCATACTATCGCTCTCATACTTCTTTCCTTTACTTAATTTGAATATATAACACTTCCGTTCTTATCTACAACACGAACAACTATCATACCTTTATTTTTATAACTCATAGCGGCAGACATGGCCGCTTGCTCACTACCATAACTTCCGATAGTTGTCCAAGATTCATAAGGATTGTGTCTTTTGAACTGTGCTTTGTACATAATATATTATATAGCAGGAAGGGAGTCGTAGTCAAGATTTTCTCCCATTACTCCGATGACATAATTTGTTGATTCGGATTCTTGTAGTGCTGTTTGCTTATTGCTGGTATTAACGTGTTTGTTAAACCAAGGAATTGGTGTGGATTTTGGCGCAGGACTATTATACTTGATGCCGATATCCTTAAGTGCTCCTACTGCTGTATAATCTACAAAATCACGTAGAATGTTAGCGTTCAATCCAATTACTGGTCCCATCTTAAACAAATAGCTTGCCCAATCTTTTTCTTCGCGAATCACATCCATATATAGTTGATATACTTCTTGTTCGCATTCTAATTTAGCTTCGGCAAAACGACTGTCTTCCTTGACAACTTGATTAATCAAATAAGCTGTCCAGCCCTTGTGTAACAGCTCGTCTTGCAGGATTAATTGGATGATATTGCCATTGCCCATAAAGATTTTGTTTTCAACCATTGCTAAACTTGTAGCGAACGATACCATAAAGCGGAAAGCTTCTAAAGCATAAGACGCATGTAACGCCATGTAGATTGCTTTGACATGTTCTTTTTCAGTGATAGCTTCGCCTAGTTGTTTACGGCAATTGATAACGTGTAATGCTTCATAGTAGTTGCCTACGCTTGATGCCATGTCAATAATTTCTTTAGTATCGTGAATAGTGTTAAACACATCTTTGGGTACATTGTAAATGTTACGAATGATGTGACTGTAGCTCTTACTATGAATATTAGTTTCAAAGAATGTCCAATTGTATACCAATGCTTCAAGTTCTGGCAAAGATACTACAGGCATGAAGATTTGACTTGGGCCACGTCCTTGTAAACTGTCTAATGCGGTTTGACGCAACAAATTACTTGTAAAAATATGTTTAACTGCATCACTAGCATCTTTGAAGTCATTAGAATCTTTGGTAAGACTAATCTCTTCTGGTTGCCAAAAGAAGCCACGTGCTGTTGCTTCGAAGTCGGCAATCTTTTTGTATTTGACTTCTTCAAAGCGTTGAATAGTAACTGGACCTGCTGGGTCTAGAAACATTTTACGACTTAGGTAGTCTGTCTTTGTGTTTAGGTTGTATTGTGCTTTACTCATTATAACTTACATGCCTCGCAATCTTCATCTTCTATTAATTCTCTTTCATTATGAAATCCATTATAATGGACTTCTGGTGTAGCTTCTTGCACTGCTTTACTACCTGCTTTGTTAATCAGACTGTAGTAGAATGTTTTCAATCCCCATACGTGTGCCTGCATTAAGTTTTTAGCAATCAATGTAGTTGGCACCTTACGATCCGCAAAGTGTGCTGGATTATAGAATGTGTTGGTACTAATACTTTGATCTACATAGGCTGCTAATACTGCCGCAGTCTTTAGATATCCGTCACAGTCTTTTTGTTCCCACATCAGTTGATATTTGTTCTTGAGCTTATGATACTCAGGGACAACTTGGACAAAGGAACCTGCTTTGCTTTCCTTAACTGAAATAAGCGACATAGGCATTTCGAAGCCATTAGTGCTATTAATGACCACACTACTACTTTCAACAGGGGCAATAGCCATAAGTGTTGCATTTCTAACTCCGTGTACTCTCATTTGTTCACGCAATGGTTCCCAATCGAGTTCAGGTTTAAAGTCTGCTAGATCGTTAACACCGTTAGCGCGGCGCTCCCAAGGAAACTCGCCCTTGCCGTATCGTGTATGTGCGCTATGCAGACAAGGGCCACGTTCTTTGGCAAGTTCAACTGTTGCTTCTGTTAGGTAGTAGGCTTGATGCTCCATCCATGTCTTAACATCTTGTAGTGCATCTTTGTCACCATACTTGAGTCCACGCTTGGCATGCCAATATGCAAGATTAGTAACACCAATGCCTAGTGGTTGGATTTCGTCGTTGCTGAGTTTACTTTGAATACTTAAAAAATCTTGGTAGTCAAGGATGTTACACAGGCTACGCTGTAGAATCCTACAAGCTCTACGCATATCCTCTGGGTTTCGGAACGATCCCCAGTTGATAGATCCCAGTGTACATAACGCTATGCGCCCCGCATCGTCGTCTAATCTCTTAAATGGACGTGTGGGTAATAGAATCTCACAGCACAAGTTACTTTGATAAATCGCATGATATTCTGGATCAAAAGGTCCTTGATTCATTACATTATCAATGAATACGAGATATATTCGACCCGTGTCTGTGCGTTCCTTCAGTATACCACCCTTGAAAACTTCTTCAGCACTAAGAACTTTTTTTCTTAGGTCTTTACGCTTTTCATATTTTACATATAATTCTTCAAATAGATCTACATCTTTATAGAATGCTTCATATAAGTCAGGTACTTCATTTGGATCAAAGAATGTTATATTCTCTTTGTTCTTGAAACGTCTCCAGAAGAAAGCAGACAAGACAACACCATAGTCCATGTGTCTTACCCTTGTTTCCTCAGTTCCTTGATTGTTCTTAAGTACGATGAGATCATCAAACTGATGGTGCCAAATAGGATAAAAAACTGTCGCAGACGCATTACGGATTCCTCCTTGTGAGCAACTACGTAAGTCGCCAAACCACTTTTTCAGGAATGGGATCATACCAGTATGTTGAATCTCGCCACCTCTGATGGGACTACCTAATGAACGTAAGCGACCAATCTCCAAGCCGATACCAGCTCGCTTGGCCGCATACTTGGCCATCATCTCTCCAGAAGCAAATATGCTATCCAGATCGTCGTCACTGCGGATAAGCACACAACTAGAAAACTGTTTAGTAGGAGTGCCAAGCCCAGCCAGCACAGGTGTAGCAAGAGTAAACAAACCATCGGATGCCGCTGTATAGTATTCTTTAATGTAACGCATTCTTGCACTATTCGGCTCTTCCTTATGGAAGACAGTTGCTGCCGCAACCATGTATCTAATTTGTGGAGTTTCATAAGTTTCTTTTGTTGCTCTATTTTTAACAAGGTACTTCTCAATTAACTGCTCAATGGCTGCGTATGAATATGTTTCATCCTTTTCGTGATCCAACATATCATCCATCTTGTTCCAATCGTCTTCACTATACCACTCTAACAGCTCTGGTGTGTATAGACCCACTTCGACATTTCGTTTCACAATAGAATAAAGGTGGGGAACGGTATAACTGCCATACACATCTTTTCTCAGCATTGACAATCGTTGCTTGCCTGCTACATATTGGTAATTGGTATGGCCAACATCTGGATTTTGTTCAACATCGATAAGATCAACAATAGCACGTAATGTAATACCATCAATCTCTTCAGTGGTAATACCATCATAAAAATGTAGTTGCGCTTTAATCTCAATCATGCTCTGACTAACGTCAGCTATTCCCTTACATACTTTTGCTACCTGAGCTTGCCATTTCTCAATCATTAACGGCTCTTTTGTACCATTTCTTTTAATTACGGTAATTGTCATTGTCATTCGATATACGCCTCTACTTTATTCTATTTGGTTTGATATTTATAAACTATCGTCTAGTTGCCAAACCATGTTGGTTTGAACTCCGCTTAGTTTATCAAAATCAACTACGTTTTTGTATTCCAGATTTAATACTTTAGAATGATCCACTACTAAAAAGTACTTAGGTGACTTTTCATTGGGAAGCATAGACGTATGTATCTCGCAATTGGTTTTCATAAACCGCTGTGTTAATTTAATAGTATACAGCATTCCAAGAGCGATTGCAAGATCGTCATACCGATCATCCAGAACTAAATGCCATGGATCAGGCCATTCGGATGGTTTGGTTGGATTTAAGTACGGATTAACAAACGGAGCATGACTCCAAAATTCAGCAACATCTTCTAAAGGACTATTGCTGAGTTCCAGCCTATTTCTAAATTCTTTCCATTCGGTTAATCTACTAGTGCCGTATTGATCAAACACCGTACGCTAGGTCGTATGATAATAGACCGGTAGCGCCGCTAGTTGGATTCTTATAACCTAACACCACCGTTTCGTTGCCAGTTACGGCATCGTTATTAGCAAGTACAGCAGTAAATTCAAAATTGGTCATTGTGGTTCCTCCTGGATCTGAAACTAGTGATGGTGAATATTGATATTCGTCAGTTATAGCAACTTTAGTTGAATCTGAACTAACTGATAAAGTTAATTTTCCTGTGCGTGTGTGAGTTCCTAATTTTAGGAAATATTTAATCGCGTATGATTTATTCTGTGCCGACAATACAGTAAGAGATGTTGTACTCACAGTGTATGAAATTTCAGAATAGTTTCTGTTAACAAATACAGAATAATCACTGTTGTACACTTCGGTAATAGCAGTTACAGAAGATGGATACAAAGGATTACTTTGTACAGTATTATAATTTAACTGTGCTCTATCGTTTGAGCAATTGATTAATACATTACCGGTTTTTTCACCAAAATATACGATTGGATACAACGGTATAGTTGGCGAGTTCGCATTACCGCAGTTGATAAATGTTGTGTCTGTAATTATAGTATAACGACCGTATGTAGATTTAAACGCCTGAGCATATATTTCTTCAAATGTACAATCGTTAAGTTTCCAATTATTATCCTGTCCAGTAACACCGTTGATTAATATACCTGTGTGATTTATAAAAAATTTACAATTGCTAAATTTAATTTCAGTTGAGAATACAACATCTTGAATACACTTAACGCTCAACGAATTACTTAAAAAATTACAATTTCTAAAAGTCACATTGGTAGTTTTTGTTCCACTGCTAGTGTTTTGCCAAAATACTGCGGGTGGCGCAACATTGATATCTGATATAACGTCTATAAGATCATATTCACCTTCGAATGTAACGTCTTCAAAGATACTGTCAGCAACACCGGACAATACTACCTGTCCAGAAGAACGAATAATTTTAATATTTGAAATACGAACATTACGTGGTCGGTTGACACTATTGAAGCTGATTAACTCTTGACCATCGCTAGTTACAAATTGAATGTTATTGGTATCAATGTTTAACACAACACCAGTTGGAGTTTCTCCTTTGATGATAGTTCCGCTTGGTATTTTTAAATCTCTCAAGAATAGATACTCACCGTTTGGAACGGTCAATACTTTTTTATAATTAGGGTTTGTGTTTTGAAATAGCTCTGAAAATGCAAGTTCAAATGCATCAGTACAATCTGTACTGCCATCACCAACAGCACCGAAGTCCACAACCGAAACGTATTCGTCTAGTTTTCCTTGCAGGCTTCTTGGTAAGCTGTCTATAAAACCAGGAGCAAATTGATAGCTGGATGCTAGTTCTAATAGATTATCATGCTCTGTAATAATCTTAGTATTTCCAACGTATGGAGCGCCTTCAGCTACAGAACCATTACCAATATACAGTTCTTGTGAATCGACTGCCCACGCAAACTCAGCCGAGCTTAGTTGTGGGATCCCACTGTTAGAATTCTTTTGTCCTCTGCGGACCTGTATTTTTGATATCTGTACGACAGCCATAGATGTATACCCTTGTTAGAGTATTTATCTTCCTAGACTATAGTACTCCTCTACCTTGCTGAGCCAAGCGTCCTGCCACTTGTTAAAGTCCTTAGGCTCTAGTGTAAACTGCTGATATTCAAAAGCACGGCTACACATAAAGATAACACCTTTTTTAATGTCTGTGCCGTATACTTCATTATGTGCTAATATATAAGCCATTAGTTGTAGATAGTAATCTTCTACCCATTCTGCTTTTTTAGGTTTGTTAGTTTGCTTATAATCCATAACCGCTGGTTCATCTTCATGTACACCAACTAGGTCAGTTGTGCCAGAAAATAAACCCGGAAAATATAAACTCTGTTCCATTGCCCAAATTTCATTTACTTTAGCAAGGCCGTTTTCGATAATGACATCTGCCATTTTATTAGCCTGTATATGAACAGGTGCGCCACCAGGCTGTCTTTGCTCACCAACTACAAACCTTTCTAAGTTGGCATGCATTGCTGTGCCAACCCCTGCAGCTTCTGTGGTAATCTGCTGTGCTTTAGCATGTCCAATCCTATCACGCCATTCATTCAAATGGGTCATGTCTTTAGTAGCACTAAGGATAGTAGTAACACTCGGTAGGCTTTCGCCGTCGGGTGTTAGGTAGACACGTTTACGTGTTACAGGATCATTAACCTGTTTACAGTTTTTATATTGGAATCGTTCAATGAACGGTGGTGGAGTATAATTAGTAGTCATTCTGTATATATTACAGGAATGATTTTAGTTTGTCAAGCCTGAGCAGCTAATTGTTGCGGTGCAGCCGATGCTGCCATTTTATCTACTTGATCTTGGCTAGTTTCGCCAGACTTTTGGGGACTTTGTTCTTGATCGTCTGGAGCACCAGGAACATTTAAGTTAATACCGTCTTGGTTAAAGTCTTTAACCAATGACTGCACAACTGGGTTAGAATCGTATATGGCTTTGAATGTTTCGTAATCGGCAGCAAGTTCTACTCCGCTGGTTTGAAATATTTTATTAAGTCCATTCCAATTTAGCTGACTACCCGCACCTTTGCTAGATGCACGACCAATGTAGTTTTTTAAAACTACAATTAGTTTATCAGTAGGATCGTTTTCAACAAACTCAAAAAATCTCATTTTATCTGTGCCAATTGTTGTTGCAACTGTTGTAGTTCCTGTTGCTTTGCTTTGATTTGATCTTGTACTTCTTTCTTTTGAGCCATTACCTGTTGTGCTTGAGCCGCAGGATCTTGTTCGCCACCTGCTCCGGCTGCTCCGGCAACCTGTTGAGCAACATTACTAACTCCTTGTCCAACAGCTTGTGCGCCTTTCTGAACAGCTCCGCCAACCGCTTTTGCCCCTTGTACTGCGGCATTGCCAACACCTTTGGCTACTGCGGCACCACCACGTAAGGCAGCACCTCCAACCGCGGCAACACCGCGAGCAGCACCCAGCAATGCTGGAAGTATTTCGTCTAACTGCTCACGTTCTTTGTCAGAGACAAATTCGTTTAATTTCATCCTGCTAATACTTTTAGTAATTGATTACTGCGGTCAATTGATTCACGCTTGGCACGACCTGCTTCTTCCGATCCGCCTGCTGCTGGTTCAGCTGCTGCAAAATCATCAAGCCCTGCATCAGAACCAAACTCATCACCGCCTGCGTTCATTGCATCTGGAGCTGCTGGAGCTGCTACGTCACCACCGAACTCGTCTCCACCTTCTGCACCTGGCTCACCACCAAGCATTTCTGCCGATTGCTCTTCACCAGTTAAAGCACGTACACCACTTGATAGTGTTTCGCGTGTAGATTTTAGATTTTCTAGAGCTTGTTGAATCGTTGGAGCAACTGCACTGATAAATGCTTTTGCTTTTTCTTGACCCATTTCGTCACGGATAGAATCTCCTAGTGTTAGGAGTGTATCATTTTCCATTCCTGAAAGTTCTTCGATCCAACGGCCTACTCTGTCTACCATTGTTTTTGCGGTTACGATTGCAGATGCTTGCTGAATCTCACCTTCTCTTAAGTTACTCATATTATCTCCTGTTTGTTCTTTGTTTTCGTAGTTGATGCTTTCAGTTGCAGGTTCGCCTGTAACATGAACTGTCCATTTCTTACCTGTGGCTTCTGATTTCTTAGCGGCCCAAGTTTGTAGTTGACGGAAGTGAGTTTTTTCAGCCATGTCGTCTGCATGACGACCACGACCCTTAAATACCTTCCATTGTTTACCATTGACTGCTACAGCAAAGTTGTTAGCTGGTTCTGTATCACCTTCGTCCCAATCTCTTTCTTGACGGCCCATTCCGGTCACGCTGCTGTCATAATCTCTTTGGTATGCATCACGCCCGGTAGCTTCGCCTACATCATGAGCTTGTCTTTGTAGCCATTTGTAAGCACTGATCATTTCACCTGGAAAATCTTCATCATAGTTAAACATATAGTTGGCACGTTTTTTGTTGCCACCTACCATTTTAACAACATGGGGGAACGCTGCTTTTAAAATATCATCTTCGTCGTCGAGGTCTGGATTCTCAGCATAGACATCTTGGGCAATGCTCATGTCGCTGTGTGGACTGTCACCTTCCATCTCAATGCTTTCATCGTGTCCAGCAAAACCGTAATCTTCATCGCTGCCATGTCCAGCACTTGCTAGAGCATACGCATCATCAGTATCGCCGCCTTCGTCGTCTGGTTGCCCAAATCCTTCACCGAAGTCGCTGACAATACGATCCATTAAACGATTTTCGATCTCTTCAAAATCATCATCTGGGTGTAAACCTGTTTCTGAAGTAATATCTTCAATCTGACTCTGTACCCACTTGCCTGCATCGCTATCGATATCGCTCATTAGATCATATAAAGCATCATAATCTTCTTCGTCTGCAATCTTGCCTAAAACTGTTTCTTTGTCTTCAGATTCTTCTTGAAATGTATTGTCTACAATGTGTTCTTCTCGATCCATTAACTCTGCAACAATAGCATCATGCATCCATTGTGCTTTGGTTAATGCTTCGTTTTCGATAGTTTCGTTGAACCCACTTTCTCCGCGAGCTGTATGAATCTGAGTACGTAATTTGTTACGAGCATCTTCTAGTTTTTCTGTGTCAAAAGTTTCAAAATTTAACTTTTGTCCAAAAACTTTATCGATGCTTTCGTTGATCCGTTTACTTGATCTATTAAATTTAAAAAGGTCCGTTGTTTTCATATTTGTATGGGTCCAGATTGATGTAGTATTTATTCAGAACGAAGCCAAAGTTTCCGCCCGAACCTTGGCAGCTATTACCCTATCTCGACTCTCGCTATATCTAGCCCATAGCACGTCTGAGCGGTCGTAATCCTGGTTATTCACTGCTTTTTGGTACTGTGTCCTTAGCATTTGGCTTTCAATAAACCAACGCCCGTATTCTTGATCTGCCCTGTAGATCACATCACATTGCGGATTGCTTTTGTACCTTGCCAACATGTTAGCCAGCTTGATAGCTACTTTATTTAGACTAATTTCTTTGTAAAGCATCTCTTGATTTCTCCACAGGTATTTCAATGCGCCATTGCTGACTATCTTTACATCGCCAACAAGAATTCCGTCCTCAACCTTAACAGGTAAGATTGGGGCTTTTTGGATTGCAGAGCGTATGGTCTGCTCTAGACGTTTTGAAATATCAGTCATAAAAAAAAGGACCTATGGTCCTTATTTAAGTATGTATATAATGTCACTTAAAGAAGCTGGACAATGCTGTTGCGTGTCCTGACATAAAACCTAGTACAGCAATACCACCGGCTGTCATATAAACCCATTTGGTTTTAAATTGTTCTAATTCTTTAATCTTTTTATCTAATGCTGCGTGACTGTCTTGGTCTTCTGCATGTAATTTGTTTGCGTGTTCAAAATACTTTGAGCTGTTGTTACGATACTCTTCCTGCATCTTTTCTAGCTTGTCTGCTAGTAGGTCACGAGTCTGATCCAGACAGTCGTGCATATCTTTGACATCAACTTTGAGGTCAATTAATTTTTCGTTGATATTATCAACCTGCGTCTCTAGTACGCTTACACGCTCTGGTATTGCCGCTAGTTGTGCGACAGCTTCTTTCGTTGTGGCCATTATGGCTATGTTCCTTGTATGTTAAGTCAAGTGCTCGCTCCGAGCCATGTGCCTAAGTTAGTAACTGCCTAATGTGTGCCTTTGATAAAGTATTTATCCTGATTGTGTTGTTTCATATATCCACGTATTGGGTTTCTCCCCAATCGTTTTGAACACAGCCGGATTAATGTCTATACTATTATTTAGCTCAACCACCACAGGAACGCCATTTAGGTCATCTAATAGTAATCCTACAGGGTCTGTGCCTTTTAAAAACAAGTAATCTCGTTCAGTTTCAAATTCCCATATCCAGTGGTTAGCCTTGCCAACCATAGGATGTGGTAGTCGTCCAGTGTTTAATTCTGGATCTTGTTCCCATGCTACGTTTGCACGAAGTCCAATGGCCTGTATCAAGCAGTTGAAATTTGCCTGCTGTCCTAGTTTAAGTCTGTTGGTTTCTTGACGAGAAGGATTAGTTCTTGTGATGTCAACAAATGTGATTATTTTATATCGTGCCATGATATTATTTAAGTCAAGATACTAGAGCCAACAAAAAAGGACCTTTCGGTCCTTTAATGCTTCCCATCCCTGAGAATTAACTATTAAGCAATAGTTGTTGCTGTTGGTGATAGTGCTGTTACAGTAGTTGCAGCTGATGCATTTAGAGCAGCGTTGATAGCAGATTCTAATAGACCGAATCCACCGTTTGCAGTGTTACCGCTGTCTGCTGATTGTGCTGTATCGCTAGAAATAGCGGCTACAAAACCGCCTGCTGCTGGGGCACCAACGTAGTATACTTCGCCGAAGCCTTGTAGTACGTTAACTGCTTTCTGAAACAAGCTGTTTGACAAGGTGTAAGACAATGTGCTTGTAGCACCGTCTTGATAACGCATGTCGTTTGATCCGCCTGTTACAGCCACTTTGATAAATGTTAGATCACGTGTACCAAATTGTGAAAATGTACCTGGGTTTTTGTAAGCATTAGCGCCTACTGTTGTTGAACCAACTGTTGTTGTTAAGATTGATGGCATAATAAGTTCTCCTTTTAATATAGTCCCGCTCCGGGACTGCCAATATTATTTATATTGGTTTGAAAAAATCAGGGGTTTAGAGCTATTAATCGGCTCTAAACGGAGTCCAACGATCACGTGGTACTAGTTTTGTACCTGCTGCGACATAGCCTTCACCGCCTGGTTTGCCACCAGTGCTTTGTTCTATTTCGCCACTGGCAGCATCAAGCTCACGAATTACTTCGTCTTTGGCCGCCATGATCTCACGTACTAGTTCAAACAGCAGATCCAGTACTCCGGGATGAGCATCGCTGTGGGCTTTTATCTTAGCTGCTTTAGCAGGGGTTTTTTGTTCAAATGCTAGGAAAGCATCTGTGTTGATATTGTCTAGCTGTTTTGCTTTTGATTGATTGTTAACAAATGTGTAAATTTCACCTTGCAAATAACCCATACCTGCAACTGGTGCTAACAGATTATTAATTGCCTGTTGATTCTTAGCCAACGCTTCAATCTTAGTAATATTATCTGCACCCACAGCAGGTCTATGGCTAACACTGGTTAGTCCAAATACTGCCAATTGCGGGTTACCAGCAAACTGATCAGGGTCTGTAAAGTCCTCCCCACTTTTGTCTCCAAAGTATCCAAAGAACTTGTGGGCTGCTACAGCCACTTTTGCCTTGATCAATTTCTGATAGTAAGGACTGCCAACTCGTACACTGTAGGTGGTTTGATTAGGAGTAAAGCTGATCTTACCGTCTGCACCAGAATAAGGTTTTCCTGGATGGAATAGTATGTCACCGTAGACATATCCACGGAAGTCTGCCGGAGTAGCCGCTTCAAAAACAGGCCACATATCTGCCATATCGCTGGCAAACTTTTCACGCCAGTCTTCACCTTTACCACGACTCATGATAAATGATTTAAGTTCTTCTGGGCTAGAGCTTTTGCCTTCTTCACGTCCCCAGTTGTTCTTACCAACCATACGGAATGTGCCATCGTCCTCTCGTCCCCAATATACAGTAGGATTGCCGTCCCACTTGATAGTAATGCTGGTGCCTGGACTGGCTAGATCTTTCAGGATCTTAATGGCTTTGTGAGCACCGTTGGCTTCGGTGAATACTAGATCCTCGAGATGGTTGAACTCGCGTCCTACTTTCTTAGGAGCAGGTGCTTCGTCCTCGGTTAAAAATTCCCAAAATCTCATTTTACTATTTCAATCATTTGACGCATCCAACCAATCGATCCTGGTTGGTAGCTTTCTACTTGATTAGACTTAGGTAATTCGATACCTTGACGTCCCAATGTTTCTCGGGCACCTGCAACTAGTTCTTCGTAGTTGGGTAATTTTTTAATGTAGTTTAGAATAGCATCTACTGATTTAATATCTTTAACAGTGGCTGTCTGTCCTAACAGCTCTTTGGCTATTTGATTCCAATCATTGCCATTGGGTAGCAGTTCATCTGTCTGCGGATCAAGTAGTCCATGTTTAGGACTGTACTTCATACCACGAGCACGAGCAATACTGCTTAATACAATATGACGATGTTCTCCACGATATGTATCGCTACCACCAATCATACTGCCTTGCTGGAACTTGGGATTAGCTGAAAACATAAAGTCAGCCTGCACAAATCCATTGGCTGCATCGCCTTTGATAGGCACTTTCCAGTGTACATTATCGCCGCTTAGTTTGATATTCTCTTTGCCAAAGTGTGCAATCAACTTGTCAGCAAATTCTTTCTTATCAACTTCTTTAGCGTCAACACTTAGATCTAAATCTCCAGAACTGTTTTTTTCAAATGTTCCGTCTTCGTGTGATTTACGTCCGGTAGTTCCTAACCACTTGACTGGCTTCTTATCGTCTAGATCTTTTTCTTTAGTAAAGTCTAGTCCTGTGATCTTTTCAATGTAGGCAACTGTTTCTTCAACATCAGCTGTAGCTATGCGCTGAGTCAAGGGCTTTTTATCAGCCCCTTTAAAAACGTTACCGCCTTCTAATAATGCTTTACTCATCTTTATTCTCATTGAGTTGTTGTTGTTTCTTTTGTTTTCTATCTTCCACTATTTTACGGATACCTCTACTGAATTTAGCAGTATCTTGCCCTTTGATAGAATTAATAAATCGGCGCTCTAGTTCAGACGCATCTTCAGGGGAATAGTGCTTATGGATACTTTCTAGTAAATTAATAGCAGAATTGATAATGTTAGTGGCACGGCTTTCAAATAGAGAGTCTTTGTTACGGACTTCTGCTATATCATTCAGTTCTTGCAATATTGATCTTGTTCTAATTTTCATATGCCTTTCCCAGTGTAGTATTTACCCTCTGTACATCATTTGATATTATACACTGTTTGTTCTATTTAATCAAGTTGTAACACTTCTCATGGTAAATACTGAGTAGAAACAAACGTTACTACACACACTTACAGAGGAAAAAAATGAAAGCCCTATCAAACAGAATGTTGAGCATTCTGGAACGTTTAAGTGAAATGTTCCCAGGATCCAGCTATCAAACCCGTTTAGATCAATATCTAAGCACCAAAGGCATTACCGATGCCGCACAGTTGGAAAACTACATCCAGCAATACAACTACTCTCAAAAGGAGCAATATCTATGAAAAAAGTATTAAACGCAATCTGGTTATTTTTAGTAGCATTTGGCGAAGCACGTTATGCGGCTAGTCTTGCTCGTCAAGGCCGTGTAGCAGAAGCCAAAGCTGTATACGGCGCTTGATAAATATTGGCATGAACTTAGTGTATATTCACGGAGCAAATGCCACCAGCGAAAGTTTCAACTATATTAGAAGTAAATTAGGCGACGGAGTAGATATCAACTACGACAGTCGCAATGGGTTTGAAAATAACCTTAAAGACATGCAGTTAACACTACAAGGTCATAAGGACCTAGTGTTTGTTGCACACAGTCTAGGAGGCATATACAGTTTGCATTTGGCCAACTCAATGCCCACTGCTGTTAAAGGTGCTGTTACTCTAAGCACACCCTATGGTGGTGCCGAAGTAGCGGACTATGCCCAATACTTTTTACCGTTCAGTAGACTAATGCGTGACATTGGTCCTAGTTCGTGGGTAATGAAGCAGGCTAGGAACATCAAGATACAGCATCCCTGGACCAACATTGTAACAGTCAAAGGACAAAGTCCGTTTATGCATGAACCCAATGACGGCGTGGTAACCATTGCCAGTCAGAAGCATCACAAAGATATGGAATTAGTAGAAGTAGACTGCAACCACTATGAAGTAGTGCTCAGTGACCAAGTGGTTGGACTTATCAAAGAACGAGTAAAAAAGTTCCGGAAATAAGTTGTTTTTCTGTCGCAGAGCATATATAATAAGTTAACAGCGAAAAAGAAGTAGTTGTTAATTTACAGACATTAACACACAGGAGATTATTATGTCAAACACATTCGAAGCACCAAAGCTACCAGAAGTTAAATTCAACAAGAACGGATACGAAATCCGTACAGACATCTTGGGCATGGCCAAGAGCCTAGTACAAGACGACTTCCACGCCAAATTCCAAGGCTGGGAAATGACTGCTACTCGTGACGAGAAGACTGGTCAAATCGTTAGTAAAGTTGAAATGCCACAGTTCCCAGGACTTGATAAAGTTCTAGAAACAGCTGAAAATATGTATGCATTTGTAAATAGTGGTACTAAGAAGTAATTAGTTATCGCATAGCGATTTATATACATTAGAGAAAAGAAAAGCACCTTCGGGTGCTTTTTCTTATGTGCGTAGGTTGGCTAGACCTACTAGTCTAAACAGGCCTAACCACATCCAGCCTATGTCAAATTCAAACCAACGGCGGCTTAACTTAACACTTGCAGGATTGAGATGATGGTTATTGTGAAGCTCCTCACCGCCCACAACAATACCCCAAGGAATAATATTGCGGCTGTGATCATTGCTAGTTCCGTTCTTATATCCATACCAATGTCCTATTCCATTAATAACACCTGCGGCCCAGAATGGGATCCATATCATTTGAATACCCCACACTACCAGTCCCCACGGTCCAAAGAGCAAGCAGTCTATGACCAGCATTAAAAGAATACCTGAGCGACTGTGTGCGGAGT
>Ga0114968_10000033_pt1 | contig 127770 bp, 121 predicted proteins | sample M_130807_EF_Meta_FD_87020 | JGI IMG/M metagenome (GOLD analysis project Ga0114968, IMG submission 87020) | Freshwater microbial communities from Lake Montjoie, Canada to study carbon cycling - M_130807_EF_MetaG | ecosystem: Environmental > Aquatic > Freshwater > Lake | place: Lake Montjoie... | reverse complement strand
TTATTTTTTTTGTTCGCAGATTTTTTTTATTACTAAACTAGAACTTTTGTTTTCAATAAAATCAAACAAGATAACACCGTTTGCATATTCCGCACCAATTATTTGTTCTTTTTTATAATCTCCGCCTTTAACCATAACATTCGGTAGCAATATTTTTAATAAATTTAATGGTGTATCATCTTCAAAAACAATAATATAATCTATAAAATCAAACTGAGCTAAAATTGCAGAACGTTCTTGAATGTTGTTTATTGGTCGCGTCGGCCCTTTAATCCTTTTAATAGAGTTGTCTCCGTTTAAACCCACTACAAGAACATCGCCTTTCTTCTTTGCAAATTTAAGTAATTTAATGTGCGCTGAATGCAATATGTCAAAACATCCATTTGTAAATACAATATCTGACTTTTCGGATATGTTTTTTATCTTATCCAACTGGAAATCGTATATAATTTTATTTGAATGTTCAATAGATTCATAATATTCAGCTATGTCATTTTTGGATAAATTGTAATTTCCCAGGATTTGAACACTTTTTCCACCAACATAATTTGCAACTTTTGAAGCCAATAATAAATCCCTGGTTTGCAAATACTGATGTGTTAAAACGCTTGCAACAATGTCTCCAGCACCAGTTACATCTACAACCGGAATAGTGTTATTGTGTATTATATGATTTTCAAGAGAATTAACGTATATACCATTTTCTCCACAAGTCAAAACACAGTTTTGGCATTCTATTTTTTCTTTAATAATGTTAATTATATTTGAAATGTTTTTGTCTCCAGAAATTGTTTCGCCTTCTTTAAGATTTGGTTTCAAACAAAAACAACCTTTATATTTTAAGGAATCTTTTATTTTTGGGTCAACAAAAGTGTAAATATTATTATTGTTGCAATATTGAATTATATTTTCGCAAATGCGCCGTGAAATTGCGCCTTTATCGTAATCAGAAATTATTATTGCTTCTATTGTTTGTTTGTCTTTTATATACTCCATTATCTCGTTGGATAATTCACAATTTATTTCATTTGTATCTTCTATGTCATATCTTGCAACAATTGAGCCATCTAAAATAATCCGGTTTTTTTGAGTAGTTTTTCTATTAGGGTCTATAAACAATTTGCTCGCAATTTTGTTGTTATCAATTAACGATGATATTTTTTTGCCATTGTCGTCGCTTCCAATTACAGATATTATTTCAACTTCACAGTTTAGATGATGTAAATTTTTTGCAACATTGGCCGCGCCTCCTAAAATATATGTTGTTTCAATAACATTATATATGGGAATATCTGCTTCAGGAGCATTCCTGTGAGTTTCGCAAATGTAATTTATATCCATCATTATATCTCCAATTACAAGAATTTTATACATGCTAAAACAATATAAAATATATAATAAGTAAATTTAATAATTTAAACACAACTTCCGCGTTTATATTATAAATGGAACTTTTAGATTTTGCTGGTGAAAAATATCCCCAATTTCAAGCATTTGGAAATGCATCTCAATTTTCAATTCCTTACGCTAAACATTTTTGCAAAGGACTTGGTTATGATATAGGATTTTGCAAAGAGGAATGGAAGCTTCCTAATGCAAGGGGAATTGACATATCATTACCCGACGGTTTTCATGCAAATAATTTGCCAAGCGATGAAGTTGATTTTATTTATTCAAGTCATTGTTTGGAACATGTTGATAATTGGTCGGAAACATTAAAATACTGGATATCTAAAATAAAGAACGGTGGCATATTGTTCTTATATTTACCAGACTTTTCTCAGAAATATTGGAGACCTTGGAACAATAAAAAGCACAAACACTGTTTAACACCCGAATTATTGAATAGTTTTTTATTGGACCACGGCATGAAAAATATATTTAAAAGCGGAATAGACATCAATAATAGTTTTATGATTGTTTGTGAAAAATAAAAACAAAAACAAAAAACATGTGTAATTGCAATAAATTATTTCAATTACATGCGCGCGGTTTAATCTCCTTTCCACATTCTAAAACTATCCTCGTCGTAGTGCCTCGTGGAAACTTCAAACAAATCACTATCTTCTAGAGCGACAACTTGATGTGGCTCTCCCCTCTCGTTTGTTATAACGTCTCCAACATTTAAATATTCACTGTGACGAACCCCATTTTCCGTTTCTATCCAATGTAATAAAAACTTGCCTTTTGCAACGTACCACGTCTCTTTTTTCTGTATATGATAGTGCATTGAAAACTTTTTCCCCTTTTTAAAACAAAGAATCTTTCCGCAATATTCGGGGTTATTGACAAAGATAATTTCTTGACCCCATCCTTTTGGAACAATTTCACTTTGCATTTTTTTGGATTTAGTGTCACCTTCTTTTGGCAATGGCCAGTAAGAGTCAACATTAAATGATTTATCATCTATATATACATCGTAATTTGGCTTTCCCATAAGAAGTTCATCGTAGTTTACACCCCAATCAGTTAATTGTTTTTTTGTTAATTCTGAATGGTCTATTCCAGTCGTTGCCCCGCGAGCAGTCCAAATTGTTACATGGTTTCCAGAAGATTTAAGATCGTTCACGTATTGTATTCTTTCAATAATTGGAATAGAATTTGCATAATCACTTTTTTCGGTTTTGCACAAAGTGTTGTCTAAATCAACAAAATACCGTTTCATTATATTCTTTTAATTTATTTTACATTTAAATTATTATTATCTAATATTTTTAATATATAACCTTTTTAACATTTGCAATGAAATGTTGCATTTGCGGGGCTGTTAAAAATGTGGCTTGTTTTTTAGACAAAGTTTTTGAAAACATGGAAAAAATAGGAGCCTTATTTGACGATTATGCGATAATATTGTGATATGATAATTATTGTGATGATACGCTTCAAAAAATAAAAGATTATCAAATAAAAAATAGTAGAGTTAATTTATATGTTAACAAATCAGAAATGAGCCCATATAGAACACATCGTCTAGCGTTTGCTAGAAATAAGTGCTTGGATATGATTCGCGCAAAATATAGCAATTATGAAATGTTTATTATGATGGATTGTGATAACGTTTGCTCTGGAAATATTAATTTAGACCCAATAAAAAAAAATTTATATAGAAATGGTTGGGACGCATTGTCGTTTAATAGATCTGATTACTATGATATATGGGCGTTGTCCATTAGACCTTACGTTTTTAGTTTTTTGCATTTTCATCCAAATGCTTTTGGAAAAATGAAAAAATATATACAAGACATATTGGAAAATGCTCCTCGCGATAAACTAATTAAATGTTCTTCAGCATTTAATGGATTTGCTATATATCGCACTAGTAAATTTTTGAATTGTTTTTATGATGGAAGAATAAGACTTGATTTAATACCTTCAAATTATATCCAAAGAAACATTATAGTAAATAACTCGCCGATTGTTTATAAAGAGTCTTTTGAGGGCGGATTTGGAGACGGTGTTAATGGAAGATTTGAAGATTGTGAACATCGCGCTTTTCATTTAGAAGCTATACGTAAGAATGGAGCAAAAATTCGTATTTCACCTGAAATTATATTTTAGATAACAATATTAGTTAAAAAGACTGCTAATATTATTATAATTATGAGGAGAACTTCTCTCTTGAAATCAACGGTTTATAGATCGTTGGTTCCGGAAACCATTAAGAATTTGAGTGCACCAAAATGCATTACTTGTAAAAATTACATTCCTTATTCAGTTGATTTGGATACTTTTGCAAAATGTAAAAAATTCGGTGCAAGCAATCTAGTGTCCGGTGAAATATATTATGATTATGCAGATTCTTGCAGGGCTTCCGAATCAAAATGCGGAACCAATGGAAGCTATTATGTAAACGATGAATATTATCGGTTAAAGAGTGAAATAAGAAAAGTTGCACCATTCGCAAAATACACGTTGATTATGTCGCCTGTTATTTTTCTTGCTTTTATCAACTTTTGCAAACAATAAAAACAAACAATAAAAACAAACAATAAAAACCAAAATTCTTTGATAGGGTTAACAAGTGGCAGATGCGTACTTTTTAAGGATTATCGCAGGAACCAAATCGTCTTTGATCTTCTCTATCTTCTTGAAACACTTGTTAATTGTAACCTCACTAATTTCGCTCACATTTTTTACATCTCGCTTTGTAATGTTCAAATTGCATATTTGTGCGATGAAATACACAACCCCGGCAGCAATTGAATGAGGTGTGTTTTCCGGCATTAGACCTTGTTTCTCTATCTTCATGGAAATAAATTGGCTCACCTTTGTCAGTTCAGAGTTGATATTCAATTTTGAGCAATAGCGTTCAATAAACGCCTCTGGCTTCGTCCTGCAAAATGATGTCTTCTCATTATTTTGCATATCTTTCTCCAAATTGTTAATAATGAGTTGCGCGTTTTTGCACCCCTTTGTAGCGCTTGTAACGTCTAGATGAAATATTGTCGCGATTTCCTTAGCAGTTCTAGGGTAGTTGTTGATCCTACATGATATATAGATAGACGCCGCCAATATTCCATCCCGATTATCTCCCCTAAACGTGAGTTCATATTCCGAGATCTTCTTATGATACCTAATCGCGTCATCAATGATAAGCTTCGGAATTCCAGCATTTTGAGCCATAATAGTAATCCTCTGAAATTCGTCGTATTGCGATTTTTCCTTATAAGGCATAGATTGCCACTCAGTGTATCTCCGGATTTTTCGCATTTCATATGACGTTGAACCGTAACACAATACCTTGCAACCAAAAGAAGACTCCTGTAATAGTGGATTAATCGGCATACCACATCTCGTCGGGTCGTTTCCGTGATTGTCTTCGGCGCCGTAATACCTCCACTCTGCACTCTGGTCAACAATATCCTTGTAAATGATCCCGCATTTTGTGTTAGTGCATGTCAAAAACCCTTCATCCGAAAATGCTAAATTGTAATCACACCGGTCACACTTTTCTCTGTCTCCGCACGCCCTATAAATACACTCTAAAGGAGTCGCCGGTTTTGAAACCTCAGTGTCAAATATGTTCCACAATTCTACTTTATTTATTGGTGGGTTATCCTTTCGTTTTTTACTTTGTTCTTTACTCATTCTTTCTACTTTTCTTATTCAAGAGATATTTTTATATCAATTTTATTTCATATTTGTTTGTTTGATTTTTATTTGTTCTAGTAGTATATTATATGGGAAATAGCATATCCTTATATTCAAATATTCAATCCGGTGGATCAGAAGATGGAGAAAGAGAAGAAAAGTTAATAACTCTTGGTGACACGCTTGATTTTATTGCGAGTTATTACATTTTAACGATGGATTTCAAGAGTTTAAGCCAATTGCATGAAAAAAAATATTGCGATGAATTGGTTGTCTTAACATCCGACATTATTAATAAGTATTTTAGTGATTTAGAAGTTAAAAAGTTGGCTCAGCGCATTGAATCTGGCGTAGAGTCTTCTGAAAAACTCGTTTTCTTTAAAAAAGCAGACATTGATGACATGAATATCCCCGAGTCTGAAATAAAAATGGGTTACTGCAATGATATTGCAAAGTTTTACATTAAAATAGCTCATATTTTTGCTGCCATTGTCACTACAATTAATCCTGAATACGTTTACAAGGACGCATTTGGAAACACTGTAAAGCGAAATCTAATGCAAAAATCGGAAATTCCTGAAGGTTCCGAGGCCACAGTTTCCAAAATAAATCTCTGTAGCGAGAGAATAAATTCTCTTAAAGGAAAAAGTAACATGGGTGAGATTGTTGAAGAATATGGTGAAGGCGAAGAAGATGGAGAAGGAGAAGATGGCGAAGAAAAGATAACGATTCAACCAGATATTTGCACTGTAAATTTGGATAAAAATGGTGAAACAAATTATCTCAATGAGGAACCCGGAATTAATGAGTTAATTGACTTGTATTTTGACGGTGATTATGACGTTAAAACTGGTAAATTTATGGGGATGACGCCGGAGACGGAAAAACAGTTCCAAGATGATTTGAAACGCTTTTATTTGGCCTTTACAGATAACACCGAAATTCCTACAGATGTAACAAAATTCAGCGACATTAAACTTCGCGATTATGGCGAGAGAAAGTTTTGCAAAAATGGCGAAACGACGTCAGCAACAGGAACCTATAAAGACGAATTATTCGTAAAATATGCTGACAATTTGAAATCTATGATCCATTCTGTTAACGTGAAACAAGACGAATTGTTGTCCATTATAAATAAAATTTTTGTATATGTTTTAGACCCAACGACAAAGAAAGAAGTCATCCGAGTAAACCCAGATTTGACCAATGACGGTCTTCAAGATATAATAGTTGAAACCCGTCGGCTCATTATTGAATTATATCTTAAATGTGAAACAGATTTTGTTGAAGGAGTAAAAATATATGAAGCTATTGTTGAAAGTCAAATCTTTCAAACAACTCAAAAACACATTGACCAGCTTGAACGAGAGAGAGAAAAACTAGTCGCGCCATATATTTCAAAACCGAAGCAAGATGCTTAAAAACAGATTTAACATGTTGTTATTATTTATTGCACGATCAATAAATAATAAAATTATAGCTTCGCTAAACGAAGACCGTTATTGCACGCTTATTGGCGGGCAGCGGCGGCGGAGCGGGAAGCAGCGGCAGAGGCCATGCGGGCAGCAGCCGCGGCGCGGGAAGCGGCAGCTGAGGCAGAGCGGGCAGCGGAAGCGGAGCGGGCAGCAGAGCGGCCACGGGCAGCGGAGGCAGCGCGGGAAGCGGCGGCGGAGGCGGCGCGGGAAGCAGAAGCAGCGCGGGAAGCAGCGCGAGCAGCGGAACGGGAAGCCATAGCCTTGGCTTGCCCGCCTTTACGGTGATGACGACGATGAGTTTTAGCCATTTATATATATACTTTACAAAAAAAATATTTTTAAAGGATTTTTATTTGGCTAAATATTTTTAAATACTAATTCTCCTAGATGTTTATTTACCAAACAGTATTAGTGGATGGCCAAAACATTTTATCCCCCTTTTGAATATTATACAAACTCCTAAATAATTCCAAGCGCGACAATGGAACGTTGGCCCTATATTTGTCCGGAGGATGAGGGTTCGTTTTTAATTGAGCTTCAATGGCTTCTTTGTAAATGTGCTGTCTTTGTTGCATGGCAAAATAAACGTAAAAGGCCTGAAAAGATAGAGATCTTATGGGTATGATATCATCATTATAATCTTGGAAATCTCTTAAATATTCTGTGCAAATTGCCATGGCGGATATATCTGCTAAATCTTCGCCTATGCTTGGCGCGGCGTCAAATTTTATATTATCATAAGACGCAAAGGTTTCGTATTGATTAATAATATCATTTTGTATCGCCTTAAACTTTTTCCTGTCTTCCGGGGTCCACCAATTATGCAAGTTCCCTTTATAATCATATTTGCTTCCCATGTCATCAAGTGCGTGCGACATTTCGTGAGCCAAAGTAAACCCAATGTGAGACAAGTTGTATTCTATGCCTCTCTCGTCTAAATCCACGAAAGGCTTCTGCAAGTAACCTAAAGGAATGTAAATAGAATTTTGGGTTGGTGTATACATAGCGTTAACTATATAGGCTTGTTGACCGATCAATTTAAACGCATTCCAACTAATTTGAGGAACGTCAAGCACATCTGCCCCTTCTAATAAAATATACTTGTGTGTTCTCCAATTTGTAATCTTTAATAAATTTCCCCAAGGATCATCTGATTTATAATCCAATAATGGGTCTTCTCTCATATTTTTTGGAACCGCAATATCCAATTTCATATTTTTTAATTTTAACAATGCATATTCTTTGGTTTTTGGCGATAACCAAGTATTTCTATATATTATTCTTTTGAAAACGGTTATTAAGTCTGTTCCCATGCTCTGAACATAGTTTATAACTGAATCATTCTGGAATTTTTTCACGAACTCGTTTGTTAAAAATGTATTAAATGTAATAGACATTCCAAACACTGGGTATAAATCCCATGGGAAATGACCGGGTATTCCGTGCAAATATCTTCCATTGAAATTGTAGTGAATATAAACCAACTTTTTATCAAATCTGATCATTTGTCGGAAATGTATGTATAACCAATAACTCTTCCATTTTTGCGACTTCCAATTGTCTTTCAGAACCGTGCAAATGCATTTTAAGTAATTTAAACTATCGCATATGAAAAAATCTGGAACTTTCTTGTACCCGAGATATTTTGCAAACTGATACCAATTAAAACCATATTTTTCAAACGCTTCGTCGCTTTTAACGACATTGTAAAAATCGGGGGAATCGTTTTTAACACTATTACATCCCATTGCAAATAATATTTCTTTTTCCACATCAAAGACGTCTTTTCCACTCAAACCATGTTTTTTGCCCAAGCACGCGTCAAATATTTCGTCAACATATTGCACATATTTCTCTTGAACGTCTTTCCTGTATTTAATAAATTCTTGTGTTTTTCCAGAGTTGTCGTCTAAATATAACTCCGCGTCATAGAGAGACAACTCTGGCAAGGATATATAATTGCGAAAAACTGTCGCATTTTTGTCATCTGCCATTACTTTCCAATGAATTGGGCAAGCCCAACAAACCATTTCATTGTGATTAATATGTGCCATATATCTCCACAAATCGTCGTTCTGAATAAATTCGGTGTATTTTTCTGGAACCCTTGATATATGTTTTCTAGTGGTTTTCGGATTCAAGTTTAATAATGATGTATACATATTTTTTATTAGTTGAGCCTTTTTATCCTTGTTATTTTTAATGTAATCTTCAATAATGGCAATTAAATCGCGATAAACCTTATCTTGTGTTACTCTAAAATCGTCTATTTGAACGTAATATCTTTGGTCTTTTGGTGCTATAAATGCTTTCTTTTTTGTGTCCATTAACCAAATGTAATTGATATATGTGTAAAAATCGCTGCGAGGAGTTACTTTTGTTGGCGAAAAGGGTTTTTTAAATAGCTGTATTAATTCTTTTTCAACGTTATCGCCCGTCATTGCCTCTGAAATTCTATTTGTTCCAATTTTTTCCTCTAATATCCGATTCTTTTTCGTTTTCTTATTTTTTTTTGCTTTTTTTTCTGCCCACATTTTTCTTAATTTTAATTTCTGAGATTCTTCGTATTGTTTTTCAAAACTATGGAACGAGAACTCCTGTTTTAAGTTTTTTCTAGACTTGTTTTTATTGCTTTTTTTGGTTTTTGTGTTTTTTTTGTTTTTTTTGTTTTTTGAGCTGTTTCTTGTTTTATTGTCTAATGTATCATTTTTCATCTATTCTAATCTATATAATACATAGATAATTTATAGGCTTCAGCTAAATTTGTTTTCCAATGTATTTATTAAATCATCATTATATACCAAATTTCCTTGAGGTTTATATGACGCAATTGGGGTATATTTCTTTTGATTTTGTGCTTTTGCTGCGGCAGAAGATTGATTGGGTTCTTTTATTTTGAACATCATTTCTTCCAATGATTTCGGTTGATCTCCTCCATTCGTTATTGATTTGCCATTATTATCGTCTTTTCCAATTTGATTTCCGTTTTCATCAATAACAATACCAGTTTTCTTCTTTAATTCGGTTCTCACATAGGAAGGTACAAAATGCTTCCACGATATCATGAGAGTATTTGGATGAATATATCTTACCATAAAACCATTTTCTTTAAGTTTGTCAACTAAATAAGCTATGCAAGCACCTTGATCGTATTTTGGAACACCAATCATAATTTCTGGAACAATATACCAGCAGAATTGTTCGTCTGTTTTTTGTCTCGCGGTTGTTTTAATCCTAACGTGAATGCGGTTTAACAATTTATTATATAACGCCAATTGGTTAAGGTCGTGTTGACGTTTTCTCTCGTATAGTTCATCTATATTTAGTTTTTCGGAAAAATCTGAAACATTCTCTAGAGTAAAAATGTTCGCCATCCCTTTGTTACTATTTATTAGAAAAAGATTTTGTGTATTTATTGCATTGCGCAACAAATATATTAAAAGGTGTGCGACATATTTAATATATTGAAACAAAATTATGACTATTAAGCATCTTGTTATACCGGGTGGAGGCCCAGTCGGAATAAAAGCTCTTGGAGCTTTACAGCACCTAGAAAAAAACGGTTATTGGAATATCAACGAAATTGAAACCATATACGCAACATCAGCTGGCGCAATTATAACGGTTTTGCTTTGCCTTAAATTTGACTGGGAAACTATTAATGATTATATTATAAAACGACCGTGGAATGAAGCCTTTCAACTGAGTGTTGATCAAATATTTTACGCCTATTCAAAAAAAGGATTGTTTGATAAAAATGTCGCAGAAATATTTTATAAACCTTTCTTTAATGCGAAAGATATTTCTATGGAAATTACTATGCGCGAGTTTTACGAATTGTCAAATATAGAAATACATTTGTTCTCTCTTGACATTAATTCTTTTAAGCTTGAGGATATATCTTATTTGACGCATCCAGACTTGCCGGTTCTAACTGCGGTTCAGATGTCTTCCGCAATACCTGTTTTGATTTCTCCAGTGTGCATTGATGATAAATGTTACGTAGACGGCGGCGTTGTTTGCAATTACCCCATAAATCATTGCATTTCTCGCGCAGAAAACCTAAGTGAAATTTTGGGTATTAGAAACCGATATACTAGAAATGATAATAATATAGTCAAAAAGGAATCAACTATATTAGAATATGTTATGAATTTTATTAATAGGCTCGTGAATAATGTGTCCGCACGCGTTGAAGATAAAGAAATTCCCAATGAAGTTGTGTATGACACAGATTCAATGAACTGGTCTAATATCCAATTGACGTTGTCTTCAAAAGAAGAGAGACAGCGGCTAATAGACAGCGGGATTGACGCTGGAATACAATTCCTTTTGGCTCAACCTTTTAATAATGATTTGGATCAACCTTTTCTAAAGGCTGATTTAGACGACAGTGTTCAAGAATTGAGTCAAGGTAGCCTTTGATGGCTTTGCGTCGTAATCAATAATCTGGTTATCCTTCACCATTTTTATTGTAGGATAACCTTCTATCTTATACGTGTTCATCATTCTCTCAACGTCAGGGGATTCGTTCGTGCAATTCACTTCTGTAAATATAATCGTGTGTCCGTGAATTTGTTTTCCATTGTATTCCGCTTTCACTTGCTCCCATTCTGGTTTAGCCGTTTTGCAGTGAGGGCACCAATCAGTGTAAAACAACATGATCTCGGCTTCCTTTCCAGAAGAATTTGATCCACCTGTAATATTTTCATGATTCGCTTTATTCGCGGTGTTAAAAGCACTTTGAGAGTAGTTCTGATACATAACGTATCCAATTACCGCTAAAATTATCACAAGAACTACAATTCCAATTGTAGACCAGCTTAAAGACGACACGCGATTTCTTATTCCTGAAAATATTCCAGAAGATGCGCCACCAGTGGTTGAAGATAATGATGCAAAACGAACGCTTTTACTCATTTTGTTATTATATATATTAAACAAGAATAAATTGCTGGTTAAACGAAATAAAGATAAAAAGTTATATTGTGTAATGATATTTAGAAAGAGTGACGGAACCCTTGTAGACATTAAAAAGAAAGATTATAAAAATGATAGTATGTTTTATTCAAAACTGATGAGCGTTAAGATTCAAAAAGAGAAAAAGCAGCAGAATGTTCACGCGGCGTTTATTGCGAAGGAATCGTCTAAAGACGTTTTTTATTCCAAACAGGCTATTGACAAATTGTTGAGCGAATTTTCTTAGTAAAAATTTTAATATTCGTTAAATGTAAGAAGATGACTTTAACGCACAAAAATAAAACAAGAAAAAATCGTGGCACTAAAAGGGTTTATACAAAAGAGGAATATTTGAGCGGCGATGGAATGCTTACCACTGTTTGGGGCCCAAGTGTGTGGCATTTTCTTCACACAATGAGTTTCAATTATCCGGTTCAACCAACGCGCGAACAAAAAGAACAATATCGCAATTTTGTTTTAAGTTTGAAACATGTTTTACCATGCAAATATTGCAGAATGAATTTGGTTACCAATTTTAAACAATTGCCTCTTACAATGAATGAAATGAAAAGTCGCGAGACATTTTCGCGATATATTTACAACTTGCATGAGTTGGTGAATAAAATGCTTCATAAAAAATCCAACTTGTCTTTTTGTGATGTGAGAGAGAGATATGAGCATTTTAGATCAAGATGCACCGATGAAAGCCCCAAAATATTCAAATTTACGAAACTAAATAAAACGATGAAAAATAAAAATAAAAAAGAAAAGGGCTGCACAGAACCGTTATATGGGAAAAAATCCAAGTGTATTATTAAGATTGTTCCTCAAGACGAAAAAGGATCCACGTTTCAAATGGATAAGAAGTGTGTTAAAACTAGAGATTGAGATTGAGATTGAGATTGAAAAATAATTATATTTGTTTTCTGATATAATTATTTTGAAAGTTACATGCCGAATGTTGAGAAATCACTCAACACCGGAACGGGTAAATAACCAGGGCTTCCTGTTTTACCGACGGAGTTATAATTTCCCGTGGCGTCGTAACTCCCATAAGATGAGCTGTTGGTATTTTTATAATTTGGCACTTTTTTGCATTCAAAGCTGGGTTCAGGGCATCTGGCGCAGGCGGGGCAAGGGGGGCATTTCTCCTTCTTATTGCTTGGGCATGCAGACGAAGAGGGGCACGCCGGGCAAACAGGAGGCACAACCTCGGATTTCAAAATATACAAATTCTCTTGCCCAGGAGGTATCATGCTCTTAGGGATCCCGCTTGGCAAGGAACTGTTGTATGGACTTTGTGACTTGTTATTTTGGGCTTCTGATGCAGGAGGGGTTGTGGCAAATGGGAAAGCGTTATAAGAAGATGTCTTTTTTGAAGCGTCATTGTTATTGTTGCTGTAATTGTACGTATACGTATTTGTAGCAGTGTAAATAATGGTATCACCGGTTGATTTTGTCACTTCAATTGCATATTGGCCATCATTTCCAGTGAAAAATCTGGCAGATCCACCATTTGGTCCGTAAAAGGTAGTGTTGCCAAATTGTTTCATTAAGCTGCTAATGCTATCGGTCTGAGAGGAAACGGTTTTTGAAACGGGTGCGGTTGTGGAATAGGTAGTCGTTTCTCCATTGGTTCCTTTAACAATAATTGAAAAATCTCCATTTTTTTTCGCGACGCTGGCTGTGCTTCCATTTGGCCCATAATATGTGGTTGGAGCAGATGTTTTGCTGTAATGATCGTAATTGTCGTAACCCAAGCTAGAAGTGTTTTGGGTTATGTTTGAGCTTGCGTCTGTTGACGATTTTGTAACACCTGAAACCAATGTTACCATATCAGTATAACCTTCTTTGTTCCAGCTTCCTCCTAAAACTGAAGACAAAATTAATCCTGATACCAAAATAATAAAAAGAAATAGTGATCCATTTTTAACTAGATTCATTTGTATAATTTATATGGTGAAAAAAACAAATTGAATTCTTTTATAATAAAAATTACACAAAAGTATACAGAAGAATGTCAGACAATGAATTTGACGAGCAAATTTTGGAAATTCCCGTGAAAAAGCAGCGCGCACCAAGGGTTAAAGCAGAACCCTTGTTAAAATTTTATATGGAAAATCCAAGCATTCATGAAATTGGCGTTGATGAAGTCGGTCGCGGGCCTCTTTTCGGCAGAGTGTATTCAGCTGCGGTCATTTTACCTAAAGACGATTCATTTGACCATTCTAAAATGAAAGATAGTAAAAAGTTTCATTCTAAACAGAAAATTCTAGAAGCCGCAGAATACATTAAACAAAACGCCATTTCTTGGGCAGTCGCTTACGAAGATGAAAAAACCATTGACGAAATAAATATTTTACAAGCCGCGCAAAAAACAATGCACAATTGCATTGGAGAAGTATTGAAAAAAACCGCGCTCCAACACGATTCCATTCAATTGCTAATTGACGGAAATTATTTCAATAGTTACACAACTTATAATTCTAAAAGGAAGAAGTTGGACACATTAAATCACGTTTGCATTGAAGGCGGTGATAACAAATACTCTTGCATTGCAGCGGCTTCAATATTGGCAAAGGTTGCGAGAGATGAATATATTGAGGATTTGTGCGTGGAGAACCCTGAATTAGTTGAACACTATAACATTGATAGCAATAAAGGTTATGGCGCGAAGAAACATTTGGAAGGAATTAAACAACATGGAATTACTCAGTGGCATAGAAAAACGTTTGGAATTTGTAAAAAGTTTGTCTGAAAAAGTTTGTCTGAAAAAAATTGATTTCATTTTATATTAAAAATATAAAGCCAACAATAAACCAATATGGCACAGTTTAATCTCAAGGATTTTGTTTATCATTATCGCGATGGAAAACCCGCGTACTATTCCTATGATGAAGAATTGTATTGCGGAACTTTTCCCGAAGAATGGGCTGAAAATCATTGGCCAAATACAGGGCCAAAGGAATGTATTAACTGTGCATTTTATGGTTCGTGGAACGGTGTATTTCTAGGATACTGTGCAAATTGCGCTGAATATACATACGATGGATCTCGTGGGCGTGGTCTAATATATCTTGGAAAGGAAAATGACGCAGTCTCTGTTTTGGATTACCTTAGCATCTTTGAGACTTATTTGAAGGATGTTTCTCTTTCTGAGGTCGGGGACGCCGATTTTATGGATTCTGCTGGAATTGTTGCCAGCTATAATCGCAGTAAGTTTGACGATCTTCTTGAGCCTGACGAAGACGACGAGAGTGAAAAGGAAAAACCTAGAACATTGTCTCAGATATATCCCGACATTGATATTGATGAAGTCAACGATTATTATGATGAGATGTTTCGCAGAGAGAATGAGCAGGAAGAGCGTGCTACTCTTTGTTGCCACTCCAATTACGACGGTGGGTATGATTCTTATTAATTTGTATTGATTGTTGTTAGTATTGATTGTTGTTACTATTGTTGTTTCTTGTAAATTTTTTATTGCATTATTATATGGGCAATAAACTTTCATCAAGACAACTAGAACAAATTTATAAACCAAGCGATTTAGATCTTCCACAAAACGGCACTTGGCGTGGCACGAAGGCTTCGGTAAAGTTTTCACCTAGCACTAAAATGGAATCTTTTTGCAATCCAGGCCCTCGGCCACAATTTGTGGGATATAAACAAAAAACGCGATTTAATCCTGTGTCAAGGCAAAAAGAAACTTATGAAAAGAAGTCTAAATTGTTACCTCTAGCAGTTTACTTAAATGAATATGAATCCTACGACAATAAGAAATATGGGTGCAATCCTGGTCAATATATAAAATATGAAAACGGCCATTATTGCTGCGTTGGTCAAGAATTCAAAGCGACTCCCCAGGAAATGTTAGATTTTGTAAACAGAGCTCTTGAATCTTTTTTTGATAACGTTGGTTATTCTTCTGCTCCAAATGCTTATACAAGAGACAAATACGATTATTCGATCAAGGAATTGGATTTTTTGTTATATCATCGCCGAAATATTATGACCAAAAATGTTGGATTAGTAGACAATTTGGAAGTTCCGCCGTACATAGATGCCGATGGAAATGAAACCCCCATTACATTGGATGATTGGGTTAGTCGGTTTAAAAAAAGAGAACTCGCTCTAACTGATACACTTGAAGATTCAGAAAAAGACTCTGAACAATCTACGTTGACATCAATGAGAAGCGAAACAAGAAGTAATGGTGCGCCATTTTACACTAGAAGAAAAAGCGGTCAACCCAAATTTGGTGGGAAAAATAAGAAAAGCCGCCGCACAGTTAAGAAAAATGCGCGCAGGAAATCTAAAACTCAAAAAAATTGAACCAAATATTTGAAGGTTTATTGTGTGCAATAAGCAAGGCGAATATGGACTATCAAGCTCAAATTAATGGCATGCACGTTCAGGGAACTTTATATTACAAAATTTTGCATATGCCCGAAAATGCTAGATACGATTTCTTGGTTGGAGTAAAGCAGATGATGGAAGATTGCAAAGGCCAATTTTCATTTTGGAAAGAACAATGGAAAAAGCGCGATGTTAAAGCCGAAAATATGAAACCCCCAGGAGAAAGGTTCAGATTTATGAAGGAATGTTGTAGCGGAGACGTTGATCATCATCTTTGGGCGGATAGATGGAGTCGGATTGACAAGGGCGACACAAATTATATAAATGCGGAAGACCGTGCGGAACACCTTGACTATTTGAGTCAAAGTATTCCAGAACAAAAACACATTTCAATTCGTAGACGAATGAAGATGCTAGGGTTGTTAAAAGATGAACCCAATTTTAACGAAGCTGCTTATGAAGAGTATCATTTAAACCATCGTATACTTTAAACCATCGTATACTTTAATCAATCACCGACTTTAAGCTGAGCACATTTCACAAATATCAGATTCTCCACCCTCAACCTTGGGTTCTTGCTCATTTTTTTCAGGTTCCACGGTAAATTGTTGTGCTTGATGCTTCGCCTTTCTGCGCAAATAATAAATTCCGGTTTTTAGGCCCTGTTTCCACGAATAGAAATGCATAGACGTGAGTGTATTGTAATTCGGGTCTTCCAACCACAAGTTCAGGCTTTGGCTCTGACAAATAAACGCGCCTCTATCCGCTGACATGTCAATCAGATGCTTCATTGGCATCTCCCAAACAATTTTATACTTGTTTCTTATGTGTTCTGGGATAATCGTCAATTGTTGAATGCTGCCCTTATTCGCAATAATATTGTTCTTGATCTTGTCATTCCAAATGCCCAATTCTATGAGTTCGCGCATCAAATAATTATTGGCGACCACAAATTCGCCCGCCAATGTACGTCGGCTATAAATATTACTTGTAAGTGGCTCAAAACACTCGTTGAATCCGAGAATTTGCGATGTGCTTGCAGTTGGCATTGGTGCAAGAAGAAGAGAATTTCGGATGCCATGATCCACAATGGATTGCTTCAACGCGTTCCAGTCGTAACGATCTGAAGGAGTAACATTCCACATATCAAACTGTAAAATACCTTGGCTTGCCGGAGAACCTTCAAATGACACGTAAGCGCCACGATGTTCTGCGCTAAGACTATATTTCAATGACAAATTAGAAACAATTCTAGAATTTTCTGAAACAGTTGGACTGTTGTTTTTAATTGTAATTGCGATTTCATTGCTGCGTTCCAATGCGGCATGATATATAGTCTCAAAAATAAGCTTATTTACAACCTTTGCTTCATCGCTGTGAAATGATATGTCCATCATGATAAATGCATCGGCTAGACCTTGAACTCCAATCCCGATTGGTCTGTGGAGCAAATTGCTGCGTCTAGTCTTCTCAGTGGGGTAGAAGTTAATATCTATAACTCTGTTCAAGTTGCTTGTAACTACTTTTGTCACATCGTGAAGCTTATCATAGTCAAATTGCTTTGTTACAGGGTTAACAAAGGTTGGGAGTGCAATAGACGCGAGGTTGCAAACTGCCGTCTCATTATCGTCTGAATACTCAACAATTTCACAACATTGAGACGTTATTATTCCATTGAAAATTCCGGCATGTTTTTTGGGTTCATTAAAACAATACGTGTCGTCTTTTCTTCCAGTATTTACAATTTTGCTTATCTTTACAAACTGACAGGCGTTTCTATTTGGTTCCGAATCATTAATTTTTAATCTTTTTGGAGAAAACCCCAAATCCTTCAATTTTTGTAAATCATACGACGTTATCAATAATCTAAACAATTGCTGACAATAATAATCCTTTAATTCTCTATTTGAATCTGGCAATTTTCTCATACCTTCTTTATTAGATTTATTAATTTTGCTTTGAATGCCGCATGTATTTAACATTAATTTAATTTTTAATAAGAAATCCTTATTGATTGAAGCCAGTTGAAGCTGTTGATTGTCTCCATTATTTGCAATAGTTCCATCTGCATCGCAATAACCGGAAAGCCATTCTAACTTATTTTTTAACGAACCATTTATGGGAACGTCAAATTTTTCATTAATGTCTAATGGTAAAGACACATTTAATCTTCCTACAGCGTCTTCATTTCCAACTGACCTATAGTCAAAATATTTTAATAAATCCTTTTTTTCTCCATAAAGCGACATAATTGGTTTTTTTAAATAAGACGTTCCGTTGCATTCATAATTTGTTTCTTCTGTTTGGATTGGAAATTTATTATCCTCATTTTCAAAATCTATATGTCGTTTGCAATAAGCATGGTTTAATAACGCCGAATAATTGCATTTTTTTGGTTCTTCGCTATTATTTCCATAAGTCCCATCTCCGCAAAAAAATCCATGAGTATACGCATATTTAATGTTCTCATTTCCTTCAATAATTGGATATTCGCATTTAATTATTTTGTCACCCTCCTTTAAATTTTGCGCTTCAACAATCTCTATATTTTTATTTACAGCTGATTTCTTATTTTTGTTATATTTATTTTGAATGTAAAATTTGTGATACGGCGTGCATTCCAATGTGCACCCGTCACTGGTTTCTACTCTTAGCAATTCTTGGTTTTCTCCAGTTTTGCATATTGTTACCTCACTGAATTCTTCCCCATTCCAAACTTTTACCTTTTGACCATTCAAAGATTTAATTTCGCAATATCCAGTGGATGTTAATATTTGCGTTTCTGGAGCCACGCACAAATTACTGCTCTTTATGGTGCCAAGATTTTTCTGATTTGATTTTTTGTTGCATGCGTCTTTGTAAAGTAAGTATGGTGTGCCGGTTTCCATTTGAGCGTCCAAAATCTTAAACCATAAATCGCGAGCGTTTACAGTTTTCCTAACACTTTCCGGTGATGCCTCGTATTTTTCATAGAGCGCCTTAAAATCGTCGCCATAAACGTCGGATAATCCGACGCATTCATTTGGGCAGAATAGCGACCACTTGCCATTCTCCTTAACGCGCTCCATAAATAGGTCTGGAACCCACAATGCGTAAAACAAATCGCGAGCCTTCATCTCCTCATCGCCATGGTTCTTCTTCATCTCCAAGAAATCCTCCACGTCTGGGTGCCATGGCTCCAAATAAATGGCGAAGGAACCATTGCGCTTACCACCTTGATTAATAAATCGCGCAGTATCATTGAAGACCTTTAACATTGGAACTATTCCGGTTGATTTTCCATTTGTTCCCCTAATTAATGAGTTGCTTCCGCGAATGTTGTGGATGTGCAAGCCAATTCCACCAGCCCATTTTGAAATATTAGCGCAATCCTTGAGTGTATTGTAAATCCCGTCTAAACTATCTTCTTCCATCGCAATTAAATAACATGAACTCAATTGTGGTCTAGGAGTTCCAGCGTTGAATAAAGTTGGCGTTGCGTGGGTGAAATATTTTTGAGACATTAGATCGTACGTTTCTTTGACCGCGACCATGTCGTTTCCGTGAATACCAATTGAAACGCGCATCCACATATGCTGTGGTCTCTCTAGAACCTTGTCATGCGCTCTGAACAAATATGCTCTTTCTAAAGTCTTGAAACCGAAGTAGTCTATCAAATAATCTCTTGAAAAATCAAACAACGATTCAATGTAACTTGACATCTCTTGCGAAATAGTGTAGAGCTCCTTGCTTATAAGAGGACTCTGTTCGCCCTGAGTGTCCTTGAAATTGTATAGCTCATCCATTATTTGAGAAAAAGATGCGACGGTATTTTTTTGATGATTTGACACCACAATGCGACCGGCCAAAACGCCGTAATCGGGGTGCTGCGTAGACATGACTGCGCATTGTTCCGCAGTTAATTCGTCAATCTTTGTTGTAGGAATCTTATCATATAACTGATCAATTACTTTCATTACCAATGAAGAATAGTTAATTTGGATGTTGGCTTCTTGACCAAGTTTTTTCACTCGGTTCAGAATTTTATCAAATGAAATATCCTCCAGCTCTCCATTTCGCTTTGTTACGCGCATTTCATTTTGATTTCCCTCCATTTCCATGCAATTATTATATAATAATAGAAGTAAATTCTAAGTCAGTTCCGCGCAATTATTTATGGGGAAAGTAAAATAAAATATCTTAAATATATAAATGAGTTTAATGAATCTTGTTAATAAAATTAAAAACAACAAAGGAATTGTATTTTTATTCGTTCTTTTATTAGTTGTTGTCTTAACAACCTTTTTATTTGACAGCAGTAAATTTGAAGGATATAGCAATTATAATTTAGCAAATCCTGGAAGGTACCCCAATTCAGAGGTGGATCCTCTTTTAAAGGATAGTTATCCATTCACTGGAAGAAAAAATGTGGATAAAAATAACTACAATGACATATGGTGGCATTATCCCATATTTGGTGTAGGATCTTACGCTCAAATAACTAACAATTTGAGATATAGACGTAATCCTGACGACGGAACCTGCATAAGAGCTGACTTTTGCGGAGCGTTGTATAAGGACAATCAGTTGAAATCCAACATCTCCAAACCCTTACCTCCCGCTCCTTCAGTTAAGCCAGACGCGGTTCGCGTTGGTTATTACCTCACAAACTCAAATCTTATACCTGGTCCTCCTCTTGGGCCTGAGCTTCCCGCATTTTAGATTATTGTGTTATTTTTTTGAAATAACATAATAACCCGATCTTCTTATGTTTTTGGTTTTATCTATCACTTGATTTATCAATGGTTATTTCCTGAGCTACATTCCTGATTATCTTGTTATAATTCTTCTCATCTTCTTCTGGAGTTGCGCCACCCGAAGCTTTTAATATGATATTGTGATATTCTTTGTGCTTTTTGGAGTCGTAATCATTATATTCTGGGTTATCTTCAATCCAGTCGTTTATCATATTGAAGTTTTTGGCAGCAATGAATTTTATCGCATTTTTCATAGTCTTTTTGTCTTCTCCATCTTTTTCCCAAGCATCCTTATCTTTTACGTAGACGACTTCTCTCTTTAAATCGCTGCAGTGAAGTGGCCGTTTAAATATGTCTAGTTCCTTGAGACCCCTGATAAATATTTTTGAGATGCCTTCTGCATAACCAACTCGCCCGACCATATCCAAATCGGCCGTGTTTAACTGTAGTTGGTTAATGAAATCCATAATATTGAGGGCATCTTTGCATTGCTCGTTCAAGAAAAACTGTAAATTGAAGTTATTAGTGTTTGTGTTATTCGTTGTATTATTTATTGTATTTCCACCCACCTTTCCAGCTAACTCAAGAATTTGTTTGTTTTGTTCTATAATAAGATCTTTGAATTCTTGATTCTGTTTAAGTAATTCAATAATAACGTTATTTGGTTGTTCATTTGTAGAAACTTGGGGTTGTGTACAATTTTTTTTGTGTCTTGACAACCCAGAAACATGATTATATTCTTTTCCGCAACAGCAAGCATGTTTGCCTGGAACTTTTGGAACCTTTTCATTATCATTATTACCTTTATTGTTACCATTTATATGTTTAGGTGTCGTTATGTGTCTATCATATTGACTTTTTCGTGATGTAGAATAGTCACAAGTTTCACAAAAAAATTTTAGTTGAACTTTTTTGTCAAATTCGTTACCATTTTTTACCATTTATATGGTAATAGAAAAAGTTCCTAAACCCTTTCCTCAAAATACTTTTAAAATTTATCATCACAATTTTTTGAATGATTTTTTTGGTGTTTAGAGCATTCCAGTAAGACCGGCGAATTTTTCACCCCTTTTCCAGGAAATATCTGGGGTTCTTCAAAAATGGACATTTATTTTTGTCCATTTTTGACTTTTTGAAACACTTTTGGACCCTTAAAAACAGTGATTTTCTTCCCTTACTGAGAAATCATTTTGAAACATACAATTATTCAGAAACCAAATGTTTCTCAATAATAAATCAAACATACAAATATCCAACGCACTGCATAAGCCCCCCCCCCCCCAGTGGTTAAAGATCGCTGGCGGAGTTATTCTGTTTGGTCTCATCAATGGATTCAGTTCGTATCTTGAAAAATGGCGCATCGGTTAATGAGTTGGATCTACTAGATTTGCCGCTATTATTCAACGTAACTTTCCCGCTAATTTTATCAAAATTCAAAAGGCAAATGGTCTCCTCAATTGGTTGCTCCTTCTTGGCGCGTTTGTTGGGAGCTCTGTGCTCACAGCCTGTTTTGCGCTCTTTCAGAATAATATTCCAGACTTCCGCGAGTTGGCCAATGTTGTCTTGAAACCATTTTCTGTTTCTTAGAACAAGAACACAGCTAACTTCCTCTAAACGCCAATAAATATTTTTAATCCACGTCATTCCAAGACACTCATGCTTCTCTATCTGCTGTTTTTCCCAAACATTTTCAAATTCGTCAAAATCCATTAGAAGTGGCTTATAAACATAATTCGGTTTTCCTTCGGGACTTGAAAAATACATAATAACTCCCTTATACTCATCTTTCGCGGATTTCAAAAAACTCCCGTCTTCAATAAAATCCGAATATGTGACGTATTCAATAAAGCGCGTCTCTAAGAAATCACATTCATTCAAATCGCACGTTTCCATTTGCAACTGCATTTGAATCCAATACTCCTTTTTTGGAATACCATCAATGTCGCGATTCACAATATTCTTGATTTCAAGCATTCTTCCAAATCGTGGCATTTCAGGATCGCTAACAATACCATCTGGAGACGCTCCCAAAAACTTATACGCGTCGTGTTGAATGCACCCATACTCTGAAACCCTTGTCTTGAATGTATATTCGTAATACATAACAGAGACAGGCTCAAATTTTTGACCCCAATGCATCGGTGTGTCGGTATTTACTAATTCAAATTTTGCATTGCCTGGTTCCTCCATCTCATCATATTTCAGTGGTTGACATTTTTCATAGATTAACTGATTTCTTGCGCTGTCGTTCTCAAAAGCTTTATAAGCATTGCTGGCAGTAATAAGACGATGTCTAGTTTCATACCATTCTTTCGTGCGTTGACTTGCCTGAGGAAATTCGGCCAACTCTAACAATCTTCGTTTAATTCGCTCGGTTTCTTGAGTTGAGTGCTTCTTTTCAAATGTGTCACTGTAAGAACGCTTTGGAATAAAATGTGTGTAAAATACATCGCCCGCAATATCAATTAAATCATCCATTTCATCTTCCATGTCAGAATTAGTCTGAAAGAAATTGTCATAATTCATGAAGATAACCTCTTTTATATTCTCAATCATAGTGTTATGAAAATCTGGTTCTGAAATGGCCGCAGGGTTTTCTTCTATGTAATCGTACATAAGTTGAACGCATGATTCAATAATGTCGGTTTCTTCTTCTACTGAAAAGACGTTTTCAATAATATCTTCGCTAGGTTCTATATCGTCTAAAATGTCTTCAAGATCGTCTAAATCTCCGAACAACATAATATAATCCTTATATATTATGGTGCCATCTGTTTATGTTATTATAGTTTATAGATTATCGTTGTCTGAATCCGAGTTGTCGGAGGGTTTTACATTTTTAATTGTTCCCTTTGCGACCCTCTTTGGTGGCAAACTTTTCAATGTAGAAACCCGCTGTTTGTCAACATTTTTTAAAGTAAAATGAGAAGTTGTTTTATTAAACGCCAAAGATGGGATGTCTTTAATTTCACCACTCGTTTTATCGTATTCAACGTCTTTTACGCGTTGAAGTTTTTTCCTATCCAAACAATCTCGCAAAAATGCGCGCAGAGATACATCTTCTTCGTGCGTCAAACTGTTCTTCTTAGAATATTCTTCAGCATAACTCATTAATAATTTAGTTTTGACCGTTTTATCCAACTTACTCCAAGGTTCATTTTGGTTATTGATTTTATCGTCTTCCAAAAATTTTTCAAGATTTGTTAAATCGCTTGAGGATTTAGTTTCTTGAATTAGGTTTCCGCTTAGCAACATCGTCTTGTATTTAATGTTTTTCAGCTCAATGCATTCATCTTTATTAGTTGTTGATGCAGTAGATTCCATATGCTATACTATATTGTTTTAAGTTTAATTCACTTTTCAATATATAGTTATTATTATGTTCGCGTAATATATATAGTATATTATGTCTACTTGCTACAATTCTTATAGGAAAAAAAATATAAAAAAAACGGGAGAATATTTATTGAATCAACAATGTTGCGATTATAAGAGTTGCATGGAATTGGTTGACGATTTACAAGACTTGCAATTCAAATGCAACGATGTTTTTAGAGAAATTAATAGTTTAGAAAAGGATGAAAAGGGCAATATTGCAGGAACCATATGCGCTGACCTTAGAGATAAAAAAAATGTGATTTTAGATAGGTTTAAAGGCGCAAAATCTGGAGGAAGAAAGAAGCGTGGTTCAACAATAAAAAGACGAAGAATTGGCTCTAAGAATCGCAAACTTACAAGAAGAAATAGAAAACAACAATAGAAAACAATAATAAAAAAATAGAACGGTATTATACATGGCACACGATGGGAAGAAGATAGAGATTTCAGGAACAAGCAATAGATATCAAATAAATAAACTTAAAAAAGAGCACAAAGAGGCAAAAATTAGAAAAGTGACAGAAAAACTGGGATTGCCTAGTGAATATTTTTTATTAGAAAATCAAGACGCGTTAATAAATGATCTTCAAAAAAAAGACGCTTCTTCGGAATATTACAAGGCAATTGTTAATCAAGTTGAAATAAAAATAAATGGATACAAACAACAAGACGTGATTAAAAAGAGGTACAATCCTGATAACTTTATTAAAACCGAAGAGGTGGTTAATAAACTTTATGAATGCTCTCTTCACTGTCATTATTGTAAGGAAAAAACCTTTATATTATACGATTTGGTGAGAGAAATGAGGCAATGGACTCTTGACAGAATAAATAACGATGAAGGTCATAACACGGAGAACGTTATCATTTCGTGCTTAGATTGTAATTTAAAACGCAGAAGAACCAATAAAGACGCCTTTTTATTCACAAAACAATTAAATATAATTAAGGGTTAAGGGTTAAAGTTAAATGCGACGCATTATAATATTACTAAAATATTATAATGGAAAAAAAGACAGTAAACTGGAGCGATATGATAGAGTGGAAGTGGACCCACGGAGAAAGCTACGAAAAATCTCAACGGCCACAAAAACGCACTCAAACTCACACTCAAATTGATTATGGAGATGAGGATCCAAAAAAAATGGGTCAATTGGCATTTCAACAAGCGTTAATGTCAGAAAATGACGTCTGGAGTTTAGAGGAACAACAAGTGTTTGTAACTCAAGAGAAACCGGCCAATAAAAGAGAGGATACATACAATAGAATGGCGGAGAGAGAAATGGTCGGCCAAATCGGAATGAACCCGTTTATGCAAAGAAATTACTTGGAGGATGTTATGGTTCAAGAAAATTTTTTAAAACCTATAAGCACGTCTCTTGAGAAAGAAAAATTTTCAGAAAACCAGTAACCAGTAACCAATTAACCAAATAAATTTAATAGGTGTTGGCAGGTGAGGTCTTGGGTTGTTGAACAGCTGGGGGGATCATTGACGCATTGGCAGACTTGACAACTTCCATCGCCATGGCAAAAACGCCAAACATGAGCAAAAAAGGCAACAACACTAAGAACCAGGAGATAACCTTGTATCCCTTGGAGCACAAGAAATTTAAGAACCAAGTCCAAGCGGCGACAAAGGCCACCTTAACTAAGAGAGAGAATAATTGGAACTTTTGGAAAACGCCGACAACCACGCTTATGGCTGCGAGAACCAAGTACAACATGGCAGGAGTGCAAAGCTTTGACAAATCCATTATAGAATAGTGCAATATTATTTTTTTGCGGGTTCTGTTGGGTTTTGGAATTTTGATTTTGAATTTTGAGTTTTGATTTTGAATTTCTTAATAAATTAGTATTTAAAAAGACGGCAAATAACTAAAACAATGTCATCTGGTGGTTATACAACGCAAAATGATTTATTATTGAATAATTTGATGGATTTTTATAAGGATGAGGATAATTTGAATAGTATGCTAAAAATAATAACCGGGGAATCAAAAATTTCTTTAAGAATTGTTGATTGGTTTGCGACAAATTACGCGAAAAAATATTATACGTTATACGCTTTTGAAGATGTTCATGGAAACACAAAACGATTTAAGGTATACGTTGATTATAAGCTAAAGCTGAAGGCTTATAGCAAAAAACGTTTTGACCCTTTTTGTAGGTGGGACAGAATTAGCATCCCTTATAAGGGTGGATCGCACATTGAAACTACGATTGGCCAGCTAAATTTTTTCAAATGGACGTTGGAGAATAAAGTTATCCAGTACATTGAGGATAATTATGACGTCATTGAAAAAGATATGAACAATAGAAATAGCACAAGCAAGCGCAAGGAAACTGTCGTTGAAAATAACAATAGCAAGACGAGAAAGAAGAGAGAAGAGTTATCCGTTTCTGCGACAAAAAGTATCAAAAAAGAAAAGGTTGAAATTGTAGTGAACTTTACCTAAACAAATAGTTGGTCTAAACTGGTATACTTGTCAATCTAGTCCACCGACCATCGTGCTTATTATACGTTTTATATGGATTAATTAGAACGACGAACATTCTCATTAATTCATACGCTCCTTTTGGGTTTGTTTTTTTAAATTTATGGAAAATGTGTTTAATCCTGGTTTCTATGCAATCCCGATTTGTATATTCAAGCCAATCCGGTTTCCACTGACTTGTAACATTTGGATTGAAAATTTGTTTTAGTTTTTGTTCGTTTGTTGGTAAAAGTGTAAAATATGCGGCCATATAATTGATGTTCATTAGGAATGATTTAAGAGTGCAGGTTGTCAAATTGTTGAATAGCCTGAAAGGTCGCGTTGATTCAATTAGAATATTCCGAGTTTCATAAGGAATAAAGCTTCTAATTATGTCTACAAGTTCTAGAGGCAAGTTATTCAACTTATTCATGTCAAAATTTTTAGAGATTTTTTTGTTTTCCCTGGCAACTGCAGTTTCTTGCTTTTTCATTTCTTTTATTTCTGCTCTCATTTTATCTAATCTAGTGTGTGTTTTAACCTTGATGTTTAAATGACTATATTTATACCACATGTCTCGCATGTATATTCGTTCGTTTTGCATTGCTCTCTCAATTTCTTTCATCTCATTCTGTTTTGCTTCAAAAAACAACTGAAGTTGATCGTAAGAGCCTGTAAAATTTAAAGGTTCATTTTTTTTGCTATCCAAATCGGCGAGCCTTAATTTAGACGAGGTGTATTTATCGTGGAGCTCAATAACTTGTTGTTGATCTTTCGCTTTTTTCTCCTTTACAGTAAGTTTTTGATTAATTTCTGGTACGTCGGTCATATTTTATACGAAAAGAAAAATATTGAGGAAAGGCTTCAATTTTTTTTGAATGGAATCAGTTGTAAAAATTCAAAACAAGAAAAGGGCGATATTTGGCTCGGAAAATAGAAATTAGAAAACTACTATATAAAAATAAAAGCATAACCATTTTATGGGAATTTCTCAATCTATGCAAAAAATAAATTTTGAAGACATGCAGACGGCTTTCAAGAATCCGGAATTATATTTGTTGATAAATACCATGTCTGAATTGGAACAAGATTGTCTTATAATAAACACTGTTCCTGCTTCTAAGGAAGAACAATTGATTAATCATCATTTATATTCAAGCAAACGAATAAGAATTATTATATACGGTCGCAATTCTAGTGACGATAAAATATACAAAAAATGCGATCAGCTTATAAAACTAGGATTTTCAAATGTATTTATTTATGTGGGAGGAATGTTTGAATGGCTCATGCTTCAAGACATTTACGGTTATGAAGAATTTCCCACGACTGTAAAACAATTGGATTTTTTAAAGTATAAACCTGGTGCGCGTTTAAATATTTCTTTAATTGAAAATTAAAATTAAAAAGAGCGGCGTGTAATATAATTATAATATCCGAAAACACAACAAAAAACATGAAAAATAGTTTTCTTAACATCGTTTCAGAAAAGACTAGCGGATTTTGCAATCAAATGTATTCTATTTTATACACATGCGGGCAAGCATATAAAAATAAACACCCGAATTTTATATTTCTCGGTAAATTTTTGAGAGAGATAAATTCAGACAACTTTTGCAATATTAGTGAAATTATTGATTTGGATTCAACAAATCAACATTTAAAACAGTTTAACATTTGTCTTGTTGATTATTATAATTTTGATTTTAAAATAGTCAGTGCTTGTTATGGGATAAATAATATGTGCGTTGACGTTACTTCTCAAATAAGATTTTTTTTAAAAGACAAAATTTTCCGCGTTACTAGAGATTTGGATTTAAATAGTCTGGTAGTAAATCCTGTAGACTTTTACAAAAATAATTTTGGAATAAATCTCAATCCAGATAACTTGAGACTCTACATAACGTATTCAATTAACAATACGATTTTTCAAGAGATATACGAACAAACTAATGGCCATTTAACACAAGAAATACTTATAGATTTGAAGAACCCCGAATTTAAACCTCCGGTTTTAATACAAAATGATCAATCAGAATTTTGCAAAGCTTTCATAAGAAACACTGTTTATAAACCTCATTTTTCAGAAAAGGCTCGTGAATTTGTGGATAAAAACTTGAGAAAAGATAAAAAAATTAATTGCATTCATTTAAGATTAGAAGATGACGCCATTTCACATTGGGCAAATATAAATAAAATGACAAAAGAAACCTTTAAAGAAATAATGGAAGATAAATACATTTTTGAAATTAAGAGTAGAATAGAAAAAGAAGACAATATAGTAATTTTAGCAAGCAACTATGATAACAATGTTATACAATTTTTAAAAGAAAACGGTTATAATTATATTTTGACGCCAAAAATGGATAAATGTCGCGATGTAGCAGCTATATATGATTTGCACATTGGCCAATATTGCAACAATGTTTATATTTTAACTTACGATTCAAGTTTCAGTTATACTCTTTGGTATAGAATATACGAGCAAGATAAGGTAATTCCCATTGTTTTACATCTAGATTTTGAAGTAGAAAAAAACATGAAGGCCGCGCACCAATAATAATAGCAACAACTTCTATAATATTGTTGCTTCTTTAGTTTTTACAAGACCTTCATTGCTTAATGCATCTGCGCGTTTGTTGTCTTTTCTGTAAACGTGATTATATGAAATAACATTAAATGATTTTTCTAGGATTTTTGCCGTTTTATAAAGCTCTCGCAAGTTTTCAGAAGATACTTTGAATTCTCCTTTCATTTGTCTAATTACCAACAGACTATCTCCGTTTACTATAAGAGATTTAATTCCCAGTTTAACAGCTTGTTTCATTCCGATAATCAACCCAGTATATTCTGCAACATTGTTTGTAACCCTTTCACCTACGAAACAGCTGTCGTTCCAAATTTCTTCGCCGTTTTTATATAAAACTGCCCCAGCGCCGCCTGTGCCTGGATTTCCTTTACAACATCCATCAAAGAAGAGGGTTACAACGTTTTCTTTTTTTTGAATCCCACTAGTTGTTTCAAATTCAATAATAGGAAGCTTAATAACTGGAGAAAACATATGTTGCCAATACATTATGATAACATTTTAATATCAATTTTTTAATTTGCTGGATCTGATTCTATTTCTCTTCGCGATTTTTTATTTATGGAAATTTATAAATAAAAGAGTATATAAATTATGAAGCTTAAAGAGTTTCTAGTTTCTCTCTTTGTTGGTTTTTTGAGAACAGCAAAATCGGATTCAGAATGCCCAGTTGTTCCAACAACACCAATAAATAGAGTGCCCACAAACGACGCTACTTTCAAAATAATGCAATACAACGTGGAATGGTTCTTTATAGATTATTATGGAACATCAAACTGCCCCGGAGATGGGTGCAGTTGGAAAAATACAAGTGAAGCAACGACCCATCTTGAATACGTATCAAAAGTTATTGCAGATTTAAACCCGGATATTGTGAATTTTTGTGAGGTTGAAGGCTGTGATGAGCTAAACGCGTTGGTATCTAAATTGGGTTCAAATAGCGGTTATAAACCCTACTTAAAAAAAGGCACTGATTCGGCAACCGGGCAAAATGTGGGAATGATAACTAAAGTGGATCCAAACGTGAATCTATTTAGAACCGAAGAAAAAATTAATTATCCCATTAGTGGATCTAATTGCGGTTATACTGGAGTGCCTACTTTAAGTGGTGTAAGCAAGCATTATTTTACTGAGTTCAAGTTCTATGGAAAAAACGTCTTGTTTGTGGGTGCGCATTTGGTTGCATTTCCGACAGATTCTGCAAGATGTGCTCAGAGAGAAGCCCAGGCCCAAGTTCTCCAGAACATCATTTTCCAGTATATTAACAAAGGCTATGAAATCATGGTTCTCGGAGATTTTAACGATTTTGATGGTGAAATAATGGATGCAAATAATAATAAACCGAGTTCTCATGTTTTGGATATAATAAAGGGAAAATTCGGCACCTACGCAGGAAAATATGAATTAAAAACGGCGGAAGAAAAAATACCTCAGAATCTCCGTTTTTCTGATTGGTGGGATAAAAATAGCAATTGTGTTTCCGTACCCACTGAATTTTCTCTCATTGATCATATTCTTATAACCCCATTTTTGAATGACAAGATTAAAAAGGCTTACATATATCAGGGTTACTCAGAGTTTTGTGGAACATACAATTCAGATCATTATCCAATGGTTATTGAATTGGATCCTAACATTTAGACTGCAAAATAAAAAATAAAAAATTAAAAATAACAAAATAATATAATAATAAACTTTTTATATTATAAGATGGCAGAAGAAAGACCCCCTTTTCTTCCTGAACAAGATTATGAAGACCGAGAGAGTATATCTACTTATGATTTTATATATTTTGTTCAGGATTATACACCATTTTTAAGAGAATATATAGATTACCTTATAATAACCGATGTCATTAATTTTGACGAACACGGATATTATAATTCGTTTATAGATATATGCAACGAAATAAACACTGACGAAGGAGACGATGGAACATTTGAAACATATCGCGCCACGCTTGAACCTTTTATGGAATGGATGACAGAGGAGTGTGGTCATATGAATGCTTACCACGAACAGGATATGCGTAATGCGCAAGAAGCCGCTGCCCAACAAAATGTTGCACTAGAAGCTGCCCCAATAGGCGTTGCCAGTAGAACGCGTTCAAAGCGCCCAGCAACTGGATTTGAATTACCTTCCGCTAAAAGAGGAACAAATATGATTACATTAGAACCGACAAAACAAGAGGGAGTTAGAATAAAGTTAAGCGATGGCAAAGAATACACTTACGACGAAATTAAAGGCATGTGGCAATTTAGCCAGACGCAGACTCCATTGCGTCATCCTTATACGGAAGAAGATAAGCAAAAAATAAGAGAACTTATTGATTTTGCTACAAAAGGTGGAAAACGAAAATCCAAGAAAACGAGGAAAACGAGGAAAACAAGAAAAACAAGAAAAACAAGAAAAACAAGAAAAACTAGGAAGTCTAATAAGAAAACGAGAAAACAAAGAAAACAAAGAAAATAATAATTCTATACTCCATAATCCTGAAAACAATTGTTATTGTTACTGAAACTTGCTCGCTGTTTGCCAAGTCGTTTATCAAAACAAATCCACGTATCTTGTTTTTGAAAAACCTTCCAAGTTATGTCAGTTGAATATATCCAGTGATATTTTGTTTCAGCTAATAAAGGAATGGTTTGCTCGTACAATTCTATTAATTTTGAATAACATCTTTCGTTTACAATATACCCAGAAGCAGTTTGAGCATCTAGAACCCTTCTTATAAAAGAGTGGTTGGGGATATCCTCAAAACTGTCGCAATTATAAGATAAGAAACAAACATCAAAATCATTGAAATTATTAAACAGATTGTTTAAGTAATCTTCAAGTTCTGGCTTTTCAACTAAAAAAGTAAAGTCGTCTTCAAATATAAGAACGTTTTTATAACCTCGGTCTCTAGCCATTTTTAAAACGGACAAATGTGAATAACCGCATCCTACATTTCCTTGTTCGTTTTTTATTCCAGGAAATCTCTCGTATGGTAAACTCATGTTGTTCAACTCCGTCTCAATTTCTTCCCTTCTATCCGTTCGTTCGTCAAGATTAATGTAAAAAATTTTATCAATGTTGTGAGACATTGTGTAAATCTACTTGGAATTAAATTAATTTATTTATTTGCCTTTAAATTAATTTATAATGAAACAAACTCTTTCACTTGTTCAAGCCATTCTTTTACGATTTCCGTGTTTTCATAAATGTCAACATTTCCGTCTAGTGTTAAACAAGGACATACAATGCTTTTTGCAATCATATTTTCGTGATAATCATGACAGTTCTTCAAATAGTCAACAGGAATTCCACCTTCCCCATTTCTAGAGCGCTTTAAAATGCGTTCGCTGCAAATTTCGGGGTCTGCCTTTACGTAGATGACCCGATTGATAGGAAACTCCTTTGCAAAAGTGTCAAACCATCTAGTATAGATTTGGTAATTAACATCTTCAATCTTATTGTCATCAAATAACATTTGAGCGAATACATATTTGTCGGTATCTAGACTTCGTTCGGCAATAAATACGGTGGCTTGAGGATTCGCAATCACAGCATTCTTAAATGTGGCCAGTCTAGAAATATAAGCCATCATTTGAAAAGAGAATGCATACTTCTCTTGATCTCCGTAGAATTTCTGCAACATGGTGTTTCCCTCTGAATCCTTGATATTTTCCCACTCATCAACAGGTTCCTTCAAGAAAACAACGCGGTTATCGTCTTTCAAACTTTCCTTAAGATTTGCCAAAAGAGTTGATTTTCCAGAACCGATGTTTCCTTCAATGGAAACAACGGTAAGAGTCTCCTTTGAAAAATCGCTCATTTTATGGGTCTTTTATTTATGATTGATCTGGGTTTTTCTCATTTATGTTGTTTCAATTTTTATTCAGATTTCAAAAACGTTGGAAAATAAAAATTGAAACGAAAATATAAAGAACTAATGATATTAATAAACAAGACACATTAGACATGGATCTTACTCAACGAAAACTTAATAAATCTGAATGGGAATCAATTGAGATTCCTGTTAGCGAATCGGAGAAGACAATTCTTCATTTAATTATGAACGGCGTTGACAACGTCAATATTAAATATAACGCGGCAATCTCTCTCCTTTCCTTCTTGAAAGTGGAGAATAACGCAGAATTGGAAGACTATTTGTATTTAAAATATTTTGACGAAAGAATCAAAAGTGCTAGCAAATCTTTCGCGGGAACATTTGATGCGATTTTGACTCTTAATGTAAACAGCTCTCCGAAAATCAAAAAGGCTGATTTGATTCGTCTTGAAAAAAACGAGGTTGGGAAAATCCCAATGGTTTACGAAACCATTCTTCTAGACACCATTGATAAAGTGTTGAAGTATAAATACAAGAAAAGCAAGCAATGGTTGCTTCACTATTTCACGCTTTATAAACTCAACAAGAACACTGTGACAAATCTCAACAGACACGTAAAAAACATTGCAAGCAAAGTTGTCGCTGGGTTTGAAGACGAGATTGACATGGTTTACATGATTGAGAATGCGGTTGAGTATATTGAGAAAAATGCTATGCTCCTAAAGCACGTGGACAATATGCTTTATGAACATCAAAAGGAGATTTTCACCATCATGAAAAACCCGCATTTTAAACAGCGACTTGCAAAATTCAGAATAGAAATGGAGCAAGACGGTTCAGACGATGAAGGAGAAATGTGCGTTGATGGAAACGCAATTCCGACACCGGCGCCTAAATTGGTCTTATACATCGCTCCGACGGGAACCGGGAAAACTCTTACGCCGATTGGGTTGTCGCTTCAACATCGCGTTATATTTGTCTGCGCGGCCAGACACGTCGGTCTTGCTCTTGCCAAAGCCGCAATTTCAGTAGGAAAGAAAATCGCATTCGCATTTGGATGTTCAAGTGCAGAAGACATTCGCCTGCATTACTTTTCGGCTAAGGAATATAAGAAAAATCAAAGGACCGGAGGGATTGGTAAGGTTGACAATAGCGTTGGCGACAAGGTTGAGATTATGATCTGCGATGTTAGATCTTACTTGTGTGCTATGTATTATATGTTGGCTTTCAACCCGGCGGCAAATGTTGTCACTTACTGGGACGAGCCGACGATTGCCATGGATTGCGAAACTCACGAATTGCATTCCTATATGAAGAAAAACTGGGAAGAGAATTTGATTCCAAACGTCATCTTGTCATCCGCGACTTTGCCAAAACTTCAAGAGCTTCCCAACACTATTCGCGGTTTTAATGCAAAGTTCCCTGGCGCGCAGGTTCACAACATTGTTAGTCACGATTGCAAAAAGACGATCCCAATTATTAATAAAAACGGATACGTTGTGTTGCCGCACTTTCTGAGTCACGATTACCAAACAATTGAATCCATTGCCGAGCATTGTGAGAAAAATCTAACGTTGCTCAGATATTTTGACTTGGAAGAGGTAGTCAGGTTTATTATATTTGTGGAGAAGCAGAATTACTACACTTCGGCGAGCGTAAAGATTGAAAGAAACTTTGCGTCTTTGGACGACGTAAACATGCAAAACATCAAACTGCATTATTTGAAGCTTTTGGGAAAGATAAAGGGTGGAACTTGGGGTTCGGTTTACACGTCTCTTAATATGAATAAAAAGAAGAGGATAATGCCTAACACTCGGGTTGATGATAAGGGTAACGCTGTGAGTTCATTTAAAAAGGTTGCAAGCGTTGGACCTGGAATAACCGTTGCCGGGTCGGAGAATGCGGGGAAGCCTCTTACGAAAATGATGAGCGAGCAAGTGTTGCCTTCTCATGCACCCACAGCGTCGGAAAAAGACAATGGAAATTGCGCGATTTATGTTTCAACGAAAGACGCACACACGTTGACTGATGGACCAACGATATTTCTGGCAGAAGATGTTGAGAAAATTGCCAAGTTTTGCATTCAACAGGCGAATATTCCTTCCAAAGCAATGGATGCAATCCTGGAAAAGATTGAGTTCAACAATCGCGTAAATGAGAAAATATGCGAGTTGGAAAAGACATTAGAGACGATTGAAGAGAAAAATAGCACAAAGGTTATTGAGGCTGACGGTGGTGCAAAATACGGGGGAAAAAATTACTCTAAAAAGGATGAGGGGAAAAAGAAGGATTTTATTCCGAATGAAAACAACAAGGAACTCGTAAAAATAAATAACGAGTTGGACGTCTTGCGTTCTATGATTAAACCTGCGGAATTGAACGAGACCTTTGTTCCTAATAAGACTTTGCATTTGAAGAAGTGGGCTGAACTGAGCGACAACTCTTGTGCGTTTACAAGCGACATAGACGAGCAAATCGTTTTGGAGATTATGATGCTTAAAAATGTGGCAGATAGCTGGAAGATTTTGCTTCTTATGGGGATTGGTGTTTTTACGAATCACCCGGATGTAACGTATACGGAAATCATGAAAAAAATGGCCGATCAGCAGAAGCTATATATGATAATTGCATCAAGCGACTATATTTATGGAACAAACTATCAGTTCTGTCATGGTTACTTGAGTAAAGATTTGACCTTGACTCAAGAGAAAATGGTGCAAGCGCTCGGTCGCATTGGGCGGAGCAATATTCAACAGACTTATTCAGTTAGGTTGCGCGACGACGAACAAATAAGAAAGTTGTTTTATGAGGAACACGACAAGCCCGAGGTAAGAAATATGAATGCATTGTTTGGTGTGTAAATGGGTTTGCGATTGTGTTTACACTTTATAGGTTTGAAATAAATTTTTTTTGTGATTTACTAGGATAACAGTGTTTTTCTTTAAATTTTCTGCGTCAGGTGAAACCTTCATAGTAGAAACAACGATTTCATCCTTATTTTTATAGTCGCCCGAGGTTGCGTATAATGGTAAATCTGTTATCCTTTTGAATTTTGTCGGATTATTCAAAATTTTTGCGATTAATACATAACCATTTACAGCAAGAACAATGTTGGATCTATTGACTAGTCCGCTTTTTTCAACCGTTTTTATCATGTTTAAAAAACTTTTTAACATTGTTTCCTCCGGTGTCATGCGCGTTTCTTCGCTTTCCAGTTGTTTTTTTGCGGTTAAAAATAAAAATAATAACAATTCACTGTCGGTTGTACCCTTCATATCTTTTAATAACTCAGGATCAACTTGATCTCTCAGCGCCTTTATTTTCTCTTTGAATTCTGGAAGTTTTTTAAATCGCTGATGTCCAACAAGACCCTTTTCTGTTTCTAGAAGCAAGTCGCCGTGATGCATAAATAGGTGTTTATTATATAAAATTGGATGAGTATTTTCTACGCATTTTTCTTTTTTAACGTGATAAGATGAAACGGATTCTTTATTGATATTTCTAGCGTGGGCTATTATTACTTTACTAGATATATTATCAACTTTTCTGAAGATGTGTGGGTCATCTCTATAATGAACTGGTTTTTTATAAGTGTGCCATGAGTTGTCATTATACCAACAAATTCCAAAACCATCTTTAATATCCTCTTGTTCGCATTTATCAAAAAAGTTGAGCAATAATCGTTTTGGTTCATTGTCTCTTGAACTTTTAGTTAATGAAAAAAACAGCCGGCACATATTGTTGTAGTGGTTATCTTATATTACGTTAACAAAATAAATATTCACAGATATTGTTCAATTATTCGCATAACGTCGGTTGGTAAAGTCGTTGTTCTTGATAAAACGTCTTCAAGAGTTTCTGCCTTGCAAAACCAATTGAGCGGAGTATAAACGAGAATATTTTCATTTAATGAAGCTTCGTAGCGACGCTTTATTAAATAACTATAACCCCCATTCGTTAGAGTTTTGAGATATGTTGCTCTACACACTTGCTCGTCGCCGTGTCGCGGAGACTTTTCATAAAAGTAATATTTTTTGCCAGGGGTTAGATTTGATTCCATTGTATTTTGGTTGGTGTGTTTTTGATTTTTTGAACCGAGATCAATTTTTATTTTTTCTATATTTTCAATGAATGGTAAATATAACATAATTAAACCTATACTAGAATCAAAAATAATTATTCTGGATAGTGTTTTGTAATCCTTCAAAATTTTGAATGTCGTTTATAAAAGGAATAATCTTTTTTTCTTTGCAAAAATTTAAAATGTCGTTCCATTGTTCTTTTACCAAATGCAATGTGCTAAACGCGTAATGATATTCAGATTGGTCATTCCCATACACTATTCCATATAAATTATTAATGCCCTTACTTTTCACGTATTCACCGACAACGGTTGTTTGAATCCATTGTTGTTTTGTCAACCCTTGAACCGGATGAACAACCGACACACATCCACACATTGCAGCCATTATTGTTAAAAAACTGCATGGATCGTAAGAAATAAAATATTGATATTTATTGAAAAAATCTATACATTCATCTTGTGTGTGTTCGCGAGTGATTTCAAATGAATCTGAAAAATGAAAAAAAGAAACACCGTTTTTGTGCCAATTAGATTTTCTAATAGTGTAACAAACACCATTCCTATTGGGAAAATTATAGTTTTCTATACGAGGGTTTACGTAAATGCAACTTAACAATTTGTATACCACTCCTATTTTTTCTGGAGATGATTCAAACTTTGTTTCTGAATTAAAATAATAAACCAATTCGTTTTTTCCCCATCCATACAGCCATTCACATGGAACGTTTTTTCCCAATTCACTCAACATCCAACGAACAACATTTTTTGCATTCAACGGGTTTCCTTGGGTTCCTTCAGAATAAATAACCACACAATCGTCATCTATTGGAAAGTCATTGTCGTAATATTTATTAAAAATTTCATTTTGAATTAAAATTCCGGTTGGCGAATAAATTCTAACGGTTTGACCCATTTTTTCTAACAATTTGGCGAAATTATACTGAGCGACAGTTCCTCCATCTTTAATATCAAAATGTGACATGTGCGTGTATATTAAAATATTTTTGTCATTTATATTGGCTCCATAATAAGTTAACCCAGTGGTTAATCCAATTAGTTGCAAATTTAACGACTTTAGTTTTGATCCATTTCCACTATAATTTCTATGTAATTCTTCGTTCAAAACTATAACCCGAGTTGGATCATCTGTCTCCATTATTATTTTTGCAATATCAGATAGCTTACATTTTTCTTCGTAACAGATATTGATAGTTTTGTCAAGTTTATCTTGGTTCGCGAAGTGGTCAATGTAATGCTTAACTATTTTAATAAAATCTTCTTCATAAACAAAGTCAAAATATTTATCTTCAAAAATAGTAATTGGCAAATTTCTCTTTTTTGAAAGAAAGCACGATTTAATAAATCTGTCAGATTCTTCATTAACATGAAATATATTGAAAATTCTCAAATTATATACATTCGCGTGTTGTAAAGACCTTTTATAAATAAGATATTTTGAAAACCCATAATGGTCTGTGGGAACTGTAAATAAATCTTCTTCTCTTCTGTTTAATATGTCGGTTGAACGATCGTATATTGCTCCGGAATCAAAGTTAATTATCATTTTAAATTTTTCAGAAAAATGAAGAATATTTTCAAGCATAAGTAAATTATTATGGGTAACGTTTCCAGAATCATCTTTTGTTCTTCTTCCTCCTGAAATTGCAGTATGAATCAGTACATCGTAAATGTCTCCGTTTAAAAAGTTTTCTATTTCATTAAAATTTAAAACATTTAATTCGCTTCGTGATGGAGAAACAATTTCATACTCGCTTGACAAATGATTTTTAATCATTTTTGCAATATTTCCATTTCCTCCAGTAATGAGGATTTTCATATTTAATAATTAATAATTAACTTGTAAAAATGTTTTTATATAAATTTCTATTGCAAACTATATTTAACAAACAATTAAAAAATTAATAAAAAGAAGGATTGCAATGAACAGCAATAAATAAGTTATCTATTAAAATATATAAATAAAGGTTTACAATATAAGTTAAAGTAAATGAAAAAAATATGGTATGCACCAAATAAAAAAGAAGCTTACGGTGATGCAGAAATAAATGCTGTAGTTGATTGCTTAAACGATGGTTGGTTGTCAGGGTTTGGTCCAAGAACTATTGAATTTGAGAACAAAGTATCTGAATTATTTGGAAAAAAACACGGACTATTCGTGAATAGCGGGTCTTCCGCGATTTTATTAGGGTTAAACGCGTTAAATTTAGAACCAGGTTCCGAAGTTATAACTCCAGCTTGCACTTTTTCAACAACTTTGGCTCCCATAATTCAATGTGGTCTTAAACCAGTTTTTTGCGATGTTCAATTGGGAACCTATGTTTCCACACCAGATCAAGTTTGCGAAAAAATAACTCAAAAAACCAAAGTAATTTTGCTTCCAAATTTAATTGGATCAAAACCGGATTGGTCGGAAATTAGAAAAAGAACTTCTGGAATAATATTGTTTGAGGATTCTGCTGACACCATTACATTAACCCCCGAAACGGACATTTCAATTACAAGTTTTTATTCAAGCCACTTGATAACTGCATGTGGATCGGGTGGAATGGTCATGTTTAATGATGAAAAATTATTAAAACGTGCGACTATGTTTCGCGATTGGGGGAGAATCGGAGATAACTCGGAAGATGTAAAAACGCGTTTTGAATTTAATATAGATGGCATTCCTTATGATTATAAATTTTTATATGGAGCCGTTGGATATAACATGAAATCGTCGGAAGTTAATGCAGCGTTTGGTTTGGTTCAAGTGTCTAGAATTGAGGAAATTAGAGAGAAAAGGAGGGCTGTTTTTAATAGGTATTTGGAAAATCTAAAGGAGCTTTCAGACAAATTGGTTATGCCTGTAAATACTTTTAATAGCGATTGGTTGGCAATCCCGTTTATGACACCTAACCGTCTAGAACTTTTAACTTTCCTAGAAGAAAATAATATACAAACCCGCGTTTGTTTTGCTGGAAATGTTACTAGACATCCAGCGTATCGCGAATATCTTGAGGTTTTTCAAAACGCGGATAGAATAATGGCCGAGGGATTTTTACTAGGAGCTCATCACGGAATGACAATTGAAGACGTTGATTATGTTTGTTCAAAGATTAAAGAATTTTTTTTAAAACAATAAAAAATAAAATTATTTATTAAAGTTGATAACCTTATTAAATAGTAAATGGTAAATAATAAATTATATACGTTATTATGTACCACGATTTAACTTTAAGAGATGGTTCGCATGCAATCTCTCATAAATTAACGGAAGAAGCGATTGAAGAATATTGCAAATTTGCAGAAGAAGCAGGAATAGAAGTTATAGAGGTTGGTCATGGAAATGGATTAGGTGCATCATCAATTCTTATTGGCGAATCATTGTTGTCAGATTATGACATGATTTCAATAGCTAAAAGACATTTAAAAAAAACAAAATTGTCGGTTCACATTATTCCTGGTCTTGCAACAATTAATCGCGACATTGACTCTGCTATTGAATTAGGTGTAGACATATTTCGCGTTGCTAGTCACTGCACTGAAGCATCTTTAACAAAAGCACACATAGAACATTTGAGAAATAAAGAAAAAACTGTCTACGGAGTTTTAATGATGAGTGCGAGTTGTTCTGTTGAAAAATTAGTTGAAGAAGCAAATAAAATGAAATCCTATGGAGCAATGGCGATTATAATAATGGATTCAACTGGTTCTTATATTCCATGTGAAGTATCCGAAAGAATGACTGCTTTGAAAAAAATGGGCATACCCATTGGATTTCATGGTCATAATAATTTGCATTTAGCTGTGGCCAATTCCATTGCCGCGATAGACAGTGGTGCTGATATTATAGACGTAACACTGCGGGGTTTTGGTGCTGGGGCTGGAAATACCCCTCTTGAAATTATGGCATTTCTGCGAGAGTCAAAATCTATAGACAAAAATAAAATATTAGAATATTGCGACAAATTTAATATGCATGTTCCTTTGTGCAAACCTATAAACATACTTACATCAAAATATAAATTATTTGGTGGTTTTGAAAAACACATATTAAAAGCGTGTGAAAAGTATAATATTTCATATATAAAACTTATAGATGAAATTGGCAAACATTCATTAACTGCTGGTCAAGAGGATTTTATATATATTATAGCTGATTCCTTGAAATCAAGTCAGACTTCTTAGAAAGGTTTGTCTTCATTATATCTTTAATAATATCATAACTTAAAAGCGGTGACATTTCTTCTAATGGAGGCGCGAATATGCTATTATTTTCATTATTTAACACACCTTTTACCTTTGGTATAAATTCTTGGTGCGGTGGCATAAATATTTCGCATATTGATGGGCCTGCAAAATCCATAAATTTTGGAAAGGTTTCATTAAAATCTTCCCAACTTTTAATTTGATATTTTTCATAACCAAAAGCGTCGGCAACCTTCATATAATCTGGAAGAACTATTCCTGTATTTGAATCAACCGAATTAAGAGTTCCGTTAAATAACATTTTTTGTGTATGTTTTATCATTAAATATCCATCATTGTTAAATATAACAATTTTAACTCGCAATTTGTGTTGTATAATTGTTTGTAACTCTTGCAAATTCATCATCATTCCTCCGTCGCAATTTAAACACAATATTTCTTTATCGGGCGATGAAATTGCAGCTCCTAAAGCTGCAGGCAAACCATAACCCATTTCTCCCAATCCATACGAAGAAAACATAATATTGTTTGGTTTAAGACGAATTGCTTGGTGGCCAGACAATAATGCAGTTCCCATATCTGTTACAATTATTTGATCAGATTTTAAGTAATCTGACATCTTATCAATTATTCTATACGAATTTGGAAACACATCGTCTCTGTGCGATTCTTCTATTACTGGAAATTGTTTTTTTAAACTATAACATTCGTCAATCCACCACTTATTTTCATATTTAACGTTTAATTGTTTGAGAAATTCATTGCAGTCAGTTTCAATGCATAAATGTGCAAAACTTTTAAACTCTGTTTTATCAACGTCAATCATAACAACCTTTGATTCTCTAGCAAATTCTTTATAGTCGTAACCGCTTTGTGGTAGTGTTAATCTGCTTCCCAAAACAATCAATAAATCGCTTTTTTGAAGAATAAAATTTGCTGCTCGTTGTCCGTATAATCCAGGTCTACCAAAATATAGTGGATGTTCGTCTTCCAAAATATCAATTCCAGACCACGTTAACAAGACAGGAATTCTTATTTCATTTATTACACTTTTAAATAATTCAACAGATTTTGATAATTTTACACCATTACCAACTAAAAATACCGGTCGTTTTGAGTTTATTATGAGATCTTCAATATTTGAAATTCCATTATTAATTATTTCTGGAATGTATTCATTCCATTGACGAAAAGAAATATTTTGACATTGAATGTTAAATGGTATATCCAATAATACAGGCCCTTTTCTGCCATTTAATGCAATAGAATATGCTTTTTCCATTTCACTTTGAATTTCATTTGAATCAAGGATTGTTTTTGAATATTTTGTTGTTTTTGAAACCATGTGAGGGAAATCAAAACCCTGAGTTCCATACATCCTTTTATCATTGTGTTCGCAAACATAATTAGATGATTCTTGACCAGAAATTACAATTGTTGGGGTTGAATCCGCCCATAAACTTACAATTCCTGTTACTGAATTTGTTGCACCACCACCGGCTGTTACTAATGCAATTGCAAGTTTTCCGGTAGCTTTAAAAAAGGCACCGGCGGCAATTACAGCACATTGCTCGTTGTGAACATTAACAATTTTAATATTATATTTTTTAAATGAATCATAAATGTGAGAATTGGCAGATCCAATTATTCCAAAAACAGTATTAATGTCACGTTTAATTAAAAATGAACTAATTGCATCACTGGATTTCATTCAATTTTATTATTTATAATGGATATAATGCATTTATATAATTTTTATTGTATATATGTTTTAACGAGTGTATTGCAGCGCAATTTATAATGTCTAAATTTCCTGCGTATTTTGATAGAATGTCTCCGGAACTAGTTATTGTTATGTTTGCCATTAATAAATTTTTTGATAAAAATTTTGGCTTATCTATTTTATAATTTTCAACATACCCGTGCATTTGTTTAACGAACTCATCAAAATCTTCAAATTTTATATCATCGCAATTTTTGGTGGTTTTTATAAAAATGGTCGTTTGCATTTTACTGTTAACACTCGGGTTAATGTTAAGAATTACTTTGCAATTTTGTGTGTTTGTAAATTTTTTTATAGCCGTTTCAGTTGTATCAATGTATTTATCTATATTTATACGGGTCGCCATTCCAGCGCTTTCTGAATTAATTTGGGTGACAACTTCGGCGTATTCTATACATCTTAACTTATTATCTATGTAATTTAACAAAGGAATTGACGCTTGTCCTCCACAAGTAACCATATTAATGTTTAAAGAAACTGATGAAGTAATATTAGGTATGTAAAAATCTCCAATGTTTGAAGGGGTTAAATCAATAACCGTTATTTTTTGTTCTAAAAATACTTTTGAATTTTCTACCGCGGAATATGCGTCGGTGCAATCAAATACAACGTCACAAAAATTCGGGTTTTCTTTAAAAAAAATAATACTTTTTTCGCTATAAAAAACATTTTTTGGCAATTGTTTTGTTGGAGGTCGTCTCCCGACAAATGCAACAATGTCAACAAATTCCAATTTCATTAATTTATGTAATAAATCAAAACCAATTTGTCCAGTTCCTATTATAGCAACTTTAATCATTGCATACAATTTAACAAAGTTTTTGAATTATATTCGCGACAAATAATATTTTTCAGAATTGGTTATTACAAAATCTTAAACTTGCTTCCGATGCGTTTGAAATAGGAGTTGTTATATAAAACCGTGTTATCCAAAGCTTTTGCCAAAGTCTTGTCGCTCATTTTTAGTTGTTTGATGCAATCATATTTGCAAACAAATTTCTTTATGAGTTGGTTGTCTTCGGTGTATTGACCGATTCCGTCTTTGTATAAAACTGGTTCACCGTATTGCTGTTCAAAATTTAAGATGGTTTTTTTCTATATCACCTCCCCTATAATTTTTAATAAAATTGATTTTAATATTTAATATAAACCTCTTTCTTATATTATGAGCGCATTCAACAGAAATTTAGATGAGTTATTACATTTATCAAAAAAGCATAACATAGTGCATCATTTGAAAAAAAATTATAAAGAAAATGTTCATTACATTATTGGAAATTATAATTTACACAATCCAAACAAAACAGAAAAAAGGGGAGGACATAATAAAATAATATACATGCTTACAGAAGATGCGTTTGAATTATTAAAAAATTCATTTAACTTGAGGAATAGGTATATTGTAAATCTTAGTGATAATGTAAAATACATAAATAATATCAGCATGTGCATTGAAAGTCAAACTATAGGGTTTATAGAAAACGCGTATAGTGGAACACTAAATGTAAAAAGACAATATATATTTGGAAAATACAGAGTTGATTTGTATTTTATAGATTATAAGTTAGTAATTGAGTGCGACGAAAACAATCACGATGATAGAGACCCAATTGAAGAAAAAGTTAGAGAAAATTACATTATTTCTCTTGGAAACACAATAATAAGATTTAACCCAAATCAAAGTGAGTTTGATTTATCAAATGTGATGAGAGACATAAATGTCATTTTATTTAAAGGGTGTAAATAGTATTGACATCCTTGTTTTATTATCTTGCTTTCTCCTTGCAGAGTCCATAGTATGGCAGCAATCCTTAAAAGGGTGTGTATAGTATGCACTCCCCCATTTTCTCCCGAATATTCGGGAACAAAGGAGGTTAAATGTAAATTGCGTTGCTTTCCCAGCTGGAAAAGCAAGTTTATATTGTTTTTTGCTTTAATAATTAAAACGCAAAGTTTTATTTAATTATTAAAAGATATATAAAATATAACACGATATATGGTATTTAGTTCGAATACGCGAGCCCGCCCATACCGCTCATGATGCGAAGCACGTTGTAGTTGGTGGCATAGACACGGACCTTGGCGGTCTTGGTGCCCTCAACGGTGGCGTTGGAGAGCACAAGTTGGAGTGTGGCGTTATCAATGCGTGAGAAGTTGCAAGTGCCGGAAGGTTGATGTTCCTCAGGGCGGAGAGCAAAGCTGTACACGTTGATGCCCTCATCGGGGCTGCGGGTGTGCGCTTGGTAAGGTTGCACCCATGAGAAGTAGGAGCCTTCACGCTCGGAGAAGCGGTCTTGGCCGTTGAGTTGGAGCTTGGCAACAACGACGGGGTTTTGGCCCCAGCAATGCATGTCAAGGGAGGTCTCGGAGAGCACGAAGGTGCCGGCATCGGAGACGGATGAGCCTTGGTTGTAGGTGCCGTTGGAGGGGATCAACTGATCCGTGCTGCTCAAGCCGAGGGAGGCAAGAACGGCAGCGGCGTTGGCCGTATCGGCAGCGTTCAAGCCAGTGCCGGCTTGCTTGCCGCCAAAGTGGGGCTCCGTCAAGGAGTTGTTGTAAACACCACCGTGCCAGTAGCCAGTGAAGTTGTTGGGGATGAACTCGTCCATGGCACCAGCGTCTTGGAAGAGGCCGCGGGCATCAATGAACGCGTTTTGGCCGGAGAGCTCACCGGGGCCGCCGAACGCGTGGATAGCGTTGGGGAGGGCATCAATGGCATCCGTGTAGTTGAAGGGTTGGGCGCCGAGCACCTTGAAGAGGGTGGCGTCACAGAGGAGGGATGAGCAGTAATCCACGTTTTGGTCGGGTTGCACGACCCAGATGAGCTCCTTCACGGGGTGGTTGAAGTTGAGCTTGATCTTGTTGGAGGATGAGCCGACGGATTCATCGCCCGTGAATTGGAGTTGGGAGATGAGGTACTCGTGGGGGTTTTGGGCGAAACGGCGGCGCTCGTCCGTGTCAAGGAACACGTAGTCAACGTAGAGAGACGCGGCAACGAGGGATTGGTTGTAGGCAATCGTGGCCGTGACGGGGGTGCCAACGTTGTATTGATTGGCGGAAAGGTTTTGGTACGTGCTGTTGGGTTGAGGGTAGCGGGTGGTGTTGCAGCTGAGTGACGTAACGGCCCAGAGGCACTCGTCAATGGGGCGGATGTCAAGGTTGATCTTGACCTCGTGGTATTGGAGGGCAATCAAGGGGAGGGCGAGGCCGGGGTTCGTGCAGAACCAGAATTGGAAGGGCACGTAGAGGGTGGTCTCGGGGAGAGCATTGCGGGGAGCGCACACTTGGCGGGGGGCGTTGGAGTCGCAAGGGCCGTCAACGTCAGCGAAGGAGGGATCCGTGATGAAGGTAAGTTGGGTGGTGTTACCAATCATCTTGAAGTAGCCGCGTTGTTGCTCGGAGGTCATGGTGAGTTGGTTCCAGATGTGCATCCAGTCACCGTATTGGCGGTCAATGCGTTGGCCACCAATCTCAACCTCAACTTGAGCGATGAGTTGCTCGCCGGGGAAATCTAACCAACGGGCGTACACGGCGTTGTTGCCGGTGGCAACACTGGTGGCGTTGCCCATGAGTTGGTTGATCTCAGGGAGAGTCACTTGAAGGTAAGTGCGGTAGGCAAGATCGCCGTTGCGGCTGATGATGCATGTAACACGGCGGCCGAAATCGGCTTGGCCGTTGAAGGTTTGCTCAATAGACTCAATAGCAAAGTTAGTGTAGCGTCTGTAGGTTACTTTCCAGAAAGTAATTTGAGGGTTACCCGTAAGGTAAACGTCTTGGGCGCCATAGGCAACAAGTTGCATTAATCCACCTCCCATAGTTATAATATTGCTAAAGAAAAAATTTTTTGGAATATAATTTAATTAAATATAAAAATCATAATTAAATTATTGCTACATGACTACGTTAAAATCTTATTAATATCAAAATTGCCCTTCATGAATGAAAGTAGGTAGGAATCCAGTAATACTTCCTTCTTTCCCTCGTGAGTCTTCGTAAAAATATACGATTCTTTCCTTTTCTTAATGCTCCAGCCGTCATTTATTGCGTTAAACAAAAAAAGCATTTTTTGAAAAGTAATTTTATCTACTTTTACGTCACAATTTTCTTCTCCTTCACATTTTTTATTAATATTTATTTTTAAATCAAATTCATCCATTTACTAAAATTGCAGAAAAGTTAAATTATTTTTTAACTAGTTCTTCTCGCGCAACGCCTTTTATATATATTTAATATCAATAATCTATTAAATAAAATATATGGATAAACATTAGATTACTAAATATGCCGTCGTTTAAGCCAAAAAACGTTAAAAAAATTAAAATTAATAAAAAAACGTCTACCACGTTGGACGGCAAGCACAAAGAATTCGTAAATGAATTCAATAAAGATGAATCCGACAGAATACCTAAATTAAAAATGGAAAGGGCGTCAATAAAGTCTTTATTGGAAAAAGATGAAGAAGAAAAATCGTTTACAATTGAACAAGTTATGGATTATCAAGATAAGCTGAGAGACATAACTGCTGAAATAAAGTCATTAAAATCTAAAAAAGTGGATTACTTTTTAGATAATTCTAAATATATCTTTGATTATTTTGAAAATAAGAAGGATATTTCAATAGGCAATGTTGCGACAAACAAGAATAAAATGTTGGAGTCTTTTTTCAAAATGAAACCCGCAGAAAATTCAAATGTAATAGAGAGCAAAAATAATAACATTTTTCAAAAATACTTAACCAACATTGATGATTCGTTTTTAGATATAAATTCGTTTTTGAGGCCAACAGACGTTTGTCAATCTTGTTACAAAGGCGAGTTGATACCCATGGATGATGAAGGCGTTCTTATTTGTAATGTGTGTTTTAAAAATGTTCAATATCTAATTGAGAATGAAAAACCGTCTTACAAAGAACCTCCCAAAGAAGTTTGTTTTTATGCTTATAAGAAAATCAATCATTTTAAAGAAATTTTGGCGCAATTTCAAGGCAAAGAAACCACGCAAATACCGGCTGATGTAATTGAAAATTTGAAATATCAGATTAAAAAAGAGAGAATAGAATATGATAAGTTGACTTACTATAAAACCAAGGAGCTTCTGAAAAAATTAGGATACAACAAATATTATGAACACATTAATTTTATAAAGGACAAACTGGGAATTAAACCTCCTATTATCTCTCAAGAGTTGGAGGAGACATTGTGCAATTTCTTTATGGAAATTCAATATCCATACGCCAAACATTGCCCGGATTATCGTGTGAATTTTTTGCATTATTACTACGTGCTCTATAAACTTTTTGAATTGCTGGATGAAACACAGTATCTTCCAGAAATTCCAATGTTGAAGGATAGAGAGAAACTCATTGAACAAGACGCGATTTGGAAAAAAATATGCGAAGAACTAGATTGGGAGTTTATTGCGACCATCTAATCTAATTAACGAGTTCTTAACGTGTTCTCTTCTTTTTTGAAGCGTGCTTTCCTTTTCTATTGACCTTTCTCATACTTTTTGTTTTCTTGGTTGTTTTCTTGGTTCTTCTTTTGCCTCCTTGAGCAACTTCGCCAAACGACGTCACCACATCTGAAAAGCTATTCTCACTTGATTCAGCTGTTGTATTGTGAGTAAGTTCTTCCGAAGAGGCTTCGGCGTTAAATTGGCCTAAAAGATTCGTGGCAACGGGAGCGCTTGGCTCAGACACAGAACTTTCATCAAACAACTCGGATTCCTCAGTAGTTGTTGTCGTTCCGTCAATATCATCCAAATCGTGCATTGAACTATTCGTTGATATGTCAGATAAAGGAGTTTCAACTTGACCTCCTCTTCGCGCGCGTTTATGCATTTTCTTTGTATTACTTCTTCGCATTTTAAGGTGTCTTCTTGATTTCGGCATTTATATAATAATATGATAAAATTTAATTATCGTATTATTGAAGCAACTTGTTGGTTGGGTGTTTAGAGACCACCTGGGAAGCCAACAAGATTGGCACCGATTCCGAAACCAGCTCCGGAACGAGTCGTCACCGCAATGCTGGGCACGTACGTATCCAAAATGCTAAAGGTGGCGGCGGCAGTTAACGCGAGAAGAACAATTTCCTCAATGTTCAATGAACGTTTAGGGATAGCGTAAGCGGCAATGGCGACCATCAAACCTTCCACTAAATATTTGATGACTCTTTTAACAAGCTCAACAATATCAAACATCTATATTAAATAAAAAGAAAAAAATATATTGTGCGATAAAAAAACTTAAAATCAATATGTGACTAAATTATAAAATGGGAGCACAATCAAAAGTTAAAAGGCCTGAAGGTATGGAAGACCAATCTTTAGGATTTGAAAAGAAACTTACTGAAACCGGAGAAATTAATCCTAAATACGTTGACGTTTTGGACGAGGATAAGCCGATTGCCGGTCAAAAATTTGTGTGTATTTCTTTCCTTTCTCCTGAAAAAATTGTCAAGCAAAAGGAGATGTATTTTTTTGAAGAGTTTCTAAAGAAATGGGAATTTTCAAAGAGTATGGAGAAGTTTATTCAGTTCTTAAATTTTGTCAGTTACAAATACAAGCTTTCATTTGACGATATTTCTAAGGATTTCAAGGAGTTTTTGACCGAAGAGCAAGCATCATTTGTTGAGGGAGGAATGGAGAACGACTACAAGACGTTTTTGGATCAGAATGAAGAGGAGCTTGAGAATTCTTTTAACACAAAGCATTCATTCCAAACCTCCACGCGTGGAATCAAGGTTCGTGGCGCTTATCCTACCATGGAGGAAGCCGAATTGCGCTGCAAGATGTTGCGCGAGCTTGACCCCAACCACGACGTCTTTGTTGGCCCCATTGGGTTGTGGATGCCTTGGGATCCAGAGGCTTACAAGACGGGTCGCGTTGAATACATGGAAGACGAGTTGAACCAACTTATGCAGGAAAAGAACAAGAACGAGTCTTTTGCCAAGAGTGCATTTGAGCAGCGAGTGAAGGAGACGAAGAAGAAGGCCATTGACGAGAATATTAAGTTGGCGGAGAAGACTGGTGCGACTCTTACTCAGACGATTGACGAGGAAGGAAACCTTATCGGTGTTAATAACATGAACACGCAAGAGAGATCTTTGAAGGATCAAGAATCTATTTCTGCCGCCGATATTCGTGCGGAGCTTTTTGAGGGCGAGAATATTGTCGTTGGCAAGACTGACAACGGCCAAAGCGAGCTTTTAAGCGGCCCTTTTGCCATCAAGGATAAGAGCGAGTAAACTCCAATAAAAATATAGAATAAAAAAGAATAAAATAAAAAAGAATAAAATAAAAAAGAATAAAATAAAAAAGAATAATATAAAATAAAATAAAATAAAAATCAACAATATAATAAATTTATAACCGTTATAAATTTATTTTCCGGATTACCACTTTGTCTTTTTCACGCTGATTTTGGGGCCTTGGCCTCGCTTCTTGGCGTTATTTGGGTCGTATTTTTCATCTTCTTCGTCTGAGTTAATGTCTTTGCTGAGTTCCCAGAATTCTTTTGATCCTAATTTGAAGTCGTTGTGCGAGTCTGCTTTATACCAGAACACTTGTTCGTGCAATCTATTTGATTTTGCGTTATTGTTTATCACCAAACACTCATAATTCTCAGTGCATTGATCCATGACTTGGCAAAAAGACTCAAACGTTGGAAACATTCCCGCATAATTCTCGTAAATGCGCTTCCTATTTGCGATATAAGGTTCTCTCAGAATAAACACATAATCTATATTGGTTCTCAGAGTTGGTGGAATGCCGAGAGGATATTGCATGGTTATGATAAGCATGATCTTCCAATGTCTCCCGTTCATGAAAAGAAGTCGCATCATTTTATCGCGAGTCCATGTTCCGTCGTAAAGACAATCGTCAAGAATTACAAAAGCTCGCGGATCAATTGTGCTTCTTTTAAAAGTCTCCATTTCTTTTTTAATCTGCTTTAAAACAGACTTTTGTCGCTTTAAAATGTTCTCAACGATTGCAGTGTTGTATTCATTGTGAATAAACAACTTTGGAACCATTTTTCCATAGAAACCGTTACCTTCTTCTGTTCCGGCCACCACAACTCCAATGGGAATATCTTGATGATAGAATAACAAGTCTCTCACAAGAAACGATTTACCAGTATCACGACGACCAATTAAAACAACGACCGGCCCTTTAGATTCATTCGGTTTGAAACTAATCGTTTTCATATCAAATTTCTTGAGTTCTAAAGTCATGATATTCTTGTTATTGTTACTTTAGAAAATTCATTTAATTTATAAAACGCACATTACTAAAACTAATACACTCGTTTTGAATTGAGTTAAAAAATAATAAAAGTAATATATTATTTAGCTAATGGATAACAATACTCTTAAAATTAACTATGAAAAGAGAAAAAATTCTGAGTTATTCAAATCATTCCAAAACGAAGAATTAACTTTTCTCTCACAAGTGCAAAATTATATACCCATCTACAAAAGGTTTTTCTTATTGAACGAAACAAATTACAACTCCCTCAATTTAAATCATCCTTGGTTTTTGGCAACTATTAAAAATAATGTAGACGACTCTAAGAATTTATATAGTTGTTCCATTCAACACTCCGAGTCTAGAAAGATTAAAAAGAAAAACGTATTTTTTAAAATGGCGCCTCTCTTGGATCCATTCAAATTCTTAATCGGAAAATACAATGTAAATGATCCAATATTATTGAAATTGCCAAATTTTAATTCAGATATAGGAGATGTGCACCCCAAAATATTGGATAGTAATAATTCTGCGTACGTTGACGGATTCTTCTCGTTTCTTGCAAGCATGTTGATCCAAAATTACAAGTTTATTAATGGGGTTGATTATTACGGGTCGTTTTTGGGAATAAAAAATAATTTTAAACTCAACGTTATTGACGACTTGGAGTACCTCTGCAAATCAGAGTTTTTCAATAAAAACAAAAACGTGGCTTTCCAAGTTGATGATTATAGCTTTTTATATGAACAAGACAAAGAGGAATCTAAACCTCCGATAAAAATAGATCACAATTTGAGTAATAAATCGGCTCTATCAGCGAAATCAATTGATAATTCCCTCTTTGATGATATATTCACTATAGATGAAACTGCGGATGCTCACATCACATTGGCCGATTTGAAAGATAATAATGTTGAATTGGTTGATATTACAAACTCTGATTTTTTCACTTCAAAAGAGCTGAGAACAACCACAATAAAATCTTCTTCAACGTGTTCGTCGCGAACATCTCACACATCAAATAATGAAAACGAAAATGATGTAGAAAACAATGATCTATTGGAAAGCGAAAGCGACAACAACGAACCCGATCAAGAAGACAATTCCGGGTCGGATGTGTGGACAGATGACAATTCTTCAGAAGAATGCGAGGAGCAAGAAATATACGCAACAATACCCGAATTCCCAGTTCAAATTATTTGCATGGAAAATTGCGAAAACACGTTTGACGATTTAATTATAAACAATGAACTTACTCATGGAGAATGGTTCTCAGCGTTATTCCAAATAATTATGGTTTTAATTACTTATCAAAAGGCGTTTTCATTCACTCACAATGATTTACACACTAATAATGTGATGTATAATTCAACTGACGAAAAATATATTTACTACTGTTATAGAAAGACTTATTATAAGGTTCCCACTTATGGTCGCATATTTAAAATCATTGATTTTGGAAGAGCCATTTACAAATTTGACGGCAAATTGTTTTGCAGCGATAGTTATCAACCAGGTGCCGATGCTGCCACACAATATAACACAGAGCCATATTTTAATGAAAAGAAACCCAGATTAGAGCCAAATTATAGCTTTGATTTGTGTCGTTTGGCGTGCTCCATATTTGATTATATCATTGAGGATTTAGACGAAATAACTGATTTGGATGCGTGCGAACCCATTGTTAAGATCATTTATGAATGGTGCTTGGACGACAATGGCATAAATATTCTTTATAAAAACAATGGAGTAGAGAGATATCCCGATTTCAAACTTTACAAAATGATTGCCCGTTGCGTTCACCACCACACGCCTCAAGCTCAGCTTGAACGAGAAGAGTTTAAAAGATTTTCTGTTTCAAAATCTAGCGTTCCTCCTGGAGAGAATATTGTCAACATAGACGCAATCCCCGTTTTTTCAAGTGAAACTGCTACACCGTGAGAGAGTTTTTAGATTAAGTTATAAAGTTATTTTATTTGTTTATTAAATAAAATGACTCCTGACAATTTCGGGTTTATAATAACGAGACACGTTAATTCAGAAACAACGAACAAATATTGGAATGAATGCATTCTCCACATTAGACGTTGTTATCCTCTAAAGAAAATTGTTGTCATTGATGATAATAGTAACCCCGACTTTTTAAAGGCAAATTATGAATATAAAAATGTAGAATATATAGAATCAGAATTTAAAGGCCGGGGCGAGCTTTTGCCGTATTACTATTTTTTCAAAGAACACTATTTTGACAACGCAGTAATAATACACGATAGCGTATTTATGCAAAATAGAATTCCATTTGAGCATCTTATAAAAAAAGGAATAAAAGTTCTTCCTTTGTGGCATTTTCATAACGAGAAAAAGGAGAATTTTAATAATACATTGAGACTTGTTGGAACTCTTTCAAATAATTATGAAATAATGAGCACATTATTGCAAAATAAGGAGTATGATGTGTTGGGACCTGCAAATAAAGAAATATGGTCGGGGTGTTTCGGCGTTCAAAGTTTTATTAATCGCGATTTTCTTATTGACATTAGAAATAAATACAACTTGTTTAATCTATTAAACGTCGTGACTTGTCGCTCTGATAGATGTTGTTTAGAGAGAATAATGGGAGTCATCTTCTTTATTGAATATTTGCGGAGGCTGAGAATGAATTCTTTATTGGGTGACATTAAAAAATACTGTGAATGGGGTTATACATATAACGAACATTGCGAGAATGCTCGTAATAAAAAAATACCTAGATTGCCAGTGGTTAAGGTATGGAGTGGTAGATAAATTAGATTAGAATCCTTAAATGTCTTCCAAAAATGCCGCGTCCGAAATAGCGTAAATGTCTTCCAGTGCATAGAGTTCACATTTTTCGCGGTAATTAAAACTATTAAAACAAACTGAATCAAAATTTTCAAATTGGTATCCAAAAGTACAGTTCAAATCGTATGTCACTGGCTTCCCGGCTTTAGTGTGCTTCAAAATTGTCAAATCTGCCGCCCGAATGGCAATGCCATAGCAGTTTAAGTAAATAACCTCTTCGGTGGCGGGCAACCACATTACATATTTTCCGTTGGTCTTGAGACGATAATTTACCCTAGAATCCGTATTAATTTTTACAAGACCTTTGCCTGTTGCCATCAACGTGGGTTGCACTGACATTTTTTTGGATTTGGTTTTAGATTTGGTTTTACTTTTAGTTTTACTTTTGCTTTTGGATTTGTTGCTTTTTATTTTTTATAAAATAAGGTTTCAATTTTTTTTGTAAATGTTTTATTTTTAGAATCCGGGATTGTCTGTAAAAACCGCGGGATTTACTACGGCATTTTCCCCACCTTCTTGAATAACCGGTTTCAATTGGTCAATAATAAATAACCCAGAAACAACGCTAAAATATACTAAAAGGGAATCGCGAATAAGAAATTTGAGAGGTTTGCTTTCCCTGTCAACAAATCGCATTTCAATAAACTTAACTATAAAATAAACAAATGATATTATTCCCGCGATGACAAATGTATTCATTTTTATAATTTAAATGACTACATTCTTATTTTTAGTTTTACGCAATTTAGCTATTAGATTTATGCTAAAACTTCAACGTCATCTAACAATAAATCGGGTTCCAATCGCATTTCAGGGAATTCAATGTTATGAACATCTAAATTATCCAATGCTACGTCTTGATCAAAAATTTGCAATCTAACTTTTTCGTCTTCATAATCATCTTCCTCTTCCAGTCTTCTTTGCGCGTTTCTCATTGCGCTAATTTCTTCCAGTCTCTCGTAATTCTTGGGCGCATCAACAACTTGAACGTTGTTTTCCGAATCCGCTGCATAATCAATGTCACTAAATGACAACTTTGATGATGAAGAATTGCCACCTCCTAGCGCATCGTCTTCATTTGACAAACTTGGGAATGCAATTTGAGCTTCCAATCTATTTTGCTCTAAAATAGAAGAAATATCATTTGACTCCAATTGTTTTGGAGAAGAATCTTCGGGTTCCACCGCAATGGGTTCTCTGGTCTCAGAGATAATCTGCGCAGGACCGTCTTGCTTGACATCTTTATTAGGATCTTCAATCTCTTGCTCTTTAATTTCTTCAACAACGTGTTCCTCAATAGTTTCGTCCATATAAGCCTGTAAAATAGCTTCAACGGGAATGCTGTCTCTCACCGTATTTAAAATACATTCTTGCACAATGATTTCCAATTCTCTGTGATGCTTTTGCGTTTGCAATGGAGGTATGCCTATTTCAAACAAATATACATTCTTGTATATCTTTCTAGCAACATTAATATAAATTTTATGGATGAAATCATCAAGCTTGGGAATCGTTATGTCAATCTTTTTCTGTTTTTGCCCAACGCGAATAGCTGACAACAATTTAAGTTGAATAATGTGAACACAAGTCACCAAATCTTCTAAATATCCGCATCCACTTTTTTCCACGATGCGATTCTTTTCGTTTTCAATAATATTTGAGTTCCACTTGGGAATTCTTGTGATAAAATTTTGAAACGTCATTAAATATTTATCCATCTCGTTGTTCTCTCTACACAACTTAACGGCTTCATCAAAAATAGATCGCAACCCGTCAATAATATGAGGAGTAACTATTGTTAGCAAACGTGAACCCCATTCATTTTTTGATTCATGCAAACTAGACACATTAAAATCATCCATGTTTACATAAATGATATATTTTCTAAATTGTATTCTAAACTCAAAAAGACAAAATTCAAAATGAATAAAATGAGTATTTTCTCGTTTCTAAACTCTTTCCTGATTTTATTAAAGGCGAACAGCAACTCAAATCGTTTTTCTTCTCTAAAATTATTTATTTTTATATTCGTAGGCTTTTCTAGAAACTGGATTAAATCCAAACCGCTGTATCCCTTCTCGTATAATTTCGTTGAAAAACTAATCAAATCGTCGTGCGTTAATTTTAAATTGACTGAAAGTTTTTGTAGTTCCTTTTTTAACCACTCCAAACGGTGAGTTTTTACATCTTTCATTTTAAAGGTTTCTGCCAGGTTAAACTTGTATAAATTAATAACAGACCCATTATAACTGGGCTCCGGAACATAAATCTCGCAAAATCTTGACAATATCGGCTTTAAAAGCTTATATTTATCCTCAACAATAATGAAAAACCTGGTTGTGTGACTAAACAATTCAATGCATCTTCTAAGAGCTGATTGCGCGTCTATTGTCAACTTATCTGCATTCAATAAAACAATGCTCTTGAAAATATCTCCGCCATTTGAGTTAATGTGAGTTTTTGCAAAGAATTTTAGTTCCTCGCGGATGAACTTAATTCCCTTTCCATGAGCACAGTTTACATACATAACAAAGGTCTTTATTCTCTCTTTGTCTCCATTATAAATTATGTTAATAAAGTCGTTTACAATCGTTCTTTTTCCGCAACCAGATTGGCCATGAAAAATTATATTTGGCGTTTTATGCTTATCGTGAAAGTATTTTAATTTTTCTATAATGGATTGATGTATATTTAATGACATGTTATGTAAGTTATGCCAGTTTTTTTTATATTATATTATACGCTATTTATATTTGTTTCCATTGTTTGTCTTTGTTTCCATTTGTGCGTCTTACACCGCGTCAGATCGCAACAAGAGGTATTTTGAATATATCTGATTAAACATCTCATAAGACAAATTTGGCAATAATTCCGACGATGGAAGTGTTACAGAACAACCTCCCGATTCTAATACAGAAACGTCAAACCTGATAATATTATTATCAAGCGAATGAAAGATTATTTGTTTTATTTCATCAACACTTTCCTTATTAACGTGCAAATGAACTGATATCTTTGAAGCCGGCATTCCAAAAAACAAACAATTGTCAACAATATATTTGTAATCTTCAAACTTGAGAGATCCACAGGTGTCCGACAAACAAAATTCATTAAATTGAGGGAACGTTTTATGATATTTTAAGATTTCATGAACAATAACATCGTTATCTATCCTTCCTTCTAAAGGGCATTCATTTATGCAAGATATGTATAACTTTGTTTTAAAACCCGTAGAGCTTGAAACAACCGTCTTATATATTTCCTCCAATTCTATCTGAGTTTCGCCAATAGTCTTGTTTACGTTTTTCTTTTGAAAACTATTTGACAGAGAAGCCAAAAAAGAAAAGTTCTTTATTCCATTTTTAATACCAATATCAAACCCCTTTTTATTTGGAGCAACAATATAAATCTCTGGATCATAATTTGCAGCTGTTTTAATAAAATTGGCTGCATATTCGTTTAGTTGCAAAGAATCTGCCATAATAGGCATTATTTTTGGATTTGCAATGCTACCAATTTCCACGTTTGCCGGCATATAATTAAACAATATGCTATGAAAAATCCCGATTTTATCATTTAAAGTGACAGTTTCTTTTCTATATAGCGGAACCCCTTGAAGACCATCTCTCAATGACACGTCAAAAAAGATGGGTTTATTGATAGTTCTTTTGAATTTTAACGGCAAATTATATATCCGTTTAAGATTAGATGTCATACTTATTATATGGGATCTAATTTTTAAATGACTTGCACTATATACTTTACTCCAAAATTTTCTAGACTGAATCGGTTAAACTGTGTGTGAATGGATTCTCTCTGAATGCATTCAAAATATCGGGGCTAATTCTATCACATCCAATGCACTGATTGTAATATTGAGGAGCGCGCATTTTGCCGTACTCTTCTTTTGACATTGGCATTTGAGGCATGTTTGTAGGCACCCACATTCTGGTGTTATCTCTATCAGAATCTATTCTAGCAACGCTTACATTCATTTGTTGATTGTAAATATTCGTATTGCCGTGATTTGTTCTGCTAACAACAGCCTTCTCCTTGGATTCGTTGTTGTGTTGAGCATAAGCAGCTTCATAATTCATGTCTCCCCATCCAGATGAATAACCTCCAGCGCTTCCAGTGTAACTACAAGTTGTGGTGTCGCGCTGATTTGTGATTGGTGTTTGAGCATTGGTTTGGTATCCTCCACCTTCAATCTGGCTTCCAACGTAAGAATTTGGCGTGTACAATGTGGTTTCCTTAATGGTGGTTTTTGTAACATCGCGAGGATTCAAGACGTAACCATCGGAAACTGTTGTTCCAGCGTCTCCATATACGCGGTAATTGTTGGAATACTCTTCTCTTCTCGTGGGGTTAAACGCATCCATAATTGGAGCAATTACGGCACCAATGGCTCGGCTAAACCCGCTTCTCATTGTGTCGGGTTGTCTCATAGTCGCGCGGTTATTCGTGTAATTTGTGTGGCTTCTTAAAGAATTTTCCTTGTCAGTGTAGTCGCCGCGACTAGCGGCCGTAGAGCGACCAACTTGAAAAGCGGGGAGCTCGTTCTTTTTAGATTCCTCAAACGCGCTTGGAACATAATTCGCCACGCGATCGGCTGGCCCAGCAACCCCAGTGTAAGATTGCGTGGTGGTCGCACGAGTCGTTGAGTGAACCTCCTCAACTGGTCTAAGCATCTGACCCTTTTCTTGTCCAGTTGTGGTTAGCCAACGATCTTGCGTTTGAATGAAGAATGTGTCGGGGTGATACTTTTCAACCTTTCCAATAATTCCCACATTTTGAACGTGTGAATAAGAAGGCCCTTGATGGTTTTCTAAAGTATACTCCATTTTGGGGTTTGTGGAAACGCGCAATTCGTCAACCGTTTTTGGGAGCCAAGCATTTCTGGCTTCCATGCCAGAATTATAACCGCCACTCCCTTGCGTCGTATAACCTTGATCTAAACCAGGACCAACGTATTCGGACTCAAAAGGCTTGGTGTTGCTGCTCTTCATTCCAGGATTGACGCGAGATTGATAAAAATCGCTGTTATTTGGCGCACCAAATGCCCATTGCACATTGTCTTCGGGCTTGAATAGAGGGGCTTGCTCTATTTTTTTTATAACTTGAGAACCGCTTCCTATCATATTATCTAAAATGGTTTCCGCAAGATTGTTGTCGTACACTTGGCCCTTTATTTTTCCTCCGTAAAAGGGTATCATATTGTTGTGCTTGAAATCCGTTTTCGCAACATAATCACCGGTTAAAGAATACACTTGCTGAATATTATTTCCGACTTTAACTCCTTTATTCTGGTTTTTCTCGTAAGCATTTTGGTCAAAATATTTATCACTCGCTGCGTTTGGGTTCACATATTTCTGCACAGTGTCAACAAGTTGAGCCTCGTTGGGAACGGGGTAATTTTGAGGAGGTATGTTAGTGTTCGGCAAATAGTTTTTCTTTGCACCCATATTTGTAAATTTTTCAAAATTCTTTTTGTCTTTGCGATTTTTTGATGGATTGTCTTGATTTGAAACAACATATAAACCGCCTAATGCTAAAATTGGAATTGCAAACTCCATTAATATATATAATGTATTATATTTTTATAATACGTTACTTATTAAATTGTTTTACAAGCGTTCTATTTGTTTTTTTTACTTTCCGACTATTTCGCAAGAGCTTTCGTGCGTGCACAATTGAGGTCCTTGAGGATATGATAAAGAACGTTTGCCTTGGTTCACGGGCAACGGCAACATCTGTGTGTTGATAACGCTGTCAGAAAAACAAGGAATTTTCGCAACAAAATTGTCCTTTTCTAAAATTCTTGTGCTTAAATTGTTTTGAAACGGCATGCAAGTATTTTCCTGAGGATTTAAAGGAAGTGCATACCAATTAACTTGTTCCAAATCGCGAGCCGTCCAAGCCGGCATAATAGTTCTAGATTCCTCGGTATATAATGCGGAATTGCTAGGATAAGAGACTTTCTGAGTGGGGACATTGAATTTCGTGTATTCGTCCTTTCCTAAACAATCCTTATTTGCTCTTCTGTTGACGCCTCTCAATTCACTTTCCAAATCAACACAATTTGTCATTAAATTGCCACCCCATGTTTGAATTCTTATTTGCGGGTCGGCCATATAAGCAGGTTTGTCGCCGTTTCCAGGAACATTCAAAATCCACCTACCGGGGTCAGTTGATTGTTGTAATTGTTTTTCAATTCTGCAAGGATCATCGTGAAATCTAGTAAAAGCCATGTTATTATAAATAGACAATATTTTATTATTGCAAAATCGCCCGTTAAAATTACAAGCTAAATAAAACTTAAAGTCAATTCTGATATTATTTTTACTATGGAATTGTCTGTAACTGAAAAAACGGCACCACCCACGTTGTGCTTGAATATGATAGTTAAAAATGAAAGCAAAATTATAACACGGTTGTTAGATTCGGTTTGTAATATTATAGATTGTTATTGTATTTGTGACACGGGTTCAACGGACAATACCGTGGATATTATTACATCCTACTTTGAATCAAAAAATATTACTGGAAAAATCGTTTTTGAGCCATTTAAAGATTTCGCTCACAATAGAAACGTTTCTTTTCAAAATTGTCTTGGAATGTCTGATTACGTTATTTTCTTAGACGCTGACATGGTTTTAAAGGTAAATTCATTTAATAAATCCGATTTGTCAACGGCTGACACATTTTCTATATTGCAAGGAACCGAAGATTTTTTGTATTATAACATGCGAATTGTTAGGAACAATGAAAATTATGGTTATTCTGGTGTTACACACGAATATATAAACACTCCTGACGATAATAGAAACATTAATCTTGAAAAAAATCAGTTGTTTATTCACGATATAGGAGACGGAGGTGCAAAATCCGACAAAAGCGAGCGAGATATTGCGCTTTTAACGAAAGGTCTGGAAGAAGAACCAACCAATGTTCGTTATCACTTTTATTTGGCAAACACTTATTTTGATTCGGGAAAAAATGAAGAGGCCATTGAATTTTATAAAAAACGCATTGAATTGGGTGGGTGGCACCAAGAAGTTTGGTATAGTTATTATAGAATTGGCCAAGCTTACAAAAGACTGGGAAAGATGAGTGACGCCATTTTTGTGTGGTTGGAAGGATATAATTTTTTTCAAGACAGAATTGAAAATCTTTTTGAAATTGTTAGCTATTATAGAGACGCCGGTAAATGCAAATTGGCTCTTATATTTTATAATTTAGCAAAGAATATATTGAACAAACGTCTAAAATGGGAGGATTATTTGTTTTTGCAAAACGACGTCTATACTTATAAATTGGAATACGAATATTCTATAATTGCAAATTATATAGACGTTAAAATTATAAACGATCAAATAATAACTATATTGAATCATTGCAATGACCAACATATTATAAATAATTTGTTATCAAATATGAAGTTTTATAAGGATATATTGCCCGCCAAAAAGAATATTCATTTTGGGTTTTCGTTTAATCATTTAATAAATGACAAATACTTTCACTTTAACTCATCGTCAAGTTGTATTATTCCAGATAAAAACAAGTCTGGATACTTGTTAAACGTGCGAAATGTTAATTACAAGATAGATTCAGGTGGTTACTATAATGATTACGGAAACCATATTACCACTATTAACAAGTTTTTTAAGCTGACCAAGGATTTCAAGGTTGTTTACGAGAGATTAATAGACATGGAATACGAAGATAGACAATATATTGGAATAGAAGACGTGAGAATTTTTAGAAATCTAGAAGAACAGGCTGAAGAGCCTTCCGACGACGACGACATTATATTTATTGGAACGGGTTATCATAAAAACGACAAAATAGGAATTGTTACTGGAAGATACGCTCCCATGGATGAAAACAACTGTTTGAAACCCATTGAAATTAAACCCACATTTATAAATTCAGACTGCGAAAAGAACTGGGTTTATGTTGACGTAAACAATTCATTGCAAGTTGTATATAAATGGTTTCCTCTTACTTTGTGCGCCATAAATGAAGAAGCAGGCCAATTAAATCAAGTTAGAACTGTGGAAATGCCACGGATTTTCAATCACGTGCGAGGATCAACAAATGGGTTTAATTATAACAATGAAATATGGTTTGTCGGGCACATTGTTTCATACGAACAGCCTAGACATTATTATCACATATTTTCAGTGTTTGACGAAAATATGAAATTGTTGCGTTATTCAGCGCCGTTTAAATTTGATACAGAATGCATTGAATATTGTTTGGGGTTAATAGTTGAAGACGATCGCGTTATTTGCAGTTATAGTTCTTGGGATAGAACAACTAATATTGCTATATACGATAAGGATTATATTGAAGGGATGATTAAATACGCGCACGTGTAAGAATCAAATCAACTGGGTTATAAGTAGTAATGCGTAATAATTCTCGCGTCGTGGTCGCAGTTGTATGGGTAAATTAGATCGGGATTTTCCAAACAAACCAGAAGCCAAACGTTAACTTCCCACATTATTGTTTGTTTTTCTTCAATTATTTGAATGCATTTTTGCTTTGTTAAATCTGCGAATTTTATTAATGCATCCGAGTCGCCGCCAAAAACTCCTCCAGCAAAAAACCACATAACATCTTGATAAATATTATTATTGAAGTTTGCGCACATCATATGATACATTGACGGATCCCATATAGAAGCAATGGCGACGTTTTCATACGTTTTTTCTTGCATTCTAATAATCGCATTTGAAAACTCGTCAAACGTATTTCCTCGGAATACATGATTTATTCCAAAATCAATCCAAATAAATTGTGTTGATTGAAACGGATTCATTTCAATCGCGCGTCTAACATGTTCTGTTTTGTTGCAAATGGTTAACATATAATCCATTGTATCCTTTCCTGGATAAGTTGTATTCAAATGAAAATTTGTAAGCTTGTCTGCGTATTGATAGAGATAATTTTCTTCTTTTTTAACTGGAACTATAACATTGTTGGAGTTAAAACAATCTTGGGGCAACAAATCTATAAGCAATTCGTCAAAAAAAATGATTTTATTCACTGGAACGGCCATTAGTTTTTTCCCATATTCAATGTAATCCGCGACACTTCTATCATGTCTCTGATTTGCGTTTGCTATAAACGCTGATACAAATGTAACTTTGTTGTTGTTGTCGTTATTTTCTTCCATTTACAATAATATAAATTGGCGTTTAGTATTTATATTATTAATTTGAGTTAAAACTTTGTTTCTTACAAATGCCATTTGTATGGGCCTTGACCGTGAACTAAGATTGTTTCTTTTTCCGGCTCAACGAGCATGTCGTTCTTTTTCCCATATACAGTCCAATTAAACTTACCATTCTTGCCATAAACTTTAAATTGATTATTTTCAATTTCAGAAGTCTCGTAAACATTTTTGGTTGGATTTGGATTTGGATTTGGATTCGGATTTGGTTTTGAACGAATCGCTGTTAATTCAACGGTTAAGTCGCTGGCAATGGATGAAACATACCCCGGCAAATAAACTGTCGTTGAATTGTCGTCAGTTATTTCGCCTTTTCCACGATAGTAAACACCAACTTCTGGTCCCTCTAAACAAGCATGCACTAAATATTTTTTTTCATCTGCAGGATGATCTATAATAAAAGTTTTTCCTGGACCAGTGGGACCGGTGCAACACGCACCAGTTGGGCCAACGGCTCCTATTTGGCCAGTGGGACCAACAAGACCTCTTGGTCCATCAATCCCCTGAGGACCCTCTGGGCCATTGGAACCGGGCGTAATTGAATTGCAACATTTTTTTTCACCAAAATAGCCTAAATAATTTAAATTTGACATTTGTGTATATTATATATATTTACGACTATATTTAATATAATGTTGATTAATATTTTAATTTTTCTTGTTCTTGGTCTTATTCTTATTCTTGTTCTTGGTCTTATTCTTGTTCTTGGTCTTATTCTTGTTCTTGGTCTTGGTCTTGGTCTTGTTCGTTTTTACGTTTGTTATTAGTACCATTTATAAGGACCATCACCATTAACAACAATTGAAGTTTTGTCTGGTTCAACTAAAATTTCATTGCGCATGCCATAAACCGACCAATAAAACATGCCATTTTTTCCATATACATTAAACTCGTTATTTTCAACTTCATCCGCTTCCAAAGCGTTGTATTCGCCTCGTTCTTTTGAGTAAATAGATGTCACTTGAACAGTAAAATCTGAAGCCAGTGATTTAACATAATCGGGCAATCTAACTGTCGCATATTCACCGTTTGTTATTTCAGCTTTTCCTCTGTAATAAACACCCGCTTCTGGACCCTCTAAACAAGCGTGAACCAAATATTTTTTGGGATTTAATGGATGATCTATAATAAATGTTTTTCCTGGGGGGCCAGTTGGGCCGCGACAACTTCTGCCAGTTGGGCCGGTGGGGCCGGTGTCTCCAGTTAAACCAATCGGACCTCTAATTCCAGGAATACCTTGAGGCCCGACGTTGCCAGCAGGCCCGCTAGTATTGCAACATCTTTTCCCTCCTAAATAATTTGTATAGTTGTTTGAATAACTCGCCATTGTTATATTATTATTATATTACATTGCGATAATATAATAATTTTTATTTGTTTTTTAGATTTGTTGTTTTTCGTTGTTTCTCTTATGTGTTTCTCTTATGGTGTTTTTTTGTTTTAGTTTTTACATTTACAGTGTCTGCGTCTCTTTTATTGTTGCTGAAAAGTTGTTGCATCCATTATTGAAGTAAGTGTCGGAATATATATCCAATTGATTGTTAGTGTTGACGAGCTTAGCGTTAACGCCTGGTTGACCATTCAGAAGTTTATAACTGTTTAAAATAACGATGCCACTGATGTATTTTTCACGGTGGTCCATGACAATGACTGGTTCTTCCAGTTATTGAACCAGCAATATAAACCCATCTATTGTGACCCCAAGCAACTTCTACACCAAAAGCACAAGAGTCTATTTCTGCTTCTGTTCAATTATTTATATAAAAACAAATTTTTACACGACCCAATGCTAAAACGCTCTAAAGTCCTTTTTATCTTATTGCACGCGGTTTCATTATTTGGCTTCTAGTGCGTCTACGCGGGCTGTCAGCGCCTCGATGAGGACTTGTTGTTCTTTAATGGATGCTACAAGTAACGGTATCATATCAGTGTACGATAAATACAGACATTCAGATTCACTCAAAACCTTTGATGGGTTGTCTGGGTCAACCGCTTCTCTAACAATTCCTGTGCTTACTGCTTCTGGTAATACTTTCTGGACGTCCTGAGCTATTAAAAACGGTCTTATAGTGCCATTTTTATCAGCTTTATATTTTCCCATAACCGTTCGTAGTGTCATGATTTTAGCAGTCGCGTTTACAATGGGTTCTAAGTTTTCTTTTAAATTTACGTCAGATATTGCAGCCCAAGCCGTTCCACCTATGGGAAGTCTTACACCATAACCAGAGCCGTTAGTTCCACCAGCCACCATGCACAATGGTCCCGGGCCCGATAACCATAGTTCTGTGGCCGCGCTTGACGTTGTTGCACCATTTGCACCCCAAAATCTGAAATTCCACACTGTTGAACCAGTATCATAGGATACATCATCGTTTATGTATCCAAATGTTAACATGGTTAGTCCGTTAAAATTATTATCATAATTCTTCAAACCCAACGCTGGTTGAGGCCAGTCTCCTTTATCATATGGTGCTGCACCAAGATAACACTGTATAACAACGGTACCGCCATTTATATCAAATGCTGAGTTGCTGCTATTTGTCGTGCTCCCATTCCAGGTTCTCCACACACTTTTGCTTTGTGAATTAGCTGTTAGGTACGACCAATCAGTAGTACCAGCCTGATTCGTAAATTGTATACTGCCTATTACTGGGCCAGGGCTCGCATTCGCAGCAGCAACTCTAAGTCCATATCCAGGGCCATTCTCGTGCAAAACCTGTGCGCAACCATTTACCTCTAATTTTGACCCAGGTATTGAAGTTCCAATGCCGACATTGCCACTGTTTAGCAAGTTCATAAGATTGGCGCCGGTTGCAGCTGATATTTGCACACCTGGAGTCGCTGTTGCATCTGTCGCTCCAAAGTAAACCGAACCACCCGTTGATGTATATCTTGCCCCCACAGCAAAATATTCATTGTTTGCTGAAAAAAAGCTGCGTCCACCCGATACATTGAGTATAGCTCCAGGCGCTACAACTGCCGAAGCAGATCCAATTGTAGTGACACCGTCACCGGTGATTGAAACATTGGTCATAGCATATGCACTATTGCTGGTATTTTTTGTGAGGGCAGGATACCCAACAGAACCAGATGACAAATCTACGATTGTAGTAAACCCAGCTCCCGTTGGCCCGGTGAAGCCTGTTGGCCCAGTGCTTCCCGTTCTACCCGTTGCTCCCGTCGTGCCCGTATAACCAGTGGGGCCCGTATAACCAGTGGGGCCCGTATAACCAGTTGCTCCTGTGAAACCAGTTGATCCCGTTGGCCCAGTAGATCCCGTGAAACCGGTTGCTCCTGTGAACCCTGTGGCTCCAGTAGAACCGGTAGATCCCGTGAAACCTGTTGGTCCAGTTGCGCCAGTTGGTCCTGTGAAACCTGTAGATCCCGTGAAACCTGTGGCTCCAGTGAAACCTGTAGATCCCGTGAAACCTGTGGCTCCAGTGAAACCTGTAGATCCCGTGAAACCTGTTGGTCCAGTGAACCCAGTAGATCCCGTGAACCCAGTTGCTCCTGTAGAACCGGTAGATCCAGTGAAACCTGTAGATCCCGTGAACCCTGTGGCTCCAGTGAAACCTGTAGATCCCGTGAAACCTGTAGGTCCAGTGAATCCTGTAGCTCCTGTAAACCCAGTTGGTCCCGTGGCTCCCGTAAATCCAGTTGCTCCGGTGAAACCAGTTGGCCCAGTGAAACCTGTAGATCCCGTGAAACCTGTGGCTCCAGTGAAACCTGTTGATCCAGTTGCGCCAGTTGGTCCTGTGAACCCAGTAGATCCCGTGGATCCAGTAGCTCCTGTGGCTCCCGTAGCTCCCGTTGCACCGGTAACTTTTGGCCCAGTTGCACCGGTTGATCCAGTGGACCCAGTTGCTCCCGTGGGGCCAGTTGCCCCGGTGGGCCCCCTATCTCCAGTTGGGCCTTGCACGGCCGGAGATAAAGTTGTAGTAACTTGCCCAATAGTTGTGTCGTTAAAGTAAAGGGTAATAATTTTATTTGCAGATAGAGGAGGAGACATATTCCCCCCGTAAACTTCTATTAATATTCTATCTGTTGTTAATATGGTTTGAGCTAAAACTGGTCCCGAAACCATATATAAAATTGGCATCGGATTTGCATCAACCGATATATTTGCGCTAGTAGAAATTAATGTTTTTGTAGTATCCAAATGGTATACATAGGCTTTAAAATATACACGCGCTGTATCTGGAGAAGAAGAATCAACGTTTGCGTAAATTTCATAATTCCACGTTCCCGCTGGTATAGTTGTTGTATTTGGATCCAATGGTGGCGTAATAAAGGTTTGAAATAACGATGTAGTATTTGATGGAACGGATTGAGAAACGGAGGTTGAAACGCCTCCATTAGTGCTAACCAAACGGTTCAAATCTCTATATGTTGTCGGATTTCCGGAAATGTCATTGTTGAAATAATAAACTAACCCAGTTGAAAATCCGGAAGGACCTCTTATGCCAGTTGGGCCCGTTGGGCCTGTTGGTCCGGTTGACCCGGCACCGCCACCAATGCTAGGTGCTATATAACAGTCGCAAGCATCTGGAACAAAATCAGCGCATCCGCCACATTCTCCACATCCAATATCTGGATCGCAATTTCCGGATCCGCAAGATGGGCACGGATAATAACCCCCAAGTAGATTTGCTATTGGAACCCCATTTATGTTTGTTACGTTCAAATTTGTTGTAGCAATATTGTTACTAGTAATATTATTTGCGTTGATATTGCTCATATAGAAAGAACACATATTTTAAAAATAATATTACTACAAAATCTCCATTTATTTTAAGGAGCTGGAAACGGTCGCTGATTTTTTTCAACAGCTAAAGGTTCAGGCATTAAAGGCGCGCACGATTTTTCAAAAAAATTAGCAGTTCCAAGTGTTTTCAACTCGGGATACAATGGACCAGCAGGGTTCACTAAATTTGTTGAGTTAATTCCGAATAAAAACGACTCAATGTCGGGCGCGTTATTTGAAAGTTGATTCCAAGGTATTTGACCCGGGTTCGCACCATTTCCAGGCAATCTTGTATCATAAGCAGCACCATATTGCGAGTTGGGATACAACGTGTAATTTTCGCCGTGCTTATATTGTCGTTGTTCTAAATTATAATTTCCACGAGTATTTATATTTCTAGTAGAAGCCATCTTGTATATATATTGAATTATATATTATTTGCGACAATCATTCTTATTCTAGTGCCAATTTAAGGGCATCAATGCATAATTCAGAAACCGAACCATTCAACAAGAAATCGCAAATGCATTTGTGTGTCAGAAAAAAATAGTCATAAGAAAAAAGCGTTATGAACCCAGATTCTAAATCCTCGCATAAATGCTTATCTTTCGCCATTTTAACGCACTCTAAAAATTTTTCATCAAACGCGGTTTTATTATAAACTTCAATCAACTTTTCAGTCTTCAACTTAAAATCAAGCGAAACACCAATCTTTTCCACTTCAGCGGAAGAAAACCCGAGAACCTTCAACAATTCCACTTGATAGATCAATTCAGAAAAGTCTTCAAACTCTTCCACATCGTCCAGATCAAATTTTTCCTGCGAATGATGCCTGGTTCTTAGAGCCGAATCATAAAAGCTATATGTACAAGTTAATGTTGAATTATACATATAGTACTATTTGCGCGTATTTTTAATTAGTTTTTACACGTATTGATTAGAAGTGTGAGCCGCATAGTAATCGCGATCTCTCGTTAATTCGCGAGAAGGAACACCACCGCGGATCCAGCCCTCAGACGCAGCACCCTCAACGCAATACGCAGGGTTGGTGACGCGATCTTTCACGCTGGGTATCAATGGAGTGCTCTGGTATTTAATGTAGCTCTTCTCCGCGAGATTGTTCACGCTGCGCTTGTTGGTTAACAACTCGCCTTGCTGAATTTGAGCCTCTAAAATGGGATCAACGGATCCGCGCCCTAAATAAGGCACTGTCGCAAAGGGGCGTTGAAATAAATCAATTCTGCACTTTGGGTGCGTTTGAATGCCACCCAACAATAATTTGGAGCTGTCGTCAACAACGCACCCCCCGGAGCCAACGCTGCTTGGGCCGTTGTAAAAAACGCATGGCTGAGACGTGGCTAAAGCAATGGGGTTTTTCATGGTGCAGTCATTCGCGAAATAGTTTTGTAATAAATAGTTGCAAGCGCCAATGTTTTGAAGCGTTTCTTGGTCTTGAAAACAAGCGTCGTTTCCAATTCTGCTCATATTATCAAAAGTGTAATCTCTGACAAACGCCATTTATATATAGTACTTTTATTTTTTTAATGAATAAATAAAAGTATTATCTCATTGTTTCACATTGAAGCACCGATTTAATAAAAAAGTCTCTTAATACAAGTTATATCTAATATTATCTTGTATGCAAGCAAAAGCATCTCCGTCGCGGCAACTTGGCATGTCTCCATACAAATAATTAGCGAAAGCACCTTGATCGTTGGGAACCTTTGTGTTTGGAGTAGAATAAAAAGACCACTGAGACTGATCAAATTCAAATTGTTCTCCTAAATCCCCGTATAATTGTTTGTTCGTGTTTTTTATTCCAGGATTCAAGCTCTGAACCATTTTTTTAGTGGAAACGTTTATGTCTTCGTAAACTTCGGTGTTAAAAGATGGCGGCGCCGGCTTCCTTGTCGGATTATCTGCGATTTCAGTGAGCAATACATTTCCGAGTGGGTTCTTCTTATTCACTGGCATGAACTCTGATTTTAAATAAGTTTGCAAGGTATCAGGATTAATAATAGTGTCTTCTTGGTTTTTAATATCAATTCCGCTAAAACCTTCTTTTGATCCTTCAGCAAACATATCCTTTGTTACTTTCTGTTTGCGCGTCTTGTATAATGCGAAAATTATAGCAAGAGTGGCCAGCCCAACTAAAACAATATTACTAGATCTTGTAAAAACATACCCTAAAATCGTCATCAATATAACCAGCCGAGTAATTGCGTTCAACTTTTCTTCATACGTCATATTTGAAGTTGGCCACAAATGAAGAATATGTTCTTTATTAAATAGAATTGTTGGTTCATTTGACCAAAACATTGTTGTCATTATATATATAGGTTTACTTAATTTTTATCTTTTTTATATTTAATTTCTTTTCCTTTCTTTTCTTTTTCTTTTTCTTTTCCTTTCTTTTCTTTTCCTTTCTTTTCTTTTTCCTTTTAGAAATTATCCAGAGCTAGCGGAAATTATTTGTTGCGTTAATATATATAACCAATGACCTCACCCGTTACTAATAATGCGGATTCTTATTCGCAGCCAAACAAAACGAAAGAAGTGCATATTTCAGAGGAAAACAGAAAAATTTACAACGGCCCATTCAATGATGGTCGCGGAAATCCAAATGTTAAATATTGGGGATTTCTTTTAGAAGAAGTTGTTCCGTTGTTTGCGTTATATTTATTAGTAACACACAAATATAAATATTCCGTCTACTTTATTACATTTTTAGCAGTTGGTTCAATAATTAATGGAATTCGTTTCTACTACGTTAACCCTTTTACGGAAGGAAAATCCGACGCGGATTTTTTAAATTATGTTGTTTATCACAATGCATTTAATGCTATTATCTGCATTCTCGCGTTATTCTATATTTTATTCATCAAAAAATAATTATTTTTTGGCTGGCTAATATATAATGGATAACATTCAAGACGTTCTTAAAAAAGAACACAGAAAAATTTACACGGGAGTTTTTGCGGACGAATACGGAAACCCTGATTTCAAGGGTCTAGGCCCAATTTTGAAAGGGTTATTTTACACATATATATTATTTATCATTCTATCAAAGAACATATTTTACGCTGGATATATCCTGCTTTTAGGTGCAGTTGGGAAGGTTATTAGCGCGATTCGTTTTTATTACGTAAATACATTGGTGAAAAATGGCGCCGACGAATTTTTCATGGACATGAATGTTGTTGAATACGCGGTTGAAGGCGCAATATACTTTTTTGTCGGATTGTATTTATTATCGTATACGTGGATTAAAAAATTATAGATTGTGCCACAGTAAAAAGTAAAACTAATATAATTATTCCAGCAATAATTATATTATTTGCTATTATTATATGCAAACAAATTCGGACAACCAACAAAATTACAATCAAACATCAAATCCTTTAGTTAAAGGAGAGACAACCAGTGATTGGAAAAAACTCAAGGCTTATAAACAATCAATGGGAACATTTTACACGGGCCCTTGCGCAACTGCTAGAGGAAATCCTAGGTTTGGAGTCATTCCCACCATAGGAAAGTATATTTTTTTGATATACGCATTTTATTACATCATATCCAAAAATTATAAATACTCTATATACGTAATACTTTTATACGCTATTGGGGCAATATTAAACGCGATACGATTTTATTATGTAAACTCATTGTCAAATGAGGGAGAAGATTCACGTTTCTTAACATTTGTTGCTTACGACAATTTGTTTGGTGCGTTTATAGCGTTTGTAGCGATAATATATTGCTTATTAAAGGGAAAATAAAAGTACCAATTTCTCATATTTTTATATAATGTTAATATAGTATATAAAAATGAATGACTCAACAAATTTAATTCCAACAAACGAAGCAAACATGATAAAACGAAAGAAACAACAAGGAAAATACTATACAGGGTTCTTTTCAGATGAAAATGGCAACCCTGATTTCAAAGGTTTAGGGCCAATATTGAAAGGTGTGATGTATATGTTTGTTTTTTCAATTATCATTGCAGATAAAAGCATTTATTTTGTCGCGCCTTTATTGATATTTTTTGCAAGCCGAGTTTTAAATGCAATACGCTTTTATTACGTGGAGACATTAGACCAAGCGGGTTATGATATTTTCTTTATCCGCATGAATATACTTGAAAATTATGTGGAAGGTTTTATCGCGTTGTTTATAGCACTTTACATATTGTTTCACAAGACATTTGAAAAGAAGAAATAGAAAACAAAATAGTCAAAACAATAAAAAAGAAAAACAAAAATAATCCAACTTTGAAACAATCAGATTTGAATTATTTATTTACTTGCCAGCCTTCTTCTTTTTCTTCTTTCCAGAAGATTCTTCACCAGCTGGTTTGGCTCCACGAGGAGTGCGATCCACTTTCTCCCCTGTTGAAAAAATTGCAAACAATTCTTCGTCGCTTATGGGCGCCTGCGCGGGTTGTTGTTGTTGTGGTGTCGCGGCAAGTTGGGCCAATTGTTTCGCTTCCATTTTTTTTCGTATTCTATCCTTCATTGCCTCTTGTTTCGTCATTCTATCCATTCTTTGTTGCATAGCATTTGTATCAAGCTTCGCGTTTCTACCTAATCCAGCAAGACCAGCAAGACCTGCCAAATCAGACAAATCCGGCATTCCTCCTCCCCCACCAGCTCCTCCCATTCCCATCCCCATTTTGCTCATCATCTCTTGAATATTTGGCATACCAGGCATGTTCTTCATTTTATTCAACATTTCACTGGCTTCAGACATCAATTCATTCTTGTTCAATTCACCTGAACGCATTCTAGAATCCAATTTGTCGCTAACACTTTTTACCATGTTCATTAACTTTCCAGGGTTCTTGAATAACTTTTGGAAAACGTCTTTTGCATCAGTAACGCCTTCCATATCTATATCCAAATTCTGAGCCTGTTCTTCGGCAATTTCTCGCGCCAAATCGCCCAACTTTCCTCCCAACATACTATTAATGTGACCATGAATATCTTCAGCAGAAGGCATATTCATTCCCTGTGTCGGGGCGTCAGAAGCTGATTCAGAGTTTTCATCTTGCTTGCCAATCCCCTCAAAAATACCTTGCATTCCTTCCAAGGTCTCCTCTAACTTGCTTTTAAATTCATCCTCATTGATTGCCTCAAATAATTTTTTCGTGTCTCCAAATGCCTCCTTATTATTAACGCTTCCAATTATGCAAATTAATACCATCTGCAAATACTTCCAAATCGTCTCTCGCGTTTTATCGCTAATGTCGCACTGCCACAAGTATTTGAAGCTTATCCCAGGCAAAAAATCCGTATTAACCGCAGAATCCTTGTCAAATATCTCTACTTTTTGATATAAAATGTCAAAAAATCTCTCGGGATAAATGCTAATGCAGTGATTAAAGAGGGATCTCATCTTTTCTTGGGCGTCGGCTAAAATAGCTGAATTTTTCTCGGCATTGTCGGGCATTTCATCAAAACACTTGGGCTTCCACCATTTATCAACAATAGGTTGATATTCGGGGAAGGTATTGGTGATGTCTAAAACAAAGTCCTTCATGATTTTGGCAAACTCTTCTGGGATTTCTCTCTGTTCCTCGCTCATTATCTATATGTTTGATATAAATTTATTTTTTTAAATCAAACTAAAATGAATTTATTATATAACCGACGCGTTTTTGTCTAAGCCATATTTTGATACAAAGTTGAAAGCTTTTTCAAATTTTGAATGTATTTCATAACCTTCTTTTGATCTTCGTCGGTCATCAGTTTAACAGGGTTTCTAAGTCTATCAATGGATTCTGTGATCTTTTCGGAATTTTCAGCATTAGTTAAATCATCGCTATAATCCTTATTAATAAAGAAACTAATGTCTCCGGAATCAATGACGGCTTCATATTTTTCAACAACATACTTGTGCCAAATCTTGATAATCATTTTGGGATTAGCCTTCCTAATTAAGGTAAAAGAATTCTTCGCGCTCAAAATGTCTGCATCATTTGGAAATACAGATATAATATCATTCACAAATTCCATAAAATGATCATTAAACGCGGTTAATATCGTTGAAGATTGCGACGCCATTTATTTATATCTGTAGTTAAATATTTTTTACTTTTTAAGTTATTTTAAAAAGAAATTTTCTTCTAATTGCTGATTATATTTGGCTTTTTGCTGTCATTTTTGAATAGTTGATGTTATATAACCCAGAAACGTATTGAAAAAGGTAGGTGTCTCTGTCTCCACCCGAGTAATTTGCCCAAGTTGTGTAATCGCTGCCAGAAATTGTTTTGTAATCGCATTAATATCCATTGTGTTTGACATAATATATATAATTTTTATTTATATTATAATTTATTGGGCTTCACTTGTTTCAGAATCAGGAACATTTTCTGTTTGCGCCTCTTGCACGCTTTCCAACTGCGTCGCTTCAGGAACGCTTTCTGTTTGCGCCTCAGGAACATTTTCTGTTTGTGCCTCTTGCACGCTTTCCAACTGCGTCGCTTCAGGAATGCTTTCTGTTTGCGTATCGGGCACGCTTTCTTTAACCTCAGGAATTGACGTGAACCCATAATGTTTTGCCACATACTCAACAATATAACCATCATGATTTGACCATTCGGCATAATCGGACCCGCTGAGAGTCAAGAATTCCGACTTAATCTCAACTTGATTTGAATCTAATAATCCTACTCTTAAAATGACGCTTGTAAATAATTCTACGCGTGCAATTTCCACTTTAAATGCCGTTGCAACTCTAACTATTTCAAAATTTTCAATGGCGACGATTGACATTTTTATAATGTATAATTATATTTTTTATTTTTACTTTAAACTTTTTCTTATTTTCTATTTTCTTCTTTCTTCTTTCTTCTTTCTTCTTTCTTCTTTCTTCTTTCTTCTTTCTTCTTTTCTTCTCTATTTTTTCGCAGACAAACTAGATATCTCCTGGTCTCGCATTTGTTGCAGCTTCTCAATGGTCATTTCTTGTCCACCTCCTCTACCTTGATTATAATCATGATCGTCGCTCGGCGTGCTAATTGAATCGCTATAATTCAACGGAACATAATTGTGCATTTGCCTCATTCCACCATTTCCCTTTGTATTCAATTCCTCTGAATCCATGTCTAAAAAACTGTAATTGTCGGATACAATATGCCCTCCTCCTAAAGAAAATGCCATAGGCTCCATATTATTGTTTGTGGCTTGACGAGTTATAACCTCTTGTTTTGGTTTCAAATGATTATAAATAGCGTCTCCATACAAAACCTGATAATTATTATTTAACAATAGTAGCGCTGGAACTTTGGTTACATTTTCGGGCATTACAATTTTTTGACCGTTTTCTAAAACTATGTAAATTTTATTGTCCTGGCCTTTAGTTCGCTTATCTATGCAAATAAAATGCAAGTCTTTGCTTGTTTGGCTTTTTGAAAGAGCTTGCAATAGTTTTTTTGAATGCTCGCAAAAATTACTATAATAGAGAATTGAACTCATTAATCTATATTAAGGTTATTGAAACTTCATTTTAACTCATTTAATAAAAAATTGATTAAATATATTAAATATTATTTGTTTAATATAGATACAATGAACCCGAGAATTGAAAAATCAACAGAAAACGGCGACATTCTTACGTTTACTTTGAGAGATGTAAACGTCAGTTTGGCAAACGGTCTGCGCAGAACTATTTTATCCGACATTCCGACAGTCGTCTTTAAAACATCTCCTCAAGAAGAGAACAAATGCAATATTCTTGTTAATACCACTCGGTTAAACAATGAGATTCTAAAACAACGCTTAAGTTGCATTCCCATTTATATTGACGATCTTAAAATGCCTCTTCAAAATTACATTGTAGAAGTAAATGTGGAGAATCTCACTGACACTATTATGTTTGTTACAACGGAGCATTTCAAGGTTAAGAATCTTACTACAAATCAATACTTGACGGAAGCCGACCAAAAAAAGATTTTCCCTGCAAATAGTTTGACTGGCTATTACATTGATTTTGCTAGACTTAGACCTAAAATTTCGGATGAGATCCCTGGCGAAAAGTTGCATTTCACTTGCGAGCTTACAATTGCAAATGCAAAACAAGACGGTATGTTCAATGTTGTCTCCACTTGCTCTTACGGTTTCACCCAAGACGACGATGCAATTGAAAAGGAGTTGGCAAAAAAGTCTCAAGAATGGCGCGACAAGGGCATGTCTAAAGAAGAAATTGCATTTGAAACAAAGAATTGGATTCTTCTTGATGGTCAGCGTGTTGTTAAGCGCGACAGTTTTGATTTTATCGTTCAAACTGTGGGAGCGTTTACGAATCAGACCATTGTTAAAACGGCTTGCAGCATTTTGATTGAAAAGCTAGACGCGTTGAATACGACCATTGATACAGACGAACTTAAAATGTTGCCATCTGATAACACAATTTCAAATTCATACGATGTCATTTTAGAAAACGAAGATTATACTATTGGAAAGGTCATTGAATATTTCTTGTACTCTAAATTTTACGAGGGAACCAGGTCGCTTTCATATTGCGGTTTTAAGAAGATGCACCCTCATGACACTGATAGCATTATCCGCATTGCTTATAAAGAGGACCTTGAAAAGATGGCAATTAAACAGAACTTGAAGGAATGCATTGCCGACGCGATTTCTGTTTATAAAAAGATCCAAGACAAGTTTTAACTACAATTTGCAAATGTGGTGCCAAATTAATACAATTTCTTTATGATTTTTTATACCTTTTCTCATTTCAAACGACGATAAAAAATTGATTATTTTTTTTTGACGAAAAGTAATCAATTAAAAACCAAACATGCCGATCTATTTTGGCTTTCCCGTTACGTGCCAAGAGGCGTTTCGCCTATTCAGTTTAGATTTTGAACAAGCAAAATGTGATATAATGCAAAAATATAATTTGAGAGAAAATATGTACATGGACTGCCATTTTGTAGAATGTGCAAATAACTTCTTAAAAAGCAAAAACCTGAAAATGAGAGTATTTTATACGGATAAGGGACAATGTATTGTTGGGTACAAAATAGAAAACCTCTCTGTTTTTGAAAGAAAATTCGTAAAAGTTAGTGAGTTTACAGATATGCTTGAGAAGTTGAAAACCGAATTTTGGTGTGAAATTCAGCTTACTCATTGTGAGGAAAATTTCAATAAGATTGTGTTAGAACATATGGAAGATGAACCCGAAATTGTTGAAGGTTTTGAAAATATTGAACCATATATTATTGAGTTTCACAATTAATTGTCATTTGAAATTAGAAAAAGTTTCAAACAAAAATACATTAATTACACATTAATTATAATATAGTTTTACAAGTTATTTCAAATATACAATGCAAAGATAGTGTGGAACATTGTTTTCGTCTTTATTCAATAACTTAAAATATCCAATTCTTTCAAATTCAAATACAACGTCTTCACCACACTCCAATGCATAGCGTTCAACAAATCCGTCGTGAATGTTTTTTATTAGTGGATTTTCAATATCTATGAATACAAATTTTGCCGGAACGGCGTGATTCACCGAAAGCCAATGAATTGTTGATTTAACAGATTTGTCTTTTTTCAAATTACATGCAGATACATGAACAACATTGTCTGTGACACCTTCATACTTCACAATATCATAGAACTTCAGTCTAACCATTTTATTTATCGGCGACAAACGATAGTAGTCCTCGTCGTGTTCCAGCTTGAAGTCATCTTTATCTAAATAGATTTCTCTACTTATTGTGGTAGTGTGACAAAACTCCGGTTTATTCGGAATATGCGGGTGATTGCAAATTTTTTCTTCATCAAGATTTGTAATGACGCATTTGATGGGGTTTATAACCGCAAAACATCTAATCGCAATGGGGTTGTAATGAGCAATAAGCAAATGATGAACGAGTTTCATAGAGACAACCGTTTTAGCCTTTCCAAGCCCTGAACATTTTGCAATGGATTTAATTATTTCCGGTGTATATCCACGATTGCGCATACCTCTCACAGTGAGTAAACGCGAATCGTCGTACCCGGATACCTCGCCATCATCAATTAATTTTTTAATATTTCTTTTGGAAAGAGTGTTGTTCTCAACGGTAAGTTTTCCAAACTCGTGCACATTTGCTGCGGGTAAGCTACAACCTAAGCTATTTAAAGTGGTTACACTCCAATAATATAAATCGCGCCTAATATAGAACTCTTCTGTGCAATATGATGTGGTTACATTTTCAAGCGCGTCTACTATCCCATGGCTATAATCATAGGATGGATAAATGCACCAAGTTTCACTTGTTTTAAAATGCGGAGAATAATTTATTCTGTAGGCAATTGGGTCTCTTAACGTATAATTGTTATTAGACATATCTATTTTTAAACGAAGAACTGCTTCACCAGAAGCATATTTCTTGTTTTTCATATTTTCAAACTCCATCAAATGAATATCTGGAGGCATACTTCTGTAAACATTTTCAGTTCCATTGAGTCTTTCATGTTTAATTACATCTGGCGCTGAAAAGTCAACATACGCATATCCATTTTTAATCAAAACGCACGCAAAATCAAACAATTTATCAAAATAGTCTGACGTATAGGTAATGACTCCAGGGTCATATCCAAGCCAAGTCATATCACGTATTATTTCGCTTACAAAAAGTTCGCGTTCAGTTGATGGATTTGTGTCATCTAATCTTAAATGACACAAATTCTCTTCTCCGTAATTTATCAACAATGATTTACAATGGCCAATGTGCAGATACCCATTGGGCTCTGGAGGAAACCTAGTTATTGTCGGCATTTTAGGGTTGGGTTGGTTTGGGTTGACACTAGAAATTCTAAAAAAAATAATCAATTTTTTATTTTTATTTTTATTTTTATTTTTTTTAATCTGTCGTTGAATCCACCTTGATAAAATCAACCCTGCGCGTTCTCAAACACGCATTCAATGAATACATCTGAAGAGATGGATGCAAATTATTCACATAGTTAATTACAACTGTATTATTGACATACTCGTTCTTCGGCTTCAACTCGTCAACAAACATTTTATGCAAGTGAAACATATGCGTTCTAAAATGGTCAGGGAATTCCTTCAAAGGTTTCTCCTTTTTTATATAACAACTAATATAGTTCTGATAAAGCGCAAACGTGAAATCGTGCAACTTATCGCGATAATAAGAAAACTCTTTTTTATTTTCCGGATAATACTTCAAAAAATCTCCAACCTTTCCATCCTTTCGCAAATTCAAATACTGGTACTGCACCTTGGGTTGATTTCCGCGCAAATGTCTAACGTATTCGTAGACAGGATTTCTCATCTTACAACGCTCCAACGTGGTCTTATTTTTAATTACAACTCCTAAAATGTCGTACGGCGAGTTCATGCTAGCAAATTCATTCTTTAAATCTTCGTAATTAGACCAAGAATCGTATATTTTCGGAAATTTAACACTCACATTATCCCAAGCTCCTCCATTTTTAACAAAGTTAATATCATGCGAAATAATGTTTACAGTTCCATCCGCCGTATTAATAATCTCATACACTTCCACCAGATAAAGTTGCGTAGTTTTAAAAGGAACTACGATGCGATTGTCCGGATGCTGCAGAACAAAACTATAACAATATGCGGGATTTAGTCTGTTCAGCTCTAGATTATTATTTTGAGCGGCCTCTAAAAACATCTCGCGGAAAGTCTTGGCGTTTTTCTTCGTCTTATAGAAACAAACCTCGCCGCCAACTGTGTTGCGCGTTGCAAACTCCCAAGACCCGGATAACCCGGAAGTTTTATCCCAAAATACGTTAATCATAGTCCCTTCAACAAATTCCTGAGCAATTATGTGGTCGGTCTTTTCAGGGTTATTATTAATAAATGTCTCTTGAGAGAATGATTTAGGTGGTGAAAAACTTGAGACATGATTCTCTGAATCAACGACTATTGATCGCAATAGCCCGACAGAAGAAACAATATCAGCGCAAAGATTTTCCTTATCGTAGCGAATTATCCTATATCTATTATTATTTTTAGTAATATATGTAGTCACATTGAATTTTGCAGAACCGTTGTCGTACGATTCATTTAGTAGCATATCCTTGAATCCAGGAATTTCTCCCAACTTATAAACGGCCGGTTGCATTGCACAATGGTATGGTAAATAATTAAAATATATCTTTAAACCCTTCAAGATTTTACATATTTCATTTGATTTCATTTGATTTCATTTCGGTTGACATAATGATAAAAATTTCTATTATAAATATAGGAACAATTATGTCATCATCGCAAAATGTTGAAGAAAATAAAGATGAACCGAAAGAGGTTCCTGAAAAAACATCAGTTGATCTTCAGTTATCAGACGTTATTCGTTTTGAGGCGCCTTCAAATAAAATATTAGACAACAACACATTTATTATTGAATATATAGACAAAAACGCAATTAAATTGGTAAATGTAGACGATTTAACAGAACTAAAATTAAAAATTAGTGCGGATGGCATATTAGGCGATGGTTCAATTACAGCAATTTCTCTCATTGACCGCAATGAGAATGCAGGATATGCTCGCCAAAATGGTCTTCTGCCAGGAACATGGGTTGACATTCTTTTTGGCGGGGATACACCAGTTATCATTACCGGAGAAATTACTAATTTGGAAGAGGATATGATTGAAATTAAGTCTTATCCAGAAGGTGATACTCTTTACATTAATTTTGGTTATAAAGGAATCCCTCAAGATTTACCCATTGAAACTTTTACCATTAGAGAGAAACCAGAGAAAAAACGCGAACAAGAATCGCAACCGCAACGAGAAACAATATCCGAAATAGACGAGCTTGAAGAATCTGAATTAGAAAACAAGGAAACTACTTATAATTTGCCAGCAAAGGAAATTAAAGACACCATTCGCGAATTCTTTGTTCGCGCCGATGAAATTAAAATCGGTCAAGAATTAGCGGCAATTACTCAGTTGGTTGATGTTGAAGAATCTCAACAACGCTACAACATTCTCTCGCAGACGGATGATTTGTTGAATGAGTTATTGTCCAATGTTCCCAACACTCAACGAACTAGCTCTGTTTTGAATAACATTCACACTATGATTGAACGTTTTAAGCAGTTGCGCGTTGAATTTTCCAATCTAGATGAAAACGGCAATGTCATTGGCCCCATTGTTAAAACTGTTAATTGGAAACCATTGGCTACAAACTTGTTGACGTTTAAAACTTTATTATACTGGCTTGTCCCCGTTGCAAAAAATGTGAAAAAGGTTTATAACATCAGCTCAAAAGAAGACGCCGAAGAAATATTGGATATTGTTCCACTTTCTATTGATGAAGATGTGTCAGAAATGAAAACCATTTTTGATCGTTATAGATCCAATGACACTCCATCAGAACAAAACAAATATTTCAACCTAATCGCAGAGCTTAACCCTTATTTGACACCATTTAATGAGCCAAACTCAGAAACCTCGTTTGACGTTATTAATAGTGTATCTATTTCAAATGATCTTAGCGCAATTATTGACAACTTGAGCGATTTTAATTCTTCCATCGTTGAGAATGATATTATTAAAACAAAAAAGTTTGTCATGCAGCGTTACAATTTGGGAGTTAGCAGATTAGATGCGACGCAAATAACTGGCAAAAAGATGATTTCGCATCGTGTAAATATAACTCAGCCCGACGTTCTTGAATTGAAATCCATAGTAACTCTTCCAGAGCCAACTGTTCGCTTCTCTCACATTAATCTTCCAGCAACAAGCATTTATGAAAAAGCGAATTTAAATGACACCTTCGTAAATTACTGGCAACTTCTTAACGAAAATACAAGCGTCAACCGAGTTAACATTGATAATTTGGAAGAAGGTGTTGAGGCCTCTGAGAGAACATTCGTCAACAACATTAAAAATTACATTCTTATCAAAAACGAAGAAACGGATAAAATGCCGAATTATGAGATATACAAGAGGTTTTTACAGAAAATAGTTCCAAAAACTCGTGTTTTATTCAATTTAATGAAAAAATACATTCACGGCAAGCTTTCTCTCCACGATATTGTTGGATATTTGGAGCCTTTCTTGGTTTATTCAGACGATTTGACTTTTATGCAATATAAAGACATCAACTTGTTTTTACAAGAAAAAATATCAGAACAGTACAAACAGTTTAAGGAAAAAGAGCGCGAGTTTTCCACATTGAAGAAACGTGCCATGAACATTGGATTAAAAGCGAATGATTCCAAAATTGTCGGATTATTAACGGAAAAACAAAGTCAGAATGAAGTTTTACATAGTTACGACTACGATTCCAGCGATTTGCGCTTGACAAATTCAGAGATTCTTTGGAAAATGACTGCATCCGATTATTCAAAACTTTTCAATGACTCTCTCGCATTGGCGAATATGGGAACGATGATGCCAGAAAATATTAGTTCTATCATTGAAAACATTGAAAGAGAGAAGAACAAGCTTGAAGAAGACATTAAAGACGATGAAAAAGACAATAAATGCTTAACCATTGTCGTTGCAAAACAATATAAAACTCTTGAAGAAATCGCTGGCGACAATGACAAGATTACTTATTTTGATAAAAAGTACGACGATACTGCGTACGGAATTTTGGACGACTATCAAAAAGAACAGATTTCAATGGAGCCCGATAGATTCAATGAATTCTTAATTCAGAAACTTGTCGGAAAAAATAAGATACGACCAGAAGACGCGCCTTATATGGCGGAAACGTTAATAACTGGAATGAAACGCGTTGTTGACGGAAATTTCGCTATTATGTATGACTTGGCTCAAGACAAGCTTCTTTACTTTAAGAGAACTCATAACAGATGGCAACCCGATACAACGATTGACGAAAAAACGGCAGCGGCAAATCAATCATTGTTGTGCGATTTCCAAAAAGATTGTATGGAAGTTGACAAAAAATATAAGGCTATTTGCGAAACGCAGGATTTAAATAAAAAGCACATAACTGAAAATGCTCTCAAGGAAATTGTTAGTCAGTTTGACAAAAAATACGAGATGTCAAAAGATAAGCTTAGCGCGCTCTTGAACTCTAATTACGAATACGAATTGAGCATTATGGAAAAACTTCACAACATTTGGCACTCGCGGGTTTTTAAGTACAATGCTCAACAATTTAAACTCGGCATTGGCAATGACGATTTTGACAAAGAAACCGTTTTTTCGCCTTATTCTAAGCTAAGAGACATTATATTGGGTCAAACAAACATGTCTAAGAGACAAAATTATATTGTAAGGTTCGCCATTCGTTTTACGAGAGAACCCACTGCAGAAGAAGCTAGTTCTGAAGATGGAATCCACTGGAGATATTGCATTAAAACCGGCGTTAAATTGTTGCCAGCCTTTTTATATAAATTAGCTGTTTGTTGGGTTGAACACCCAGATGATTATTTGCGTGTTATTGACGAAGTTATTAAAGACTGTGGTAAAAAAAGCGACGATGGTGATTCTTGGGTTGATGAATACAGTGGTTACGTTATTCGCGCGATTGATTTTGACATTGACGAAGGTTATGAAGAAGGGTACAAGGTTAAAACTCGTGAAGTTATGGAGCAAGATTTGGGCGACGCGATTCTCGGCGCTTCGGGAAAACCTGTAGTAAAAAAATACACAACGCCCGAAACAAAAATGATGTCTAATATTATTAATGCATTGGCGGAACACATGGGAATTTACATAGAAGACCAGAAGGAATTCATTATTAAAATAGCATTGGAAACAATCCAAGGAGGCGCTCTTGTTTCTGAAGAAGATCATAAAACGCGCGTTGAGGAGGCCGCTAAAAAGGGCAAAAAACTCCCACCTTATATTGCAGTTTACAACAGCACCATCTTATATCTCACGTTAGGCGCTTATATTATAGGAGTTCAAACAGCGATTCCTTCTATTAAAACGCGCAAGACTTTTCCAGGATGCGTAAGATCATTTACAGGTTACCCATTTGAAGGCTCTGGAGATCTTTCTTCCGTTCAGTATTTATCGTGCGTCGCGCATCACCTTCGCAATTCATCGCATCCTTGGTCTGCTTTGATGAAAGTGAAAGATTCCGCTATTTCTGACAAAATTAAAGCGTTTATTGACACGTATTACATTAATAATTCCGATGTAGCCCAAAAGTTCAAGAATAAATTGGAATACTTGTTGGCGACGCCTGAAGAAGACATTCCTTCAGAATATGCATTAAATAAATGGACGCAGTTCTTGCCTCCTCTAGTTCCATTCAAACTTAAACCGATTTCCAATATCTCAGAAGAGTTCAAAAAGGAATGCCTTCGCAATTTTAAGAGTGGCGCTACTTGCCAAAGAGAGAAAATCTTAGTTATTAAATCAAAAATCATATTTTTCTCTTTCGCCCTTCAGGAATTAATCCAAAAGGTTGTTGATAGAAAGAAATTACTCTTAACAAACTCGGCGAAAGAACCATTCTTGGAAAACTCTTGCTGCAGTGAACGCGGTGGAATCAGCACGATTAAATATTTTATTGAAGAGGAGCCCGAAATAGTTGTTTATAACAAGATCGTGAAAGACTTGACGAATATAATTGAGGATATTGATGCTGTAACCAAGGCGCCTTTCTTCTTCTGCAGAGAGAATTCAAAGAACATTTATGCTCCATTAAGCGACCAATTCAACGACGAAACCATTTATCGTTCTTTCATTAAATTTTGCAGATTCAATTCAATTATTCCAATTAGCCCAGAATTAGATGCTATTTGCGGTGGAAAACCAGAGCACTTTTCTAAATCCGATTCTATCAGCGAAAAAATTAGAAAACTAAAGCAAGATGGTAAAAACTACAACAACGAATCTTTGTTGAGATTATTACAATTTGTTGATAGGAAAAACATAGTAAATGTGAATGTTGATAGCCCAGCGACAACTCAAATACAAAAAATGCGCAACATCCTTGAAGACATGGATAAGGAAGACAACGACGAAAAATCTGGTGCGGAAATTGTGCCCAAAGAATTGAGGAAAAAGATTGACTCCGCGTTAGACACGTTTGATATCGCTGTTACCGAAGACACTGAAGAAATGCGCTCTCTTAAAAATTATTTGGCTCGCGTTAACAGTGAAGTGAAGACAGAAATATATGATTTTATTAGCAAAAATAGCGGAGCTACAAAACGAAATCTTAGCGACGTAAAAGCCCTTTTAAATACATTCATGAAATGGGGTGAATGCTCCGAAGACGCTCGTAAAAACTCTATTTCCGACGAAAGCACCTATAACAATATCCAATTCGTTAAAAACTATATACACCAATTATTGGATGTATTGCCAGACACAATAATAAATAAAGTGGATTTCCAAAACGCGGTCAGTTTACCGAAGTATTGGAATTTATCTCAAAAGCACAACTCCGACATTAAAAATGTCATCGGAGAATATTATAAAGTGTTGAGACCATTCTACGACGACAAAACAGTCGCAAACATTTTAAGAAAGATTCCCGAGGTTTCTAAGAATTTAATGAGCCTCTCGTTGGATACGCCTTATATGACTGAAATTAAATACAAAGGCACAGATACATACGCCGTTTTTGACAAGAGAACTAGCGAACTCTTATTTGAGAATTATTTCTTGCAAACTCTCAACGCCTATAAAAACTTGGCAGAGGATAAAAATATGCTTGTAGTTAATGCCCCGAGCGACGAAGAAGACAGAGATATTGCTCTTACCATAGAAAACATGGAAGATGAAGAGTTGCATTTGTCATCCAAGTCAACGCCCACTCTTCTTCTTGGCAATATCAAAGACATGAAAATCCGTGTCTCCAAATTGCTAGTCGCTTATCTCACCATAATGTCTAATCACAAGGATATTGTGGATCTCAGTTACGACAAAATAATGGAGGTCGTGTTTAAAAGCAAGGAAAGAGAGAAGGACACGTTTACTGACAGACTTCAAGCGATGACCGACGAGGAGCGCGACGCCGACACCATTTTGAAGATAAATAAGTTGGGCGTTTGGAGCAAGGGTCTGCAAAAGGGTCTTACTACCTACGTTAAAGAAACATACGACGAAGAGCGCGATTATATGGAAAAAATCGCGGAGATTGAAACGTCGCTTAGAAAGAAGAAGAATGTGACAGACGGAAACATCAACCAATTCTTGGAAGATTATATGGAAGAAACCGACGCAGCAGAGGCCATTGATAAGGAAGAAAATGATATCGCTTGGTTCGCCGGCGACGACGCAGGAGAAGACTATTTTGGTGCGGAACAAGACAACGAAGATTGGCAAGAACGAGACTAACTGAAAAAAAGGCACTACGCCCGATTAAATAATTTGATAAAAATATATCTAATTATTATACATATATAGTAAACAACATGAATTCAATGTATAGATCCTATATTTCAAAAAATGTAACGCTTGTTAGCATTCTTCTATTTTTAGCGGTTTTTGTTACGATCCAAATTGGCAAACCCGCATTTTTATACAAAGACGATGGAAGCATCCGAGATTTTGGCATTGGTTATCGTAATAAGACTATTCTTCCTGTTTGGCTTTTAGCTATTGTTTTGGGCATTCTCTCTTACTTGTTCGTCTTGTATTATTTATCAAGACACTCCATGTTTTAACGTATAACATACACGAACTATAATGTGTATGTTATTCATATTCACATAATATAAAATATCATTCTTTTAATACGTGTAGATTTTTGAATTTTGTTTATCGGTCGCAGCGTTTATTTTTGATTCCGTCTTTAAGTATTGTTCTTGGTTTTGTTGCATTGTAGCTACATCTTGGCTGCAAGGTCTGCTCATAATGTTGTATTGAGTAATAGAGATCAATAATATCGCGGTGTAAATATACCAGAGCGCTTCTCCTACGTTATCTCTCATAACAACAACGTCTAATAATTGTTGCTTCATTTCCGGCGCACCCACTTGGTATTGTTCCTTCATTAACGGAACCAACATCGCCCAATATTCCATGAAATTTGACGGAACTATCTGATTTATCAAGATAGACATATTTCCGCTTAATTTGACAATGGCTTCAGCAGCGCTCTTGAGGCTGTTTATTTTTTCCGGTTCCGCACCCGTTGTCGCCGCGGAGTTTATCGCTTGATTGAGATCAGTATTCACCAATAATTCGGATAAAATGTTATTGGCCGAGTTTGACACAGCAAAATAACCAATCACGTTTGAAAATGCCGATTTAAACCCGGGAAACATCATTAGAGCAGCGATTACGCCTCCAAAAATAAATATCCAAGGAATCAATGTCATCAAGAATGCCGAGCCGATGTTTTGCAATAAACTACCCCCGCATTTATTCACCATTACGCTCGCATTAACGGCGACTTGGGTCAAAACAATAAACAAAAAATAAATAAACAGAGACGTGTTGTTGCTGCTACTATAAGCCGCGTATTCTGATCCAGTCGGGTCGTCAAATGCAGACGCGTTAAGCTTAGGTTTTAAGGCCAAATAATATAATAATGTTATGACTACAAAAATTAATAGAGAAAAAAAAGAACTGTCCATATAGTTATTGTGTATAATTTTTTTAGTTATTATACATTATTATATTAATTGTTAGGCGATAATAAATATGAACATTGATAGTTTTACTAAACCTACTTTAATAGAGCCTGGAGTAAAATACTTTTTAAGCGAAACTTTAAAGCAGTGTAGAATTTTTAAAAATACTTACAACAACATGTTAATTAACATTTCTCTCGGGATCGGATTTTTGGTCATTTTAGGCATAATTCTTTTTTTCAAGTATAAAGGAAAACTGACGCCGGTTGAAAAAGACATGAAAAATAGACAAAAACAACAATATATTTTATCTAAGATTCAGAATTTTCAAGAATCTAAACAACGTGCTAGCCAGCAGCTTATTACAGGGTTGCCTCATTGGGATACTGAATATGATGTAATTCACCGAAAAATTAATGGGAAACAAGTTTATCAATAGAAAACCGAAAATAGAAAATGGAAAATAGGAAAATAGAAAACTGTAAAATACAAATTATAATATATAATTATACTTATACATTATAAGAAGGATGAATAAAAATGAAGAAGAAGAAAAACGCGACGCAGAAAAACGCAAATTTGTTGACAGTTTGAATCAATATTTTAGATACAAAGACAAATACGAAGAACTTATTAAAAAAGAGAAAAACACAATTGTCAAAATGGCCGGTCTAAGTTGGGGCGAAAAGAGATCAGAGTTCGCAAAAATTAAGCCTAAATGCATTAATTGCAAGCGACCTGTTGGCTCCATCTTTTCCACTAAAGTTGACGGAGACGGGAGACATGCTATTGCCATTTGCGGAGATAGGAAAAACCCATGCCCTTTCAACATTAATATTAACTTGGGTTTAGTTGAAAATATACGCGACAACCTTGAAAGCGACGAAAACTCGCTCAATGAATATAAAAGAGAAGTCATCGTTGATAAAAACGACTTATTGTTTGGCTACATTAACGCTGAAGAAGCTGTGGAACGATTTGATAAAATTAAGGAGAAGGTTACCGAGTTTACCAAGGTCTATGAATTCACGCTTCAAACTTATTTAAATGTTGTTGATAATGAAGAAAAAAAGGCTGAACTTAAAACTTTGCAACTTGAATTTTACAACAATTTGGATAATTTCAATTCAATGGTAAACCAATACAATTCTACGCAAAACACTCAGCTCATTGTTGATGCCGTTGATTTATACGTGAATACGATGAACCCTCGCGCTAATGAAATAATGAAAAAAAAATACGCTTATAACAATGTTGAGTACAATGAAGACGATAACACATTTCATTTAATTCAAACGCCCATTACCGCTGAAAATTTGGAATGGGATCTCGCCGACAATGGTCAAAAGGTAATGTCATTTAAAACCGGGGTGGAACAAGAGTCGTCAAAAAAGAGGGCGGTGAAAAACGTTGCATTTTCTCCTGCTATTCCTAGCATTAAATCAAAAAATCGCGATGAAGAAGGAGAAGACAATGATTCAAAATTCAAATTGAAACCTCAACTACGAATTCAAGAAGAATCAGAATCAGAATCAGAATCAGAATCAGATTTGGAATCGGAAGAGGGGTCTGATTTGGGATCGGAATCTGACAACGAATCTGAAACTCAAGAGAGAAGACCATTGCCAAAAATAAGAATACATCCGAATTTGCTTTCAGACGGGTCAATTGCTGCAACGGAAGCCAATCGCCTCAAGTACAAAATAGAACTTGTAAAAGGTGAGTTAATTGCAACAGATCCACAAACAGGTGAAACTTACAAAGTTATCGCAGGTCAATAGCTAAATCCATGGTTCAAAATAAATAAATCTTGGAAAAATAATATGCGCAATAAGTATAAAGCATGATTTCAAAATTTATTAATATTCCAGTATTTATTATTAGTTTAGCGATTGGTCTCTTTTTTGTCTATATTTGGGGCCCAGAATTAAAAACAATATATGTTTATCCCACTCCTGAAAATACTGGAAAGGTTCAATATAAAGATAACGCGGACAATTGCTTCGTTTATGAAGCGAGCGAAGTTGCGTGCCCAGCGGATGAATCCAAGATAAAAACTGTGCCAGTTCAAAACGGGCAAAGCGATGATGGGTTGCAATAATGGAATTTATATATATTATATTATTATTACCTATATAATATATAAATGCATTTGGGGAAATTTTTTCACACGGAAAGCGGCAAATATCTAATGTCTATTATATTGGGTTTTGGTCTAGCGACATTATTTAGAAGTGCTTGCAAGGGCAAAAACTGTTTAATTATGAAAGCTCCTCCATTAGATGATATTAAAGACAAGGTTTATAAGCACGAAGATAAATGTTATAAATTTAAACCAGTTACAACAAAATGCGATGCCAATAAGAAAAACGTGGATATGCAATAACACTTTTAAAAAAGTACCACAGGTAGAACCCATTTTGTGATACTTTTCTAAAAAGTATCTTTGCGATTCTTTTCTGAAAGTATCTTCTTTATACTAATTATATGTCTTCTGATACAACTAGTATAATGGATCTACCAACTGACCCCACGGGTGGTGGCAGCATTGGTGGAAATGTATCCCTCTCTGTAAATGAAAAAATAGCACCCAATCAACACACCGTCGGCGGGCCGGGAGGGGTTTCTTTAGACCAAACTACGATAAATCAAATCGTGAGTGGTTTACAGCAAGCCAGTTCCACTGGAGCAACTCAACTTCAGTCTAGAGATATTCCTCGTAACACTGAAAATATATCCCAGGATCCTCAAGTTCAGCCCAATTATATACCACCACCAGCATCTAATGCCGATTATATCACAGAAGAAGATGAAAATGAAGATATCATTAAAAACTACAATAAAAACGCGCAATATGGAGATAGTTTGGATCAACTTTACGACGAGATTCAAATCCCATTATTAATTGCGGTTTTGTATTTTTTATTTCAATTGCCCATTTTTAGACGTTATTTGTATAAGTTTTTCCCTGCGTTGTTTTCAAAAGATGGAAACGTAAATTTATACGGGTTTTTATTCACGAGTGCTCTATTTGGAATGTTATATTACACGTTGTCAAAAGTTATGACACATTTCAGTAAATTCTAAGATTAACGTCACGTTTTTAGTTGGTTGTCGGATACACATTCATTGGCACAACCGTTTTTAAGTTTTGTTTTTTGTATCCAAATGCATAATACAAAACGCTGTCTAGAAAAGACAATGGTTTTATTGTGGCACCAACAATTATGCAACGCATTAGTTTTTCCTCGTCAAAAATAGCATTAGTCAAATTGGCGTTTGTGAAATTTGTTGTTGGGTCTAGTCGTGCATTATATAGATTCACGTAAGATAAATTAGCGCCTTCAAAGTTTGTCTTGTATAATTTTGCGTTGCCAAGATTCGCGCCTCTTAAATCAGCTCCTGAAAAATTTACATAAATTAAATTTGTGTGCGACAAATTCGCGCTTGTCAAGTTCGCATTATTCATCATTGATCCTTGTAAATTTGCATATTGAAAATTCGTTTTTTTTAGATTGGCGTTTCTCATTTTTGACCCATTGATTTGCATGCGGGAAAAATTAGTATGCGACAAGTCAACGTCTTGCATAAAACTAACACTGACCTTTTTACTCTTAATTAATCTTCTCAGTTTTCTTCTTTTTAAATAAGCGGACACTTGTTCAAACATTTTTTGCAATGGTTTTTCATTATATATGTAGCATCATCTTTATATTCTTTTTTCGGATTGGGTTTACAGATAAATGTTAAAAAGAAAAATTGAAGAGAAAAATATATAAAAATAGCAAGACACATAAAATAACCACTAATCGCAGTAAATGCCAAATTCGGATATAACGAGAGTATTAGACGAAATTAAAAATAACAAGCGATTTGAACGATTTAGGCTAGCCAATGTTATTGCTCACGTTGCTGTCATTGTTTATAGAGGAAAAATAATTGCAAGTGCAGTGAATCGCATTGGTTATCGCAGAGAAGATAGTCAGAGTTATTACAACACTTATTTGCACACAGATAGGAATATGCACGCTGAAGAAAATGTTGTTAGAACCTTGGGGAATTATAATAGAATGAAAGACGCTGATATGTATATTATGCGTTTCGGCCGCGGGCAGAATAATGGGGGCTACGTAAACTCTAAACCTTGCGCAAAATGCGAGTGCTTCTTGAATAAATGTATGAGAGAATATAAACTGAAGCGCGTATTTTATACATCGTAACATTTACCGAAAATGTATTAAACCTTATTTTGGATTTAATATATTTGATACGCGAAATTTATGATGCGATTTGATTTAGCTGATGTATTACAAACAACATTTAATGATTCTGTAAAAATTTCTCTCTTTCAAAGAATGAAAACTGGAAACCCGTTGATTGACGCCATTTTTTCAACACTCGGGTTTGTTTTTTTTAGTTATGCGGTTAAGCTACTTTATGATCACGACGTTCTTAATCGGCCGTGGAACATAGATATTTGCGACACTGTGCGATCACTATTTTTTAAGAAATATTCAATCACGTATGAAGGCAAAAGATGTTCTAGTGTTGGCACTTACAACCTTTATCCAGTAGTTTCGTCTTGTTTTACAGACGCATTTAAAGCTCTATGGGAAGACATTTTGGGTACTATGGACGACAATGAAACGATTCGTGAATTAAAAGAGCTTTATACAACAATGGATAAATTTCGCGATAAAGACGACGACGATGATGACAATGATATGTACATAGTATCTCAAAAAAAGCCGTTTTTATATAAAGCCGACCTCAAGATATATGCCATTGCAGACTTTTATACCGAAGATTCTGGCGGCAGTGAAAAAGAAAAACAAACAACCAAAACGGATAAAATTACATTGACGCTTTATTCATACGAAACGAATACATCTGGCATTAAGAATTACGTTAACAAATTGAAAGATAAATATATAAAAGCCATTGAAGAAAGTCGTAATAGCCAAAAATTTGTTTATACTTTAGTAAAAACCAAATACGAGGATTATAAATATGAATGCTGGAGTGAATATCCTTTTGATAGCACTCGCACCTTTAAAAATATGTTCTTTGAAAACCAAGAACAAGTTATAAGTAAAATTCAGTTCTTTCTTGACAATAAAGAGTGGTATTATGAAATGGGAATACCTTATTCGCTTGGGATTGGGTTGCATGGACCACCGGGAACCGGAAAAACTTCTTTTTTCAAATGTTTGGCGAATATGACTGGGCGTCACATTGTTATTCTATCGTTGAAGCTTATTAAAACAAAGAGACAACTGGACGACTTCTTTTTTGAGGATAGATATAACTCTAATAATAAGGTTCATAGCGTGGGGTTTGATAAAAAGATTATCATTATTGAGGATATAGATTGTCTTGGTGATATTGTATGGAGGAGAGAAGATGCCAAGGATGCGAACGGAAAAAAGAATGGAAAGAAATTAAATTTGAACGCGTTGTCGCCTTCTTCAAAAGTGAACGTGGCGGATGTGATTCAAACTTTTGTTGAAGCAAATGAAGAACAAAACAAGCTTTTGACCGCTGTAACAAAAACCACGGAAGATGATCCGATTACATTGGACGATATTCTGAATCTATGGGATGGTCTTAAAGAGACGCCAGGAAGAATCCTAGGTATTAGCAGCAATCATTACGACAAGTTGGACCCTGCATTGATACGACCAGGTCGCATTGATATTACTTTGAAACTTGATAATGCGAGTCATAATATCATTCGTAAAATGTATAAAAGATATTATAATGCGGGCGTTGACGAGAGAAAACTTAAAAAGATAAAAGATAAATTCTATTCTCCCGCTGAAATTATAAATTGTTACGTTATGAATAAGAATGATCCCACCGAATTTATCGCGAGGTTACAAAGAAACGAGAAATTCTAGTTTCGGCATATTTAGATATACTGTGTTGGGTCAAAATTGCACCTGAAGCAATCTTGATGAAAGTTGAATTGCCCACCGTGTTCATAATGCGTTTTTCCGTCTTCCACCGCGTACATTGGATAAACTAACGCTCTATTTCCTTCTTTTGTAATCGCCCAATCTGAGCAAAAAGGCGTTAAATTTAATTCGGGGTTCAACGATTGAACTGCGTATCCGTCGTAATATTTGTCTATTAAAGCCTTGGCGTGAGTGCGAGACAACATGTACATCTGAGCGCCCCACAAATCATTTGGGTAGTTGTGATATTTGCGAGGCCTCTCTCTCTGGTTTTCTGGAGGAAACACGTGCTTGTCATGAAATCCATAATGATGGCTTTCTACCCCATAATAAGTGAGAAATCCCAATAATAATAAATCTAAATTCATCTCTTTGAAATCAGCAATAAGCGCAGGAACATCGTTAGCCAAATCCTTATCTATGTATATATCATCTTCGCAGAAAATGCCGTATTCTTTATCGGATTCAGTGACAAATTTATATATCATGTCAAAATGACCATAAGTGTAAGACCATGTCTTCTTCTCAAACGCATGGGTTTCCGCTGGAACGCTTATTCTAGGGTCGTCAAACCCAACGCCATCGTAAAAGTTCACATCAATATTTAACTTGGCAAACCTTTCGGCTATTGCAGTTTTTCTCTCTTCATTTTTGTAAGACAAACAATAAAAGGCGCATAAGTCATTTGCAGGATTTGACATAAATATAAGAATTTTAAGTCTTTATATTTATTTCAACGTTCGTTATAATTCGGTATATTTGTTGTTCAAAGATGTATAATAGCCGACCAAATTTAAAAATGCATCTTATAAAAAGTTATATCCAAAATTTGATGTTGAATTTACCGAAAAAAAACAACAACAAACCCAACAACAAAAACAAAACCACAATAGAAGAGATAAACGTGGTATTAGACGGAGGAATATTTAACGGAAGCTATTTAACCGGCGCCCTCTATTTTCTCAAAGAGATGGAGAAACAAAATTATGTGCGAATCAATAAGATTTCTTGTTGTAGTATTAGCTCGGTTTGCGCTCTCCTTTATTATGTAGACGCGCTGGATTTAATGACCGAAATGTATAATATAATTCTAAAACAATTTAAAGAGCGCCACAACTTGAACGCCATTGACGCATGTTTTGATAAGATTCGCGAGAGAATTTCGTCTGGTGGGGTACTTTGCGATAGTTTAAAAAATCGGTTATTTATATCTTATTATGACGTTAAAAAGGGCAAAAAGATTGTTATGCGGAAATATAGGAACATTGACGAAGTTTTTGAAACTATTAGAAAATCGTGTTTCGTTCCTTTTGTTGTAGATGGAAATATGTTGCATAAAAAACGTTTTTTTGACGGAATAAACCCTTATATTTTTCCGGCGGAAACTAATAGGAAGACCTTATATATTGATTTGTTTGGTGCGGATAAAATAGGTCATTTATTCTGCGTCAAAAATGAAAAAACGAATTTTCATCGCATATTGGCAGGGGTCTTAGACATTCACTTATTTTATATTAAACAATGCGCCGGAACTCAGATGTGCAGTTATGTGAATAATTGGTCTTTATATAATACATTTCGCAACCGAGTTTTAAAATGGTTCGTTGAAAAGTGTTTGGTTTATATAATTTATTTTATTGTGTATTTGAAGAGCTTTGTTCCCGATGAGGCTAGTGGGCATATTATTTTTAAAGTTTTATCAAAAATAATAAAAGATTTATACATAGTTTTGCTTGAAAATTATTGTTTTTAGATAAATAGGCCGCCTCGGCCTCGTTTTTTCGTACTAGTGTTTCTTGTTTTAGTTGATTTTTTTGTTTTTTTTAGTTTTATTGTTTTTGTTTTTCTATTGGCGGATTGTTTTTTTTCCTTTTTATCCATTTCGTCCGCTGGTCTATATCTTAAAAACCACTCTTCGTACTCGGAATCCTGCTTTTTCTTGTGCTCTTTTAATTCTTTAAACTTTTCCGCCTTTTCTGCGCGCATTTCCTCCACGGTTTCTTGATGACCATAGCAGCTTATGCTAAACCTTCGTAAAAGGCCCTTTTGTTGTAGACGATTTTTCTGTTGAACCTCAAATAAGAACTGAGCCATGCAAACGATTCTCTCTGTATCGTAATAGTTGCGATCTGAATATAAAAATGCGAGATAGAAACTCAACATGGTGTCAATTGTTGCTATTTTCACGGGTTGTTTATCAACCGTTATTATATTATAACTATGGCACGCAATGGGCTTATAAATAAAGGCAATTGTGTCGGCGCCTATCAGCAGTTGATAATGAGGCGCAACAATTTCGCCAATTTCTTTTCGCTTTATTATCTTAACATTTTTGAACCCTTCATCGTTAAGACGCTCCTTTAAAATTTCAGCCGTCTTTTTGGGGTCTTCGGATAAAACATCAAAATCGGGAATCTTTTCTAGCTTGTCGTGTAAACGCTTTGGCATATAATGCAAATAGAGAGAAATCGCGTATCCGCCAAAAAACACAACGCCTTGGTTAATAAACGAGTTTCTCACAGTTTCAAATATTTTATCCTCGTCTTCTTTCTTTACCATTTCTCTTTGGAATGGCTCTAATTCGTCGCAATGCTGAGATTTCAATGGGTAGTTTTTGTTGAGCAACGTTAAACGCTTTAATACCTTTTCCCATCTACTTACATCTCCCGCAGGGCGAGAAAGTTCTAAATACATTGACATTCTAAGGTAATTGGGGGGCGCGTATAAGATTCCATCCACCTTTATCGCTTCTTGCTTAACATATTTGTATATCTCTTTGTGTAAAAACGTTATATCAGCAACTGGTATAAAATTCACAAAGACCTTATATGTGCCTTTGTGTTGACCAGACTTGGCTTCAACTTCTAAAAACCCGGCTTTCACATAATCGTCTGTTAGCTCTTTGCTATCTTTTAACGCGTTGGGAGAGAAAAAATCGTAGTCGGGTATTTCCACTTCGGTGTTATAAAACTGATCCTGCTTCGGCAAAATATTGTTTATCGCTGTGCCTCCATAACATATCACTTTCTTACGTCTAATGAAATTCTCAACAATATTGATAATCTTTTTAACTTCTCCTGAATTTGCGACGGCTCTTCCGGATCTTTCCTCGGCTTTATCCACTGCCGCTCTTAATATTGCCAATTCGCATTCCTGGAAATCCATTGATTTATCGCATATATTTTTCATTTGTCTTGTGTCTTATATTATTCGGAGAAAAATATAAGATAAATAGAAAAAGAAATGGAAAATAGAAAAAGAAATAGAGAATAATAGAAAATAATAGAGAATAGAAAAAATAAAATTGAAAAGTATTTTTAAAAATTTGAACAGTGTAAAACCAAATTAGTGGAAAATGAATTTGTCTCGTGTTTGTTTCTTCATCATTGCAAATGCATCCATTATTAATGGAATGTCAGTTATGGCTCGCGCTTCAGTTGTCGCAAGAGTGAGTGGCCGAAGGCAGAGAAGAGCAGAGGTGCGTTACGTTGAATTACAGAAGAAAAGAAAATGCGATTATGTGAAAAAGTTGTTTTCCGCTATTCCAAATGAGTGTGTGGCTGCTCCAATCAACAATGTTTATGATGTATATTCTTACAAGACGCAATTGTGGGAGTTTCATGAAAAGGAATGCTCGCCAAAAGAGTTGAATATCGTTGAAAGCATTCTAGCGTTTCTTGCAGCCTGTCTAATATTCGCGTTTATTTTGTTACCCGCGGTTATGGGTTAGACAGAGGTGTAATAAAATTCTTAGGCTCTCCAATTACTTTCCCACTGTGATTCTTTTTCTTTAAAAAATAATGGTTCCAGAATTTTCGTGTATTATAAAAATCTTTTTTATGAGCGCCAGACCATTTGCTCGCAGAGCATTTCTTAGGATCGTTCTTTGCTCCCATGGTGAACCAATTTTTGTTTGTTTTTCTTAAACTACATTCACATATCGCCTTTTTGGGGTCTTTTGGATGAACTACGCATTTATGATTCAAGCAGTCAGACCATTCTGTGTTTTTGGGGCATTCTGTTATTCTTTTACCATCTTTCATTTCATTAATGGAGAATGTTGAATAAATTCGGCGAGTTCCAGAACGTGTTTTATGTGCTTTTAAAGTGTTACAAGGTTTTGTTGCGAAATTATAACCTGTTTCAACCGTGCATTTGCAACTTGTTTTTCCCGGTTTGTTTGGGATTTTTTTACAAGGAGCTGAAGTACATAAAGCGTACCTACTTTTGCAAATTGTTAACCGTTTTTCTTGTTTTCTTGTTTTTTTTGTTTTTTTTAAGTTGCTGTTATTTTTTCTAGTTTTTGGCATGAATGCGTTATTGTTATATTATTGTATTATAAAAAATTAAAAATAATACAATAAGTTTTGGTCGGGGGTTCTAAATGTTGAACGCGTAATAATCGCTCTTTACACTTCTCGTTTGGAAAGAGAGTGCAGGGTTTTGCGGCGCAGGTGCTTGAACAACCACGGGAACATATCTTAATTTCTCAGGTTTCAAGGCAAACGCGTATCCGGATTTATCAAAAAACGCGTTATTTTCCTGTAAATTCGCGTCATTCTTTTGATACATCATAGCGATCATTTGACAGCCCGTTTCTCTGCAAACTATTGCTCCAGGATTTGGTGGGTTTGTTCCCACATCTGGCATTGATATACTCATGCTTTGTTTGTTATATTCTTGAAGCTCAGATAAATCGGGCGTATTTTTAACGTCATAGTAACGCAATGCACGCATAAAAATAGAGTTGCTAGTCATATTTACATATTCGTAAAAATCATGGCAATCCATGAAAGAGTTGTTGGATTTATCAACAATCAAAACGATTGTCTTCTTTTTATTCAAATCTAACAAAGGAATGTTGCCAAAATTAGTTCCATTTTGCTCAAAGCTATATTTGGGGCCTAAAAAGAACTGTTCGTAGTGCTTCAATAAATTGGCAAAATTTTGGTACATCTTTTGATTTGCGCTCTTAAATCGCAGATGAATTATGATTGGATCATTTGGGTTAGGAGCAGTACTCGCGGCGAAGGCGTAATTTGTTATAATATTCATTACTTCTGAAAATGGCACAGAGTTATAGGTTTCCTTAATATAATTGCTATCAACGGTTGACGTCGCAACCACGGGTTGGTCATCCATTGAAAAAATCTCAAAATCCAATCCTCGGGCACCTTGTTTTAAAACGTCTTTTAGGGCGCACGTTGAAACATAATCGTTTTTATAGGTTCCTGGGCTACAGCAGTTGTAAGCCGTCTTTATGTAATAGTCTTTAAATGCATATTTGCAATTGGGGTCAGAGGAATTCAACGATTTAATTGAACCATTCAGGGTTGAAAACGATTTGTCCATGGCGGAACACTCGCGGCTTAGCAGATTTCTCATATGGAAATAATACCATAATGCGAGTATTATAAATAGGATTATCATGCTAAACAATATTTGTGTGACGAAATCTTCCTTAAGGTTTTTAACCATATCTAATAAATTGTTTGTTTTTCTACCAGCGTCCATGTTTATGTGTTTGTCTATTATATTATGTTATAATAATTAATGAAACAAAAACAGTTAAAAATATAAATTTATCTGTATAATATATCTAAAATATGGCCGGAGGATTAATGCAATTAGTCAGCGAAGGGCAACAAAACATTATATTAAACGGCAATCCATCAAAAACTTTTTTTAAAGCAACGTATGCCAGGTATACCAATTTTGGTATGCAGAAATTCCGCGTTGATTTTGACGGATCTAGAACATTGCGTTTAAATGAAGAATCCAACTTTACTTTCAAAATACCTAGGTACGCTGATTTGCTTATGGATTCTTATGTTAGTGTTGAGTTGCCGAATATTTGGAGCCCCATCATGCCACCAAACACCGACACAACGACGCAAGAAAACAACGCTGGCATTTGGGTGCCTTATGGATTTAAATGGATTGAAAATTTGGGAGCACTAATGATATCACAAATAACAATCACTTGCGGAAACCAGACATTACAGGAATATACAGGAGAATATATTAATTTGCTCGTTAAGAGAGAATTTGGCGGAACCAAACAAACTTTATTTGATAACATGACGGGAAATACTAGTGCGTTGAACGATCCTGCTAACTATGGGGCTCGTGTTAACTCGTACCCGAATGCGTATTATGCTGGAGCTTCGGGGAGCGCCGAACCATCAATTCGCGGCAGAATTTTATATATTCCAATCGGTAGTTGGTTTAACTATAAGACGCAAATGGCGTTTCCTCTAGTGGCGCTTCAGTACAACGAGTTACACATTAATATTACAATGCGACCAATACAGGAGCTTTTCAGGATTCGCGACGTTTTTGATGCAGCAAATAACTATCCATACGTCGCCCCCAACTTTAATTTATGGTATATGCAATTTTATAGATTTTTACAAACACCACCTTCCGTCGCTCTCGCTCTAGAAGATTACGATGATACTCGTACGCTTTGGAACGCCGATATACATTTAAATTGCACTTACTGCTTTCTTTCCAATGAAGAATCGCGATTGTTTGCTCTTCAAGAACAAAAATATTTGTTTAAACAGGTTAGAACTCAGAAGTTTTATAATGTTACAGGAAGTAATAAGGTGCAATTGGATTCGGTTGGCATGGTTTCAAATTATATGTTTTATTTCCAAAGAAGCGACGTCAATTTGCGCAACGAATGGTCTAATTATTCAAACTGGCCTTATAATTATTTACCTTATGACATTACACCAGCACCAACAAACGGTTATTATCCAATTACGAGATATAACCCCGATGGTTCCACGACTACTGTATCCATTGGCCCAGGAGTGAACGCAAACGGCGACTTAACGGGATGGTATATTAGCGGCAATTATAATTTGGAAAACCAAAACTCTATTTTGACTTCCATGGGCATTTTGTTGGATGGATCTTATAGGGAAAACGGGCAACCCTACGGTGTTTATAACTTTATTGAAAAATGGTTGCGAACGGATAGCAATTTACCTGACGGTGTTCTTTTCTATAGCTTTGGAATGAAAAACTCACCATTGGATACACAACCGGCTGGAGCCATTAACATGAGCCGTTTCACTACAATTGAGTTGGAATTTTCCACTGTTATTCCAACGGTTGATCCTTATGCACAATCGTTGGCCATTTGCGATCCCGCGAATAAAACTATTATTGGCATTAATAAACCCACGTGGAGAATTTATAATTACAACTATGATTTGACATTGTTTGAAGAGCGAATCAACTTGATTACCTTTGTCGGAGGCAATTGCGGGCTAATGTATGCCACGTAAACCTCGCGTTCTTGTTTTACAATATTTACTGCAAATATTGTGAAATTTTGGTGTTTCATAGTTTAGTTTGCATGGTCAAACGTTTGAGTCGGTAACTGAACTTATAAATATTTGGTTTCTCAGTAAGGGAAGAAAATCACTGTTTTTAAGGGTCCAAAAGTGTTTACAAAAGTCAAAAATGGACAAAAATAAATGTCCAAAAATGAGAGAAGCCAAATATTTCCTGGAAAAGGGGTGAAAATTTCGCCTGTCTGACTGGAATGCTGTAAACACAAAAAATTTAATCCAAAAAAGTGTTACGATAAAATAAAAAGTATTTTTGGGAAAGGGTTTAGGCAGATTTTCGGTTGCTAATATATAGCAATGAACGGCAATAAAAACCTGCCAGAAATCTGCCATAGATTTTATTGTAAAACGTGTGACTACGGAACGTGTAAGAAAAGTAGCTACAATGATCATATTTTGTCATCTAAACATTTAAAATCAATGAACGTCAATAAAAATCTGCCAAAATTCTGCGCGCAATTTGTATGCAAAAACTGTGACAAAATATACAAAGACAACTCTGGATTATGGCGGCACAAAAAAAAATGCACTGTTAAAGAAGAAAATGAAAATGTAATAATTCAGGACGATGAAGTTTGTGGGATTAAAGATTCAAATCAACTAGAATTAATTACTGAATTGTTTCATGAACAGCTCAAGGAAAACAAGGAATTAAAGGAATTGCTAATTGAACAAAATAAAAAACTTATAGAACTTGCTGAAAAGAGCCAGGGCCAAATTACCAATATCACAAACAATACTAACACAAACAACTTCAATTTACAGGTTTTCTTAAATGAGAAATGCAAGGATGCCCTCAATATTATGGAGTTCATTAATCAGTTGCAGTTAAACACCTCTGATTTGGATATGGTCGGTCGCGTTGGGTATGCAGAAGGAATCTCCAAAATCTTTATACGCGGTCTTAAGGAGCTGGATATATTTAAAAGGCCACTTCATTGCAGTGATTTAAAGAGGGAAGTAGTCTATGTAAAAGATAAGGATTCTTGGGAGAAAGATTGTGAAGACAAAAAGACAATGAAAAATGCTATAAAATTCATCGCCGCTAAAAATTTCAACATGATAAATGATTGGATAGAAGATAACCCAGAATACAATGATTATGATTCCAAAAAGCACAAGGAATATCACAATATCATATTAAAAGCGTCGGGTGGCGCAACGCCAGAAGAAGACGAGAAGAGTTATAACAAGATAATCAGAAATGTAGCTCAGGAAGTCACCATTGATAAAGCAGAAACTGCAAAACTGCAATAATATATCCCGAAATGGTCTGGATATATTATTTTATTTTTTCTTATTTGTTGTTAGTTCTTAGTTGTTCTTAGTTGTTCTTAGTTGTTCTTAGTTGTTCTTAGTTGTTCTCACTTGTTTTTGACTTCTATAAAAACGCGTTTGCAGCCAATGGCCCATTATCATTAAATTCGCCGGACAAAGAAGGTCTCTCGGGATATTTAACTGTAAATTGTGACGCTGTTGGAGTGTATCGCTTGTCGTATAATTCCATTCCACTATCAAACGCATTTCTCCACGTATTTACTCCCTGAAAATATTGCGGAGCATTCGTGCTAGGTTTATTTATAAGTTTGGCCTGAGTACCAATGTCAGTAGTCAAAGTGGAATAAGTCGGCGTTTCTTGCGTAGTGAGTTTTCCGGCATCATTTTGACCGCGAATGTCGTGATCATCTAACGTGCGCTCTTCGTGAGCAAATCGTTTTGTCTCAGGATTGCACCCAAAACAATCAATATCAGCACTGCATTGTTCTCCGGTTAAAGAACACCTATTATTTGGCCCGCACATATTCTGGCAGCTCGTCGTCGTTGTTAAAGGCAAGTCAACGGTATGGTTCGTAGAGTCAAGTTCAATCCTATTTGTATATTGTTCAATAATATACCTCTTTTTTATTAAATAATCCCCCCACTGAATAATTGCGACAAATAACATCAATACTATAAATGACCAAAAAAGCACTGTTAGTTTATTCATATGTTCTATATATAATTGAATAAGATAAAAATAATTCAAGCGACTTTTTTAGCAAGTTGTCAATGAAATTTTTATATCATTTTATTATAGTATGTCAGACACATCAATAATAGATGATAAGAAAAAGCAGCAAAGCCCAGATCAAAAAAAAGAGTTTTATAATTTCTTTATCGGTATATTTACGAGGTTAATAACAATAGGAATCCTCGTTTTAATAGGCGCATTGTGTTTATATTCAGGCAAGGTCGCCCAAACAAACATTCTACCAACTTGCTTGTCTTTTGCCCCATATACAAAAACCCCGCCCCCAATTAAAGAGATTCCAGTAGATATTAATATTTTCAAAACCGAAAAAGGCGTCTGGTCAACTAAACTTGAGTTTCCATTAGATGAGAATTTTAAAACGATAAACAATACTCTAGGAGTTTTGCAGAATTTGGCAAATGGCCCCAATTCAAACGTTTTTAAATTATATATCGCAAAAACATTGCAACAAATAATCACGTGCAACTTCTCGGTGGTCAATACTGTGAACAATTTTATGAACTCAATGTTATCGGAAACGTGGTTTATATTACTTGCGCCATACATTTTGTTTTTTACGACCATTGCAACAAGTGTTATAAACACATTCTATATATTTTTGTTGTGGTTCTACAACATTTATTTATTATTCAGCGAAAAAACTACGGATAACGCGGGCAATACAACTTGGAAAGACGGTGAAATGTGGGGCATGTTTAATTGGTCTTGGGCTCTAATGTATATTTTTGCGTTTACCATCTTGTTTTTCATAGTTGGAATGGGTTTCGTCATTCCTGTAACGGCCTTTTTCGTTTCTCTCTTTTGCGCGGTATTCCCATTATTTATGAAGTCAAAGAACGAGGAAACGGGGAAATCGTACGGTCTTTCAGAAACCATTAAAAATGTCTTCAAGTATAAATTAAATATTATTATGATCTTATTGTCGTTGTACGTGATTTTATCAGCGAATAGCAATTTCGGAGGATACGCGGCATTTGTGGCAATTTTGTCGTGCATCATATTGTATTTCTTTTCTTCTGTGTATCATCCTTATATGCCAAAGGCGACAGATCACGCAACGTTTGGATTAGGCGACTATGTTCAAGCCGAAAAAATCTGCACTCCATTGGCGGCTATAAATAGAGAATCAACTATGTTTGAAAAGATTGGAAAATTGTTTGGAGGCGCGAAACGCGGGAAAAAATAAACCCAACAAAAGACAAAACACAACATAAATATATGAAAAAACACAACACAAATATACAAAAAAACACAACATAAATATACGACAAATATAATATAAAAAACTTATATTATATTCATCTACAAGAAAAAAATGGGAAAAACCAGTAAAGCTCCCCCCAAACAAAAAGAACTTCCGTTTGTGAGTATTTGCACGCCAACATTTAATAGACGCCCATTTTACCCGATAACTATTAAGTGTTTTGAAAATCAGACGTATCCGAAAGACCGAATGGAGTGGATTATTATTGACGATGGAACCGATAAAATAGAAGACCTAGTCTCTCATATACCGCAAGTTAAGTATTTTAAATACGATCAGCGCATGAACTTGGGGAAAAAGCGTAATTTAATGCACGACAAATCAAAGGGCGATATTATTGTCTATATGGATGACGACGATTATTATCCACCGGATAGAGTGTCACACGCCGTAGAAACTCTTCAAAATAACCCCAAGGCTCTCTGTGCTGGCTCCAGTGAGATGTTCCTTTATTTCAAGCACATTCATAAAATGTATAAATTCGGGCCTTATGGGCCAAACCATGCGACGGCAGCAACGTTCGCGTTTCGCAGGGAGCTTTTAAAACAGACTAGATACGAAGACAATGCGGCACTTGCTGAAGAAAAGGCGTTTTTGAAAAATTACACCGTTCCATTTGTTCAACTGGATTCAATGAAAACTATTTTGGTTTTCTCGCATGTACACAATTCGTTTGATAAGAAACCATTGTTGGATAATCCAAGCCCATATGTTAATCTCTCGGAAAAAACGGTGGACGACTTTGTCAAAGACCCGGATACTAAAAAGTTTTTCATGGAAGACATTGATGAACTACTAGCGAACTATGATCCTGGAAGCCCGAAACACAAGCCAGAGGTTCTGCGACAGATGGAAGAGATGAAGAAGAAGAGAGAAGAAATGGCTAGACAACAACAAGAGCAACAGCATCGTCAAATTTCAAACATGTCTCCTATAGAAGTGGCCAACGCGTATGAGAATAAATTGGCAGAACAAAGCCAAATGATGAATGGTTTAGTTCAGGAAAATTCGGCTCTTAAAGCAAAGATTGATTATTTGGAGAAAAAAATGAAGGAAGTTATCGCAAATGCTATACGCGAAAAGGCTGCAGTAAAAGCGGTTAAGGAATAAGAATCTACCAACTCTAATTCCACCATTTTCCCAATTATATAAAAAAATTGATTTAGAGATTAATCCAGATAAATGAATACAACAATCAGAACCCCCCGGCACAGAAATGAGCGGCTACAAGTACGACACCTACAGCGAGATTGACGATGATGCGTCTATCTATTCCAACAACAGGAATAAGGTTGTAAAGGTGATGGCGGAACTGCATGACGACGACAAGTTGTGCTTTGTTCGCAAGATTCGCACCCCGGATGGCAAAAAGAAGAAGTTGATCTTGTTTGGAAGCGGTGACACTGGCACGACGATCCGAAATGCCGTGACTGGCGAGCGTTACATCGGCCACAAGGTTGGCTCTAAGAATGAGGATATTTATTTCAAGGCGGGTCTATGCACTGGTGAGTTCGGCCCAGACCGCATTTTGCTGTTCTACGATTCGGCTGATCAATATGAGAAGCATCTGGGTGGTTCGCTTGACCCGACGTTCAAGGATGCCGTGGCTTTGCGACAGCGTCTAGCTGTTTCGCTGAACGCAGAGGAGCGCAAGCCTAGGTTCGCGACGACAGTTGTTCATTAAAAGCCCCAATCAAAAAAATAAAATAAACCAAACCAAACCAAAATAAAAACAAATAAACCAAAACAAAAAAACAAATAAAAAGACCCCCGAATAAAAGTTAAAACCAACTAACTTAGAAATTTTTTACTATACATAATCAATAAGATGAACTTCATGTTATTGATTTTTTCTTTCGTCACGATAAAACGCGTAGCAAATAAGGCCATAGAATGCAGCAGCCATCTTGTTTCAGAAACGAGAAGCACTAATATTAACAGCTATCGCGGGTTTGATCAAAGATTTAACGATACTCGCGTTGAAGTGTCGCCCGAGTTTAATTACGTTTTTAAAAAACGTTTTTATCAGCTAAATTTGCTGCGTAAACTTGAAAACCCAGAGGTTTCAACTCTGGAAAAAATACAAGATCTAGAAATTTACGACGGTTATAATGAAAACTCTTCAAAATATACTGTAAACTTAAAGGCTGGTGGTCTGTTCAAGGATTGGGATTGGGATTCCGTCTAATCCGCATCAATGTCAGAATCCGCGTCAACAACATTGTCTTCGCATTCCTCGGGATCAACCTTGGTATACTTCTCAAGATACCTATAAATGCGGTTAATATCCAATTTTGTTATTTCATAATTCTCAAATAGCCCAGCAATCTCGTTATCCTCGTACTTATTCTTTAAATCCAAGAAAAAGGAGAATACATCCTTTTTATCCATCCCAAGTTGCTGGCAAAGATTTTGAATAAACAATGAGTTGTTGTATTCCGTTGAGTATTTTGTCAATACTTTTGTGAATCTAACTTCTTGTGGGTTGTATTTCGGCTTCTTCTTAAACGAATCGTGGTATATTTTATTGTTATTAAATGTTTTAATAATGGAACTCATCTCGTTGAACTGCCAAATCTGCTTTTGAAACGTGATTCTATCAATATAATCGGCAAAACACATGTTGTTCAACAGTTTTAAATAAACAGGCATGGAAACATTGGTTTTCATTTTTCCCAAAACGTCTATTATATTTTCGTGCCATAAAAGGCCGACAATAGTTCTGTCCGTCTCATTCATAATAGACGAATGGTCATTAATGTTATAGTTATTATTGATCAATTTTTGCGTTATTTTTTTGGTGTCATCATTATAAGTCTTCACCTGAAATATTCTATTAATAATGTCATTTTTTAGAATACTATTTTTATTCTGGTAAATGTTATAAATTGTCTTCAACTTTCTCAAATCTTGCTGCACAAAATGAATAATGTTTTGTTGAAGAGTTTCTTCCATGGCAGGCATAAGAGTTTTTACAACGTTTGTCATTTGCACGGGAGTCGGGATCTTCAATTCAATTGTATTGCACACCTTCATAAGCTCTTTTATTTTTTTATCAATATGATAGTTACCAATGCAAATAATCGGATTTAATGTGACCTCTTCCAACTTCTGTTTCTTGGTCTTTTTTGGTCTAATCAGTTTAATTAATGTGTTGATTCCGCCCTTGTCACCGTTATTCATGCCGTCAATTTCATCCATAACAATAGCGATTTTTTTGACGTTTTTATGAAACATGCTCATAATATTTTTATCCGACATATTATGCTTTGTTATCGTATCAATGATAGATTTGTTGCGAATATCTCCGGCGTCGTAACTGACAACATCATAGTTCATCTCTTTTAAAACATCCATAACAAATGTGGTTTTTCCTGTACCCGGTTCTCCATAAACATAGATTCCCTTTTTGAATAAGCAATTGTGTTTATTTAATTCAAAATCTCTCAAAGTGTCTTTCATTTTATTGATTTCTTGTTGTCTATTGAGGATTTCGTTAACATTTAGTTTGTCCATATTATATTTGTAATAGTATTCTTTTTATGCTGATTTTTACTCAAACCAGTTTTTATATTCAGAAAATCTGTTAATACATTTCGGCATTTTGTAGACTTGTTATCTATGCAAAATTTGTCTATGAAACAAAAAAAGTTACCATACTTAACGTTGGCATAGTAGAATTTCTTTATGGAAGACCACGTTTTAAAGTTCTCTTCCAATATTAAAGCAAACGCTAGATCATTATCTCTGCGCAAAATATCTCGCACGTAATTATCGTGTTGCCCTCTAGAGATAAAAGGTTTCATATATTTATGGTATTTCAAATAATAGGTTTTATTCAATGTAACTAACACACTTATAGGTAGATAATCCTTTATAATAGATTCAATTTCGCTTGGCAATTTTTTAATCAATGACAAATCTAGTAATTTGTCGGGCATTTTTATAGGTCATTATAATTATTGAGGATATATAATAATTATAATTATAAAAAACGACAAACTCTATGCTAGTTTAGGCCCATCCAAATCGCATGGATTAGCGACACCTGAAGTAATGCCATCCCAAGTTAACCCGCAACCATTCGCCCATTTATATTTTGCACAAGCGGCATTTTGTCCGACATAAGGAGCAACCGTGAAATTCATTTGCAAGTGCTTACCCGTGGGAACACTTGCGTTGCACGTGCCCAAATCTTTAACATTGATGCATTGAGCTCCGTTATTAGAAGAATCCAACCAATAATCGGGGCATTTCGCGACAAGAGGAGGCCATTGTTGAGTATTCTTGGATTTTGCTAAAGCGATTCCAATTAGAATCAAACAAACTATGAGCAATAGAATGGCAATTAATAAGACGGTTGATTGGAAATTCATTTGTATAAAATAATAGTATATAATATTTTCTTATATTAGAATAATATAAATGAATTGCAAACCATCCAATGGAAGAGTTGATATAAATGGGCCTAAAACAACTGATTTATTTCAAATGTATGATAAAATACCAGTGAACCAATGTGCCACTTTTAGGAATCCCACTGAAGGGTTGTGGGACAACACTAGCTTATCGGATACTTTTTTCTCTCAGAACAACATAAGAATTATTCAAAATGGAATAAGAGCGGGGGTTTATCACAAGTCAAACGGTCAATATGTGATAAGTGACCAAGACGGTGACACCTTAAAAATCATTATGCGAAGCACATTTTTACAACACGCAGCTAATCAACCAACAAGTGTTCAACAACAAGTGGAACAGTTGAACAAGATTGTTTTAGACTATAGCATACATCAAGTGTATTCAGAGGCTATTGGATACCATAAATACTTGATAGACGCGAGCACGATGTATAAGCCGATTGATCCTCCAATTATGTCTCAAAATAATGACAAGCAATTAGAACTGAAACCTTGGTTCTAAATTTAATTACTTTTTCTCTCTTCATCTTCTTCTTGAAGAGTGAAAAACAAATCTAATCTAACCATATAGTAAGAACAAATGTCACATATCAATGAATCGGAATTGGTAATAGTTTGCCATTGCCCGGTTCCAATCCACAAACAAATATATTATGTTGAAAACGGAGTTCTTGGAACGCCGGTTGGCCCAAACGTTAAATATGTTGATCCAGATTCTTGCCCTGAAAACACGTGGGATAAAATAGAACCTGGTTCAAAAACTTTTATATGGGGAATGCATTGTCCTGTTTATCATTTATTCAAGACAAAGACGTCTTTGATAGATGGAAATTTCACTTCGCCATTTTTAGACATTCTAAAAAATTCGTGGATTCATCTGAAACCAGGTGGAAAATTAGTATTTCCTATACCAAATTCCATAGAAACCCTCTGCAAAAATAATATTAAAATCGTTCAAGATTTTATAGACAATGACCCGAGATCAAATGGAAATTGGAAAATTTCAATCGTAGACGTTTCAGAATTTCCATTTTATTTGAGTCAAAAAAACCGCGCAGGTGTTACAATTATTCCGGATCTTCTAATTGTATTTGCGAAGAGAGAAGTTATAAGCGCTGGAAAACCCAAAACCAAAACCAAAACCAAAACCAAAACCAAAACCAAAACCAAAACAAAAAATAGAAAAAGAACAACAAAAAGAATAAAAAAATCAAAAAAGAGTCGCCGATACAGGAAAAAAATTTATCTAAAAGAATGAGAAGAACTATAAGGAGGAAATTGTGAAATTTATATAATTAATTTGTAACTACCAACTTGGCTTTCTTAACAACCTTCACACCAGACTTCTTTGTAACACCAGACACGCTACGTTCGCGATCCTCCCTATACTTTGTGTAGTCTGTTGTAAGAGCGTCAAGTTCCTCGGACCACATCTGCTGAATAGTCTTCGCCTTCACACACTCCAACTCGGCGGCCTTATCGCCGTGTTCTTTTAGAAGCTTCGCCACATTCTCCTCAGTTACACTGTCCATGGGCAACTTCACCAAATACTTGAAATCAGAATCACCGTCAATAACGTCGTAATTCTTTTGAACCAAGAGTTGATTCACCTCTTCGCGCTTCTTGCGCCTAAGGTCAATCGTTCCATCCAAATTCTCCTTGATATACTTACTCTTGTTGGAAAGCAGAACAAGTTCTCGTGTAAGAGCATCAATCATATAATCCTTCCTAGTCTGATACAACTGCAAGCGAGTGTAAAAGTAATCGTCAATAATATCGCTAACCTTTGCGTACTTTTTCAACTTATCGGTCGCGTCAAACAAATGCATATTGCTTGTAGTAATCGTAGTGAACAACTTGAACTGCTTCTCAAGCCCGTTGCAACCATTATCCAACTCCATGGATTCCAGTTCAACCAGCTTCCCCTTTTGCAGAGTAATGACAAAATCAACCGTTGTGTCCTTACTCATATCATCATAATCCTTGACAACCGGAGTCACCTTCTTTCCGGCCTTATCGGTCGGCTCCGAAAGAGTCTCCAGATATTCCTTGAAGTCATCCGTCCACGTTCCAACTGGCAGCTCAGTGACGCGAATCTTATCCGTGCCGAGCTTCTCATACTTGCCCTTGACCAAGAACTTACCGTCAGAAATCTTTGAAATGGTTCCGCCAAATCCTTCATAGTAAGGCATAAAATCAAAATGCGAGTTTGAACTTCCGGTTAGCTTATTCTTCAAATACCCGATAATTTCAGACGGGTTGTAGCAGCAAATGTCGGTACTGAAGCCAGTTCCAATGCCCTTTGATCCGTTGACAAGAACCATTGGAATAATCGGAGCATAGAATAGCGGCTCCACGGGGAACCCGTCATCGTTCAAATACTTGAGAATCTTATCGTCCATCTCAGGAAACAAGGTTCTCGTAATCTTTGACAGCTGAGTAAAGATATACCTTTCAGAAGCACTGTCCTTGCCGCCTTGCAACCGAGTGCCAAATTGCCCGTTTGGAGTGAACAAGTTGATGTTGTTGCTGCCAACAAAATTCTGCGCCATGTTTACGATAGCACCGTTCAATGAAGCCTCACCATGATGGTATCCTGAATGCTCAGAGACGTAACCGCTAAATTGTGCGACCTTGATTTCCGTCGTCAAGTTCTTCTTAAACGCTGCAAACAGAATCTTTCGCAACGAAATCTTAAGACCATCCATCAAGTTGGGAATACTTCTATCGCAGTCATACTTGGAGAAGTGAATGAGCTCCTTGTTAATGAACTCGTCGTAACCCACGGCTTCTTGATTGGTGTCAAGATAGCTTTCGCGATCATAGTCTTCCAGCCAATCCTTTCTATCATCCGCACGCTTCTTATTGAAAACCATGTCAATCGCATCGTCGCAAGGCTTGCCGCTGTGAGCAAAACCGACGATCTTCTTCTTCTCAAAATATTCGCGGAACTCCTTTCCAGTACTGGTTCCCAAACCCTTGTAATATTTGACCTTCCAACCCTTGCCGCCTTCGTTTAGCTCCTTCCAAGCTTCGTACTCACCCTCATTATAGAAGACCAATTCTTGAGCGCCCTTCTTGGCCTTCAAGATGGGAGTATTCATGAAACCGATGAACCCTGGAATTTGCGCTAGAGTAGGCCACTCAGATTGGAACAAGTTGATGCCGAGGCCCTTGATATGGCTACCATCCAAATCCTGATCCGTCATGAAGAGTACCTTTCCATAACGCAAGCTCTTTGCGACATCTACCTCAGACTTGTATTCTTTGCCGGTTTCCAAGCCGAGAATCTTCTTGATCTCGGCAATCTCCTTGTTCTCCGCGATTTTCTTCACCTGTTCTCCGCGAACATTGAGAATCTTACCCTTCATTGGGTACACGCCAATAGTGTTTCTATCCTCCGAAGACAACCCTGAAACAATACCCGCCTTTGCTGAATCTCCCTCGCAAAAGATGATCATGCATTGCGCGGATTTTTCTGTGCCGGCCCAGTTCGCATCAATAAGCTTAGGAATTCCTCGGATATTCTTAGACTTGGTTCCGTCGGTCTTCTTTGCCGCCTTGTTTTCCTTGACCTCAGTGATTGCGCACGCCGCGTCCATGACACCCATCTTTGCAACCTTCTCAATGAACTTGTCACTAACAGTCACAGTGGAACCGAACTTCGCGCTGGGAGTGTTCATGAAGTCCTTCGTCTGGCTATCAAACGCTGGATTCTCAATGTCGCAACGCAAGAACAAGATCAACTGTTCCTTGATGCTGTTTGCATTTACTGCAATCTTCTTCTTCTTTTCAATGAACGCGACGAGCTTCCTGGTAATTTGACCGAGAATGTAATCAACATGTTTTCCACCCTTGGCGGTGTGAATGCCGTTTACAAAACTAACTTGAGAAAACTCGTGACTAGGTGAAAGCGCGACTGCATATTCCCAGCGTTCGTCTGAATCGCCCTCATAAACGCGAGGAGCTGCGTCCTTGGGGCCGATATACATGTCAACGTATTGCTGGAAATTCTTCACGGGAATAATCTGCGAATTATACTTCACCTTGACAGACTTGTCCGTTACCGCACCCACGTCGTAAACGCGCTTCTTAAACAATGCGACCAAATCGGCGGACAGTCCAGATATTCCAAGTCGCTTGTAATCGGGCTTGAAAGTGATCTTTGTATAAGGCTTAGACTTGCACTTGGTAATAACCGGCTTGCCAATTACGTCCAAGTTGTCGCGAAATTCCTGGGTATACTTCAGGCCTCTTACATGGTCAACAGTCTCAATAGAACCGCATGTTGACCAAATGAGAACGAGCTTGAAACCGAACCCGTTCTTACCACCGACAATCTTTTTCTCGGTCTTGTCGTAATTGGTGGAAGTGCGCAGATGACCGAAGATAAGCTCTGGAATCCAAATCTTGTATTCAGGATGCTCTGCGACGTCAATACCGTTTCCGTCATTAATCATGACAATTGTTCCATCGTCTTGAACGGCAATGTCAATGCTGGTCACAGGTAGAGCGTTGTTGACGCCATTTTTAATGGCTTGCTGCATGCGAACAACGTGATCTCTGCAATTCACAATTCCCTCATCAAAGAGTTTGAAGAGTCCTGGAACAAGAACAATATTTTTTTCAATGATTCGTTCGCCGGCTTCATTGAGAAGCCAAACGAAAGCATCCACATTTTCAACAGATCCGATGTACGTATCAGGATTGTCAAGAATGTGCTGCTTATCAGTCTTCTGTTGATACTTATTTGCGAGATTTGCGTCTTGAGATGCCATCTTATTTATCTTACTTTAATAAATTGTGTTTATTTAGTTTCAATTTTTAATCCACTTTTGGAAAAAGTGGAGCAAAAAAATGGAGCAAAAAATGGAGAAAAAAATAAATTTCATTACCAAAAATAATAATGAGATTTATAATAATAATTTTTAAGGAGGGGTCTTAGCGAAGAAAAAGGGGAACCTTGGTTACCAAACGGTTTCCGTATTATGCCACCACATTCCGTCGTCCTTTTTAACATTGTATAATGCCCTGAATATTTGTGAGCGAGAGAGAGGAATGTTGCATCTATATTTATCAAGTGGATGCGGGTTGGTTTTGAGCTGAGCTGCTAGAGCTTTTTTACCAACTTGTTGGCGCTGTTGAATGGCAAAATAAGTGTAAAACGCCTCAAATGACAAGTTCTGAATAGGAATAATATCCTCATTATTGTTCTGATAATCGCGCAAATATTCGTCGCAAATTGCCAAACCTGCAATATCTGCCAAATCCTCGCCTACACCGATGGAGGCGTCAAATTTAATTCCGTCGCGTGCGGCGAATTCTTCGTATTGTTTAATGACGTCATCCTGTATTTTCTTGTATTGTTTTTTATCGTGTTCTGTCCACCAACTGTGCAAATTTCCCTTGTAATCGTATTGGCTTCCCCAGTCGTCAAACCCGTGACCCATTTCGTGACCGATTGTGAAACCAAGATGCGCCAAGTTGTACTCAATACCACGCTCATCCAAATCAATAAACGGTTTTTGCATGTATCCCAAGTTGATATAAATGCTATTTTTTGCTGGTGTATAAGAGGCATTTACAACGTAAGCCTGAGTTCCAATCATTTTAACTGGGTATTGCGTCCAATCCATAACAGGAATATCAACGATGGGTTTTCCATCTAATTGCAAATATTGCTCGTGACGCCATGCGTGAATTTTATCCATGTTTTCAATAAGACTGGCACCATAGTTTAACAGTGGGTCTTCTCTCAACTCCTCGGGTTTGGCTATTAGAAATTTCATATGCTTCAACTTCAAAAGAGCGTATTTCTTAGTGGCAGGAGATAACCAATTGTTGCGTTTCATTATTCTCGTGAAAACAATCTTCAAGTCATTGCACATAGTCTCAACATATTTCACGTTTTGAGGGGTCTCATAATTTGCAACGTATTGGTTGGTTAAAAAAGTATTGAAAGGCACAGACATGTATAAGGATGCGCTAACTGCGTCGCTCTTATTAATGGCTTCTTGTCCGCGTTCATAGCTTCCAAAAAAATCAAAATTGACTTCTTCCCAGTCGCGAGTCATTCTTGCAATCTTCACTAAGAAAATGTAAATCCAATAAGTGCGCCATTTTTTGGAATCCCAATTATCAACCATCAACTTTGTTCCACATTTCAAATAATTCGGGCTTGACGTGATAAAAAAAGCAGGTGTCTCTCGGTAACCGAGTTCCTTGGTAAATTCTTTCCAATTGAAACCATATTTTTCTTCGGCTTCTTCTGCTCCAATTTTATTATATGTTTCCATGCTAGTTGTGGCTTCCGTGCAGACAAGAGCGTTCATCATTTCCATTTCAACTTCAAAAACATCGCTAGGGTTAAGATTGTTATTTGGGCCCAAGACGGTGTCAAATAGTTTCTTGCAAAAGGATCGGAATCTTCCTCGGAATTTCTTTTTGTATTCAATGTCGGTTCCATCGTCAAAGTAAATGTTGAAATCAACCATTGAAAAAACGTGGGAGTCAAGGTAACATCTGTTAATAGTTGAATGTTTATTGTCCGGATTTACAGACCAAACGAATGGTGCTCTCGGTCTAACAACTTCATCCTTGTTTGCGTAGGCAAGCATTTTCCAAACGTTTGCTTTATTCTCTCTCAAAGCGTCTATTTTTTTAACAATGCCCAATGCATAATCTCTGCTGTGTTTTTTATCGTTCATCTTAACAACCGAGTAATAGAAATTCTTCAAGTTTTTTGAAAGTTCATCGTTGTGAGACTTAACATAATTTAAAATTAGGTCATTCAATTGTCGGTAAACCTTGTCTTGTGTCAATCTAAAATCGTCAACTTGAACAATGTATTTCTGTTCTTTAGTCAAGTAAGACTTTTGCAACCAAGTGTAATTTATATAATCGTAAAAATTGTCGTTTGGTTTTAGGTGAGATGGAGAAAATTTGGATAACAATTTTTTAACGAACAAGTTTTTGATTTCATCGTTGGATTTCACTAAATCTTTGGATAAAGTTTTGCTGGATAAAGTTTTGCTGGATAAAGTTTTGCTGGATAAAGTTTTGCCATAGTTTTCTTCAAAGGCTTTAAGACCTATTTCAACCGAATTGGATTTGCTTTTCTTTGATTTTATGGTTCTTGTTCTTGTTCTTGTTCTTGAGTTCCTTGTAACATTTTTATTGATTTTGGTTTTATTTCTCTTTGTTTTATTCTGGGGGTGGATTCTATTGTGAACCATTTAATTGCGAACTGTATACAATATAAAAAGAATATAATACAATGTACGAATTATAATGTTTTCATTTTAGGTGAAACGTGAAAACAAATTTCTATAGATAATGCATCAATAAGAAACCACGCAAAATGGCTTCTACATATAATTCATTATTTATTATACCAGGAAGAAGAGCCGGAAATATTAAACATGTTATAAATTGCGGTAACTGTCAAAAAAACCAATTAATAATGCCTTTTAAAATAAATTCGGGAGATGCAAAAGCAACTCATAATAACGGTTATTACACTATAACTTTTTATACTAGCGGATCTATTACATTTTTAGATAATATTAAAAGCGACGTAAATGATTTTCGTGCATTGGTTGTTGGTGGTGGCGGAGGGGGCGGAAAAGGTTCCACAAATTTATTAAACGGCGGTGGTGGAGGAGCTGGCGGTGAAGTGTATTTTAAAAATTTATCAGTATATCAAGGAATTAACTACGGAGTAACAGTCGGTCAAGGAGGATCCGCGCACACTCAAGGTTCTCCCTCAAGTTTCTCAAACATAATTGCAAATGGTGGAAATGTAGGAGGTGATGCATCTAATACGCAAGGAGGAAACGCTGGTCTAGGGGCAAATGGCGGCGGCAGTGGGGGATACGGTGGAAATTTCAATGCATTAATTCCAGCTGCAAATGGTGTAAATGGAACATTAATAACAATTAATTCAACCGCAAATTATTATGGAGGTGGTGGTGGTGGCGGGTCGTATGATAAACAACCAAGTAGTTCAAGTGGCGGCCAAGGTGGCGGCGGTGGAGGAGGCTCTATTTCTGACACCGGAGTTCCTAACACGGGCGGGGGTGGCGGAGGCGGAAATGGAAATGGCGAATTTCAAACTCAAGGCGGACTAGGTGGTTCGGGTGTAGTTATTTTATATTTTAAATATGTTCCACCCACCCAGACATGCAAAACGTGTGTGTGCCCTTCAGATATTAATAGCAAAATAATAAAGAATAGCAACCCTGACGTTATTCCAGGAACAACGCAGAGAGAAAGACAAGTAAATGCGATAAGATATGGTCGCGGAGGAAAAGTTATATTTGGAAACGCCGGTTATAATTCAAGTGGAGATACATTATTGGGGCAATTACAAGGCCAGCCTCTTTCTCCATTTCTCAGTAGAAATAAGTTTTAGCGCGTGCTCTTTAGCGATTTTTTAAACAGGGCTTTAATTAAATTTTTATTTTTTTCTTCGTTTAAATTATAATGACTCGCTACACGAAAAATGCGCACGGCCACTACCTCATTCACGGACACAAGTACGAGGTTTTAGAAGGTTCTAGAGCCCAAGTGTTACACGGCACTGCCTACAAGACCAGCGGTGGTCTTAAGAAGAGCGAATTGCTCCAAAACAAGAATGGCCGCATCGTTTCCAAAAAGAAGCACTTTACGGCTAAGAAGGAGAAGCGCCTTGTTAAGGCCGGATTTGGCACTAAGAAGGGCAAGTTCGGTTACGTGAAGATTGGCAAGAAGACCCACGGAACAAAGAAGACCCGCGGAACCAAGAAGCACCGCGGTGGATCCAAGATGGGCGCGTTAGCTCCTCAAGAGTTAAGCGCTTAAAACCCACGAAATAGATACAAAACTATCATATTCAATAAATTCTGCAAGAGCCACACATAAATACTTTTCAAAATAACGTTTACTAATGGTAAACTTTGTTTGCTTAAATTTAATATAATGGGCATAAATTTCGTCAAACGATATTAAAAACGATTCATCTGCTGAGCTATTTAGCAATGCATTTTCTTTATAATAATTTTTAAGAGAAACCAACGCCGCATTTATATCCCCATTTTTATCCCATAGAGAGCATTTAACGTTCGTAATGTATTTATTTTCAAGAATCTCAATATTTGGAAAATAATGGTTCATAATTTTTAAGACATCGTGTTCATTAGTGTGGCCAGCGTAGAAGCTAACAGAATCATTATCGTTAATCCATTTTTTAAACAGACTACACAATTCATCTGCTTCAATTTCATACTCAAAATCTTCGCTGCCACATGCAGTAATGGTATTTTCCCAAAACTGAATAAAATGGCTTACGAAAGGAAGGTATTTACTAGTCACGTTGTAAAAAGAATCTGATGGCTCGTCGTAGGCGACGCGTTCTTTAAGTAGCTTTTTTAAAGAATTAGCGTAGAACATGTTGGGTAATGAGTTTTTGGATATGAATAATTTCCATATGAAATGCATGTTTTTCCAAGAGATGGAGTATTTTTTTGACACCGTCACATCGGCGGCCGTCTCTAAATTTAACGAAATTACGTTTTCAAGTGAATCGTTGAAGAAAGCGTTTATAATATCGCTCGGAGAATTGTTTTTTAAATATAAAGCGTAACTTGACAAGTCTTCTGAAGAGAGAAGATATTGGTCGGAGTTTCCATATCTTTCAGAATAATGTGCTGCGACGCATAAAAAATCAAGACCATTCTTATTGAATACATCTCTCAAACTTTCAACGGACATTGTGTCATTCATGTTTATCAAACGGCAATTCTGATAATTATACGATTCGTTGTATTTTGTGACAAAATTGTTTGTAATATTTGCATAACCAGTAACAATGTAAGATATGTGATCCAACTCATTTAAAATTTTCTTGGTTTTTGGTTTCGTTAAAAATACAAGGTCATTTGTTTTTTTCAAAATGCTATCGCCGATGATGGATAAAAAGTATTTGACCTGGCTTTTAGTTGAAAATAGGGCGGGGCATAATAAATTAATAATTTTTTGAATGGTGTCAGTTTCCGGAATGGATTTAAATATATTTCTTTCTTTAATCTGTCTGATGATGTTAATTTTTGTCTTGTGTTTCCAATCCATGAGGGTTCTATCTTTAGATATAGTTGATAAAAGCTGATATTGAATGTCGTCTTCTGTCACCATTTTATAAGTTTTTCCATCATATTGGTAAAATGTGCTGTTGTTTTGAAAGTAATAGTATTGATTTTTGCTCAGGAAAACCTTAATAAATGTTTGTTGCTCGTTTGTCAAAAAGGCGTTGCGTTGCAATCGTCTCTCGTGATTCTTATCTTCGTTCTCAAGTGTAGTTGGAAGAATATCTGTTAGATGAAAGCAAAGACGCTGGTACATATATTGGTTGTTTTTGTATTTTGAGAATAAACTTTTAATATTATCAAAATATTTTGACGTGTCGTCCTCTTCGGTCATGTAATAGTTTATTTAGGAATTAGTTTTTTATATTGTAAATTCAGTATATAATTTTTTATTCTTATTCTTATTCTTATTCTTATTCTTATTCTTATTCTTATTCTTATTTTGGGTGTGTTTTTTTGTTTGCTTATATTATAATGGCCACTAGACGCAGAGCTTTAAAAACTCGCAGCAAACGCGCTGCATCATCCCGTTGCAGAAAACTCAGCAGACGCGTTTGCAAAAAAACCAGCGGTTGCAAGTACACCAAAGGAACAAAGAGACGTTTTTGCCGCAAGTCTCGCAACACTCGCCGACACTAAACCCACCAAACAGCAATAAATAAATTATGCGTGAAATATTTTATGCATGATCTATATATAATAGAATTCCAATGTCTAAGACCAGAAAGGTTTTATTAAGATATTTACCGAGACGCTTAACGCAAAAGGATAAGAAAAAGGTCAGCAAAATGCTGTTGAAATCTCGCAGGCTTTACAAGAAAGGTATTTATTACACAAGGAAGAAAGTAAAATCATTTACATCAAAACCATCCAAACATTTAGCACATGCAAGAAAAATATATAATGTGGAAAATATTGGCGCTACTCCCGAATTAGCAAAGAAAACGGGATGTTCAAAGGCGGCTTTAGCAAAAATAATCAATAAAGGAGAAGGAGCCTATTTTTCGTCGGGTTCTAGACCGAATCAAACAGGTCAATCGTGGGGGATCGCCCGACTGGCTAGCGCGATAACTTCAGGAAAAGCCGCAGCAGTGGATTACAATATATTGGAAAGCGGGTGCAAACCAGGTTCAAAAGCACTCAAATTAGCAAAAAAGGCGAAGAAGGAATATGGTCATGGTCAAAAACGTGTTCCAAAGGTTCCCATCGCATAAAAAATATTCTCGTAAAAATGCATAAATATAAACATAAACATAAACATAAACATAAACATAAACATAAACATAAATATAAATTATAATGACTGAACTAGGTTTTATTGTTTTACGACATGTAAATGATGAAACGACCAATCAATATTGGATTCATTGTTATAATTGCATTCGCAAATACTATCCAGAAAATGAAATTCTTATTATAGACGACAATAGCAACTACGATTTTGTTTCAAACAATGAATTAGAATTATATAAAACCACCATTATACTTAGTGAATATCGTGGAAGAGGTGAATTGTTGCCATATTATTACTACTTGCAATATAAATTATTTGATACAGCAGTTATAATTCATGATTCTGTATTTATAAATAAATGTTTAGACACAAACGTGGAAAAATACAAATTTTTATGGGAATTTGAACATCATTGGGACCAAATAGAAGACGAAACAAAAATGATAAAGTTATTTAATGATTCAGAATTGCTCGCTTTTTATGAAAACAAAGATTTGTGGAAGGGTTGTTTTGGATGCATGACAATCATTACACATGATTATTTAACGTATATTAACAATAAATATGATATTAGCAAATTGCTGGATCATGTATTAACTAGAAATAATCGGTGTTCTTTTGAAAGAGTTCTTGCTTGTTTGTTACAAGTCAATGATAAAAAAGAAACATTGTTGGGCAATATACACGAGTATTGTCAATGGGGAATTAACTTTTATGAAAAAAATAACTACAGTCATTTGCCAGTAATTAAAATTTGGTCGGGTAGATAAACGGGTTCTTTTATATAACTTTCACTTGAAAATTATATAAAATAAATAAAGGCGTAAATGTGCGTTTAATTTTAATATTTCGGGTCATAAGTATTTAAAGATTATGGATAAAAAATGGTTATAATGTCAAATTTCTCATCAAACGGTTCATCAACAGACAACAATGTATTGACTATTAAAACTGTTCAAATTGCACCTTTTAGAACATTAATGACCGCGTTGAAGGATATTCTTTTAGAGACGAACATTACATTTCAGCCGGATGGAATTAGAATTATTAACATGGATAAATCGCACACTATTTTGGCACATTTGCATTTAGAAGCGCAGAATTTTGAGTTTTACGAGTGCAAAAAGGAAAAGATTATTATTGGAGTAAACATGTTTCATTTATTCAAGTTGATTAATTCTATTGATAATGATGATACTCTCACAATCTACATTGAAAACAACGATTATGTTGACGGTATTGTTTCTCATTTAGCATTAAAGTTTGAAAATGGTGAAATTAAGCAATGCAAGACTCAGAAGCTTCGCTTAATTGAGCCTGAGCCCGAAGAGTTGGAATATCCGGACGTGAAGTTCTCGTCTGTTATCAATTTGCCTTCCGCCGATTTTCAAAAGATTATTCGCGATTTATCTGGTGTTTCTGATAAGTTGGAGATAAAGTCTGTTGGAAGCGAGTTGATTTTTAAGTGTTCCGGTCAGTTCGCTTCAGCGGAAATTCATCGCGAGGAATCAGACGGTAGCATGGGTTTTATTTTGAAGCAAGATTCATCCAAGGTTATTCAAGGCGAGTTTTCTTTGAAAAACTTGGGTTATTTTATTAAGTGTACGAATTTGTGCTCTCAGATTGAAGTCTATCTTGAAAACGATTTGCCGCTTGTTGTGAAGTATAATGTTGCTAGTCTTGGTGTCATTAAGCTCTGTCTCGCACAATTGCCGTCGTCTTAAAAAACGCGAGACCATTTATCGTAACTCAACCGAGCAACGCAATTCTAAAATAATTTATTACACATGGTGTTTTGTAATAAATTATAAAAAAAATAATAATATCTAGGCGCTATGCAACACGATTTTTTCTCTTACAGCGTGTCGTCGTGTTGTTGATTGTTTAATAAAACTGTTTGCACTTTTATAAAACGTTGAATGATGTTAAACAACAATTCTATTATTGATAAAGACACTTGTAAAAAATAAATTGGTTATTTCAACGAATTGATAATATATATCTTAGATATATATATTATGTCGTCCTATTCAAATTATACAAATAATTTAAGAAACACACAAGGTTCCCGCAACCAAGGACAACAAGGCGAAAGAGGCCCGCAAGGTGCGCAAGGCCCGCCTGGCGCGCCGGGTCCAATTGGCGCAGCGGGTGCTTCTTTATTTAATTTATATTCTTTGGAAAGTGATATAACATTTGCATCAGCAAATTCTTTTACAAAAACAACCAATAATGGAACAATTTCTAGAGTGTTATCTAAAGAGTCTTACAACAATTGTTTTTTGACATTTCAATTCAACGGTGCCAATTTAAGTGGAAAAACAAAACACATTGGTTTTGTTGACAATAATAATACTATTTTTTATGGTTTAATTTTTGAAAACAATAATGTGTTGTTAAATTTTATAAATAGAAGCGTAGTTGTTTACACAGATTCTTATACGATCAATGACATTTTTGCGATGGTTTTGTCAAATGATAAAATCTATTTTTATAAGAATGGTGTATTATTCGCGGAAAATATAATAAGTTCAAATGAAAAAATTTCTTATCGCGCTTATTTTGACGTTTTTAATGTTGGAGATTCTATAACAAACATTTCATTTGGATATTTATACGCAGATGGGTCCACTGGTCCAATTGGACCCACTGGTAGGGATGGTTCTGCAACAAATACGGGCGCAACTGGTTCAACCGGGCCAACCGGGCCAACTGGAATAACGGGTGCAACTGGACCGACAGGAAGAGATGGTTCAGCCACTAATACTGGAGCCACAGGAACGACCGGCGCAACTGGAAGAACTGGATCAACTGGATCAACTGGTCAAACCGGTGCAACTGGTCAAACTGGTTCAACCGGAGCAACTGGCGTAACTGGTTTTACAGGTTCAACTGGTCAAACGGGTGCAACTGGAGCAACCGGAACAACTGGTCAAACGGGTGCAACTGGAGCAACTGGATCAACCGGAGCAACTGGATCAACTGGAGCGACTGGTTCAACCGGTTTTACAGGTGTAACTGGTCAAACTGGTGCAACTGGCGCAACCGGAACAACGGGTCAAACGGGAGCGACGGGTCAAACAGGCTCAACTGGTCAAACGGGCGCGACAGGTGCAACGGGAACAACTGGTCAAACGGGTGCAACTGGTTTTACAGGCGCAACTGGTTTTACAGGCGCTACTGGTCAAACTGGTCAAACTGGTGCAACGGGGTCAACTGGTCAAACTGGTGCAACGGGAACAACTGGTTTTACGGGTTCAACTGGTCAAACTGGAGCAACGGGTTTTACAGGTGCAACTGGTTTCACTGGCACAACGGGTGCAACTGGTGCAACTGGTGCAACTGGGCAAACCGGTTCCACTGGATTTACTGGGGCGACTGGCGCAACGGGACCCATGGTAACGGGAGCGACTGGCGCAACGGGTCCAACTGGTTTTACTGGCCCCACGGGTTTTACGGGAGCGACTGGGTTTACCGGCGCGACAGGCCAAACAGGAGCCACTGGTTTTACAGGGCCAACTGGTTTTACAGGACCAACAGGAGCAACCGGACCAACAGGAGCAACAGGAGCAACGGGAGCAACCGGGCCAACGGGTAAAACTGGTGCAACTGGTTTCACTGGCACAACTGGTCAAACTGGTGCAACTGGTCAAACGGGTACGACTGGTGCAACTGGCTCAACTGGAGCAACTGGAGCAACGGGAGCAACAGGAGCAACTGGAGCGATTGGACAAACGGGTGCAACTGGACCCACCGGAAGATCAATTCCAATTACTCAAAACAATGGTTCTACTGGAAATATTTTATTTATAAATCCTAGCAACACAAACGTTGCTTATTATTCTAATATTATTGAAATTGACCCGGTGAACTCAACAATGTACGTAGACGGAAACTTAAACCCAAAAAATGGTAACGCTACTTTAGGAACTCCTAGCAACCCTTGGAAATCTTTATATGTAACAAACAACACAATTTATTTTATGGACAATAGCAGTAATTCACACGCGTCATTGTCTTACGATTCGTCGTCAAATTCATTGGCAGTTTCAAGTCCAAGTGGAACGCAAACTAACATTAATGTAACTGGCCCAACCGGTTCAACTGGTGCGACGGGTCAAACTGGAGCGACTGGACCAACTGGTGCGACGGGCGCAACCGGAACGACTGGACAAACGGGAGCCACTGGAGCAACTGGATCAACTGGCCAAACTGGCGCGACGGGAGCAACTGGTAGAACGGGTGCGACAGGAGCAACTGGTGCAACGGGGCCAACTGGTTCAACGGGGCCAACTGGTTCAACGGGCGCGACTGGTGCAACTGGCGCGACGGGTCCAATGGTAACCGGACAAACGGGATCAACGGGTTCAACCGGATCAACTGGCGCAACTGGCGCAACTGGTGCAACTGGTGCAACTGGTTCAACTGGTTCAACTGGATCTACAGGTGCAACTGGCGCAACTGGGTCAACCGGGTCAACCGGGTCAACTGGATCTACAGGTGCAACTGGCGCAACTGGTCAAACTGGAGCGACTGGTGCAACTGGTCAAACTGGAGCTACAGGTCCTTCTGTAACTGGTGCGACTGGTCAAACGGGCTCAACTGGCTCAACTGGATCAACGGGCTCAACTGGTGCTACAGGAGCAACTGGTTCAACAGGCGCGACGGGTCAAACTGGTGCAACTGGCTCAACTGGCCAAACTGGCGCGACTGGATCAACTGGCGCCACAGGAGCAACTGGTTCAACGGGTGCGACGGGTCAAACAGGTTCTACTGGTCAAACTGGAACTACTGGATCAACTGGCGCGACTGGTCAAACGGGCTCAACTGGCTCAACTGGCTCAACTGGATCAACGGGGTCAACTGGTGCTACAGGAGCAACTGGTTCAACCGGAGCCACTGGTGCCACTGGTGTTGCGGGTGTAACTGGTGCAACTGGTGCAACTGGTGCAACTGGCATTGCAGGCGCCACAGGTCTAACGGGCGCCACCGGAGCCACTGGTCAAACAGGATCTACTGGTCAAACTGGAGCAACTGGACAAACGGGATCTACTGGTCAAACGGGTTCTACTGGACAAACCGGTGCCACTGGACAAACCGGATCCACTGGACAAACCGGAGCCGCCGGAAAAACGGGCGCAACTGGGGCAACGGGGTCAACAGGAGCAACTGGAAGAGCTGGACCAACTGGACCGATGGGGCCTAAAGGAGAAAGCGGAGACGAAGGTTATTTTGGCGAGTTTTATTCTGACGTAAGCAATAAATTTATATCAACAACGCCGACCCAGTTGTCGCTTAACAAAACATTTATTTCAAACGGAATTTCACTTGGAAATACTGACAATCAAATATATTTTCCATTTGCTGTAACTTATTTAGTTAACGCGTGTTTGCGCTTTAATTCTACTGGAACTAATAGCATTAGTTTTTGGTATAGATACAATGGTGTGGACGTAAGCAACTCTTCTGTTGTTAAAAATGTATATTCCATCGGAAATTCAGAAGTTATTAGTTCTTTTATTGTTAACATTATTAATTCCCAAGATTCTATTAGCTTTTATGCGTCAGTTGGTGGAACAAGTTCCACGATTTTAACCAGTTCATCTATTAATCCTTTCGGCCCATCATTGACCGTTAGCGTTACGCAAATTTCTTATAATGGACCCACTGGAGCAACTGGAATGACTGGTGCAACTGGCGTAATTGGGCCAACGGGAGATACTGGTCTTACAGGTGCAACTGGAGCAACGGGCTTTACGGGAGCGACTGGCGCAACTGGTCCCACGGGCCAAACAGGAGCCACTGGCCAAACTGGTGCAACTGGTTTTACTGGGACAACTGGCGCAACTGGCCCCACGGGCCAAACAGGAGCCACTGGCCAAACTGGTGCAACTGGTTTTACGGGAGCGACTGGTTATACTGGCGCGACGGGAGCAACTGGCAGAACAGGCTACACCGGATCAACTGGTTTTACCGGGACAACTGGTTCTACAGGACCAACTGGCGCAACAGGAGTAACCGGATTTACCGGCGCAACCGGTTTTACCGGGACAACTGGTTCTACAGGACCAACTGGTTCTACTGGAACAACTGGTGCAACTGGAACTACAGGAGCGACCGGGACAACTGGTTCTACTGGTGCGACTGGTTCTACTGGAACAACTGGTGCAACTGGAACTACAGGAGCGACCGGGCCCACAGGAAGAACGGGGTTTACGGGGACAACTGGTTTTACTGGCGCAACGGGTTTCACGGGAACAACAGGTTCTACTGGAACAACTGGTGCAACAGGAGTAACTGGTTTTACTGGCGCAACGGGTTTCACGGGAACAACAGGTTCTACTGGAACAACTGGTGCAACAGGAGTAACTGGTTTTACGGGCGCAACGGGTTTTACTGGGACAACTGGTTCTACAGGTTCAACTGGCGCAACAGGAGTAACTGGTTTTACTGGTGCTACTGGTTTTACTGGAACAACCGGTTCTACTGGAACAACTGGTGCAACTGGCGTGACAGGTTTTACGGGCCCCACGGGTTTCACTGGTCCAACTGGTTTTACAGGTGCAACTGGTGCAACTGGCGTGACCGGTTTTACGGGCCCCACGGGTTTCACTGGAACAACAGGAGCGACCGGGTCTACAGGAAGAACTGGATTCACTGGAACAACTGGATCAACTGGTTCAACTGGCTTCACAGGAGCGACTGGTTTCACAGGAACAACTGGAGCAACTGGAACAACTGGATCAACAGGATCAACTGGCTTCACAGGAGCGACCGGTTTTACCGGTGCGACGGGATCAACTGGCCCAACTGGATCAACTGGACCCACTGGTTTTACTGGTCCCACTGGTTTCACGGGAAGAACTGGTTTTACGGGAGCAACTGGATCAACTGGACCCACGGGTTTCACTGGACCAGTGGGGCCTGCCGGACCGGGTGGTGTTAATGCTTATTATGGAAGTTTTGGTTATACAGGACAACAGGACACCGGTGGCGTAGTCGGCGCCACCAACGTAGGTATGGTTTCCAACGTTTTAAAAACTTCGTTTACATTATCTCTGGGTTTCCAAGTTAATTGTAATTCTGGGTCAACTTCGGCTGCAAATATTGAAATTTTAAACCCTGGAACATATGAAATTTCTATAACAGGTTCCGCGGCCCTCGCCGCGGGGCAGGTTGGCATTTTATCATTATATTCATCAACGGATTCAGCGTATTTTAATACCGCAGCTCCAACATTTTCATTGGCGTCGTCGGCGACAGACTATAATAAATTTAAAACTGCCATTGCAAGTATTACCAATGGAAGTGCGATTCCAATATCTTTTAAAAAGTCAAGTTATGCTTCTAACTCAGCTGCAGATATGTCAATAATTAAAATTATAAATATAACTCAAAGAACGTATCTTGGGGTTTTCTTTTCTTATATTGTTACTACTGGTAGCACTGCAACAATTAATGACGTTTGCATAAACGTCTCGCAAATAGCGTTCAATGGCCCGACTGGTCTTACAGGATTCACTGGCACAACTGGATCAACCGGTGCCACTGGCCCCATGGTAACGGGCACCACAGGATCAACGGGTCCCACAGGATCAACTGGGTCAACCGGTGCCACTGGCCCAATGGTAACGGGTCCCACTGGATCAACTGGTTTCACAGGGACGACTGGTTTCACTGGACCAACTGGTTTCACGGGTACAACGGGCACAACTGGCCCCACGGGTTTCACTGGTCCCACAGGAGCGACCGGCTCTACAGGAAGAACAGGGTTCACTGGCCCCACTGGTTTTACGGGCCCGACGGGTTTTACAGGAACAACTGGTTTCACCGGA